>JABAOF010004419.1_pt1 | contig 156438 bp, 145 predicted proteins | sample 7062171 | NCBI WGS metagenome assembly JABAOF01 (sample SAMN14538628, study PRJNA623070) | marine sediment metagenome | biome: marine biome [ENVO:00000428]; feature: marine pelagic biome [ENVO:01000023]; material: deep marine sediment [ENVO:00002113] | place: India: Gulf of Khambhat ... | reverse complement strand
ATGCGTTTAGCTAACCGGTACTAATAGATCGTGAGGCTTGACCGCCACTCAACGGATTGGAGTCTGAATCTCGGTTGAAAAAGAGCAAGAGCTTTTCCGGTGGCAATAGCGGAGAGGAAACACCCGTTCCCATCCCGAACACGGAAGTTAAGCTCTCCAGCGCCGATGGTACTGCAGGGAAACCTGTGGGAGAGTAGGTCGCTGCCGGGATTTAATTTCAAAAACCCTCATTGTGAGGGTTTTTTTTTGCAATGCAGAACGCAGAGTGCAGATTTCAGAATTCAAAACAAAACAGTATAAATTCAGAACGAGAACTTTCTGCCCTTGTGCTTCGTGATCATCAGTTTATCTGATCTTATGGCTGTATGGTAATCTATTCTGCATTCTGCAATCCTCATTCTGCAATACCATAGAAATGCCACTGGTTTTTTAATTTGCTTCTTGGTGTATATGATGAAAGTCATTATAATTTTAGAGAGCCATATTACTTGTCAATGCCGTTGATGGAGTTCGATATGTCGGGACATTCGAAGTGGCACTCGATAAGACATAAAAAAGCTCGGGAAGACGCAAAGAGGGGGAAAGTTTTTACAAAGCTCACCAGAGAGATTATAACTGCAGCGAGAATCGGCGGCGGTGACCCCGACAGCAATGCCCGGTTGAGGACAGCGATTGCCTCTGCCCGTGCCGGCAATTTGCCCATGGATAACATACAGAGAGCGATAAAGCGTGGCACGGGTGAGATTGAAGGAATATCCTATGAAGAGGGGACTTTCGAAGGGTACGGACCGGGAGGTGTTGCGGTTATGGTGAAGGTCCTCACCGACAACAGAAACAGGACCGTCTCGGACATACGGAGGATATTTTCGAAGGGTGGGGGGAATCTGGGAGAGTTAGGGTGCGTGTCATGGATGTTTGAAAGGAAGGGAGTCTTCAATGTCCGCAAGGAAATCATCGGTGAGGATGAACTTTTCGAGATTGCCGTCGAAGTGGGGGCGGAAGATTTGAAAAGCGAAGAGGGTTCTTCTGCATACGAGATATACGCAGACCCTTCGGCGTTCGAAGACGTGTTGAAAGGGCTCGAAGAGAGAGAGATCAAGGCCGATTACTCTGAAGTCACCATGATTCCCCAGTCAACGATTAAATTGACGGGAAAACAGGCAGAGCAGATGTTGAAACTCATGACCGCCCTTGAAGAGAATGATGACGTGCAGAGCGTATTTGCAAATTTTGATATCTCAGAAGCGGATATGGAAGCTTTCGGAGGAGGGTGATTGTTCAGGATTCTGGGGATAGACCCCGGTAGTATCTCCACAGGCGTTGGCATTGTCGATTTCGAGGGAAAAACTCCCCATCACGTCTTTCATACCGTTCTCCGGGTCTCGGCAAAGCAGGATTTTCCATCAAGGATCGACTTTTTCCACAAAGAACTCACCCGCATCATAGACAGCTTCGAGCCGAAAACCGCGGCGCTGGAGAAGGTTTTCATTTCAACGAATCCGTCATCTGCCCTGAAACTCGGTCTGATACGGGGAGTTATCATGCTCAGCTGCCGGATCAAAGAACTGGAGATCATCGAGGTGTCTACGCGGGAGATGAAAGTATCCCTCACAGGATACGGGGCTGCGGATAAAAAGCAGGTCGCATCCATGGTAAAGAGGATTCTCGGGATTTCCGAAAAGCTCTCCCATGATGAGTCCGATGCCCTCGCGATAGCGATCAGCGCAGGCTATGAAACAAAGAGCAGGGTTTCTGCTCACAAACTGAGCAGTGAGAGCAACGGGTAGGGTCTGGCGGCATTCCGGTTAAGGGGAGTTTATCGATGATAGATTATCTCGGCGGGACCCTGAAGGAAGTGGACGAGACGGGCGGGGTGGTCGATGTAGGCGGCGTCGGCGTGAGGGTCGTAATGTCTCTCCGGGATATATCGGAGTTGCCGGATTTGGATGGAGAGGTCAAGTTATATGTGAGGACGGTTTTGCGGGATGACTCGCTCGTGTTGTACGGGTTTACATCGAGGCAGAGGCGCGTGCTCTTCAATCTGCTCGTAACGGTGCCCACGGTGGGGCCATCCCTTGCGATTTCCCTCATATCGTCGATGGAGTTCGATGAAATCGCAGGGGCGATCATATCCGAAGATCACGAGAGGCTCTCGAGCGTCCAGGGAATCGGTAAGAAGACCGCCCAGAAAATCGTCATTGAGCTGCGTGATAAACTGCAAAGAAGGCTGGAGGATATTCACCTGCCATCGCTGGTTTCCGAGGAGGAGAGAGCGATAAGGAGGGATGTGGTGGATGCCCTCGTTTCTCTGGGATTTTCGAAGCAGGACTCCATACAGACCTGCTCCGAGGTCCTTCAGGGAACCGGAAATGAAAGAGCCGGAGTGGATAATATTATCATGCTCTGCCTGAAAAAACTGGGCAAGAGAGGGGGCGGAAAAAAGTAGATGGAGAAAAGACCTTTAGACGGGAGCATTTTTCCGGAAGAATACAGCATGGACCTGTCACTTCGACCGAGACGGATCGACGAGTACATCGGGCAGAAAAAGATCGTCGAGAACATCAATCTCTACATACAGGCTGCCGTGAAAAGAGGGGAAACCCTCGACCACGTGCTGATTTCGGGCCCGCCCGGATTGGGAAAGACGACGCTCGCCCACATAATAGCGAACGAGATGAGGATTCCCATTCAGACCACAACCGGCCCGGCAATAGAGAAGAAAGGGGATCTTGCAGCTATTCTGTCGAACCTTGAACAGAGTCAGGTTCTTTTCATCGACGAGATCCACAGACTATCCCCTGCGATTGAAGAGATACTCTATTCAGCAATGGAGGATTTTTTTATCGATGTCGTCATCGGGCAAGGCCCATCGGCCCGGACGATAAAACTCGCCATCCCGCCTTTTACCCTCATAGGGGCTACAACCAAGACGGGCCTCCTGACATCGCCACTTCGTGACCGGTTTGGGGTGGTACTGAGGCTGGAGTACTATACCCCCGAAGACCTGGTAATGATCATTCTCAGGTCAGCGGGGGTTCTCGGGATAGAAATAGACAGGGAAGGAGCTTACGAGATTGCGAAAAGGTCGAGGGGGACCCCACGGGTGGCGAACCGTCTCCTGAAAAGGGTAAGGGATTACGCAGAGATAATGGAAGATGGCAAAATCAGCGTAAAATCTGCGGGAATGGGCCTTGACCTGATGGATATAGATTCCTCGGGGCTCGATATGATGGACAGGAAAATCCTGTCCGTGATCATAGACAATTTTTCCGGTGGTCCCGTTGGCATCGAGACGATAGCCGCAAGCGTGAGCGAGGAAAAGGATACACTGGAGGACGTGTATGAACCGTACCTCATTCAAAGGGGGTTCATAAACAGGACCCCGAGGGGCAGGGTTGCGACAAAACTCGGTTATCGCCACCTGAAAAGGAAGTTGCCCCCTTCCTCTGAGCAGGAAGATCTTTTGTGAGGGAAGGAGAACCCATCGTTTCATCGTGGAGAGGATACCTATGGATTTCCACTGGCTTGGCAGACTCCTGGCGACGGCGGGCATCCTGCTCTTCATCGTCGGCGTCCTGTTGATGTTTTTCCCGAAGATTCCCCTCCTGGGAAAGCTTCCCGGGGATATTTACATCAGGCGGGAAAATTTCACCTTTTACTTCCCCATCACCACCTGTATTCTTCTCAGTATCCTCTTAACCCTCATTCTCCTGATTTTCAAAAAATGAGGCACTCTGCTTCAATAAGCCTCCCGGGCAATGTAATTCATCGGAAGTGAGTTAAGGCACGGTTTTTACCATTTTGGATGGGAAATTGCTCGCTAACCTTTTAAAAAGATTGGTTCTCTTGACTCAACCTGATCCTTATTTGGTGTGGCGTTGACGCGACACAACTGTTTTAATATTGCAACGCACAGCACGGCATTATTTTCCGTGTTCCTGCGACTGCGCTGCTAATATATTAATATTATTGGCTTTTCTAAATAAGAAAGAAATACGATATTTGGTATGTTAGTTGCAACATTCATCTATCAATGAATATTTCTCTCGAAAAAGACGGGTATCAGAAAACGATACGATCACCCGTCCAATTTTCCGGTGTCGGCCTCCACACAAACAGGCAGGTTATGGTTTTACTTGAGCCTGCACGGGCGAATACGGGAATCAAGATTTTGAAACTCGATACGGGAGCCCTTATCCCCGTCGACTTCAACTATGTCGTCGACACGATGTATTCGACCGTTGTGGGGACGAAAGATGGCGAGACGGTCAGCACGATAGAGCACTTCATGGCGGCACTATATGCCATGGAAGTCGACAACTGCATCATAAAAGTTGACGGTCCCGAAATGCCCATCCTGGATGGGAGCGCACATCCCATAGCCGAGAAGATCCTCGATGCAGGCTTGACTGATCTTGAACAGGAGCGCGTATCGGTCGCGATAAGGGGCGATTGCCAACCCCTTCATCTTGACTCCTCCTCGATCACCCTGATGCCATCAGAGGGGTTTACCATGGATGTGGTCGTCGATTTTCCAGGAACACTGATTGGAATGCAGGACATAACCTTTTCCCTGACTCCGGAAAACTTTCTGAACCATATAGCGCCTGCACGCACCTTCGTGCTGAAAGAGCAGATCGAGACCCTCTGGTCGATGGGTCTTGCTCTCGGCGGCTCACTCGAAAATGCGGTGGTGGTCGATGGGTTCAAGGTTCTCAACAAGGAGGGGCTCAGGTTTTCCGATGAGTTCGTGAGACATAAATTGATAGACCTCATAGGAGATTTTTCCCTCCTCGGCAGGCGGCTGAAGGGCCACATCAGTGCCCATAAGCCGGGCCACACCATAAACAGCCTAGCTATCAAACAGATTTCCAAGCAAATTTCATCTCTTTCCGGTGTCGAGCATTCTCCGCAAGCGACACTTGCGCTGGAAAACACCATCTTCTAATAACCTGATTGAAACCCGGAAAAAATTGAACGAAGGAGCAATTGGGTGTTGCATTGATGCATCAGCAATATTACTATACTTTGAAAGACCTCTTTTTGGGGTGAAAAGTTTGCGGAAAATAAAAGTAGCTGTTTTTACTGCTATATTGCTGATTCTCCCCCATTTCCCTGCTTCTTCCCAGCCCGATGAGAACTTGAAGATCGTGATCGAGGAGGGTATCGTCGAAGGGGATGCTGCAACGCTTTCTTTCCGTATTTCCAACCCCTATTCCCCCGAGTTGATGGAGATCATAAAGAGCGGTATCGAGGTAAAGTTTGAATACGAAATCTTGATCAGGAGAGTGCACAAGAACTGGTTCAATAGAACTGTCGGAGAAGAAAATATCCTGAGAAAAATCATGTATGACCCTCTGGCGGACGAGTTTGTCGTTGAAGACGGGACCGGTAAGGGGAAAAAATTTTTCAGAACCCTGCACGCAGCTGCAATGGCATTCTTCAGCTTTCACGATCTCCGGGTGCTGCTCTCTCCCGTTTCCGTGAGCGGGAAGAAGTACGAAGTATCCGTTCGGGCCCAGCTCGAAGACCTTGATGTTACCGGAATATTTAAATTCATACCCTTTGTCTCAAACTGGTTTCGCGTAAAGACCGACTGGGCGAGATTGCGGGTAAAAGCGAGGTGAAAGAGGTGGATACAGGGGATAGAGAGCTTTTCGAAAGAAAGAAGAGGAAGGTCGAACGTATCCTCATTGCCGCTACCGTCCTGATAGTGCTCGTCCTGACCATTGTGGAGGCAAATATCGCCAGCACGGTTACGAAGATACCCTTTCTCGGTAATGTCTTTGTTTTCATAATCATCAACCTGAACATCATCCTGATCCTCTTCCTCCTTTACCTCGTGTCGAGAAATTTTTTCAAGCTTTTTGTCGAGAGGAAAAGGAACGTTCTCGGTTCCAAGATACGGTACAAGCTCGTCGTGACATTTCTCGTGTTTTCCGTCATTCCCATGGTCCTTTTGTTTTTCCTTTCCTATAAAATTACCCGTTCGAGCATCAAGACGTATATGGGAAGCCAGGTAGGTGAGGGCATGGAAAACTCCATCGTCATAGCCAGGGAGTACGTGGCCCTCCAGGAGAAGCTCATGGGAGATTATCTCGTTAACCTTGACGGGAAAGGCACTGCACCCGCCCCACTCCAAGTTCAGGATGCCCCCTGGGTTCCCGATCTTCTGGCACGGAGCGATGGAAGCGTGATTGAGCCGCTCTATGGGAAAAAGGAGAATTACCGGGTCAATGAGTTTTTAACGTATGTGTCCGAAAGGGCCGATTGGAAGCTGATAACCCACACCGAGGGAGACGAAGTCTTCGGGGCCCTGAAACGGCCCGATTTATCCTTCCTGGTGGGGGTGAAAAAGATCCCATCCGAGATATATGGAAGCCTTTCGAAAGTGTCGTCGGCTTTTAAATCCTACAGCCAGGTCCGGATTCTGACTGACCCCATCCGGGCGACCAACCTGGGTTTTCTCATCATGATTACCCTCATTATTATTTTCACGAACACCTGGATAGGCTTCTACCTGGCCCGGGATTTTTCCGTTCCCCTGAAAAAGCTTGCCGAGGGTACGGAGCGCCTTTCGGGGGGGCGCGACCCCGTCGTGATCGAATACGAATCAAACGATGAATTCGGCCTGCTCGTGGATTCCTTCAACAAAATGGCAAAGGAGATAGTTCAATCACGGGTCGAACTGGAGAAGCTCAACAGGGAGCTCAAGAACTCCTACGACGAACTCTTTACCAAAGCGGAAATAATAGAGGCAATCATCAAGATTATCTCCACGGGTGTCATCACCCTGGACAAGACGGGAAAAATTACGACCATAAACCAGGTGGCGAAAGATATCCTCGGGGTAAATGAAGATGTGGAAGGGCAGAGCTACCGGGACGTATTCTCCCGGTCCGAGTACGAAGTGATTCGAAAAGGGGTGGGTGGGCTGGAACCGGAACTCATGGAGACAACGGAAAAACATGTGAACATCACCATCGGCGGCACAAAAAAAGAGCTTATCGTTCGCGCCGCAATCCTCAAGGCGGCCCAAAAAGAGTATCAGGGTGTGGTGGTGACGGTAGATGATATAACGGACATCAAAAGAATGCAGCAGATCATGGCGTGGGGGGATGTGGCCAAGAAGGTAGCCCACGAGATAAAGAACCCCCTGACACCTATCAACCTCTCGGCGCAGAGGTTGAAGAAAAAGTTTTCCGGTCAGGTTCATCCCGACGGTCAGGTGTTCGAGGAGTGCGTGGAGACGATCATCTCGGAGGTTGAGATAATCAGTCAGCTCGTCGATGAGTTTTACCGCTTTGCCAGGATGCCCGAGACGAAAAGAGAGGAGGGGGACATTGTCGCCCTGGGAAAACAGATTATCGGCAACTACCGAGAACTCTATCCCGATATCGCTTTTTCTTTCGCTGCCCACGGGAAGGTCCCGAACCTGAACTTTGACCAGGCAAAGCTCAAGAGGGTGTTCGTCAACCTTCTGGAAAACAGTCTCTGGGCTGTCAGGCAGAGAGAGGGAAAGGGGGCGGTTCGTCTCGATGTAGGCCAGGACGGCGAGAGGGGAGTGGTGAAAATATGTCTGGAGGACAACGGTATCGGAATAGCCGATGGCGAGCACGAGAAGGTATTCGACCTCTACTATTCGTCAAAAAAGGGAGGAAAGGGCCTCGGGCTGTCGATTGTCAAGGCGATCGTGGATGAACATGGCGGAAAAGTGTATTCGGAAAAAGCCATGAAAGAGGGCACGAGGATCATATTCGAATTACCGATGTAAAAAGGGAGATGACGTGAAAGGGAAAATTCTTGTTATCGATGACGAGAAAAACATACAGAAGGCACTGAAAGGGATTCTCACCGATGAGGGCTATTCGGTCGCTTCGGCGTCGAGCGGTGAAGAGGGACTTCAAATGGTGGAGGCGGAAAACTTCGAGGCCGTCCTCCTTGATATCTGGCTTCCCGGAATCGACGGGTTGCAGGTCCTCAGGGGGATCAAGAAGAGCTTTCCTGAAGTTCCCGTAATAATGATTTCAGGGCACGGTACGATCAGCACGGCAGTTGAAGCGGTCAAAGAGGGAGCCTTCGATTTCTTTGAAAAGCCCCTTTCCATGGAGAGGGTGATCATAACCGTCGACAGGGCGATCTACCAGAAGCGGCTTCTCCGGGAAAATGAGGAGTTGAAAAGGAAGGTACAGCTCAAACCGGTTCTTGTCGGCACCTCGGATGCAATTTTGGATGTTAAGACGAAGATTGACTCAGCCGCACCCACGGATGCTGCCGTCCTGATATCGGGTGAAAATGGGACCGGCAAGGAGGTCGCGGCGCGCATGGTACACGACAGGAGCAAGAGAAAAAATGGCCCGTTTATTGCGGTGAACTGTGCTGCCGTGCCGGAAGGGTTGATTGAATCCGAACTCTTCGGGCATGAGAGGGGGGCCTTTACGGGGGCGGTGAAGAAGAAGGTCGGGAAAATCGAGATGGCAAACGGAGGGACCCTTTTCCTCGACGAGATCGGTGACATGTCGCCTTCTATGCAGGCAAAACTGCTCCGGTTCCTTGAGGAGAAGGAAATCGACAGGGTCGGCTCGAACCGGAGGATCCCCGTTGATGTGAGGATCATATGCGCCACGAACAAAGATCTTCAGCGCGAGATTTCGGATAATCGCTTCCGGGAAGATCTCTATTTCAGAATAAACGTTATTCCCATGCATATTCCACCCCTTCGCCAGAGAAAGGAAGACATTTCTCCTCTCGTAGACCACTTTCTGAAAATCACCGCCTCCGAGCAGGGAAGGGCGGGAAAAAGAATAACTGATGAAGCTGTGGAGAGACTCATGGTCTACGACTGGCCCGGGAACGTAAGGGAGCTTCGCAACTTTGTCGAGAGGCTGCTTATCATGGCTGCAGGAGATAAGATAGACGAGCATGATGTGGGGGATGCCCTTGGTTTCTCATCAGTCCATCTTTCAAGCGATCACGACGGGTATCCCGACTTGTACAGGGAAGCAATTTCACTCTTCGAGCGGGATTTTATCCTCATGAAACTCAGGGAAAACGACATGAATATTTCCAAGACGGCGGTGAAGATCGGTCTTGACCGCTCGAGCATTCATAGAAAACTCAAGTCCCTCGGGATTGACCTGAACAGGGTAAATGAAAGTCATCGCGAATAAGTACAGGCTCATCAAGCTCATTGGCCAGGGAGGCATGGGGGAGGTCTTTCTCGCCGAGGTCCTGGGCAGCCATGGTTTCAAGAGGCGGATTGCGGTGAAGCTTCTCCCCCGTGACCTGAGAAAGGAGAGGCTCTTCAGGGAAGCTTTCATCAATGAAGCCAGGACCCTCGCAGGGATCTCCCATCCGAACCTGGTGAAAGTTTTCGATTTTGGAGACGAGGGAGATCGTCTCTTTCTCTGCATGGAGCACATCAAAGGGTACTCCCTGAGAGAGCTTATCAACCTGACAGAGAAGTGGGGCGAGAGGATACCCCTCGAGATCGTTGTAAAAGTGGTGGTGGCAATTCTGGAGGGGCTCAACTACATACACGGCAGGGGTGTGATCCACGGAGACCTTACACCGAAAAACATAATGATAGGTGAGAACGGTGAATTCAAGATTCTCGATTTCGGCTTATCCCGTACTCTGTCCCATGTGTCTTCAAGGACGCCCCTTGGTGGAAAGAGCGGTTATCTGGCGCCCGAGGTAACAGGGGAGAAAAGGATGCTCCCCGCTTCCGATATCTATTCTCTCGGGGCCATTATCCGCAATGTGGCGGGCGAAGCTGCTCCCGTGGGGAGAGATCGAGGCGACCCCGGGCATGCTTTCCGCCAGAGTTTGATGGCATTTTCCAAACAGTGTCTCGATCAGGACCCTGAAAAGAGGCCGCCTGCGGAAGAATTGCTTCAGAATTTCAAGAATTTAAGAAGAAATCTCGACAGCGGCTTCGAGATCAAGGATTACCTGAGCCAGCTTCCCTTCGAGGACGAGTACACCTATGTCTTCCCCGATCGCTCCCCTCATGAAAAGGCCAGGAAAAGAAGGGCTCATTTTCCCGCCTGGATCATCCTTTTCGCTGCGTCGGCTTCGATCCTTTTCCTGCTCTGGTCACGCCAGACCCGGGTAATCAAGAGCCGGGAGGCAAAAAATAAGGATGTGAGCGGTGTCGTCGAGAATGAGCGGGGTAATGACCGGATGAGGGAAATCGATTCAATCGACATGGGAAGAGGGAACAGGGTAATTTCTGCCGAAAGCGCAAAAGCTGCTCGATCATACCCCGTTTCGGAAAGGCTGGAAAAAGAAGCACCTTTTCCCGTGGATGATCAGGTCGGGCCTGGAAACGATGCTTTCGAGGTGAGAAGTTACCCGGATAAAGCGGCGGTGTACGTAAACGGAAAGGATGTGGGCACGACGCCGCTTCTCATCCCGAGGGAAATATTCAGGGGGAAAGAGGGTGCGGTTCTCCGGCTGGAACGGGATGGATTCGCAGATGAAACTGTTGAAATTTCGGGGGAGGACGGAGCAGGCGGAGGGGAAATATTTGTGACGCTCAAAAGGGCTACCGGTTTTTTGAGCGTGAATGTGCACCCATGGGCATACGTAATCATCGATGGGGAGAAGGCGGGAACGACGCCGATCATACAGAGGGCTCTGCCTGTTGGAGAGCACACACTGCTCCTTACCAATGATAAATTAGGGGTCAGCATAAAAAGAAGCGTAGAGATCAAGGAGGGAACCACAGAGGTCCTTATAGAGGACTTTTATCGTTAGTTTCGGCTCAACGGGGATCGATCAGGACTTTTGTTCACCTCCTGGCTCCTTTTTCGTATCTCGTTCACTCTATTGAATCGATTTTATTGATTAAAAAACGAAGGTGCCAGGAATGTGTGGTATACTGATGCAAATTTTTACCGGCCTGTTCCGCACGACACCGGCAAAAAGGATTTTCAATCGCTTTCCATAAATAAATTGTCACATCTTTCAATAAGTTGGGATTACCTGGCCATATTTGGAATATCATCTGAACCCGTATGTGTGTTGCTGTGCTCTTTTCACGTTATTGTCCTGGTTTTAGTATTTACCAGAGAGGACCATACCGCCGCCGTAAATATTTTTTACGGGATGGAATGAAAATTGAACCCAATTAATAAAGGGAGTTTCTGCGTGAAATTACGCAGGAGGGAACAGGTTTAACGATGTTAAGAGCGGCAAAAAAATGCATATTATGGGGAATATTTTTCCTTTGCCTTAGAAGTGTCGTTTTTGCCTTTCCTCCGCCAAGACCCGGGCTGGTTGATGAAGAAAGTGGAACGTACAGGACGACGGGATTACCGAAGGTAAGAATGGGGGATGATGTTTTGAGGCCTATGAGAAAGATCAAACCACCGGGGCTGAAGGGTAAAGCGCCCGAGGGCATCGGGGCAGGAGCTGTTGTGCAGGGGATTGATGTCCGTTCATCCCCTTCGCTCATACCCGTTGTTTTTCTCGTCGACTTTTCGGACAGGCCCCGGCACCGGGCTGCCGGGGATTTCCCCCCGCTCTTTTTTAACACGGGACCTGTGGACAAGAGCGTGGCGAACTATTGGTCGGAGGTTTCATACGGCGCTTTTACGGTAACCGGTCTCCCGTCGGATGTTTTCGGTTGGTTCAGGTCTGGAATCGACTTTCCGTCCACGATAACACTCAACTCACAACTAACGGACACGTCGACCGGTTTGAACAGCACGAACTTCTTGGCTTTGCTCAATGACCTTGTGTCTTTTCTCGACCCCACCGTCGATTTTTCCCGGTATGATGCAGATAACGACGGGGTCGTCGATTCGACAATCTTCGTTCATTCAGGATATGGTGGTGAAGATACGGGAGACACGATAAATGATATCTATTCCCAGACGATATTTTTTTCCGGTATCCCGATAGCAACCGGTGACGGTGTCAGCATTGTGGATTGCGTTATCGTCCCTGAAGAGAAGTTTTACAATGATCCCGACGGCATCGACAACGGGAACGAAGACCTCATAGGAATTGGCGTGATCGTGCACGAGATGGGGCACCTGATGGGCCTTCCGGACCTCTACCCGACAACGACACAGGGAGGAGTAACGGGAAACTTTTCCGGCGTCGGTATCCTCGATCTCATGAGCTTCGGACTCTGGGGAAACAATCTCCTGCTGGATCAGGACACGCCAACCCACCTGTCTGCCTGGTCAAAGATGTTTCTTGGATGGCTGACTCCCGTAGAATTATCGACAACATCTTTCTCGAACATCATGGCGCCCGTTGAGGCAGTCCCGGAAGCGTTCAAGGTTCTGATCAATGGCCCCGGGGATCCGACGCAATATATACTCATCGAGAACAGGCAGATAACGGACACGACTATCCCCAACCCTGCCTGGCTCTTTGACAATTCCCTGCCGGGAACAGGTGTTGTGATATGGCACGTAGACGAGAATGTGATCAATTCGAGACTGGCGACAAACTCGGTAAACGTAGATCCCGACTTCAAAGGCCTCGACGTTGAGGAAGCTGACGGAGGAGACGAGTTTGACCGGACAATTATCGGTGCGACACCGAACGACAGGGCGATATTTTTCGGAGATCTGGGAGATTTTTTCCGAGACAGCACCCAGGTGTTCGACCGGGATAATCCGAATCCGGGGATTAACGAGACCAATTCTTCTCCGATAATTAGCGGTGATCACCCCGTTGATTTTGGCATTGACGTTTCTATCACGAATTTCACGATATTTCCTCAAAATATAAACATCGGCGGATTCCTCTTCACGGTGAACTTTATTCTCTTTGACCTTTCCATTTCCGGCACCGGGATTCCCCCCTCCGTGTCGGACTGGAGGATATTCAATCAAGTGTCCACAGCTCCATCGGAAGGTTTTACGAACGGCCCTATCGTCTCAGACGATATCAATGTGATCGGTCAGGACTCATCCAATGCTGTCTGGTTTGGCACTGCAGATAGGGGTATATCGAGGCTATCGGGAAGGGTTTTTGAAAGTTTCAACGCTACATCCGACAATCTTCCCTCCGACACCATCACGGCCTTTGCATTTAATGAGAACACGGGAGTGATGTGGGTTGGGACAGACAGCGGGATCGCACGCATGCGTGACAGGGGAAACGGATTCGAGCTCGTGCCCAGCACTCCTTTTTTGCCGGGTGTTTCGGTAAACGCCCTCGCAATCGACGGGGATGGGTTTTTATGGGCTGCCACAAATAGCGGTCTTTCCGTAATTGACGACGGAGGGACCGATTCTGGAAGCGATGACGTTTTCGTTCCGTCAGTTATCAGCGGCGATTTTGATGGTGTCGTTGTCAGCATCGGGGGAAATCTCAATCCCGTATTCGATGTGGTCTGGGCTTATGACAATACGGGAAGGCGACTTTATCGGTCACAAGATCCCAACGACGTGACACAATTTGATAGCAGAACCCTCCCGCTCAACCCGATCGGTAATGCTCTTTCAGTTGACGCAAAGGGTCTTATCTGGATCGCCACTCAGAATAACGGCGTCCTCGTCTACGATGACAAGCTTACGGTTACCTTTTCCGACGATGAACTGGATCCTCTCGATGTCGATCAGGATGGAGATCTTGGGAATGCTGCCGGATTTCACCAGTATATATCCAGGCAAAATAGCAGCGCTCAAATAGATATAGCTTCCGACAGGGTCACCGATATTGCGTTCCAGGAGATAGAAGGACTTGTGGAGCAGATCGTCTACTTTTCTCACCGCAATGACGGAATCAATGATGGCGGAGTAACGCAGATTGATCTCAATGCTGACCCTGCAGATAGATTCATTGATAGTCTGGGGCTTACCGTTTTCCGGGAGCAGGACCTGCCTGATGGGCCTGCATCGAACCTTGTCAGGGATGCGTTCGGCGACAGGTCGGGCAACATCTGGTTTTCTACCGATAAAGGTGGGAGCAGGTTTGGAAATGCAGGTATATTGACGCTCGATTCAACGACCTATTTGAATCTCGACGCTGTAGCAACGGTGACACTTGAAGATGAAGGGCTAAACTTTGATCCGGGGTCGATAAACATAGCCGTTGTATTCGTCACGTCTGATTCTGATCCGGTTGGATTTGTCCTTATTCTTCAGGAAACGGATATTGACACAGGGATCTTCCGCGGACAGTTTAGCTTTACTTCAGGAGCATCGTTACCTGATCCTGGAGGGTTGAGCCTTTTGAGCGTTCAGAACGGCAATACGTTTACCGCAACATATAATGATGCAAGCCCCCGCGGCGTCAGAACGGCGAGGGCTACGTGGAGCCGTATATTCCCCTTCAAGGATAATCTATTTATTGAGGGCTGCTTCATCGCCACCGCCGCGTTTGGGTCCTCTTCGTCACCGATGGTTGAAATTTTTCGGAAATTCCGGGATGAGCACCTTCTTGGCACATACCCGGGGCGAAAATTCGTGTCGGCTTATTATCGATGCAGTCCACCCTTTGCGAGGATGATAAAACAGCATGACACAGCGAAATTTATTGCGCGGTGTTCACTTGCTCCGCTCGCTCTTTTTATCCATGTGATGTATGAAATTGATATGATGGGAAAACTCTTTTTGGTTATTGGGATTTTGGGTGTTTTGGCAGCTTTTTGGCGGGTCAAGGGAAAGGCGGGATGAGAAGCTTCTCAAGAGATTGAACATGAAGGCCGGAAAAAGGAGCTGGAGAGCAGCTAATTGCGGAGAAAAAGGTTTGCAATATTCATTTTGATGGTGTGGATCAATTACATAATGTTACTTCCCAGCAAGTCTTCTCGTGCCGACGTATACTCATCGAGCTTCGACTTTGAGTATGACCTGACCGTGGATAGGTCAGAGACTGGCACGGAGACTGACCAGACTTTCAGCGAGATTTTTGAGTTGCAGTATTCGCAGATGCTCTTACCAAGGCTCGATGTGGATTTCAAGCTCATACTGGAACTGGAAAACGAGTTTCAAAGCGATGGTGAGGACACGACCCGTTTTCTTCCCGAAGCGGAAATCGGGGGCAAGGCTGAGTACTGGGAATTAAATCTCGGTGCGCAAAGAACGCGGGAATCAAATGATCAACCCTTCGAGCCAACGTCCATTCAGGATAGTTACTTCATCGAGTATTTCTTCGAGCCAAGCGAAAAGGTTCCCGACCTTAAATTGAAATACACCGTCGATACGGACGAACAGGGTGATGACACCGATTCCCAGGATACATCCTTTGAGGTTTCCTCGGTGTACGAGTTTGCAAAGTTTCTAAAATTAAAGGTGGATTACACGAGGGACGAGTCAGAAGACCGGATAACGCCCGATTCGGACACGATCGATGAGGATTTAAATACGGAAGAGACGTTCAAATATGTTTTTTCGAGCAATTTGAAGTTCGATTTCAAACATCAATATCAGAAGACCACGGGAGGCACCCTGCTCGATGCCGGAGGAAAGACGAACGAAACCAATACGGAAAATAACACATATGATGGGAAAGTGGATCTCCGGTTGTTCGAGGAAACGGAAATGGGAGCCACATATCAATTTGAAAGAGAGGATGATATTATAGAGAGGGGAATTTCAGAGAGCACAGATTTCGAGCTCAATTTTGACCAGCGAATTGGAGAGCCGATCGATTTTAGCTTTACCTATTCCAGGACAATTGACGAGGACATTTCCATCGATAACAACATAAGGGATACGGAGGATACATTCACATACGATGTGAGCATGGGTTTCTCAAATCTTCTTGATTTTTCAATTAAGTACGAGAAACGAGATACCGATACTGAGGATAGGCTGGCTCCAGCAAACGATAAGAAAATCAAAGCGGATGATATAAGCGCTTCCTGGTCTGCCGATACGGAAACATTTATGGACCTGACTGTATCATATGACTGGTCTCAGGAAAAAGAGAACGGGATAATGACAACAAAAGACAGGGATCTGTCGATAAAATCGGACCTGGATTTCGAAGCGATACGTCTCCAGCTTACCCCGGAGTACACGCTGACCATTACCGAAGACCTCACGAAACCGAGCGAGCAGAAATCAAGAAACATAGATTTTAACTTCGGGCTGGATTATGAAACGGAAGTTACCGATCGGTTGAGGTTTTCATTGAGCCACGCGTATGGGCGAAGCGAGGAGCATCCCAACAAGGTAATAGAGAGAGACGACGATACAACCATCGATATCAATCTCGATGAACCCTGGGAAGGGTCGAACTTTACCCTCACGGTTTCAAGGACTGCAACAGACCGGTCGGGGGATGATTCGCCTCCCGATATCACATCGACGATCACGTTTAACTGGGACCACACCATGGGGCCTTTCGATTTTTCGGTAAACTACAGCTATGACAAGAACAAGCTGACCGATGACTCTGAGACTTTCGATGTAAACTTTGGATGGAAGGGACTCAACTTCGACACGCAACTGAAATATTCCTTCGATAAAACGTTTTCATCAGAACTCGATGAAACCCACAATCTGACTTTTAGCTTCAAGGTAGATTTTTAATAATGGTAAGGGGAAAGACATGAAAAAACTAAAAGGTAATGGATTAATTCTTTTTTGCACGGCAATTCTGCTTCTGGCCGGCTGTTCGGGCGCCTTGGTGAGGGAGTTTGTCAAAGAATCGAAGGAGAAGGATCAATTTTTGAGAATCAACAGGGTTGCGGTATTTCCCTTCGACAACTTTACCGAGACCAAGGATGCGGAAAAGGCCATAGAGTCCCTTCTCATTCCTGCTCTTTACCACGAGGAGGTTTTTGAAGATGTGGTGGATCCCCGTTTCGTGAGAGATGCGATGAAGAAACTGAAGATAGTTACCACAGATATCCTCGACAGGGAGCAGGTAAAGAAGCTGGGTGACGAGCTGGCCATTCAGGGCATAATCATAGGAAAAGTAGTAAACTACGGGAGAGGAAAAGAAAAGGAGGCGGCAAACGAGGTCTCCATAGAGATGGCCCTGGTTGAAGTTGCATCGGGGGCCACCCTGTGGACGGGTAACGTCACCTCTTCGGGGAGCCTGACTGTTGGCAAGATTTTTGGCGTGACACCGGGAGAGAGCGATATCGTCGTTGCTCGCAAAGCGGTAACAAGCCTGGTAGAAGAGATGGCAGACAGCATAGAGGATGCCCGTGAGAGAGAGCAGGAAGGGATCGTTGAAGAATTGAGGGAAAAGGAGTTGGCTGAGGAGAAGAGACTCAAGGAGCTTCAGCAAAAATCAAAGGAGATCGAGGGAACACTGGAGCAGGCAGACGCGGAAGCACAAAAGATCAAACAGGACGCGATGACCGAAGCCGATAGCATCAAGGCGAACGCAGAGATGGAAAAGGCAGCTATCGATGCTGAAAAATCTCAGCTCGAGAGCGAAAAAGAGGTGCTAGAAGAGCAGAAACTCAAGCTCGAGAGCGAACGTGCGAAACTGGATGAGGAGCAGGCAAAACTCGAGGAATTGAGGAAAGAGAGAGGTGAGCTCGAGGAGCAGATACAGAAATTGCAGCAGGAGATAAAGGAGGAAACGGTCGGTGATGCGGAAAAGAAAGTCGAGGAGATAGAAAAGCTCGAAAAAGATCAGGAAAGTTTGCAGGGAGAGATCGAGGATAAGCAGGAGGAGTTGCAAAGCCTGGAAGAGCAGCTTGACCAGGTGGAGAAGAAAGCGGAGTAGGATACAGGAAAGACCGTATAATGTTTTCAGCGGAAGGAAAGAACAATACGCCCTTGCCCAGAAGATAGAAAATAGATGCAATGAGCGAGAAGCCTTCCCCCCATCGGTTGAAGGCTTAAAATTTATCTTTGAGGAGATCGAGATGGGTTTGCACACTACGAGGAAAGTTCTGATTTTTCGCACATCGATTCTGTTACTTCTTTTTCTTTCGGCCTGCAGTGCCGGAGAGAGGGATGTGCGGGGGAAAACCGTTGCCTCCGTGGGAGGAGAAAAAATTACGGTGCGTGATGTGAGGGAACTGTTCGGGGTGAGGTCGGCTGCACACAGGGTTTTCGGTGTCAAAAGGGAGAAGAAAAGGGAGGCAGTGGAAAGGCTGATTGCCGGCAAACTCCTTGCCGCCGAGAGCAGAAATCGCGGATACGACGAGAGTGGGGATTTTCAAAAGCTCTACGATGAGGGAGAAAAGGATATCTACATCGCGGCGCTTTTCAAAGAAAAGGTGGACAAGGCCGTTATGGTCAAGGATGGGCAGATACAGGCCGAAGCGCAAAAAATAATGAAGGAAAATGAAAAGTTGAGCCAGCAGCAGGCTGTTGAGAAGGCAACCGAGAAGCTTTACAACGACACCTTCAGGGAGGGGGACAACGGCCTCGTTCAGAGCGTGAAGGGATCGATAAAAACGGAGCTCCACAGTGATGAGATAGACAGGATCGTCGGGGGAGTTGACGTTGGCGATGACAGGGTTGTTGCAGAGGTTGAGGGCATCCCGGTGAGCTACGGAGATATTAAAAAAGAGCTCTCCACCCTTCCCCGTCACGGGGGGGAGAATCTTGAGAGAGACCCGAGAGCGATCAGCGCCATTGTCGAGAGGATTTCGGTCCGGATTGGGCTCTATGACTTTGCCAAGAAAGAAGAGGTGGACAAGGGAGATACTTTTAACAAAGTCAAGGGTAACTTCGAGTCCTCGATACTCATCGACCTTATGATTGACAATGAGATCAGGAAAAAAATAAATGTCGGCGATGAGGAAGTAAAAAAGACCTATGACGAGCACCCGGAAATGTTCGAGCAAAATCCCAAGATCAGGGCACGGCATATCCTCGTGGACGATGAAAAAACGGCAGGCGAGGTGTACGAGAAAATTCAAAAAGGGGCAGATTTTGAGGATCTGGCAAAACAGTTCTCCAAGGACCCTTCCGCTGCAAAAGGAGGAGACCTCGGGATCTTTGGCAGAGGTGTCATGGTAAAACCCTTCGAGGAAAAGGCATTTTCATTGAAGATAGGTGAGACCTCAAAGCCGGTAAAGACGCAATTCGGCTACCATATCATCCAGGTTACGGAAAAACAAAAAGGGAACATGATGCCCTTTGCCCAGGTGAAAGAGAACCTGAAAAGGTATCTGCTCGATATGAAAATGAATGCTGAAATTGAGTCACTGATAGGCGAATTGAAGGAAAAAGCCGACATATCCATCAATGAATCAAATCTTGACCTCGTATGACCGTGAAGATTTTCTCCCCCGGCTCCGTCTATCGTGGTAGTTGAGAAATGTATTGTGTATCAGTATCAATTCTGGTCAAATGAGAGTTGAAATGAATAGACCTTTTTTGAAACTATCCACACTTTTTGTTTCATTGGTGCTATTTTTCCTAGGAATTTCAGAATCTTACTCGCTGGAATTCGATCACGTCCTATCCTTTGGAAAGTTCGGCATAGGGAGGGAGCAGTACGATACACCCGTTGACATTGTGGAGGACAGCGATGAAAACCTCTATATTCTGGACAAGAAAAATTACCGGGTTCAGAAGGTAAATTTCAGGGGAGAATTCATAACGCAATGGGGCAGGAGGGGATTCCGGGATGGGGAGTTCAAAGATCCCCGGTCCATTGCCATAGACAGGAGTGGAGATATTTACGTTGTTGATACGGGAAACAATCGCATACAGAAATTTTCCCCTGATGGTGATTTCATCCTTTCGTTTGGAAAGGTGGGCAGTGCGACGGGCAACCTGAGGTATCCTACAGACATGACTTTCGATAAAGCTGAAAACATCTATATCGCCGATTCCGGTAACCACAGGATTCAAAAATTCGACAAAAGCTTTCAATTCATCCAGGAATGGGGGAGATTCGAGCGAACAGGGAAAGAATTGAAACAGCCCTATTCCGTTGCCTACTCCGATGACGGTTTTGGGCATGTGTATGTGGCTGATAGCAGCGACTGCAGGATTCAAAAGTTTGACACCAGGGGAAACCTCAAAAAGGAATGGGACCTTCACCTGCCGGGGAAAGGATTCCTCTGCGGTGGCGTGAAAATAAAGGTGGAGCCCAGGAGCTACGATCTCTATGTGGCGGACGTGGAAAATGACGTTGTACTTGTATTCGATAAAGAAGGTGAGCCCGTCGGGGAACTTGGCGAGGCAAGGAAGAGATTCAGCAAACCGGCAGGCCTTTTCGTGAACGACTCCGTTGAGCTCTATGTGGTAGATTCGGGGAACAACGAAATCCACAAGTTCAGGAGGTAATCGAGGTGATAGGGCGCAGGTGGATTGGTGTTTTTCTCACGGCAGTATTGCTGTTTTTCAGCTTCTCGGGTGTCTTGCGTGCCCAGGATAAAACGATGACCCCCCTATCGGGTAAGGAAATACCCATGATAGAGGGGATACAGATGCTCGAAGTCGGATCCAGCGCACCCCCATTTGCGCTGAAAGACCTGAAGGGTGAATCCTTCGACTTATCAAGGCACCTGGGGCAGAAACAGTTTCTTCTCGTTTTCTGGTCGATATTCTGTGAACCGTGCAGGTACGAGATGCCCCTTATCCAGAACATTCACAAAAAGTATGAGGATAAGGGCCTGGAAGTTCTGGCTGTCGCCATTGATGGTGACCCCCTGAAAAATGCTATTGCCGGCTTCGTGAAACAGGAAGGTTATTCTTTCCGGGTATTGATAGATGAGCTCGACGAGGAAGAGTTCTTCAAAGTTGCCGACCCGTATGGGGTTGCAGGCACACCGACCATTTACATAGTCGACCGATCGGGAAAGATCGCCTTTTCGAGGGTTGGAAGCATAACCGAGAAAGAGCTCGAAAAAGAGATCACGGCTGTTTTGAAAAGCGGTCCGTGAAAGTGATGGAAAAACTAGACCTATGAGCAGATTCATCTCTTTCATCTGGGGACTCGTTGTTGTCCTGGCAATAATGGTTTCATCCGATTCTCCGTCCTTCGCCATTATAGAGGCGGGAAGCAAATACATCCCCTTTGAAGGGGTCGACCTGAAGGGTGAGACGGTAAATATAGATGATTATATAGGGAAAAAGATAATTCTTTTGAAGTTCGGCTCGATTTATTGTTCGACCTGTGTTACCTCACTGAGAGATGTCGCGCATATTTTAAAGAAGATCGGCCCGGAAAACCTCCAGGTAATAGGTGTCAACCTGGATATTTACGGCATATCCAGGGTAAAACGGTTCTATAAGGGGTATCAGCGCTTCCTGAGTTACCCCATGCTGATAGATAAAAAACTAAAGATATCTACTCCGTACAGAGTCCAGAGCCTTCCCGCGCATGCACTCATTGATAAGGATGGAACAGTCCGGTACGTATCCACGGGCGCCACGGAAAAAGACTTCGGTGACCTGGAAGAGGTCATCACGAAGCTCATAACTGGAGAGAGGGCAATAGAGACAGTCGTCGAGGAGAGACCTTTGGAGTTGTACCTCCCCCAGAACTTTTCCAAGACTCTGCAGGACTCCGTATATATCGTGGGGAGGGTGCCTAATAAGGGTGCCCAGGTTTCCTTGATGCTCAACGGGGGGGCAAAACAGGTTGTCAGGAGCATGAGGAATCTGTTTTACATCCGCACCCCCCTTTCCCTGGGGAGCAACTACATCGAAGTCCAGGTAATGGGGGAAGAGGGGAAAAAAGCCCATAAGGGCATAGTCCTGTTCAGAGAGCCGAAAATCGGCCTGGGGATAGAATCTCCCTTTCCCGAATATCATTTCCACACCGAATCGAATGAAAAGCCCTGCGCGGAGTGCCACGATCTGAATCCTCCGGCGAATGCACAGGGCGGGTTTGCCATGGCTACCAAGTTTTGCCTGGGCTGTCACAAAGAGCTCGAAGGGAAAAAATATGTTCACGGGCCGATAACAGTCGGTGGATGTTCGCCCTGCCACGATTTCAACAGCGAACCGAACAAGTATGCGGTCATCGCTTTCGGGCAGGACCTCTGCTTCAACTGCCACGAGGATAAGAGGCAGGAACTGGTAAAAGATTTTCTGCACGGCCCCATGTCCGCGGGAATTTGTGCCATCTGTCATAATCCCCACGGTTCGAACGAAAAGTTCCAGCTGCGAAAATACGTGGGTGACCTGTGCGTAATGTGTCACGCCGACTTCAAAGCGGAAATGTTCAGGCCTGCTGTGCACAAACCGTTTCAGGATGGCCTCTGCACGAACTGCCACTTTCCTCACTCATCTGACCAACAGAACTTTTTCGTAAAATTGCCGGGGAACGATCTGTGCCTCGACTGCCACAGGGGGGAATTCGGAAATCATACCCATCCATACGACAGGCCACCGAAAAGGGAACTCGATGTCAAGCTTGACAAGGATGGGAACCTCATGTGCCTCTCCTGCCACAATCCCCATGCTAGCGATGTAGGGAAGCTCCTGCCGAAAGGCGGGTGTGACTTCTGCCACGGCACGGAAAGCAAAGAGGAATCTTAAATGAAAAAGAAGATGAGAAAACTGGGCTTGAGGCTCATAACTTCATCCCTTCTTGTTTCGCTCCTCACCATATTTGTAGGGGGGTACGTCGTTTTCAAAGTGACCGAGGATTCGATCAAACAGGATAATCTGTTTGCCGCTTCTCAACTCGCGGCAAAATTCAGCGCCCTGAGTGACCTGACAACTGCTATGGGCAGAGACATTGAAGGGCTCATCACGAGCGTAAAAGTGGACCGCTTCGGTTCGGCCTGGGTCATGGACGCCGATGGATTTCTCATTGCCCATATGGACCACAGATTGAGACATTTTGTGGAGGAAAAGACGTTCATGGGGGATAAGGTGGTAGGGCTCGAGAGCGTCGACATGCCTATCCACAAGCTGGGTGAAAAGAACATGGTTCACGAAGCGACGCTTCTTGACCTCATGGAAAAGCTAAACGGGGGATTTGGGACCTATAATAACCTTTTCGATGAGGAACAGATAATTGCATTCAGAGTTCTCAAGGACAAGGGCTTGCTGGTGGCTGTTGATCAACCGATCGAAAAGGCTTATTCGGAACTCAAGAGGGTTAAAAAGGTAATTTTCACCACCTCCGGTGTCGTGGGCATTCTCATTCTTGGCTTCACCTGGTTTGCGACCCAGCTCATTATCAGGCCTTTTTACGCCGAGGTGGAGGAAATGAACGAGAGACTGCTGCTGATAAACAGGGAGCTAGAGGGTGCAAAAAATAATCTTGAAAAGGAGAATGCGGGCCTTTTGAGGCTCTATGATCTATCCATTGCGATGCAGTATTCGGGTTACATCGAACCCCATCTTCCGCTGGCACTCGGCGTTGCACAGGAACGTTTTGCTCTCGACCGAATTCTTCTGTTCATGCCCGATGAGGCGGAGGAGTTCCTCCGGTGCAGGGCTACCGTGGGGAACGTCTTCGAACCGGAAGAGCAGATCATGGTTCCCATATCCGAAGGTGGAGGAGCCCTCGCAAGGGCCTACCTCGAGAAGAAGACCTTTTGCTTTTCAAGTGAAACCGGGCTTCCAGATGAGTTCAAGATCGAGAAACCTTACTCCTCTATCAGGGCACTTCGAAGCAGAGACTTTGCGGTTTTCCCGCTCGTTGCAAAGGAAAGAGTTATCGGTGTGTTCGGCATAGACAACAAACTGAGCAGGAGGGCATTGACCAGGCAGGAAATTGACCGGATCGAGAGCTTTTCCTATAAGCTCGCTGCTATGATCGACAACACACTTCACTTCCAGAATGTCGGGAGAAAAGCAGAAGCGCTGGGGAGGANNACCGACTCACCGGGCTCTACAACCTCGAACATTTCAAAGTCATTGCCGAGGAGGAATTTCTCAGGTCAGCCAGGTCGGGCAATCCACTTGCGATGGCCCTTTTTCACATAGCAAATTTCAAAGAGTATCATGAGTCAAACGGCTACCAGAGAGGTGATTACGTCCTCAGGAAATTTGCGGAGCATCTGAAAAAGCTCGAGGAGATGAAGGTTGTCGCAGGGCGCTGTTACGGAGCAACGATGGCAGCTCTATTTAAGAGCCACGATTATGACCAGGCAAAAACCCTCGTCGATAAATTCGAGGTCGAGTTCGGTGAGTTCTCTTTTTACGGGGAGAAAAAGCTCGCATCCTCCAAGCTCATGGTAAAGACTGTCATCGAAGCCTATCCCCTCCAAGATCCGCCAGGGTTTGATGAGTTCTTCAAATCTCTGGAGGCCGACATTTTCAAGGTATGATAAGGTTAAGAGAAGTCGAGCTGGTAAAAACGATCTTTGATCCGAGAAAATTAGAAGATCCCGGCTATCCTCATTTTGCCATTGCCGGCAGATCGAATGTTGGAAAATCATCCCTTATCAACAAGGTTCTTGGCAGACAAAAGCTCGCAAAAATAAGCAAGACCCCAGGACGGACCCGGTCGATAAACTATTACCTGGTTGATAAAAAATTTATTATCGCTGACCTGCCTGGATATGGTTTTGCGAAAGTTTCCATGAGGGAAAGAAAGTCCTGGAAACACCTCGTGGAGAAGTACTTTACGTTAATAACCGACGTGCTTGCAGTGTTCCTCCTCGTCGATTCAAAGAGGGCCGTCGAGGAAGAGGAGGAAATGATCCTCAATTTTTTGAGCACCTTCGGGGCACAGGTTGTCGTTGTGTTCACGAAGGTGGACAGGTTGACACAGAAAGAGAGAGCGGGTTTGCGCAGCAGGTCTTCTGAGCATGTTGTCGACATTACGGGAAGAGAGCCGATTTTTTTCTCCGCGAGAACGGGAGAGGGAAAAGAGAAGATTGTTCGCGCAATGTCCGAATTCCTGTCAAAGGGTAGGAATTGATATTTTGGGTTGATTTTTTTCCGGTAAAGATATACTTTTTACACTCGTTTCGTCATGATTTCATTGAGAAAAGCTCAAGGAGGATTCAATTGTACCAGATAGTTGAGAAAAAGGTGATCGCAAAAGATGTCTTTCTCAATAGAATAAAGGCTCCCTACTTGGCGAGAAAGAGAAAGGCAGGGCAATTTCTCATATTGAGGATCGATGAAAATGGCGAAAGAATACCCCTAACAATAGTCGACTCGGACCCCGTCGAGGAGACCGTTACGATTATTTATCAGGTGGTTGGAAAGACGACGAGGGAGCTGTCGGCCCTCGAGGGGGGTGCTGAGCTTATAGATGTGGTGGGCCCCCTTGGAAGACCGACGCATATTGAGAAGCTCGGTACCATCGCCTGCGTCGGGGGAGGCATAGGGAATGCGCCGCTCTTGCCGATCGCAAAAGCCTTCAAAAAGGAGGGCAACAAACTGGTTACCGTGGTGGGTGCGAGGACGAAGGATCTCCTGATACTGGAGGAGGAGATGGAAGCCATCAGCGACCGGTTTGTGGTCACCACCGATGACGGAAGTTATGCGAAAAAGGGTTTTGTCACCGATGCCCTCAAAGAAGTTATCGAGGAGGGTGAAAAGATTGATCTTGCGCTCGCCATTGGGCCAATTCCCATGATGCGGGCGGTTTCTGAGCTGACAAAGCCTTACGGGATAAAAACCTATGTGAGCCTGAATCCCATTATGGTAGATGGAACGGGCATGTGTGGAGCCTGCAGGGTTACCATCGGCGGCAAGACGAGGTTTGTCTGTGTCGATGGGCCTGAATTCGATGGCCACGAGGTGGATTTTCTCGAGCTTGCCAAAAGGAACAGGGCTTTCATCGAACAGGAGAGAGTTGCCGAAGAGGCCTACATGCAGAAGGAGGCAAAGCAGGCAAAAGGAGGGAGAGGTTAGATGGAGGAGAAAAAAACGAAGAGACCCAAGCCTTTCAGCATCCCAAAACAGCCCATGCCCGAGCAACCGCCCGAGCTGCGGATAAAGAATTTCAACGAGGTTCCCTATGGCTACACTCCCGAACAGGCCATTGCCGAGGCTTCGAGGTGTATATTTTGCAAGAATCCCCAGTGTGTGAAGGGCTGTCCGGTGGGGATAAAGATACCCGACTTCATTGATCTTGTCCGCCAGGGCAAATTTGTCGAGGCGGCGAGGAAAATCAAGGAAGACAATGTCCTTCCCGCCATATGCGGGAGGGTTTGTCCACAGGAAGAGCAGTGCGAGATGCCCTGCGTTATTGGAAAGAGGGATGAGCCCGTCGCTATCGGGAGGCTGGAGAGGTTTGTCGCTGATTTTGAGCGGGTCACGGGCCAAATAGCGATCCCTGAAGTTGAGCCTCCAACGGGAAAGAGAATAGCTGTCGTAGGGTCGGGTCCGGCTGGCCTGACCGTTGCGGGAGATCTTGCGCAGCTCGGTCATGAAGTGGTGATTTTCGAAGCACTGCACAAACCGGGAGGGGTCCTCGTATATGGCATCCCGGAGTTCAGACTTCCCAAGGCCATCGTTGCTGCGGAGGTCGATTACATAAGGGCCCTCGGCGTCAGAGTCGAGTGCAATGTTGTCATCGGGAAGACGATTACAGTCGACGAGCTCCTTACCGAAGAAAAGTTTGATGCCGTTTTTATCGGAAGCGGCGCGGGCCTGCCCTACTTCATGAACATTCCGGGGGAAAACCTCATCGGCGTGTACAGCGCCAACGAATACCTCACACGGGCTAACCTCATGAAGGCTTACGAGTTTCCGAGAGCGGACACACCGATAGCGAAGAGCAAAAATGTTGCGGTATTCGGTGGGGGCAACGTCGCCATGGATGCGGCGAGGAACGCCTTGAGGATCGGTGCTGAGAATGTTTACGTCATCTATCGCCGTTCGAAAAAGGAGATGCCTGCGCGGATCGAGGAGATCCATCACGCAGAGGATGAGGGGATCCAGTTCATGCTCCTTACCAACCCGACGAAATTCATCGGGGATGACGAGGGGATGATAAAACAGATCGAATGCTTGAAAATGGAGCTCGGCGAGCCGGACGAATCGGGGAGGAGGCGCCCGGTGCCCATCAAGGGCTCAGAATTTCTGCTTGATGTCGACACGGCAATAGTTTCCATCGGAAATGGCGCAAACCCTCTCATACCCGCCACGACTCCCGGCCTCGAAACGAACAAGTGGGGCAATATCATCGCCGACGATGAGACGGGAAAGACCAGCAAAAAGGGGGTGTACGCCGGGGGGGATATCGTCATCGGCGCCGCAACGGTCATCCTTGCCATGGGTGCAGGAAGGGTAGCGTCGAAGGCCATGCACGAGTACGTCATGACCGGCGCCTGGTAGGGTTAAGCGCTTCCGGGTTCAAGATATCATCACCTTTACAAAAAAAGCTATTCGGGGGGAGCGGTTCTCGGTAAGTGAAGGGCTCCTTCAAAAGGTCTTTTCTGTCAATCGCTTCGTATAAAAACCAGGTAGATTATCGCCACGGTTATCACTACGAAACCCACCACAAAGCTAACCAGAGTGGGGTCGACGCTGCCGTCGACGGGCTTGAAGTTCGTATAGCGAATTATCGCAAGCGAACCGCCGCAGAAAAGAAGGGTGACGAGAACCCACTTCCACCTGAAAATGACGGCGAGAACGAAAAGAATTATGATCCCGATGATAACCAACGGGTCGGAGGCAAATTGAAAGAAGGTCTCGCTTGAAAGGTACGCGTTGAGTATTTCGAGCTTGTCAATCATCGACACCCCCTGTTAATTAAAATCTACAGGTATGATAATATAATGATCAATTTTATGGAAAAACAATTTTTTGCCTGTCTTTGAGGGGGAGATGGAACGGCCGGTCGGCATATTCGACTCTGGAATCGGGGGACTCACCGTGCTCAGGGAGTTGAGGGATTCGATATCGGGAGAACAGTACCTCTACTTCGGAGATACGGGAAGAGTCCCGTACGGTAACAAGGGGAAACTCACGGTCACCCGGTATTCCGTGGAAATTGCAAACTATTTGCTGATGAACCACGATATCAAGGCGCTCGTCGTTGCCTGCAACACTGCTTCTTCCCTTGCGGTGGAGGGCCTTCAAAAATTATATCGGATCCCGGTTTTTGAGGTTGTCTCTCCTGCAGTTGCCAAGGCAGTGGCTGAAACGAAAAACGGCAGGATAGGGGTTATCGGGACGTCGAGCACCATAAGGAGCAATACCTACAAGAGGATGATAAGATCACAAAACAAGCACATCAAGGTTTTTCAAAAAGCATGCCCCCTTTTTGTCCCGCTCGTTGAGGAGGGCTGGGTGGATCATCCGGTAACGGAGATGGTTGTTCTCGAGTATCTATCTTTCCTGAAGAAAAACAGGGTCGATACGTTGATTCTTGGATGTACTCATTATCCTTTCATCAGGAGCAGGGTTGAGGCCTACCTGGGAGAGGGCGTGACGATTATCGATTCGGCCATGAATGTTGTCATTGAAGTTGAGAAATACCTTCGCTCTCATGATCTGGTTCGTATCGGAAAAAAGAAGGATATCCGTTACCTGGTGACAGATGACCCTGATAAGTTCAGGGAGCACGGCGAGAGACTTCTTGGAGAAAGACCGATTGACGTTGTGCAGGTTACCTTATGAATGGTAAGAGAGAGCCCGAATGAATCTCACGAACCTCATCAAGTCCGGAGTTGTTATCTGGGACGGGGCTATGGGAACTTTGCTGCAGGAGCGGGGCCTTTTGAAAGGAAGGCCGCCGGAAGAGCTCAATTTGAAAAATCCCGGGTTGGTCCTGCAAATACACACGGATTATCTCGAAGCGGGTGCGGTTGGCGTAACGACCAATACCTTCGGGGCCAACAGGGTAAAGCTTGGTGAGTACGGCCTTGAAAGTAGGGCGAGTGAGCTGAACAGGCGGGGAGCAGAGATAGCTCGGAGTGCCTGCAAGGGAATGGCGCTGGTATCCGGATCGGTCGGTCCGACGGGAAAGTTTTTGAGACCGCTCGGTGAACTCGAGTTCAAATCGGCGGTGGATATATTCAGTGAGCAAATAGGCGGCCTGATCGAGGGCGGTGCCGATGTGATAAAGATCGAGACAATGATGGATATCAGAGAGCTCAAAGCCGCCATTTATGCCGCCAGGTCTTTGTCGGAAATCCCCGTCATAGCCATGATGACCTTCCAGGATAATTTCAGGACCCTTCTTGGGACCACGCCCGAGTCTTTCGGGGTCGTGGCAGATGGAATGGGAGCCGACGTCATAGGGATCAACTGCTCCGTCGGTCCGGGAAAAATGATGGATATGCTCCAGATGATAGCTTCCGTCACTCACAAACCCCTCATAGGGCAGCCAAATGCCGGGATCCCCAAACTTGTCGATGGGAAAACTCTATTCCCCATGGGCCCGGATGATTTTTCAAAAGCCGTGGAGGAGTTTCTTCCTCTCGGCGTCCGGATCATCGCCGGTTGTTGCGGGACCACCCCTGATCACATGAGCAATGTGCGGGCACGGCTCAATTTCAAAACAGAGAGAGGTTTCGAGACGCTCCCTGCTCCGGAAAGAGCCATCGAGGTGCTACCGGGGCAGAAAGTTGCCTCGAGGACAAGGGTGGTGGCAATAGATATCGAAGGGCCGTTGATGATCATCGGGGAGAGGATCAATCCGACGGGGAAGCGAAAGCTTGCTGAGGAACTGCGGAAAGGAGTCATGGAAGGGGTAATAAGGGAGGCCAGGGAACAGGAGGCGAATGGGGCTCATATTCTCGATGTCAATGTGGGAGTTCCAGGAGTCGAGGAAGATCTGTTGATGGAAGAGGCGGTGTATGCGGTGAACTTGAACTCCTCATTGCCGGTGATGGTTGACTCCGCGAATGCGGCCGTTATAGAAAAAGGACTCATGGCGGCAGATGGAATACCCGTGATCAACTCCGTTTCAGGGGAGATGAATAAGCTCGAAGATCTTCTCCCTCTCGCAAAGAGGTTTGGCGCATCCCTCGTTTGCCTGCTCCTTGATGAGTCGGGAATTCCGGAAAGCCCCCGGGCCAGATTGGCGGTTGCGATGAAAATACTGAAGGAGGCGGAGAGAGCGGGAATTTCGCGGGACAAGCTGATCATCGATTGCCTGACGACTGCAATCAGCGCCTCCCACCTTGCTGCCGTCGAAACTCTCGAAACGGTGAAGCTTGTCAGGCGGGAACTCAACCTTCCCGTGATCCTCGGGGTGAGCAATGTTTCTTTCGGATTGCCGGGAAGGCAGATGATAAACCGGGCTTTTCTGTCAATGGCGGTCACGAAGGGGCTCAACCTGGCGATAATGAACCCTCACGACAGGGATGCCGTCGATACGGTTTCATCCTGCAACCTTCTCTCGGGAAAAGACAAGGATGGGTATGAGTACATCAGGCGCGTGACGGCAGAAACTGAAGGTGAAGGTGGGAAAGAGTTTTCCGGGGGTGATTTCCCGGAGATCCGTGAGGCGGTTCGGAGCGGCAGGAAAGGGGAGATTGTCGAGATCATAGAGATGACGCTCAAGCAGGGTGCGATGCCCCTGTCGATAAATAATGATGGTATAGTCAGGGGGTTGGAGGAAGTAGGAAAGCTCTTCAACGCAAACAGGATATTTCTCCCCCAGGTCATTGCTGCTGCGGAGACTGCCAAGATAGGATTTGAGAGAATAAAGTCTGAGATGGGGGGGGAACACCAAGAGGTAATCGGAAGAGTGCTGCTTGCCACCGTGGAGGGCGACATTCATGATATCGGGAAAAACATCGTGGCCGCGCTGCTTGCAAATCATGGCTTTGAAGTGATCGACCTAGGAAAAAACGTCCCCGCTGAAAAAATCCTGGAGGAAGCAATAAGAAACAGGGTGGATGTGGTTGGACTGTCGGCTTTGATGACAACGACCATGATCGAGATGAAAAAAGTCATAGCGCTCCTCAAGTCCAGGGGGGTTGAGTCCGTTTCCATTATCGGGGGCGCCGTGGTTACGGAAGACTTTGCAAAGGAGATAGGTGCCGAGTTTTATGCCGAGGATGCAATGGACGCGGTTACGAAACTGAGGAAGGCTGTTTTGGACAGGAGGAGATAACGGGGTTGCTAAAGGATTTTTCCATTTCAGCGATGAGATAGAGTGGGAATTCTTGTAAGAAGTGCGTGAGGGTTGCAATGTCCAAGGAAGAGGAGAAGATTCTCTCAGGTTTCAACCACAACTTGCATTACAAGGGGAAGACGTATCACATACAGACGGAAGATTGCGGGTTTTCAAACCCCTTCATTCTGAGTCACATATTTCTCGACGGCATGGTAATTGATACGGTGAGAGAATCATATTCAGATATTCTTTCCGAAGGCGAAGAGGTCCATAAAAAGGTTGAGGAAATGATGAAGAAGCAACACCTTATCGTGATAAGACGTCTTTTTTCCGGTTTTTACGATAGTGCTGAGGCAAACGGCAAGGAAAATGAGGATTGAGCTCGTAAACGCTGGTTTTTATCATAACGAGAAAGAAGTTTTCAGCAATCTCAATCTCTCCTTCAAAGGTGGTGACCTTGCTGTCATTACCGGGGATGAGTCCTCTGGAAAAAGTGCGCTTTTCGATCTTTTGCGCCTGAAGAAGAGACCCTTTTTCGGAAATGTTTTGATAGATGGCAAAGACCCTTTCGAGAATAATAAGATCCGCAAGATGTACAGGTCCTACCTCGGGATAGTTCCCGAACCAGGTACGTATTCCCTTGATATACCCTTGAAAAAGCTCATAAAAGCGAATAGAGAGGTGTCCCTGAGACTGAAAAGGGGTGAGTATTTGACGAGGATGGAGGAGGGGAGGAAATTTTTCCGCCTCTCCTTCGACGATGACGGGGTGCTGGGCCAGCTCTCCAGGTCGGAGAGGATACGCTTCCTGCTTTTGCTCGAAATGATAAGAGACCCGGCGGTTTTGCTTTTCGATTCGGTCTTATCCGAGGCCGGTGATACCTGGGGCGAAAAGATTTTCCTCTTTTCAAGGAAAATATGCGAAGATGGGAGGATAATCGTGATGTTGGAGAGGAAGTTGCCGCTCTACCTTGAAAAGAGGGCCACCAAGCTTATCGAAGAGTCGGGACAATTCAAGCTGCACACGTTTTACAGAAAAGAAGAGGTGACCATCTGAAATGGGAGGTTATCTTTTAGAGTGGCGGGTGCTGGGTGCTGCGAAGGCAAAAAATTTTTTCATCAAGCTCTTTATCACAACCTTTCTCGTTTTTTCCTTTCTCCTGCTCTATTTTCCCCGAGGCATCAATGGTTATCTTGCTCAAAACTGGAGGGTAACCCTTTTTTTGAATAATGGCGTGGAGGCCGAAAAGGGGAAGATGTTAGCGGAAAGACTGGGCCGACTGGAATTTATCAGTTCGGCCGATTATTTCTCCGAGGAGGAAGTGTGGAGTGAATTTTTATCAACCGTGGCAAATCCCGAAAACCTGAAAAAAGTTATCGGAAGCCCTATCCCTGGATATATCGAGGTAAAGTTCAAGATTGGAAACCTTGACGAGAAGAGCCTGAAGAGGCTCATCGTTATCGCAGAGGAAGAGAATCTGGTGAAAGATATCCTTTACGGGGGATCCAGCTTTTACAGGATGATGAGGATTAAAAGATACCTGAACGGGTCTCTATTTAGCGCCTTTTTCATTTTTCTCTCGATTATGGGCGTGTTTCTCTATTACCTCGATGCAGACCTTCGCCTTGTTGCGGCAAATGAGCTTGCTTTTGTGAAGGACCACGGGAAGGGAGCGGGGTACAGCGAGGCGGGAAAACTTGCGGGGAGTGCATGGGAGGGGCTCGTCACAGGATGCCTTTCCTTCGGTATCTGCGTCGCTGCTTTGAGTTTATTTTTCCTGAAGTTCCCCTCTATGCAGGCCTATCTTTCCTTTCCTTCTCCATCTGATTATCCTTCGTTCATAATTCCATTTTCAATCGTTGTGCTGATGACGCCTGCCCTCTATCTCCTGGTCTCCTATTTTTCACAGAGAAAAGTCATGAATATCGTTGCGGGAGAGCGGTAATTATATTCCAAAGGAAACATCTACGACGCGGGCCTTTCATTTTTATGCTCCTATTCTGCCTTTTCGTCGTTTTCCTCTGTCCTGGCGATTATGCCCATGGAAAATCAGAGAAAAAGAAACTCCAAAGAGAGAGATCCCGGCTTATTGAGCTCAAGAAAAAGTCAGAAAAGGCGAAAAAGGAGCTGGAAAGAGCAATCCGCAAGCAGAAGAGATTGAAAAAGAACGTGGGGAAGCTCGAAAAAGAGCTGAACGCAAAATTGAAGTTTCTGAAAAGGGTAGACAGGGAGTTGAAATATGTTGAAACCCTGTTGAACAGATACGATAAAAGAATATCCGAACTCAAAGGCAGGAGGGAAAATCTCATCGAAGCCGCAGTAAGCGCGACGGAGATCAGTTTCTATAAAGAGGCCGATTTTTCTCCCGGTTTGCTGTCATTCGTCCACAGGGAGAGGGACTGGTATGTGACGCGCCTACTCATTGAAGAACTCGACAGGGAGATGGAGGGTGTTTTCACACAGGAGGAGAAGTTTGAAACGAAAGTGGACAGTCTGGAGGACACCAGAAAGTACTGGGAAAAAAAGCATAAGGCGACGGAAAAAAAGAAGAAAAATATAGAGACCCAGCGAAAGAAGAAAAAGAGTCAGCTCGCAAAAGCTGAACGGGAAAAAGCGCGGATTGAGAAAAGATACCGGAAACTCAAGCGGGATATCGGTAGACTGCAGAAGACGGTATCATCGATTGAAAAAAGAGTCAGGAAAAAAAGGGAAAAGACGAAGTTTGCCAGGACTGTTCCCTCGGGGTACACTTTCCCTGCCCGGGGGACTGTAGTGACAAAATTTGGCAGGGTGAGAGATAAAGATTTCAACATATATATCGATAACAAGGGAATCGAGATCAAAGGAAAGCCAGGCGGGGGCGTCCGCGCCGTGCACGACGGCGTTGTTGTTTATCAGGGAGATCTCAGCGGTTTTGGCATTGTCACGGTAATAGAGCACAGGGGCGATATTTTTACGGTCTATGGAAAGGCCGCGTTGTATAATGTAAAGGTTGGTGATAAGGTTAAAAAAGGGCAGAAAATAGGAAGATTTAACAAAGGGAGCTCACCGGTTGTCTACTTTGAGTTGAGAATCGGGGGTAAGCCAGTTAACCCTCTAAAATATATAAAGATTCCCCGGGCCTGAAAGGAGAAACATATGAAGAAGAAGATGATCGTGCCACTCCTGATAATGCTGTTTTTATCAGGAATTCTCGTGGGAAAGTATGCGATCGGAGACCCTACGAAGGAAAACAGTTCGATATATGAAAAACTGAAGATCTTTTCCGATGCGATTGCCATCGTTCAGAACAACTACGTGGAAAGTGTCGACGCGCAGGAAGTCATATACGGCGCAATCAAGGGCATGCTTCAAACGCTCGATCCCCACAGCTCTTTCATGACCCCCGATATGTTCAAGGAAATGGAGGTAGAGACAAAAGGAACCTTTGGCGGTCTCGGGATCGAGATAGGAGTGAGAGATACGATGTTGACCATCATTTCCCCGATCGAAGACACGCCGGCTTTTCGTGCCGGTCTAGAGGCCGGTGACGTCATTGTAAAGATCGAGGATGAGTCAACAAAGGATATGACCATAATGGACGCAGTCAAGAGGCTACGCGGTGAGCCGGGCACAGACGTTACGATATGGGTTGCAAGGGAAGGGTGGACGGAGCCGAAGAGTTTCACCATTACCCGGGACATAATAAAAATCAAGAGCGTCAGGTGGAAGGTGCTCGAAAAGGGCTATGTATATATCAAGGTAAATCAATTCCAGGCGAGAACCAATTCCGATCTCGAAAAAGCGATAAAAGCCATATTGAAGGAGGAGAGCGAGATCAGGGGGCTGATTCTCGACCTGAGAAACAACCCCGGCGGTTTGCTCGATCAGGCGGTGAAGGTGGCTGATATGTTCCTCGAATCCGGGTTGATCGTATATACGGATGGAAGACGGGAGGACCAAAAGTTCAGATACACAGCCACCGACGTCGGAACGTACAAGGGTTTTCCCATGATTGTGCTGGTCAATGCCGGATCGGCAAGCGCATCAGAGATCGTCGCGGGAGCGCTTCAGGATCACGAGAGGGCTGTTATTCTCGGAAACCAGACATTCGGGAAGGGGTCAGTTCAGACCATAATTCCGCTGGAAGACGGATCTGCCGTTCGCATTACCACTGCCAGATATTTCACTCCCGGTGGAAGGTCGATACAGGCGAAGGGCATAACTCCGGATATCGTCGTCCAGGTTGGAAGCGCAGAACCCGACAAGCATCCGACGCCCTTTCGGGAAAAGGATCTCAAAAAGCACCTGGAAACTCCTGATGCGGAAAAAAAGGGTGACGAGCCGGTTGACGAGCCGGTTGATGAAAAACCCATTATAGAGGAAAAAATTGATAAAAGCTCTGTCAAGGATGGGGATGATGTTCAGCTGAACAGGGCACTTGAGCTTCTGAAGGGATGGGAGATATTTAAGGAAAAGTATCTGGAAAAAGCAGGCTAAATTAACCGTGGATATCTGTTTTACCCGATGAGCAGCAGAAAAAAAAGGAGCAAAAAGGGTCTTTTTCAGGAATGGAAAAAGGCCCTTGTTTTTATCGTTCTGCCATTTTGCCTTGGAATTGCAGGGGCTATTATCTATCTCTATCCGGGAGAATCTGCACGGGTAAAATCCCTTGAAAGGATACGGGTGCCAACGGAAGAAGAGGAGCGGGAACGGTTAGAGGGGCTCTTGGAGGAGGAGCTGGCGGAAAAGTTTTATGACCAGGATTTTTCCAGGGGGAAAATTTCCCTCGTACTGGATGATGTTGGCTATGAGAAAGAGAGGGCGATGAAGTTTATCAGCATGGGAGTTCCGGTTACCGTCGCTGTGTTGCCGGGGGGGCAGTTCTCACGTGAAATCGCCATACTCTCTGCACGGAAAGGGAACTCGGTCTTGCTTCACATGCCCATGCAGTCTGAGCAGAACCTGATTGATAAAACGGGCGATTTTCTCCTCCATGTCGACATGGGGGAGAAGGAGATTATCCAGAGACTCGATAGAGCGCTGACCTGGGTTCCAGGGGCCTCCGGTGTATCAAACCATATGGGCTCGCAGTTTACAAAGAATTCCGAGGGAATGCGATACGTTGCGGGTTATCTCCGCCGAAAAAAGCTGTTTTTTCTCGATAGCAAGACAACGACCCAGTCGGTTGCCCCATTCGTGTTCCGCGTAACGGGTGTCAAAGCTCTCAGGCGAGATATCTTCCTCGATAACGATGGTGATCCAAACAGGATAACGGAGCGATTCGAGGAGCTAAAGTCAGTTGCTTCAAAGAGCGGGATCGGCATCGGTATTATCCATCCCGGTCCCGCTGTGATCGATCTCATAGAGAACCTGGTGAAGGAAGCTCTTTTTGAAGGGTACAAGTTTGTAACCCTGTCGGATGTCGCTTCCGGGAGTTGAAATCAGTGGAACCTGGGACGAGAGAGTATCTCACCGTTTCCGAACTTACAGAGCAGATCAAAAGAGCCCTCGAGAGCGGGTTTCCCTCTGTCAGGGTCGGGGGGGAGATATCGAACTATTACCTTTCCCCGGCAGGACACAGTTACTTTACCCTGAAAGATGACGGTGCACAGATAAGGATCGTCCTGTTCAGGGGAAAGGAGAGAAGCGTTTCCGGAAAGGTCGAGGACGGAAAATTTGCCGTCGTCTCCGGCCAACTTGCCGTTTATGAAAAACGGGGTGAATATCAGATCGTTGCCACTGCAGTAGATGTTTCAGGGATCGGCGAGCTTCTCATCATGTTTCAAAAACTCAAGGAACGTCTCCAGAGAGAGGGTCTGTTCGACGAGGAGAGAAAGAAGAAACCACCCGTTTTCCCATCACGGGTGGGTATCGTGACATCGCTCCGGGGTGCAGCGGTTCGGGACATGGTGAGGATCATCCGCAACAGATTTGCCAATACGGAAATTGTTATTTCCCCTGCCATGGTTCAGGGTGACGGTGCTGCCCGGGAGATTTCAGAGGCGCTGCAGACAATTGACCGGGAAGGCAAAGTGGACGTGATAATTGTGGGCAGGGGAGGAGGCTCGATCGAGGACCTCTGGGCTTTCAACGAAGAACTCGTGGTGAGAACCATCGCCTCCCTTGATACCCCCGTGATCTCTGCAGTTGGCCACGAAACGGATTTTACCCTGACGGATTTCGTTGCCGATGTGCGCGCATCAACGCCCTCCAACGCTGCGGAAATTGCTGTCCCGGTAAGATTTGAGCAGCAGGAAAGGATCCACCACCTCATGGCCAGGATCCAGAGAAAAGTATCGGAAGAAATTTCGATCCTTCGTTCAAAACTTAACTACCTGAGAGGTGAAATCCGTGATCCAAGGATAACCCTGAGATCAAAGAGACTTCACCTGGCTGACCTTGAAGAGAAGCTTTCCGCTAAATCGCCCGGAAGATACCTGGACTCCCTGAGAATCAAAACGGGCGGATGCTTCATCGATATGGAAAGAAAAGTAAAGGAGAAAATAACGGGCATGAGGGCAAGACTCGAGAACATCAAGGGTAAAATCGTAACATTGGATCCGCGGGGGATTCTTGAAAGGGGATATTCGATTACCTTCGATTCCAACACGGGAAGCATAATCGCTGATTCCCGGGAAGTTGAAAAGGGCACAAGGATCGAGACACTCCTTTTCAGGGGCAGGATATTTTCACGGGTCGAAGGAAAGGAATGAAGAAAATAATCCCGATACTTCTCTCATCCCTGGGGTTTTTCGCAACGTTCACCCTCTGCTGTGCCGTTGGCGCTTACTGTGCTGATGTCGTTCTCCCGTTTAATCCGGAGCCGAAGCAGGGTGAGATTTTCCCGGTAACCGTGCTTGGCGACGAAGATCTCCTGGAAGCCCGGATTCAATACGGGAGACAGGAAATCTACCTTCAGTGCGACGGGAAAAGGGCCTCCGGCTGGTTCGGATTCGATCTTTCCACCCCGCCGGGGCAAAAAGACCTGACCTTCATACTGGTTAAAAAAAACGGTGCACGGAAGATAACCAGGAGCCTGAAGGTTGTATCCGGATCTTTCCCCACGCAAAATATCAGTGGAGTCCAGGACTCCTATGTTAACCCTGGGAAAAGGGAACTCGATAGGATAAAATCAGAAGCGGAAGCCCTGAAGGATATATGGCAGAGCTCTGCCCCGGATGTCTTTTGGGATGGCAACTTTGTTCTTCCCTTTGATGGATTCAGCGGAAGCGGGTTCGGAAGGAGAAGGATCATCAACGGGGAACCACGGAATCCTCACACGGGAGTCGATGCCGTCGCTTTGCCCGGCACTCCGGTTAAAACGATCAACAACGGTATTGTAAGGCTGACGAGAGACCTTTTTTTCTCCGGGATGTCGGTGATAATCGATCACGGGGGTGGAGTTTTTTCCATGTATTTTCACCTTCAGGACATAATTGTTGAAACAGGAAATTATGTGAGAAAGGGTCAGATCATCGGGCATGTGGGTGATACAGGAAGGGCAACGGGTCCGCACCTTCATCTGGGCGTGAGAATTGTAGACCAGAGGGTCAATCCCATGGATCTTTTTCGCTGACTCTGAGAGATTACACGGCCCGCTGTCTCAAGGGATAGATGATCTGACGGGCAAACTAATTCAAGGAGGAAAGCTTTTATGGGTGCCGACAAAAAGAGCACTCTTTCATTTGAGGATGCGATGAAAAAGCTGGAGGGAATCGTAAGGAAACTCGAAGAAGGCAATGATTCCCTTGAAAAATCTCTTGATCTCTTCGAAGAGGGAGTCAAGCTTACCAGATACTGCAATGAAAAACTCGATGAAGCCGAGAAAAAACTGGAGGTGCTGATGAAAAGGGGCGAGAAGGTGGTCCGGGAAGATATTGATGAGGAGGAATTTTTCGAATCCGGAAGGGGTGAAGAGACTGAATGATAGCCGATAAGTTCGAGATCACGCAGTACATGAAGTCGATGAAGAGCGCCGTCGATTTTGCCCTCGTCGACATGATTCAGCCCATCAGGGAGCACGTTCCGAAAAGCCTCTACGAGGCGATGGTCTACTCCCTGAGCGCCGGCGGCAAGAGGCTCAGGCCGATACTTCTCATTTCCTCGTTCTCGATTGTTGATGAAGCGTGGAAGAAAGCCCTGCCGTATGCCGTTGCCGTCGAATATATACACACCTACTCTCTTATCCACGATGACCTCCCGGCAATGGACGATGACGATTTCAGAAGGGGTATGCCCACCAGTCACAAGGTTTTTGGCGAGGCCATGGCGATCCTTGTTGGTGACGCCCTCTTGACGGAAGCGTTCAGAGTATTCCTCGAAAGAAGAGATGACGGCATATCGAGTGACAAAAAAATCCAGGCATGCCACGAACTGGCAAAGGCGGCGGGGGCGTCGGGAATGGTCGGTGGGCAGGTTCTGGACATCGAGTTTACCGCAAAAGATGCCGATGAAGAAGACGTGAAAGAGATTCACCGGAAAAAGACGGCGGCGCTTATCAGGGCATCAATCCTTTGCGGCGGCATACTCTCGGGGGCGGATGAAATCCAGCTTGCTGCCTTCTCGACCTTTGGCTCCAAACTTGGATTAGCATTTCAAATAGTTGATGATATACTTGATGTCGAGTCGAGTTTTTCCGAGATGGGCAAGAAAACGGGAAAGGATGCAGCCGTAGGCAAGGCAACCTATCCCTCCGTGGCGGGGTTTGAGAAAGCCGAAGCCGTGGCGAAGAGGCTTGTCCGTGAGGCAAAAGATTCGGTGATGGTGCTGGGGCAAAAGTCAACATTCCTTGGTGAGATAGCCGAACTCTGCCTGAGCAGGAGAAATTGAAATCCCAATGGGTTTGCTGGAACACATAAACACCCCCGAAGATCTGAAGCAGATTCCCAGGGAAAGGCTTACCGAAGTTGCTCAGGAGATTCGGGACCTCATAATCAAAACGGTTTCGGAAACGGGCGGTCATCTCGCTTCCAGCCTCGGTGTCGTAGAACTGACCCTTGCGCTCCACTATGTTCTCGATTCTCCTGGGGACAAGATAATATGGGACGTCGGCCACCAGGCATACGCCCACAAGCTGTTGACGGGGAGGAGAGACGTTTTCGGAACTCTTCGCAAGTTCGGGGGTATTTCCGGATTTCCCAGGATATCGGAGAGCGAGCACGATGCCTTCGGAACCGGCCACAGCTCCACGTCAATTTCCTCGGCACTCGGAATGGCTGCTGCAAGAGATCTAAACGGAGAAAATTACCGGGTTGTTGCCGTCATCGGGGATGGATCCGTCTCTTCCGGGTTGGCTCTGGAGGGTCTGAACCAGGCGGGGCATATTAAAAAAGATTTCATTGTTATCTTGAACGACAACGAATGGTCGATATCCCAGAACGTGGGTGCTCTATCCTCATATCTGAACCGTATCATGACGGGGAGGCTCTATACGGGTTTCAGAAAAAGGCTGGAACGCTTTCTGAAATCCATACCCTTTACGGGTGATATGCTCGCCAAAGCGGGGCGAAGAATCGAGGAGTTGGCAAAAGGGCTCATTGTTCCGGGTATACTCTTTGAGGAACTCGGCTTCACGTATATCGGGCCGTTACCGGGACACAGCATAGATGACCTGATCGTTACCCTTCAAAACGCAAAGAACTTCAACGGTCCCGTTCTCATTCATGTGATCACGAAAAAAGGGATGGGATACAACTTTGCCGAGCAAAACCCGGAGAGATTTCACGGCGTGAGCCCCTTCGTTATCGAAAGCGGGGAGACACGCAAAAGGCAGAGGAGAAGGTCCTATACGTCAGTATTTGCCGAAGAGATTGTTAAACTCGGTGAGACGAACCGGGATATTGTGGCGATTACCGCCGCGATGCCCGGCGGGACCGGTCTGGAAAAATTCGGAGAACGTTTCCCCGATCGGTTTTTCGACGTTGGTATTTCCGAATCCCACGGAATTACATTTGCCGCTGGGCTCTCCACGAGGGGAAAAATTCCCGTCGCGGCGATTTACTCGACATTCCTGCAAAGGGCTTATGACCAGATCGTACACGATGTGTGCCTCCAGAATCTCCACGTGGTTTTCATCCTGGACCGCGGGGGAATCGTCGGGGATGATGGCGCCACCCATCAGGGAATTTTTGACCTCTCCTATCTCAGGCACATACCGAATATGACCGTTATGGCCCCCTCGGATGAGGTTGAGCTCCGCGGGATGCTTCGTTTTGCCCTTGAGTTAGGCTCCCCGGTGGCAATCAGATACCCGAGGGGAGAGATTTTGAGAGTCCCTGATTCGGTGAGAATCCCTGAAATAGCGCACGGCAAGAGCAGGACTCTGGCCGGGGGAAAGGATCTGACGATCGTCGCAATCGGCTCGTCGGTCTACCCGGCTCTGGATGCGGCATCGATGTTGGAAAGGCATGGTATCCGCGCCGATGTGATCGACGCGCGGTTTGCAAAACCCATCGATGTTGAAGGTATTGAGTCATCCGTGAGAAAAACGGGGAAAGTGGTGACGGTGGAGGAAAATGTTCTGGCAGGAGGATTTGGCAGCGGGGTGATAGAGCTCCTTGCAGACAGGGGTCATACGGGCCTGAAATTTGTTCGCATCGGGATAGACGACAGGTTCGTGGAACACGGGAGCCAGGAGCAACTTCGGGCGATGCTCGGGATAGACTCCACGGGGATATACGAAAAAAGCATGGCCCTTTTCAAGGACCAGGAGGCGGTCCGCAGCTCCACCACTCATTCAATCAAGGCAGAAATTGGAAAAATTCTCTGAGGGGAAAAACCCGAAATCGAGGCTTGACGCGGAGCTGGTAAGGAGGGGACATACATCGTCCCGCTCTCTTGCCCGGAGCCTGATCATGGCGGGGCGGGTTTTCATTGATGGTCGCCTGGTCGACAAAGCCGGATTTATGGTTCGCCCGGAAAATGTGATTGAAATTGTAGGCCCGTCAAACCCTTACGTTTCCCGGGGTGGTTTGAAACTGGAAGGGGCCATTTTAGACCTTGGGATCGATGTAAAAGATCTTTTCTGCATCGATGTGGGAGCATCGACGGGAGGGTTTACCGATTGCCTTTTGCAGCATGGAGCCGCGAAGGTCTACGCGGTCGATGTGGGCAAGCGCCTGCTGGATAACTCATTGCGAAAAGACCCACGCGTGGTGGTTATTGAGGGCTGTAACGTCAGGCATGTCCGTCCTGGATTCATCCCTGAGAAGGTAGACCTGATCACTATTGACGTGTCATTTATCTCTCTGTGCCTCGTAATTCCGCCGGTTATACCATCTTTGAAAAGGGATGGTCGTCTTCTCGTTCTCGTAAAACCCCAGTTTGAACTGTCCCGGCATGAAGTCGGTAAAAAGGGAGTCGTCCGAGATGAGGCAAAGAGGTTGAGAGCCCTGGATAAAATTAAAAGCTTCGTATCGGGATCCGGTTTCGTCGTTGACGGGTGGGTCGAGAGCAGGGTAAAGGGGCCCAAGGGGAATCAGGAGTACTTCTTGCTGGCATCCTTGTCCGGGCCCTGAATGCAATCCGCTATCGATTCATAGCCATCGGGCCGCTCGATCAGTTCCAAAAAAACAGATTCTTTCAGGGCTCTTATGATCGCGTGGAAATCTTCATCGAAATCCCGCGAGATTACAAACTCTATGTAACCGCGAACAGAGTCGAGGGTCCTCACGTTTCCGATGTTGTCGTAGCCCTCGAAAATAAAACGGATGTAGGCGATGTCCTTTTTTTTAACTTTTGCGTAATAGACGTGGTCGTTCATACCATTTACACACCCCCCTTAATTTTTTTCTCTTACCTGACGATAGTATAATTGAGTCATCCCGGTGAAACAGGTTGACTTTTCGTAACTTTAATCGTAGTTTTTTTATAATATAGGTTAATTGAAGCATAATTAATATAAATTTTAGGCAGGGAAACTTAAAAAGAGAGAGGAAAGTGATGAGAAAAATCGTCGTTCTTTCTATTATTATCATTGCCGTCTTTGCAATCCCGTGGTCGGTCAAATCTCAAAATATCTCTTCTCCGGAGCAAGGCACGATCCATAACGTGACGACGGGGGATACGCTGTGGGACTTGTCGGCCACATATTACGGCGAACCCTGGAGATGGCCGGAGATTTGGGAACTGAACCGGTATCTCACCAACCCGAACTACATCTATCCGGGCCTGGAGATCGTGATTGCGCCCCCACCGCCATTGAGGGAGGATTTCGAGTATGTCCTGGAAGAAGAGGCTCTCTCCGAGGGCGAAATGGCTTCACGCGAACCTGGTGCAAAAGAGCCGAGCGTGGAAGAGATCATGAAAAAGTTGAAGCTGAGCAAGAAAGAAGTTCTCGCCAGCGGGGAACTGGTCAGGGGCAAGCCGCCAAAGATCGGGCATATCGCTGAAACGACCGATCAAAAATTGATATTTGCACCCGGTGAGCGACTGTATCTCGATCTGGAGAAGGATCTTCCCGTCGGGACGGAACTCGGCATTTTCAGAGTTGAAGGGCCGGTGAAGGTCAGGGGTGTCAGGGGAAAATCATACAAGAAAAAATATATCGGCACGGTGAGGATCGAGGAGAAGTCCGGTGCCAGGATTATCGGTTCGATTACCGAACTGATTGAAGAAGCGTTCCGCATCGATTACCTTTCCGAGGATATCCCCAAAATTCCCGAATTGGTCGTGCGATACCTGGACGATAAACTCGAAGGTGGCGTGGTAGTCGGGTCCGGAGATAACTATGAGTTTGCTGAAGGAGATACGATCTATATAAAAGGAGGGGAAGACAAGGGTTTTGCGATAGGGGACGTGGTGAGCATTTACGTTCCATTATCAGTCCTGCAGGAGTTGACCGCCACTCCGGTTCGCGCAGAATTGACCGATGAGGGGAATCTGGTCAAAGTTGGAAAGGCAGTCGTTATCAGAACCAACAAGGATTTTTCGACGATCTTCATCTTGGATTCTCGCATCTCCTTCAACGCCTCTGCTCTCGTGGTGAGGGGAAGCCTATAGCGTATCGGAAAAATGAGCCCTTCCATTCATTTCGGTACGGATATTGAACGTGGTGAGGGAAGGGGTGTAACATGGAGAACGAAAGACTCCTTTTCATATATTTATCGTCGCATGTCCATATATCGTCAGAAGATGCTCTCGCGTTCATAAAGGGCGATTCTTCATCCGGCAAATCTCGTCTGGGCGCCCGGCGGGTCTGTGAGGTTCTCAGCAGGGGCACGTTCCCGGGGGAAGCCGGCAAGATCGTTGAATATTGTGACGGGAATGATATCTCCATAATCGCGTACCCGGATACCTCCTACCCCGATAAATTGAAACATACAGGATATGCCCCGCCCGCGTTGTATGTAAGGGGAGATAGTTCGATTGTTGAAAGATTCGCGGGAGCAGTCGTGGGCTCGAGGAAGCCAACCCAGGCGGGCCTCAGGTTCTGCAGGAAGCTGGCCGAAGAGATGGCATTGAATGACATTCCCGTCATAAGCGGATTTGCAAGAGGAATCGATACCTGTGCTCACCGGTGGGCCCTTGAGGGAAACGGGAAAACGGTAGCCGTTTTCGGCTCCGGGGTGGACGTTATTTACCCGGGGGAAAATGAAGAGCTCTACCACGAGGTTATCGAATCGGGCTGCGTGCTCTCCCGGTTCCCTCCGGGCACGCAACCGTTTGGTTGGAATTTTCCCATCCGGAACAGCATCATTGCTGCACTATCTGATTTTGTGTGCGTCGTAGAGGCGGCGCAAAAGAGTGGTTCCCTCATCACAGCCAGGTATGGCGCTGAATACGGAAAAGAGGTTTTTTCGGTTCCGGGAAATCCCCTTTTTCCCCAATCTGAGGGGGCCAACCGGCTGATAAAAAACGGTGCCCATCCATTGACAGGCATTGCAGACATTCTGGAAGCCTTTGGCCTTTCAGCGACAAAGCCGAAAAAAAAACGGAAAAGAAGAAACGATCCCGACATGACGGAAATCGAAACGAGGGTGCTGGAGATACTGACAGACGGAATGTCTCTTGATGATGTTGCCTCTGTAATGACCGAAGGCATTAAGGATGTTTCTGCAGCACTGGTCATGCTGGAGGTGAAAAAACTTGTTGAAAGGGGTCCGGACGGCTATTACTTTAGGCTTGCCTGATACATTTCCGATCGGTCAGGAGATAAGAACTTTGCCGGGCAGCGGGCTATAATAGAGACCCGGGCATGTGCTCCATCAGTTGCCATTGTAAAGGGTTTGGTTATAATAAGTGGGATTTCGCCGGATCAAAATGAGGAGAAAGAGAGAATGGGCAAGTCGCTGATTATTGTCGAGTCCCCCGCGAAGGCGAGGACTATCAAAAAGTATGTCGGGAAGGATTTCGACGTTATTGCCTCGATGGGCCATATCATGGATCTGCCAAAAAGCAGGCTCGGTGTTGATGTTGAACAGGGCTTCGAACCCAAATACACGGTGATCAAGGAAAAAAAGAGGTTCATAGACGAGATAAAGAAGAAAGCGAAGGCCGCAGAAGGCATTTACCTTGCCTCGGACCCTGACCGGGAGGGCGAGGCGATAGCATGGCATATCAAACTTATTCTTGATGAGCAAAATGACCGGGTCAAGCGGGTTCTCTTCAATGAGATCACGAAAAAGGGAATCGAATCCGGCATGAAGAACCCGCGCAGCCTCGAGAGGCATTTGTACGAGGCCCAGATTGCCAGAAGGGTACTGGACAGACTCGTGGGCTACAAGCTGAGTCCGCTTCTCTGGTCAAAAGTGCAGAAGAGGCTCTCAGCCGGGAGGGTTCAGTCGGTTGCCCTGAAGCTGATTTGTGAAAGGGAAAAGGAAGTCGTTGCCTTTGTACCGGAAGAGTACTGGTCGATTTCGGGTTTTTTCGAGGGGAAAAAGCCGCCCGAGTTCGAGGCAAAGCTGGTGCAAAAGGACAGGAAAAAGATTCACATCCGGACAAAGGAGGAAGCCGAGGAGCTGCTGGTGGAGTTGTCGGCAGGAGAATTTCTCGTAAAAAAATTAACCAGGAAGACGAGGAAGAAACACCCGCAACCCCCTTTCAACACCTCCAAGATGCAGCAGGATGCCTGGAGAAAACTCGGGTTTTCCGCTGACAGGACGATGCGTGTCGCACAGAGCCTGTATGAGGGTGTTGAGCTTGGAGATGGAGAAGTTTCAGGTCTCATTACCTACATGAGAACGGATTCCGTCAGGGTGTCGGCTGATGCCCTCGATGGGGTCAGAAAGCTCATCAAAAGTGATTACGGGGATGAGTTTCTGCCTGAAAAACCGAACCGGTTCAAGAACAGAAAGGGTGTCCAGGACGCCCACGAGGCGATCAGGCCGGCCGATTCCGAGAAGCGCCCGAAGGAGCTCCAGAGATACCTAACGCGTGATCAACACAGGCTCTACAAGCTCATCTGGGAGCGCTTCGTGGCGTCACAGATGTCGCCGGCAAGATTCGAGCAGGTTGTCCTGGATATCTCATCCGGCAGATATCTTCTTCGGGCTACGGGGCAAACGCCCATTTTCAGCGGGTTCCTTGAGGTTTATGCCGAGTCGGTCGATAACAGTAAGGATGGAGAGGCACAGGCGAAAATACCGGAATTGGAGGAGGGTGAGGATGTGAAACTTGTCAAGCTTGAGCCGAAGCAGCATTTTACTCAGCCCCCTCCAAGGTTCACGGAGAGCTCATTGATCAAGGTCCTGGAAGAGAGAGGAATAGGCAGGCCATCGACCTACGCAACGATAATCAGGACGATAAAAAATCGAAGTTACGTGAAGGCCGATCAGGGGAAATTTCTTCCCACAGAACTCGGCATGATCGTGTCTGACCTTTTGTCCGAGAGCTTTCCTCAGATTATGGACATCGAGTTTACCGCGAGAATGGAGGAGGATCTTGACAGAATAGAGTTGGGGGAACTCGAGTGGCGCCATGCCGTGGGAAGTTTTTACGGACCATTTTCGGGAGACGTGGAAAAGGCGAGGGTCCAGATGGAGAAGGTCAAGGATAAACTGATAGCGACAGGTATAAGGTGCGATAAGTGTGAGGGTGAGCTGGTGATCAGGGTGGGAAGGAACGGAAAGTTTCTCGCCTGCAACAATTACCCCGAATGTAAGAACACGAAAAACTTTTTCCAGGATGAGAAGGGGAATATAAGAGTAGTGGAAGATGAGCTGGCGGGCGTAACCTGTGCAGACTGTGGGAGAGAAATGCTGGTCAAGAGGTGGAGAGGAGGGAGATACCTGGCCTGTTCAGGCGCCCCCGCTTGCAGCAGGAGATCAGCCTACGCTATCGGTACAGGATGTCCGGCCTGTGAAAAGGGGGAAATTGTCGAGAAGGTTTCCCGGAAGGGAAGACTCTTTTATGCCTGTTCTGAGTATCCCGGATGTACCTATGCATCTTGGCGGGAGCCGGTGGAAAGGGAATGCCCGGTTTGCGGCAATGATATCATGCTCAAAAAAATTACCCGGGGAAAAGGAGTAATTCTCGAGTGTTCGATGAAAGGGTGCAGGGGGAAGACAGAGGAAGATGAAGGGTAAAGACGGCCAGAGATATATATTGATCATGGATGACGAGGAGAGCATCCGAACCGTTCTTGAAATCTTCTTCAAGAAAAACGGATACCTTGTGGATACGGGGGGAACAGTTGAGGATGCCTACCGGCTCTTGTCTCTCCACGTGTACGATGTGGTGATAACGGATATGAAAATGGCTGCCAGAGATGACGGCCTTCGTGTTTTAACAAGAGTGAAAGAATCCCACCCCGAGACAGAGGTTATCATTATGACTGCTCATGGCTCCATTGAAAACGCCGTGTTAGCCATGAGGCAGGGCGCGTTCAATTACGTGACGAAGCCCTTCGACAATCAGGAGTTGAGCATCCTCGTCGAGCGGGCTCTGGAAAAGAAGGACATTACCCTGCACAACATAGCGTTGCGGGAGGAGGTCAAGAAAAAGCTGTCATATGAGTTTATCATCGGGGCTTCGGAAACTATGACGAAAACATTCGAACTCATAGATAGAATCGCTCCCACGAATGCAAACGTTCTGATACTCGGGGAATCGGGAACGGGGAAAGAGCTTATATCAAGGGCTATCCACAACAAGAGTGAAAGATTTGAAAATGTTTTTGTCGAGATAAACTGTGCTGCCATACCCGAATCTCTTCTCGAATCAGAGCTCTTCGGTCACGTGAAAGGTGCGTTTACCGGTGCCATAAACAATAAGCAGGGCCTCTTTGAACTCGCAAGCGGTGGAACCCTGTTTCTCGATGAGATCGGTGAGATGCCGAACCCGTTGCAGGGAAAACTTCTGCGGGCAATTCAGGAAAAGGCTTTTCGGCGGGTTGGCGGCAATGACCTCATCAGGGTAGATGCGAGGATAGTTTCCGCTTCGAAAAAAAACCTCCTCGATGCAGTGGAAAATGGAAGCTTTAGAGATGACCTCTTTTACCGTCTGAACGTTGTTTCCATTCATGTTCCTCCCCTGCGGGACAGGAAGGAGGATATACCCCTTTTGGCCCATCATTTCCTCAGCAGGTACGCGATCGAAATTGGTAAGGAGATAAAAAAGATTTCACCCGACGCGATGAGGATGCTCATGAGATACGATTTTCCGGGCAACGTAAGGGAGCTGGAGAATATTATCGAGAGGGCGGTAATCCTCGAACTGAAAGATCAGGTGACCCCGGAGAGTCTTCCGGAAAACCTCATCGAGACAGGCGACGAGCAGTATGAACTTCCAGAATATTATGAAAGCCTCTCCCTGGAGGGGACGTCTCTTGACGGGATTGTCGGCAATATAGAAAGAAACTTCCTCCTCAAGGCGCTCGAACGTGCGGGGGGAAACAAAACGGAGGCGGCGAAACTGTTGAGGATATCCTTCAGGTCCCTGCGGTATCGCCTGGAGAAATATGGTATCGAGTAATAAGCGGTAATCGGTCGGGCTTTCCTGTAGAGGATTAGCTGGGCATGTTTTATGCACGCAATTCAAACCTAAGACGAATCTAGGAAAAGATAATGATTCAAATTGAGAAAGATGAGAATGGCTTTACCCTCATCGAACTGATGATCGTCGTTGCCATCATCGGTATTCTTGCGGCGATTGCAATTCCCAACTTCAACAACTTCGTGGCGAAAACGAAGAAATCAGAAGCAAAGTCGAACCTCGGTGCCATATATAATTGCGAGCTCTCATATTATGCCGAATTCGACATGTATTCTGCTAGTTTTTCAACGATACGGTGGGTTCCCGTGGGTACCCTCAAATACTACACATATTCCGTCGGAAGTGAACTGTACGGCATCGGCGACCCCGTTCCGGCAGGCATCACACCCGGGGCGGATAACATATCGTTCAGCGCATACTCTTGGGGAAACCTGGATCAGGATGTAACGTACGATATCTGGCAGATTGACCAGATAAAGAACCTTGTAAATCTAATCGATGACATTTAAAATTTACGGACGCAAAATGTCACATAGGTTCCATTTTCCTGACAAATTTTGTCACAATTTGCCAATCCCAGACCTTCGAACGTCGCGGTCTTTTTTTTTAAATCCGACAAACATTTGAAAAAAAAAGATAATTTGTTTTAACCTCTTTCGGATAGATTTTGGCACGATTGTTGAAAATTGATTGGGTAAATATTTCGTTAAGGAGGAAAAAAAAATTGAACGGATCTGATCAGACTTATACAATACCCAACAAGGAGGAAAAAATGATTAAAAGAGTGAGAAGCAGAAAAGGTTTTACCCTCATCGAGCTGATGATCGTTGTGGCGATTATCGGTATTCTCGCGGCGATAGCGATCCCCAACTTTCTTAAGTTCCAGGCAAAGTCGAAGCAGTCCGAGGCGAAGACGAACCTGAAGGCGGTATACACCGCTGAGACATCTTACTTTGGGGAGTACAGCACCTACAATACGTTCGACGCGGTCAACTGGGAACCCGTGGGGACGAGTCAGCGCTACGACTATGCTCTCGGCGGGGATCAGGGAATCGCGACCCCTCCGGGGCCAGGCTCTGATTTTTCTATCATATCTACAGATACTATCGATGACACGGCTGGTCTCGCTAATATCGACGTGGGCCAAAACCAGTTCACCGCTGGGGCGATCGGGAACATAGACAACGATGCCGACCTAGATTCATGGACCATCAACGACTTGAACTCTCTGGTAAACGTTGCAAACGACGTGTAGGGTTTGATGAATTCTATTGTTTGTGAGAACCAAGTGGCAGAGGGGAATGTATTTTCCTCTCTGCCACTTTTTTTATTGCTGGGACTTTCCCTCGTGAACGGTGGCACCACCCCGTTGCCCACTTTTCTCATAAGGGTGGGTACAATTCTCGTCCTGGCGTTATGTTTCATAAGAGGTGGGTTTGGAATCCCCCGTAATTTCACCCTCCCGCTTTTTTTTTCACCTCCTATACTCTCATATCCTTCGTAAACGGAGCGATCGCTTCAGCCCCTTGGCCCTCGCTTCAGTGGGCCATAAATATCATGGTGTGCCTATCCTTTTTCGCTCTGATCACCGATGCCGCAAGACGGCGTACGGTTAGAATTCACCATCTTGCTCTTTTCCTCTCCCTGTCAGTGATCGTGGGGATGGGATTACAACTCTATCAGAGGTTCGTCCTTCACGACCCGAGGCCGGCGGGGTCGTTCTTCAACCCGAATTTCATGGGTGAGCTGATGAGCATCTCTTCCATCGTGTTCATCGCACTGGCCCTGTTTGGAAAAGATCGGGTGAGGGACAAAGGTATCTACATATTTTTCTTCCTCCTGTCTCTTGCAGCTCTTATCCTCACAAAGTCGAGAGGTGCAGCCATATCGTGCCTTACCGGCATCTCGCTGGTTCTGTTTTTCCGTCTGAGATGGAAGGCGCTTGCCATCATCCTCTCATTTTTCGTCCTTTTCGCTGTCCTTCCCAATCCCCTGCGGGAAAGAGTAGTATCGCGGGCAGACGCTTACCGGTATTCTCGTTTGAGCATCTACGATGCGGGCCTGCGTGTAGTGTCGGACCATCCCCTCGGGGTCGGTCTCGGCAACTTCAAATATTACTACGATCAATATGAATCTCCCGTTGCCGGAGCCGTGTCGCTGTATGGAAAAAAGGCTCGGACCCTGCACAACGAGCACCTCCAGGTTCTCGTTGAACAGGGGGTGATCGGATTGATCCTCTACCTTGGATTTGTGATCTCGCTGCTCCTGAAGATCATCTTTCCGCCGAGAAGCGTCCCTCACCCGTTGCGAGCGATCACGTTCGGTGCGGGGGCATCATTTTTGGTGCATGCCTCAGTCGATTCGCTCTATCACACCTTCGCTTTGCCTCTCGTCATGCTTGCCATTGTGGGGCTCTATATCGGTGAAGCCGAAATCGAATGGGAGGAGGCAGTTCTCCGGAAGGGGATGAAGGTACCCCTCGCCCTGTTTACCGTCGCCTCGGTGACCTACTGTACGGCTACGGTCAGCTCTTTCTATCTTTCCTCTCTGGGGGAGCGGCAGGCGCGCATGGGCAGCTTCGATTCTGCAATCACGTTGTTGCGCGTGGCAACTGCTGCTGACTTTCTGGACGGGAGAAAGCATGAGACGAAAGGGGCGATTCATTACCGAACGTTTCTGAAAAAAGGGGATATATTTCACTTTAAGATGGCGATTTACGAGGTGGAAAATGCATTACGAAGACAGAAGAGGTCCGCTTCGCTCCGCGGAAGGAAGGCTTTTCTCTTGCAGCAGGGAATACATAGAGGGCTCTATACAAATGATGAAGTGGGGAACCTTGATGAGGAGTCCATCCGCCTCTATTCCGCACAACTCGTCATCGAACCCCACAATGTTTTTGCGATGAAAAATCTAGCGACTCTCTTTTCGAAGTCAGGCAGAAACGGTGAAGCAGAGCGGATATTGGTGAAAGCCGTATCAACGGAGCCGAATTTTGCCATTGGATATTACCTTCTTGGTAAAATGAGAGAAATACGAGGAGAAAAGGAAGAGGCGAGCTTTCTTTACAAGAGGGCCCTCTCTGTATATAAAAAATACGCAGGGCTTAAAGGACTCGACACGTATGCCGAAAAACTGATTATGCTTGATGATCAGACGTTGAATGACTTACGGGTAAAAATCGATGAACGAGAATAAAGAGCTCGATATGAAGATACGTTCTCTCCCGGTTCTGTTCATAGCCCTTGTTCTCGTTATATCCTCGGCAACAACGCAGATGGTTATCGACAACCGAACAAAAATCTCGCAGGCAAAATACATCTTTCTTCCCGATGTGGATGCTGTTAAAAGATTTTCACTGGGTTTCGATGCGTTCGTCAGTGATGTCACCTGGCTCAGGTGCGTTCAATATGCCGGGGAAAAGCAATATACCGTAAACGGCCTCGACTGGTTGTACCGCTCTTTGGACCTCGTCACTACTCTCGATAGGAAGTTCGAGACGGCCTATCTTTTTGGAGGGATCATCCTCGCTTCCCATCGTGACTTTGTCGATGAAAGCATCCTCGTCCTAAAAAAGGGGATGCGAAATCTCCCCGATAGGTGGAGGTTTCCTTTCTATATCGGCTTTAATTACTTTTTTTATCTCCAGCAATTCGACCTGGCGTCGGAGTACATCATTATGGCGAGCAAGTTACCCGGTTCCCCTGCCTATCTCCCTTTTCTGGCCTCGCGGCTGCTTTCTGAGGCGAATAAACCCGATACGGCGCTTGCTTTTCTGGAGAAGATGTATAATCAGACTGAAGATCCCGTACTGAGGGAAAAAATCGAGGGCAGGATGAAGCGGGTCGTCGTTGAAAGAGATTTGAACCTTCTCCAGATCGCCGCAAATGAGTACAGCAATATCAAGGGAAAGAGCCCGGAAACCTTGGGTGATCTGGTGAGACTGGGCTTGCTCGGGGAGATACCGAAGGAGCCATTTGGGGGGTATTACTATATAGAGAGAGATACGGGGAACGTGAAGAGTTCGATTGTAAAAGAGAGATTACGGCTTTACAAGAAAAGGTAAGCGTTGCGGGGAATATTGAGATGGAAGAGGCTATCAAGATTACGGGACTGAAAAAAATTTACCGAATGGGATTTTTTCTCAAGCCCTTTGTGGCCCTCGATGGGATATCTCTATCCGTGCATACAAACGAACTATACGGGTTCCTGGGTCCGAACGGGGCTGGTAAAACCACGACGATTAAGATTCTCAACTCCATCATATATCCTACAGAAGGAGAGGTGAGGATATTCGATGAGCCACTCGGTAACGTGCAGCAGAAAAAGAGAATAGGGTTTCTGCCGGAGCACCCATATTTTTACGAATACCTCACCGCCTGGGAGATCCTCATGTTCTGCGGGAACCTCTTCGGTTTGAAAAAAGGGGAACGGGAGAGAAGAGCAGAAGAGTTACTGGAGATCGTGGGGTTGAAAGATGCGATTCACCTGCAGCTCCGGAAGTTTTCGAAGGGTATGCTTCAGAGAATAGGGATGGCTCAGGCTCTGATAAACGACCCGGAACTGGTGATTCTCGACGAACCCATGTCCGGTCTCGATCCTATCGGAAGGCTGGAGATCAGGGAGCTGATCCGGGATTTGAAAAATAGAGGGAAAACGGTTTTTTTCAGCTCCCACATAATTTCCGATGTTGAACTCCTTGCCGACAGAGTGTGCATTCTTCACAGAGGGAGAAAGGTTGCAGAGGGCAGGATCGGTGATCTCTTGGGACGAGAGGCCATTAAATACTATGAGATCTGCGTTGAGGGGATCGAGAGAACCGATGAGCTCATCGCTGCATTGAACGCCTCGTTCGTATCACATTTTTTACGGGGGAACGTCCTCGTATTTCACGTTCCCTCTGAAGTGTCGGCAAACAGGGTGATCGACGCGGCACGAGACGCAAGGGGTAACATAACGGCCATCATTCCGGTAAGGGTAAATCTCGAAGAACTCTTCATAGAAAAGGTTGGAGGGTAGTTGCATGAGCGTCGGGACGATCGCTGTCAATACGTTCAGGGAGACTATCCGGGATCGTATACTTTACAGCCTCCTCATGTTCGCTATCCTTTTGATCGGCCTGTCCTACTTCATCGCCGAGTTGTCCCTGGGAGATTTCGAGCGAGTAGTCATAAATGTGGGCCTTGCATGCGTGCACATTTTTGGGGCGATTATCGCGATCTTCGTCGGTATTACCCTTGTCAGCAAAGAGGTGGATAAAAAAACCATTTACGCTATCGTCTCAAAGCCGGTGTCCCGGTTCGCATTCTTGATCGGTAAGTTCTCGGGGCTTTCCGTCACGATTTTTCTCACGAACCTTGCAATGACCTCTGGCCTCATTTTGACCACATTCGTGCAGAGCGGGCACATCCGTATGGAGATTCTTTTCGTCGCTCTTATGATCTACCTCGAGCTGCTGATCCTAACGGCCGTTGCCATGCTGTTTTCTTCCTTCACAACGACTACTTTGAGTGCCATCTTCACCCTTTCGATATTTTTTATCGGGCACCTGAGCCCTGACCTGAAATATTTTGGCGAGAGGGCGGAGACGCTCCTTGGTAAGTATTTGCCCCTCGCCGTGTATTACATACTTCCGAATCTTGAGAACTTCAACTTCAAGAACGTGGCAGTTTACGGGGTACACCTCGATGCAGGAAAGATAGGCTACGTATTCCTTTACTTCTTCTTTTATCTCGTGCTACTCATTTTCATTTCGAACTTCATTTTTTCGAAAAGGGACTTCAAATAAGACCATCGTGATACTATGGGACGAGAAAAGGTGAAAATGTTCACGTATGAGCCAGACAACTCTCTGAAAAAGGGCTACCTGTCCGTTTTTTCAGAGATCGTCGAGGATATTTCGGCCAACAGGTGGCTCACCTACCAACTCTTCAAGAGAGATTTCATATCGCTCTACAAGCAGTCTTTCATCGGCGTCTTCTGGAGCTTTATCATCCCACTGGTCAGCGTCGGGACCTTCGTTCTGCTCAACCGTTCAGGGGTTTTCGCCATCGGTCCCATTGATGCTCCCTATGCGATCTACGGCCTCCTCGGCGTTGCCCTGTGGCAGCTTTTTTCGGCGGGCCTCGTTTCGGGGGGTGATGCCCTCGTTAAGGCCGGATCGATGATCGTCATGATAAACTTCTCCAAGAAGTCTCTCGTTCTGGCATCACAGGGACGGTCTATCGTCGCATTTATCATACAGTTTTCCCTCGTTCTCGCTCTCTGCGTTTACTATCGATTTGCTCCCAGCTTGAACGTGGTCTTTCTCCCTCTCCTCCTGCTCCCTCTGATAGTCCTCTCCGTGGGACTCGGCTTCATTTTTTCACTGCTGAACGCGGTTGTCCGGGATGTGGGAAATGCACTATCCATCGTTATGACCTTTCTCATGTTCATAACGCCCGTTCTTTACCCGAAGCCTGCGTCTGGCCTGCTCGCGTTGATCTCAACATATAATCCCCTCTATTACCTGGTGTCAGTTCCCCGGGATTTGATGCTCTCGGGTACTGTTCGGGAAAAGAGCGGTTATATCCTCGCTGTTTTCCTGTCTCTTGCCGTTTCCTGTTTCTGCATCATCGTTTTTCACCTGACGGAAACGAGGGTTACGGAAAGAGTATAAAATGAAAGATGGTTTCGCACTAAAAGTAGAGAATGTTTCGAAGAAATATTGCAAATCCATAAAGAGGTCTATGCTCTACGGGATATGGGATATCGCAAGAAACACGGTCGGCCTCTCTTCCCACTCGGCGCGCCTGCGAAAAGGAGAGTTCTGGGCTGTCGACGATGTTTCTTTTGAGATGCGAAGGGGAGAGACTCTGGGAATCATCGGCCCGAACGGTTCCGGCAAGACGACTCTTTTGAAAATGCTCAATGGAATTTTCTGGCCCGACAGGGGGAAAATATCTGTCAGAGGCAAGATGGGAGCGCTTATCGCTGTCGGTGCTGGATTTCACCCTCTCCTTTCAGGAAGAGAGAACGTCTACGTCAACGCAGCCATTCTTGGGATGGCGAAGAGGGAAGTGGATGAAAAGCTCGACGCCATAGTCGACTTTGCCGGTATTCACGATTTCATCGATGTTCCGGTCAAACACTATTCCAGCGGGATGTTTGTTCGTCTGGGATTCGCTGTTGCAGCTTACTGCGAGCCGGACATACTCCTCATCGATGAAGTACTGGCTGTGGGGGATGAGGGCTTCCAGAAAAAATGTTTCGACAAGATCGGAGAAATGAAAAAGAACGGAATGACGACCCTCATTGTTTCCCACAATATGCACGTTATCTCCACGTTCGCCGAGCGACTCATTCTCTTAAACGGTGGAAAGGTGAAGCTTTTTGACAACGTACCTGATGGAATAAGGGAATACAAGCGCCTGTTTTCTGATGACGGAGAAACCGGCATCGAGGCTATCTGCACGGGGAATGAGAACATAGCTTTTACCGATATTGAATTCAATAGCGATGTTCTGTTTCCTGGAGAGTCCTTTTCCCTTTCTATGAGATACGATTCCGGAGTAGATTATCCTGACGTGGATATAGATACGGCTATATTTAGCGACGACGAGAAGGGACTTTACTTCCAGGCCACGAATAGGGCCTACGATAAACTCATCGATCTTAAAAAAGGAAACCACCGGTTAGAGATTGTCATAAGAGATATTCGCATAAACGATACAAACGGGAATGTCAGTGTTGCACTCTGGTCCAAAGGTCGTGGCGAACTTCTCTTCTGGTGGAGAATCCCCGTAGAATTCAAGGGTGTTGATTACGCGACAGGAAGAAACTTTCTTGCCGTGACCTATGACATAACTGAGATTGATTAACGGAGTGGAGTTCTCATTGTTCAAATATTTAAAAGATTTCTCCCGGGCATGCACGAAGAAGTTCTCAGCAGCTCACAAAAATGATTACACTGCGACGAATGAGGAGATTTTTCTCCGCAGGATCTACAGGAAATACATTCGGCACAACAGCAGGGTTACCGAGATTCTCGAGCTAAAGACAAGCGATGTCGATATGGAACTGGTGGGCGAGAGGGATATTCCCTCCAACGAGAAATTTCAGTCCAGTGGATGGTACAAGCAAATGTTATTGCGGTATGGGCTCGCTATGTATTTTGGAAAAGGAAAAAACATTCTCGAGACCTGCAGCGGGCTTGGATGGGGTGGATATCTGCTCGACGGTATCGCCAATTGCGTGACGTGTGTTGACATAGACGGTACTTCGGTCGCATTTTCGAGAAGGTTATGGAATACCGGTAAAACTTTCTACGTTCGAGCCTCGGTTTTAAACATGCCTTTCAAGGATGGTAGCTTCGATGTCGTAACAGCAATGGAGAGCATTGAGCATTTTTCCCGGGAGGAAATACCGTTATATATTTACGAGACTTATCGTCTGTTAAAAGCGGGGGGGATATTGGTTGGTAGTTCCTTCTTCCCGGAAACGAGAGATGAAGCCGACACCCTCTGTGCAGGGAATGAGTTCCATCGTCACATCTGCACAAAAGGGGAGTTACATGATTTTCTGGATAATGTGGGATTTGAGAAGATCCGGATCTTCAAAAACAGGCTGTTTTTTTCCGCCTGCAAGCCTGGATCGAATTAACGGCCAAATGATATGAATATACTCTTTACAACATCAGCCGCGCCCCGGGTAAGCCCATTTTTTACGGATGAAAAAAGACCTCCGCTGGGAGTCGGATTCCTCATGTCAATCGTCAGGAATGCGGGGCATAAGGTATTTTTCATAGATAACTATCTTCGGCCGACGGATTTTATCGAATCAGGGTTCATGAAACAGAAAGATATTGATATCGTGGCGATACACGCAAACACAATTTGTTTCCGTGACACGCTCAGAATGGCTCATTCGCTCGAGAAACTACGGGAAAGGGGCGAGTGGAGAGGGAAAATCATTGTGGGGGGACCCCATGCGAGTGTCGCCCCGGAAACGATACCGGAATTTGTGGATCACGTGGTTCAAGGGGAAGGAGAAAAGGTAATTCTGGATGTTATCACGGGGGAAGAGAGGGAGAGGGTTGTTAGAAAAGAGTCGCTGAAAGAATTGGATCACCTCCCATTTCAGCCGTGGGACATATTCAATGGACTTCCCTATGATTACACATGCCCGTGGATGGATGTGCAACCGGTGTTCACCATGAACACGAGCAGAGGTTGTCCTTTCGACTGCAACTTCTGCTCTGTGTGCTCGATCTGGGGGCGACGTTATACCTCCTTTAGCGCCTTGAGAATTGTTGAAGAAATCGAATACTTGGTAAGGGAATACGGAGCGAGAGGTATCTATTTCAGAGAAGATAACTTTACGTTAGACGGGAAGAGAGTCTCAGATTTCTGCAGCAAATTAAGGAAGAAGAACATCGATATTTCCTGGGCCTGCGAAACACGAGTAGACACTCTCACGGATGAGGGCTTGGTTGAGGAGATGAGCCGTTCGGGATGCGGAGCCGTATATCTCGGGGTTGAAAGCGGAAGCCAGAGGATTCTTGATATGTTGAACAAAAAGATAACGATCGAGCAGATTGAGAAAGCGGTATGCCTTGCAACTAAATACAATATCCGGGCTTATTGCAGCCTCATCACGGGAGTCCCGGGAGAGACATATGAAGATTTCCTCCTAACGAAGAAGCTGATTGACGATTTGAAGCCCTACTCGTACAGTTTCGGTGTTTTTGTCGGGATTCCAAACAGCCCCCTGTATAGGCATATCCTGGAAAATAACCTTTACGAGCACAAAGATGATATAGGGCTCCTCTATCTTCCCGGTTACGATGTGAGAGCGGAATATTTTTATGGCAGAGACAGTAAGAATTTTGTGGATTACGATTTCAAGGAAAGGACGGATTTTGACAAAAAACTTTTGATTGAGTTGCAAAAGAAAAAAATGATGCAAAAAATCGATGACATGGCCGCTTCCAGATTATTGTCTCTTTTTGCGAGAGGGATAAAGAAAATAGCGAGGTTGGCGTTCTGAAATTTTCAGGAATAACTCGGTGCAACAATCATGGAGAACACAAAAGTTACCTTACTCATGTCCGTCTACAACGGGGAACGGTATTTGCGGGAGGCCGTTGAGAGCATCCTGAATCAGACCTTTGAGGACTTTTTGTTCTTCATCGTCAACGATGGCTCAACGGACGGCACGGGAAGTATCCTGCAGGGTTACCGTGACAGAAGAATCAGGGTCGTGGAGAATGAGATGAATCTCGGGCTCACCCGGTCACTGAACAGGGGGATCGAGATGATCCGGAGCGAGTATGTAGCGCGGATGGATGCCGATGACATTGCTCTTCCCGAGAGGTTGGAAAAGGAGGTGGATTTTCTGGATCGCCACAGGAATATTGGCCTTGTCGGTACCTATTATTTGAGAATTGATGAAAAAGGCAATGTCGTCGATGAGGAGAGGCCGATATCGGATACAGTCGAGTTAAGAGAGAAGCTGCTGGAAGGAAACAGGTTTGCCCATGGTTCGGTCATGTTCCGCAAAGAGTGTGTCGAAAAGGTCGGTTATTACAGAGAGGCATTTCAAGCATCTCAGGATTATGATCTATGGCTTCGTATTGCAGAATATTACGACATGGCAAACATACCCGAGTTTCTCTATAAATGGAGACTCAACGTAGAGTCGATTTCTGTATCTGGAAAAGCAATACAAGATGAGTATGCCTCTATGGCTGTTGAACTGGCAAGGGAAAGAAGAAAGTTTGGTAGGGACCGGCTCCAGATCATGGATGAGTGTGGAGATGGCGTTTCACTGGTTGATGTCTTAAAAAATATTCATTGTAAAGATAGAAAGAATTCCATCCGAGGGTATAGTTACTGGGGGGATATAATGCTTGAAAAAGAAAACTACAATATCGCTTTGAACCTTTTTTGGCGAGCCTTTATCAGAGATCCTTTCGATAGGAATGCAAGACAAGGCATCTGGAAAGTCTCAAGGCTTTCATTGATAAATGTAATAGTCACACATTTTCCTGAACCAATTGTAAATATGTTGAAAATGGTGAAGAGGGCTATATTTTCAAAAGGGAAAGGACGATCGAAATAGTAAATATAATCTATCGAATAAGATACCCATCTGTAAATCGTCCAAGTGTCGGTTATGGTCGGATTAGACTTTTTCATTGAAAGTGAAGGCATTAAGAGGTCTGGCATGGTGAGGCCAGGAGAATATCTGTTTGTCGGTATGCTCGATGAAAGCATTATAAGAGAACTCCTTCTTTCATCTGAGAATTTCATGGAGAACGTATTTCTCATCGAATCCAGGGAGGTTGGCAACGATATAAAGGAGAGGTTAAGAGCTAAGGGAGTAAAAATTTGCAGGAAAAATCCCCTACGGTACCTATCGAGGGAGTTGCTGGCAAACCGAAAGGAAGAGGTTGTCGTCATCCAATCGTACAGCAAGCTTTTGCTCTATATCGCCATGCATCCGTTTCGCGGGAAGTATTATCTTTGCAAAGGCGAGTTAGAGCCGTTAGATGGACTGAAGATTGCCAAGAACAGCGCCGTAAATATATACGAAAAGGTAAGAAGGTATGTTTCTCTGAAGGCAAAAAGGAAAAATTTAAAAAAAGTCAGAGTTTTTCCCTATGAAATAGGCTTTCCTAATGACTATTCCCTTATCGAATCTGCTCTACGGGAAAGAACATTTACGCCGAAAATAGCTGTTTCGATAGTAATCCCCGTGTATAACAGGCCAGTTGAACTCGATAGGAGTCTTCGAGGACTTACGTATCAGGACTATCCCCGTGATCTCATGGAAATAATCGTTGCCGATGATGGAAGCAGTGAAGGTTATGAAAATATTATCTCTCAGTACGAAAATGTTTTGAATGTGCGTCATGTCAAACAGGATGATGAGGGTTACCGCCTCGCAGCTGTAAGGAATCTGGGCATCAGTGAGTCGACGAACGAAGTGGTTATCCTCCTCGATTGCGACATGATACCGGTTCCCGAGTTTGTAAGCTCGCACGCACAGTGGTTTCATGTATGCAACAATAACATTGTCGTGGTAGGAGACAGAGGATTTATCGATCCTGCCGGATTGGAGCCCTCTGAAATCGAGAAGGAAGTAAGGAGTCAATTTGCCAGGAGACGGGCCATGGCGCCCGAAAGTATCAGAGACGAAGACGAGCCGTATCTGGATTGGCGAGATAGAATTTATAAAAAGACAGATTTTTTGAGAAAGTCCCTGGAGCCCTATCGCTATGCCTCTGGAGGGAATGTATCTTTCCGTAAAGCATATGCGGTGAAAGCGGGGCTTTTCGATGAGGAGTTCACATTCTGGGGCGGAGAAGATATCGAGTTTTTTTACAGGATGTATCTGAAAGGTGCCTACATCATTCCCGAAAATTCTGCTCGGGCATTTCATCAAAATCACCCCGATGTGGCGAAGAGAGAAGAGGGAAGGGAAAAAACGCAAAATCTCCTTGAGAGAAAGATTCCCGTCATGAGGAGAGAAAGAAGGAAGAACGGATTTGTTCCGAGAGTTTCAATTTATATGCCCTCGTACAATTCAAAAAAATTTATCAGCGAGGCAATAGAGAGCGTTATCTTACAAACGTATGATGATTGGGAATTGTGTATTTGCGATGATGGGTCGACAGATGGGACATACGAGTTCTTGCATAAAGAGTACAGCAAGCATGAGAAGATAAGAATAGAGCGGATTCCCCATGCGGGAATAGGTGGTGCTTCAAATCGTGCGGTGAGAATGTGCCGGGGAGAGTTTGTAGGCCAGCTCGATAGTGACGATGTGCTTAAACCGGAAGCTGTCGAGATTACCGTTGGTTTTCTCGAAAAACATCCTGAGTTCGGCCTTGTTTATTCCAATTATGAAATCATTAATGAAAAGGGAGAATTTGTCTGCGCCGGGTTTTCATGGCCCGATTATGACCCGATTATCCTTCTCGAGTCTATGATTGTTCATCATTTCAGAATGTTCAGGAGCCTTTACTGGCATAGAACGCCAGGATTTCACAGGGAGATTAAAAACGCTGTTGATTATGATATGTATCTTAAACTGAGTGAGGTCACCAGCTTTTCCCACCTGAAAAAAGTCCTCTACTGCTACAGAATTCACGGGGACAACACGTCCGTCCTCGACTATCAACTGCAGTCTGAAAATCACTTACGGGTAGTTCGAGAGGCTCTCGACAGGAGAAGGTTATCATGGGAACACAAAGTAGACCCCACAAATAAGAGGAAAATTGTCCTGTCATAACCGGTCAGGAGGGTCAGATTTAAATACATCGAAATTTTTTGATCATAACGCTGACAAGATTATTCCTTCTTCCTCGTGAGATGATCTTGTTTCACAGGGTGGAGCTTGGCGCATCGTTTCAGAAGACATCAACTGGGGCCTCAGATATTCTTATGAGTCAGGGGTAAATCGGTAAATCCATGAACACGAACGGAAGGGATTCTTAAAATGCGGGGAAGAATCTATCCCCTGTCTGCTGAAGTGGCTATTTACATTGTTTGTGAAAAGGAGTTCTATGGGGTTCAACGGTATCTTCTGAAACCATCCACCTTACCTCTAAGGCTGAGTAAATTATATCTCGATCTGCCCGGATCTGAAAGAAAATAGCGTATCATTCCCATGATATTTTTGAGGGAATCGATGGCTGACTGCCTGAGAAGACTGGCGTTGTTGTAACGCTTCCAATGTTTTTTAACACAGGCTCCATAACCTCTGTTATATCTGTATGCCCGCTCGGCAGCACTGACATCGTAAAGGGTCAGAGGATTATTATGGACCACGAATGTTCCCTGGTGATAATAGCCGTGAAACTCTTTGTAGAGCACCCTGAGAACGTAATCGAGGTCTTCTGCAGCTTCGAACTCTCCACCGAGGCCGAGCTGTACATCGAAAGGTCCGGTATTATCTATGACCTTTCTCCTGTATATCACGCTCGAGGCCGTTGTCAGTAAGTTTGCGTTCCTCTCGGTTATAAATATATCCCTTTCATCTTTGCTGGAAGACGATTCACATTCCAGCAAGGGTAGGCTGATGAAATCTGTGTCCCCATCCTTCTCAAAGCGGGCCACAACTTTTTCAAAGAACGCTTCAGGGATGGTCGCGTCGTCATCGGGGAAAAATATGAGTTCCCCTTTTGAGGCCTCAATCCCCCTGTTTCTGCACAGACTGAGATTGTTACTATCTGACTTGATGATCTGAGTTGCAGGGGCTATTTCAGGAAAAAGATTGATTGTCTGATTAACCTTATCATCTCTGTTCTGATCTATAATGATAATTTCCATATCGGAGCATGTCTGATTTTGAAGTGAGCGGAGTAGATTTTTTAGAAGGGCTTCTCTATTGTATGTTGCAATGACAACTGAAAATTTCATATGGTTTTAGCCGATAAACTTTATTAGAGAATATACACCGGGACCAGGTTTAATGAAAGAAGGGATAAAAAATATCGTTGTCTTTCACCTAGGATGGCTCGGCGATTCCGTAATGACGATCCCAGTTATGGCGCGGCTGAGGCACGAATTTAGAGATGCTAAGATAGTGAGAGTCATAAATAGCAAAATGGAAAGGTTTTTTTCTGGTTGTCCCTATGCAGATAAATTCATCCCTTATGTTCGACAAGGGAATAAAGTAAAAAGTGGCTACAGGCTGCTGAGAGTCATCAGGGAGCTTTCTCCCGATCTCTTCGTGAATCTCCACACGCCCGATTTTCAAAGGCCCTTATCGCAGTATATCCGGGACAATTTTTTCGCATATTTGACGGGGGCGACGATCAGGGCGGCTTACTCTTATTCCATTGATTCCAGGTTTCTCTCCAATCCAATCTCCTATAGCACATTTGGAAAAGAGAGGATGGATCGGGAGATGCTCAAGGTTATCGAGCCAATAACGAAAAATAGGGGTGACGCACCTATTCAATTCTGGCTCGATGCAGCTGACAGAGAGGAGGGTATGGCCAGGATTGAAGATGGTTTTTCCGCGATAGGGCATGCAGCTCCGGAGGAATATTTCTGCGTTTCACCATTTGGAAAAAGAAGCACGAAAGAATGGGAATTCAGGGAAATGGCGGATCTTTGCGAATCCGTGTCCCAACATACGGGATCTACCCCTGTATTTCTGGGGGGGACAAATGATACGGGTAAAATGAAGGCCCTTTCTAAGCACATGAGGGGGAAATATGTAACCTTCGTCGGCCAGACAGATATCAAGACCGCTGCGGCTATTATCGAGAGAGCGAAGGTTATGGTTACGGTAGATTCGGGCCTCATGCATCTCGCAGCACTCCTCGGTGTTCCCGTCGTTGCTATTTTTGGACCCGGAAACCCTGTTCGTTGGCATCCCATCCCCTTGGGTACCGTCAGGATTTTTTCGGGAGGAGCAGACTGTGCTCCCTGCTTCCTCGATGATTGTTCGGATAAGACCTGTTTTGACACAATAGACCGTCCCGAGGTAACGAAATCCGTAATTGATATCATGGAAGGATAGAGGAGGGGCGTTGAGAATCATCTACCTATCAAAGACTAGTATTCTCGGCCCTGCAAGCAGATACCGTATATATCAGTTTAGGGACTGGTTCGAAAAGAGGGGTCATGAAATCAAGATTATTCCTGCTTTTTCCGATTCATATCTCCTCGCTGAAGGAAAAAATGGATTCACGAAATATCTACTGAAGGGAATTCTGGGAATCAAAGCTTTTTTTAAAAGAATAATCGATTTTCGACACGTTATTAACGCTGATATCGTGGCCATTGAGAGGGAATATTTTCCGTGTTTACCGCCGGTGTTCGAAATTTTGATAAGAGTTCTGAAGGGAGGGTATATTCTCGAATTCGATGATGCGATTTTCCTTTCCCGCGGTAGAAGGATGAAATACCCTGCCACGATAAAGATGGCAACTAAGGTGATTATCGGCAACAGATACCTGGAAGATTATGCGAGGAGGTTCAATGAAAAAACAGCCCTTGTTCCAACCTGTGTGGATACGAAAAAATATGTACAGAAGAAAAACCATGCTGTAGATGGAAGGTTGAAAATAGGGTGGATCGGGCTGCCCTATAATTTCCATCATGTCGATATTGTAACGGCTGCGTTCAAGAGAATATTTTCTGAGTATCGTTGTGAGTTGGTGATCGTGTCGGCAAGAAAACCCGCAAACAAAGTGCCTACGACATTTGTGAAATGGGATCTTGATAGTGAGGCCGAGACCCTGAGCTCTTTCGATATCGGCATTATGCCCCTCGTGGATAACCCCTTTTCCCGCGGAAAATGTGGTCTGAAGATACTCCAGTATATGGCCGCGGGTGTTCCCGTCGTAGCATCTCCCGTCGGCGTGAACCGTGAGATAATATCCGACGGGGTCAATGGGTTTCTCGCGAATTCAAATAAGGAGTGGTACGAAAAGTTGAAGGTGCTCATCGAGGATGAAGAGCTGCGCGCGCGATTGGGGAGTGAGGGAAGGAGAACCGTTGAAAAAGGGTACGACCTGGAGAAAATCGGCGACCGGCTTGTCTCGATTTACACGGAGGGGATGAAGTGACCCTGTCGCCGACAATACTGTTCTTTACCTTTATCATATCCTTTCTCGTTTCCTTCTACACCACCCCCGTCGCACGCGATGCGGCAAAGCGTTTCGGTGTGGTGGATGCACCCGATGAACTGCTGAAGACGCATAGAGAAGCGATCCCCTATTTCGGGGGTCTTTCCATTTACCTGTCCTTCCTCATCGGTATTTCTCTCGTATACAGGTTCGACTCCAACATCCTGGGGATACTGCTCGGAGGGAGCATTATCGTTTTGGTCGGCCTGATCGATGATCTCGGCCGTCTCAGCCCGGGTGCAAAGCTGACGGGTGAGTTCATAGCCATATACGTCCTCATCAAATCGGGAATAAGGGTCGAGATAGTCTTTATCCCCGCCTTTCTCCAGGTGCTCTTGACTTTCTTGTGGATGTTACTGTTGATCAACGCCTTCAACATCATAGATGTCATGGATGGGCTATCGGTAGGGATCGGCTCTATTTGCGCCATGTTCATGTTCATCGTCTCAGCGATAAACGGGAACATGGGAATCTGTGTCCTTTCCCTGGCCCTGGCGGGTGCGTGTTTGGGTTTTCTGCCGTATAATTTCAACCCTGCCTCCATATTCATGGGGGATTGTGGAAGCCTGCTGCTCGGCTTTTTACTCGGTGCTTTTTCAATGATAGGTCAGTATGCAACCCATAATTACTTGGCTGTTATCGTGCCCGCTATCATATTCGGCGTACCTCTCTTTGACACGTTCTTTGTGTCCTACATCCGGCTCAGGAGAAGCGAGTCGATATTCAAAGGCAGCAAGGATCACTTTGCCCTCCGCCTGAGAAAATGGAGGCTGAGCGTGAGGCAGACGGTGCTGTTTAGCTACGGAGCATCGATCATATGCGGCATCTTTGGGATTGCGATAATGCTTTCCGGCATCTTTATGGCGCTGTTCTTTCTGTTTTTAAACGCGATGGTATTCGCCGGTACGGCCCTATGGTTGAAAAAGATAGACATGACCCTCTGATGAAGGCAAAACTCGTTCATATCATAACCCTGCTGGAACTCGGCGGGGCCCAGGAAAATACGCTCATCAACTGTGAAATGGCTGACCGGGACCTCTTCGAGGTGCATCTGATTTCCGGAAAAGGGGGCATGCTCGACGGAAGGGCGGAAAGAATCGAAGGGCTCACCTTTTATCAGGTAAAAGAGCTCGTCCGGGAGATCAAACCGCTCTGGGATGCCGTGTCCCTGCTCAAGATTTTCCGCATCTTGAGGAAGCTGAAAAAGATGTCTCCCAAACAACCGGTTATCGTTCATACACACAGCTCGAAAGCAGGCATAGTGGGAAGGGTTGCCGCGGCTATGGCAGGGTGTGAGATTATCATCCATACGGTTCACGGTTTCGGTTTCAACCCCCTCCAATCATCCCTGGCAAGGCGGATCTTTATTATGGTGGAACGGATTGTAGGGCGTATCACCGATTACTTCGTCCTCGTTTCCGAAGACAATGGTAGGCGGGGCATTGGACTCGGGATATTTGACGCGGGCAAGACAGTGCTGATCAGATCCGGTTTCAACACGGAGGAATTTGGAAACCCCTCACGGGAGAGGGGCAGGGAGATTCTGGGTCTCGAGGATGATAAGTTTACCGTGGGGATGGTGGCCTGTTTCAAGCCTCAAAAATCCCCGCTTGATTTTGTGAAGATGGCAAATGTGCTGAAAGAGAAAGGATACGACTTCAGATACGTGATGGTTGGAGATGGTGAAATGGGCTCCGAGATCATGAAAAATATCCTGGACTTGGGTCTCGGGAATAATTTTTTATTGCCGGGGTGGGTGGAAAACATCCGGGATGTGATCGCTGCCTTTGATGCCCTGGTTTTGACCTCACTGTGGGAGGGGCTTCCGAAGGTTATTCCTCAGGCTCTGATTGCCGGCGTTCCTGTCGTTTCCACTGCGGTGGACGGCACGGCAGAGGTGGTCGAGGATGGGGTAAACGGCTTTCTTATCGATGTGCGTTCTCCCTCTGAGGCAGCGGAAAGAATCATCCGTGCGCGTGAAGGTGAGATAAAGAGGGAAGCCCTCGAAAAGGGGAAGGAGGATCTTATCAGCGAGTTTTCAGAGAAGGAGATGGTGAGAAAACACCGGGAACTCTACCGGAAGCTCCTCGAGGCAGGGGCATGGAAAGCCTAACCTCTCTTTTCTTTTTTCTTCTCGGTACGGTGATGGGCAGTTTTTACAACGTGATTATTCACCGGCTGCCTGAGGGCAGGTCGATCGTCAGACCCCCTTCATCGTGCCCGTCGTGTGAAAGCAAGATCCAGGCAAGGGACAACGTTCCAATTCTCAGTTATCTGCTTCTCAAGGGCAGATGCAGGAACTGCGGAGTTCGAATTTCCTCCAGGTACCCCTTTGTGGAACTGTGCACCGGTCTCATTTTTTTTCTCGCCTACCGGTTCGACGGAATAACCTTTCTCCTCCTGAGGGATCTTCTTTTTTACTCCATCCTGTTCGTGGTGACCTTCATCGATATCGACAAGAGAATTATTCCGGACACCCTGAGCCTGGGAGGTCTTGTGGCGGGCTTTTTCATCGTCTCTTTTCTCCTTGGCAAGGGATGGAAATTTTCGGCAACCGGGATAGTCGTTGGGGGTGGAATTCTCTATTTCACGGCACTTATCTACGAAGGAATAACCAAGAGAGAGGGCCTTGGCGGTGGAGATATAAAACTGCTCGGGATGGTTGGTGCGTTTACAGGTTACAAGGGGGCAATTTTAACTATTTTCATCGGGTCGGTGATTGGCACGCTGTTCGGCGTGTACCTCATGGTGAAAGAAAAGGGCGACTTGAAAACGGCCGTTCCTTTTGGCCCTTTCCTGGCCGGGGGAGCGGTTATTTCCGATATCATCCTCCGGAGCTTCGCCATCCAATTTTTTTCCTTCTAGCGCTAATCGAGGATAAGGGAAACGGGATTTCCGTCTTTGTGGATTACCCAGGTATCGAGAGTGCTGTCAGAGTCCAGGTTCCCCTCCGCTTTTCCCGTGAAGTCATGCTGCGATGCCTCAACGGTGATCGTGTAATAGTCATACACTATGGGATCGAAGTCAAGCACGGTGGAATCGTCGGTATAGCTGTCGTGTTCTGAGAAATAAATATACTCGGCCTTGGCAAGCTGTTTCAGTGCAATTTTTGCCTGGACCCTTTTTGCCTTCTTTGTCAGCGCAGAGTACGTGGTCACTGCCAGCGTTGCAAGTATTCCCGTTATCACGAGCACGATCGACAGCTCGATGATGGTGAATCCCTTTTTTGATTTTTCTCCCCGAAATCTCAAGATCATTTTTGGCCCTTCAGCATTGATCGCACCGTATCCAGCTCATCGAGCACTTCCTTATCGGCCTGCGACTCCAGGATGGATCTTTTGATCTTTTCGATCTGTTTTTCAATGTCAGCCGCATCTATAGAAAAAGGGCGGTTCCTTCCTGCCTCCATTTCTTGCGAGAGCTCCTCGAGCAGCGATGCCGTTTCCTTGAAATAATCTTTTTTCCTCAACCGTATTCTTTCCGGGTAGTTTCCGGAAATAATGTTCCTCAGCTCGGAGTTCAATCGCTGAATGGGTCCCGCGATTCTGTGAGAAAAAATTACGGTGTACACCACCGCCGCAAGCATTACGACCAATGCCATCGGCCACACCCTGCTTTTCAGGATCAGAAACTCCTGTGCCGGCTGGATGAGCTCTTCGGCGGGCGCATGGCTCAAGAGTTTGATCGACGATGGAATGAATACGGCACAGGTGGTCAGGAAGATGAAGGCGAGGAAAATAGCAAGAAACCTGACAGTGATCCCCATCTGGATCTCCCTGTCTATGTAAAACTTCTTTCTTCGGTTTTTCCCTCTCTGTGGTTTCATGGCTCCTCCGCTTTAGCTCTTTCTGAGTTCATCGACAAGTCTGGGCGTAAAATACAGTAACGTTTAGATCTTATAAGGTAGGCTGGTTCTGCAACCCCTTTTCCTGCTTGATGCAGGTGAGTCGAATTTGTAGAATACTCTGGAGCAGAACTGTTTATGTTTCGTTTTGGTCTTCTTTCATCAAGGGGGCTATATAGATTTGCCGGGCATTAAGGAAAGCGGAAAGACCCTCGGTATAAGGAAGGGTATCCCTGTTGCCCTCGCCATCATCTTTTCAACGGCTCTTTTGTTCCAGCTCTTGCTTTTCAGTTACGCAACCGGTTTGATGTGGCGGAATTACACGGCCGGGTTCCTTACCCTCCTCACAGAATCACTCAACTCGTCGGTTCATGAGATATTCAGGGCCGAAGGCGATGCGGGAGTTTTGCTCTTTTCGGAACAGATTGGCAGTTCCTATCCGGGTTTTAGAGGCAGGAAAATTCCGGCTGATACCGTGCTCGGGGAAAGCCAAGCGCCATGGCTGAAAGATAGTGAAAAGAGGGCTCTCTTTGCAGGGCGCGCAATCTCGCGCTCCCGGGGGAAAAGAGGTGAGATCCTCATACCCGTTTTCCTGTCGGAGGGGGCAGGGCAGATATACGCCTTTGAATTCGATTTGCAGGGACCCGGAGATTTTAGCAGAGTGGGTTCGATCGTGGGGGCAACATCTTTTCTGTATGTCCTCGTTCTTTTCTTCTTTGCCTATTTTGTTTTCAGAAAAAAAATTGCCCTTCCCCTGTCCGATCTCATCGAGGTGGTTGGGAAAATTGAAGGGGGGGACAGGGACACGCGGGTCAGGGACATGCCGCCAAATGAACTGGGACGGTTTGGGGAAGCCCTGAACAATGCACTTGACCTGCTGGAGGGACATCGAAGGGACCTGGAGGAAATGGTTGATGCCCTGGAGAAAACGAACGAAGAGTTGAAGCTGTCCCGTGCCCAGGTTATCCGGGCTGAAAAAATGGCTACGATAGGGAGGCTTTCCTCGGGGATAGCGCATGAGGTGGGAAATCCCCTCATGGCAATCAAGGGATATGTTGCACACATGTTGAGAAATACCGAGTTAAGCGACGAGCAGAGAGATTGTCTCGGGAGGGTTCATGATGAATCGGGGAGAATCGAAGGGATATTGAGGGAACTCCTTGCCCACTCCCGTATCGGCGTCCGTAAAGTCGAGGAGGCTGATGTCATCGAGATTATCGGGGACATCATTCGATCGCTCTCCTACAGGAAGATTTTCGAAAGAATCACGATTGATAAGAAATTTGATGACGTGCCAAAAGCTTCCATCGACCCCGGCAAGCTCAGGCAGGTTCTCTTGAACCTCTTCATGAACGGGGTAGACGCGATGCCCGGGGGTGGGACGCTGACCATTCGAACCTATCTTGAAAAGAGAGAAGCCGGAAAAGAATCGGTTCAGCAGGTCAGGAGAAGGAGGACCGATCCCCCCGAGATTAACTATGCACGTATGAGGATGAACAGGGGGATTCGCAAGGAGAGATGGGCAGACCGCTTCGTCGTTGTTGAAATTGCTGACACGGGGACAGGAATCAAAGAGGAGGAGAAGGATAAAATCTTCGATCCTTTCTTTACGACGAAGGATCCAGGAAAAGGAACGGGGCTCGGATTATCGGTTACCACGGCCATCCTTGATTCCTACGACGGGTATGTATCTTTCGAGAGCGCCGAAGGGAAGGGATCCCTGTTCCGGGTTTACCTGCCAATATCTGCGAAGCGGTGACCTTGCAGGGAAACTACTTTTTGCTGAATTTTTACGAAGGAAAGCGGGGGGTGAAAATTGAAGTACAAAATTCTTGTCATGGATGATGAGGTGAACGTGCGGGATGTCCTGAAAAGGGTTCTTGAAAAGGAAGGCTTCCAAGTAAGGACTGCGGAGAACGGGAAAGAGGGTCTTGCAATCCTCGAGTCTGATCCCTGCGACCTTGTGCTGGCAGATATAAAAATGCCCGAGATGGACGGAATGGAGTTCCTTGAAAATGCAAAAGAAAGAGGCATAAAGTCTATCATCATAATGATGTCTGCATTTGGAACGATCAAGACCGTTATCAAGGCAGTCAAGAAAGGGGCGTACTACTATGTTTCGAAGCCTTTCGACATAGATGAAATCCTCGTCATCATCAAGAAAGCCCTCGACGAGAGGGCGCTGCGGGAGGAGAACGAGAGACTGAAGAGGGAACTGGAGAGGAAATACTCCTTTGAAGGGATTATCGGGAGAAGCAAACCGATGGAAGAGGTCTTTTCCCTCGTCGAGAAAGGCAGGGATTATGATGTTTCGGTATTGATCACCGGAGAGTCGGGTACGGGGAAGGAGCTGGTGGCGAGAGCGCTCCACTTCAGTGGTGAAAGAAAGAGGGGCGTTTTCGTTCCCGTAAATTGTGCCGCGCTTCCTGAGAACCTTATCGAAACGGAGCTCTTCGGATACAAGAAGGGGGCTTTTACCGATGCCCAGCACGACAAGAAGGGCCTCATCGAGGAGGCGGACGGGGGAACCCTGTTCCTCGATGAAATTCCGGAGCTGTCGATGCCTGTTCAGGCGAAGCTGCTCAGATTTCTTCAGGAGGGGGAAATACGACGTGTGGGGGATACAGAAAGCCGTTCAGTTGACGTAAGGGTGATTGCTGCAACGTCAAAGAAGTTAAATGAGGAGGTTGCGAGGGGCAGTTTCCGGGAAGATCTCTTTTACAGGCTCAACAAGCTAGTAATTCATATGCCCCCACTCAGGGAACGAAAGGAAGATATAATTACCCTGGTCGAACATTTCGTTAACATTTTCTCTCAAAAAGTCGATAAGAAAATAAAAGGATTCTCCGAGGAGGCGTTCAGGTTGATGACCGAATACGATTGGCCGGGAAATGTAAGGGAGCTGGAAAACGTTGTCGAGCGAGCCGTTGTCATGGCAGAAACGGAGATCATAACCCCGAAATATCTGGAGGGTCCTGGCGAACAGATAAAAAAAGAAAGTGTCGTTACTTTTATGGATTTTGATCCTGAAAAGATAACGTTGAAGGAGGCCATTAAAGAGCTTGAGATGGACATGATCAAAAAGGCCCTGAGGAAGACGGAAGGAAGAAAACCCCTTGCGGCAAAAATCCTCGGAATATCGCATCCTGCACTTTTGTATAAAATTAAAGAATATGATATAAATTGATTAAAATTATGTATAAATTACACATCACTTAAAAAAAACTTGACATAAAATCTAAGAAGGTTAAGATTTTCTAAAAAGAAACCGATTAAGGTAAAAAGTGGGGAAAATGAAAAGAGAAATGGAAAGTCAAAAATATAGTGAAAAGAACAACGTAAAGAAGATACGGGAGAGCCAACTCATGAGTAAGGCAGAACTCGCGAGACGGGCGAGCGTGTCGGTGCTCACCATAGACAGGATCGAAAAGGGTATGCGGTGCAGAATGGATACCAAGCGGAAAATAATACTTGCCCTCGGATTGAAGCTCTCCGATAAGAATAAGGTTTTTGGCTTTGATGAAGAAGAATAGGTGGTGAACGATGAATCTATTCGGAAAAAAAGAGCTTGTGGGATTGGACATCGGATCGTCGAGTATCAAGATCATGAAGTTGAAGGAGATGGGAGTTTCGTTTCAGGTTCAGAAATTCGGTGTTTTTCCCCTCTCTCCGGATACCGTCGTCGATGGGGCGATCATGGACCACAGCACGGTGGTGGAAACGATAAAGAACGGCTTTGCCGATCTCGGTATTCGGGACAAATACGTTGCGGCGTCGATTGAAGGACATTCAGTTATCATAAAAAAGGTTGTTCTGCCGACGACAACCCCTGAGGACCTCGAAGAATCAATTCAGTGGGAGGTAGAGCAGTACATACCCTTTGAAGTCAAGGATGTGAAGATAGATTTTCAGGTCATCGGGCCACTGCGGGACGATCCAACCCGGATGGACGTTTTGCTCGTTGCCGCGAAAAACGATCTCGTTGAGGAATACGTGTCGGTGATAAGAGAGGCAGGGCTCGTCCCATCGATAATCGGTGTGGATTCAATAGCCGTTGGGAACGCGTTCGAGGCCTGCTCGGGAATCTCGGACGAGCAACTTCCCATGGTGGTCAATCTGGGCTCCTCCTTCATGAACATCATCATTCTCGATGAGGGCATCCCTCTCTTTACCCGGGATGTGTCGATGGGCGGGTCCATGTACAACAATGAAATTCAGCGGCAGTTTGGCGTTTCATACAGTGTTGCAGAGAATATGAAAAAGGGAGAGGAGCTGGAGGATTTCAACCCGGAGCGGGTGGATGCCGTTGTAAAGAATGTGTCCAGCATCATAGCGACAGAAGTGCAAAGGTCCTACAACTTCTACGCAGCCACGTATCCCGATAAGCTGGTGACGAAGGTTTTCCTGGCAGGAGGGGCTGCCCGGGCCAGGCACCTGAAGGAATTAATTGAGGAAAAGCTCTCCATTTCTGCGGAAATATTTGATCCCCTCGAAGGACTCATGATCGATGAATCATCGGTTAATCCAGATTACGTGAAAAACTTCGGTACGGCGGCAACAGTTGTCACGGGGTTGTCAATGAGAAAACCAGGAGACAAGTAATGATAAAGATCAATCTCATAAGACAGAAGCGCAAAAGGAAGAAGAAGATCAATGTCGACCTTGTCTTCTTTCTCTCAATCATCGCTTTCATACTTCTTTTGTTCTCCTTTCACAAAACAGTTCTCGTCGCAAAGGTGTCCCGTCTCGAGGATGATATAAAGAAAGCCAAGCAGGAAATAGCCCAACTTCAAAAACAGATCGGGGAAGTTGAAAAGTTCAAGCAAAAGAAAAAAGAGCTCCAGAAAAAAGTGAATATCGTGGCAAATCTCCAGAGGGGGAGGAAGGCGCCTGTTATTGTCATGGATACCCTCGCCCGGACAGTTCCTGAAAAGGCGTGGATTTCGAGGCTGAATTATTCTGGACGGTCCATGGAGATACAGGGCTACGCTCTCAACAACTACGTGGTAGCCGACTTCATGAACAATCTCGGGGCCACAGAAAAATTCGGAAAAATAGAGCTCCAGTCAGCCGAGAGGAAGGTAGTGAGGGGCGTCCGGATGATGCTTTTTAAAATCAGAGTGGAATTGAAAGCTTAAATACAAGGGTGAACTATGGCGCTTAGAGACAAGCTATCCTTGAAAGGCGTAGGGACAAAGCAGAAGGCGGTGCTTTACGGTTTGGTGGTTGTGGCAGTTCTCGTCGGCTACTATTACCTTTACTACACGCCGGTAAAAACCCAAATAGATGCCCTCCAGCAGCAGAAAGTGACCCTTGAGGGAAAAATCAAGGAACAGAGAATTATTGCCAAGGATCTCGAGACCTTTAAAAAAGAGGTGGTAAAGCTGGAGGTACAGCTCAATGAGCTGCTCGAACAGCTTCCGAACTCTTCTGAAATACCGAAGCTCTTGAGGAATATATCCGATGTTGGAAAAGAAAGCGGCTTGGATTTCCTGAAATTCGCACCGAAAGGGGAGGTGCCGAGAGAGTTTTATGCGGAAATACCGGTCGATATATCCGTCAACGGAGGTTTCCACGATTTCGGGATGTTCCTTGACCGGGTGAGCAGGCTGTCGAGAATCGTGAATGTATCCGACGTGCTCTTTGACAGGCCGGTTATCTCGAGGGACAAAGCTGTCATGACGATCAACTGCACCGCGAGGACTTTCAGATTCCTTAAGGAGAAAAAGCCTGAAAAATGAAAGGATTATCACGGATGAAATGTAAACGTATGGCAAGTTCGGGGATCTTTGTATTTATTCTGTTGATCGTAGCTTTTTCCCTGACTTTCACCGGCTGTTCTGGGGAGCAGGGGAAGACGCAGAAAGTTTCCCGGGTAGTCAAGAAAGTCCAGAAGCAAGTTAAGGAGCCGAAAACGGAGGAGCCTGTTTCAGAAAAAGAGCCGGTTGAAGACACATTTGCCGGTTATACCGCTACGGGGCTGAAGGACCCGTTTTTGCCCTTTTTGAAGGAAGAGGCCGTTGCGGTAAAGAGGAAAGGAGCCCTTACCCCTCTTGAGAAGTTTGACCTGGGAGAACTGAAAATTGTGGGGGTTCTGATGAAAAGCAATGAGACACTGGCTCTCATCGAAGATAATGAGGGAAAGGGTTACACGGTGAAAAAGGGAGTGAAGGTAGGCAAAAACGGCGGTGTTATTTCGCAGATTACCGACAAAGAAATTGTCGTTATCGAAGAATACTTTGATATAACGGGAAGGAAAGTTACGAGGGAAAAGAGACTAACGCTCCCACTTCCAGGAGGAGAATAGGTATGGATCATAAGAACTTGATGAAAGACCTGGTCAAGAAAGCTTTACTGCTCATCGTCCTTTTAACACTCCTTGTGTTCCTGGGAGTGAAGGTTTATGCGGCTGACGACGCGGGTGGTAAAGATATGCAGGAAAAGGCGGAGACGACACTGCTCAAGGAGATAATGATCGACAAGACCGCTTATTTCACCAATATTCGGGCAAGTATACAGGGGGAATTGAAAAATTACAATGCTTTCAAGATTTCTGATCCCTTTCGCATAATACTGGATTTGTGGGGCGTAAAGAACCTTATCGGGAAGGAACAGATTGCTGTCAACACACCGCAAGTGCAAGGTATCAAGATCGCGGAGCAGGAAGATAAAGTGAGATTAATGATCGAAACGGCCAAAGACCTTCCCCTTCCGTTTCTCGTCACCACCGAAAACGGGGATATCGTCGTTTCAGTGGGGGGTGGCGCAGAGGAAAAGGTTACCAGTCTTGATAGGGGAGTGGAGCCATCTCCCGCCGTTCCTGAAATTACGGGGATAGATCTCGAAGATTTTCCAGAAAAGTCAAACGTGGTGATTAGCTACTCGAAAAAACCTGTCATAGAGAAGAAAGGATCTGATGGGCTCGCAATCGTTACCGTAAAGAAGGTCAAAATCGCCGAAAACCTTCTCCGCCATCTCGATGCGACCAAATTCGACATTCCCGTAAAAATGGTTGATGCAAACAGGGATGGGGATGATGTGTCAGTCAAGGTCGCATACGAGAGGGGACATCAATACGATGTAAACGAGGGGGATGAGAGGCTCGTACTTTCTTTCGCCAAGGAGAAAAAGGTCGAGAAAAAAGGGTACAGAGTGGCCGAGTACAGGGCCGTCAAAAAGAGTGAAATGGAGGCACGGGCGGCTCCCTCCAGCCCCGTTGTTGGAGAAGTTGCCCCCTTCGTGACTATCGATAGCATGGAGCAGAAAGTCTACAGGGGGCAGAGGATTTCCCTCGACTTCAAAGATGCTGATATTCATAACGTGCTGAGGATCATAGCCGAGGTGAGCAACCTGAATATCATTACCTCCGACGAGGTCAAAGGGAAGGTTACGCTGCGGCTGGTCAATATTCCCTGGGACCAGGTTTTGGATATCGTTCTGAAAACCAAAGGCCTCGGCGCGAAGCTCGAAGGGAATGTTCTGAGAATTGCCCCGATCAGCAAATTGAGGGAAGAGGAAAAGGAGGTTCTTCAGAGCATCAAGAATAAGGAGGAACTCGAGGAACTGGTCATCGAAACGATCCCGGTAAACTTCGCTAACGTGAAAGAACTCGAAGATCAGATCAAGGAAGTTATGTCCGCGCGAGGAAAGGCAAAGGTTGATGAGCGGACCAACACCCTGGTCATAAAGGACATACCCAAAAACATTGAGAAGGTAAGAGATCTGGTTAAAAAGCTCGACACACCCACACCCCAGGTTCTCATAGAGGCAAGAATAGTCGAGGTAAGCACCCAGTTTACCAGAGAGCTGGGCGTTCAGTGGGGCGCCGCATACCAGAGCCAGCCTGACGGGATCTTTGTTTCCGGCATTCAGGATGATACGGGGACGCTGTTCCCTGACGCCCAGACACCGAACCCCAATTTCCCCACTTATGCGGTCAACCTTCCGGCAGCGGTGGGCCAGGGCTCTGGTGGGGGTATAGCCTTCGGCATATTGCGGGGCGATTTCAGGCTCGACCTTTCCCTCTCTGCTCTCGAGACAACGGGGAACGGCAAGATCATTTCAAGCCCCAAGATAGTGACGACAACAAATAACGAGGCCATAATACAGCAAGGAGTAAAAATACCCTACTCAACCGTTTCCGCTTCGGGTACACAGACGGAATTTGTCGACGCGGCGCTGAAACTCAAAGTCACACCGCATATCACGCCTGACAAGACGATCGTTATGGAACTCAATGCGGCAAACGATACCCCAGATTTCGGGAACGCCGTAAACGGGGTGCCATCAATATCGAGCCGCGAGGCAGACACACAGGTGCTGATACAAGACGGGGAGACCGCTGTCATAGGCGGCATCCTGCAGATTCAAAGGACCGAAAGTATTGATGCCGTCCCATGGTTTCACAAGATTCCCCTCCTGGGCTGGTTCTTTAAAAAGGAGACGGAGAGAAACGATAATACGGAGCTTCTGATATTTATCACACCAAAGATCATTGAGAACAGTCAGGAGATCTGATTCTTTTGTCTTTTTCACGAAAAGCACCTGGTGCTCGTTCCAGGTGCTTTTTTTTATTCATGAGCTTTTGAGGGAGTGTCCATGGTGAGATTCCTCACAGCCGGCGAGTCCCATGGCAAGGGGGTAACGGTAATCGTCGAGGGATTCCCCAGCGGGGTTCCGGTTGAGAGAAAGTTTGTGGACAGGGAACTCAAAAGGAGAATGTCCGGTTATGGCAGAGGGGGCAGGATGGGTATCGAAGCTGACACTGCCGAATTTACCTCGGGAGTCAGGTTCGGAATGACCCTGGGATCACCCATTTGCATTCACGTAAAGAACAAGGACTTCAAGAACTGGAAAAGGATCATGGCGCCTTTCGGGAAAGGTCCGGGTGACAAAGACATAGTGATCAATCCCCGGCCCGGCCATGCCGACCTCCCGGGAGTTTTGAAGAGAGGAGCAAAAGATGTCAGGGACGTTCTTGAGAGGGCATCGGCCAGAGAGACAGTGGCAAGGGTTGCTGCAGGCGCGCTGGCAAAATTGCTCCTGGCTCAGTTCGATATATGGGTAATGAGCTACGTCACATCTGTGGGGACGGTCAGGTCTCGGAGGAGGGTTTTCAGGGAGGGCTTGCTGGAAAAAGAGCCGGATAGAGATCCCTTGAGGATGATCGATTCAAAAAAGTCCCAAGAGGCGATGGAACTCATTCGTGGATCGGCGAAACGAGGAGACAGCGTCGGTGGTACCTTTGAGGTCCTGGGATTTGGAATACCCCCCGGACTTGGAGACTATACGCAATGGGACAGGCGTCTGGACGGAAAGCTCGCCATGGCTCTCATGTCGATACCGGCAATAAAAGGGATAGAAATAGGAGATGCCTTCGAATCTTCGCGAAGAGGAGGAGGACGCGTACATGACAGGATATTTGCCAAACCGGGAAAACATCTGTTTTTTGAGAGATACAGGCTGCCATTTATGAGAAAGACAAACAATGCAGGCGGGCTGGAAGGGGGGATGACCAACGGGGAAGACCTCATCCTTCGCTGTTACATGAAACCGATACCCACTCTCACCGTTCCTCTGGAATCAGTTTCAATTCGGGATTATTCCCAGACTGCCGCGGTAAAGGAAAGGAGTGATATCTGCGCAGTGCCCGCTGCTTCAGTGATCGGCGAGTCGATGGTTGCCCTGGTCCTCGCCGGGAGCCTGCTGGGAAAATTTGGGGGAGACTTTCTCGAAGACACCATAAAAGGGTATGAGTCGTACCTTGGAAGGATATGCGAGAAAAGTTAAGGGGTCTTGTCATCACAGGTTTCATGGGGACGGGGAAGACGTCTGTGGGAAGGTCGGTGTCACGAAAGCTGAAGATGGAATTCGTGGACTTGGATGGGGAGATAGAAAAAGAGGCGGGTATGAAGATCGTCCATATTTTTTCGAAAATGGGGGAGCCCGCCTTCAGGGATATGGAGAGCAGAATGCTTGGAAAGGTCCTGAAAGTCCCCGGCAGAGTCGTTTCAACCGGCGGAGGAACGATTCTCGATCCTCAAAACCTGAAGTTGATGAAATCATACGGTATGGTAATCTGTTTATGGGCAAGCCCAGCCGAGGTGCAGGAGAGGATCGAAACCTGCGAAGACCGCCCTCTCGTGAAGGGCGAGAACAAACTGGCCAAGATTTCGGAGTTGCTGGAGAAGAGGAAAGCTTACTATCTATCTGCAGACATATCAGTTCAGACTGATGGCAAAAGCATAGAGGAGATATCAGAGGAGATCGCCTCTCACTGGAGGGCAGCTGTTGACCGTTGAAAGAACGATAAATGTAGAGCTGGGAGAAAAATCCTACGACATCTTCACAGGGAACGACCTCGGAAAATTTATCGAAGAGTGGATGTTACGGGTTTATGCGAACAAGAAAGCGTTCCTGATAATCGACGCCGCCTTTTACGAGATCTATAAAGATGATGTGGAACAGATCTTCAAGAATATCGACTGCCACATTTTCCCCCTCGAGGCCTCAGAAGAGAGGAAAAACCACGATAATGCCCGTGCTGTATACGAGTTTCTTCTCGATAAAGAGTGCGACAGGAGGTCGCTGATCGTGTCTTTCGGTGGAGGGGTGACAGGGGACATTGTCGGCTTCTGTGCCGCCACCTTTATGAGAGGTGTAGATTATATCCAGATACCCACGACACTTCTTGCCCAGGTCGACAGCAGTGTTGGCGGGAAAACGGGCATAAATTTCAAGGACGCCAAGAATGTCATCGGGTCATTTTTCCAACCCCGGGCGGTTTTTATCGACATCAAGTACCTGTCGACTCTCGACGACAGAAATTTTCTGGCGGGACTGGCTGAAGTTTTGAAAGTGGGTTTCATCGGGGACGGTGAAATCATCAGATTGCTCAGGGGAAAAAAGCTCGAAGATATCCGTTCACATACACCGCTTTTGATGGATGTCATATCGCGGAGCATTCAATATAAAATTGCCGTCGTCGAGGCAGATGAAAAGGAGTCATGGCAGAGAAAAGTGCTTAATTTCGGGCACACCATCGGCCACGGCATCGAGGAGGCCACGTCCTACACGCGACTGCTCCACGGCGAGGCTGTTGCTGCCGGCATGGCGATTGAAGCTCAGATCAGCCTGACCGTGGGGGCCTGTGCAGAGGAGATACGCAATATCGTGATAGGTGTGCTGGAGAATCTCAGGTACGAGATACTTCCCGAGAATGTCGATTATTCAAACGTGTTTGCCCTGTTCATGAGAGACAAGAAGAGGGCGCTCGATACGTTGGATGTTCCCGTATTGACCGATATAGGAAGGTCTGAAATCCGCACGTTTCAACTGAAGGATTACGAGAAGTATGCTGTCGAGTCCCTGAATTTCCTCCAAAGCTTCATGGAGGCAAAGGTGAGAAGCAAGGTAGAGGGAGAAATATATGAGGATCTGGACGTTCTCGAGTCAAGCGGAAGATTCAACGATGCCGAAAATCTTGTAAAGAGGCTTCTTGACAGGGACCCAACAGATGAGAAGTTGAACCTTACCCTGGCGAGGTTGTATTCGAGGCAGGGAAAAAATGTGGCGGCCCTGAGGATCCTGGATGAGATTATCCAACTCAATCCCGGGAATAAAGAAGCAATAGCAATGCGAAGGGAATATGAGGCGATCGAGGATCGGATGCAACCTGAGGGAGTGGGCGGCGAGGTGGAGACAATCCCTTCCGAGACGATTGTCAAGATAGGGGAGGATGTCTATAAGATAGAGGGTATCGAGGATGATGAATATGGTGAGGGCGAGGGAGAGGAAGAGCTCGGAGAACCATATGTCGTCGCCGAGGAGCCTGCTTTAGAGGTGAGGGAAGAGGCTCTCCCCGCCCCCGAGGAAGTTGCTGAGGATGAAGTTCCGGTTTACACGACCGCAATGGCGGAAGTACTGCTGAGGGAAGGAAAGAGGGATAAATCGCTCGAGGTTCTCGAGAAAATTTTAAAAGATGACCCCGGAAACGAAGGTGCAATCCGTTTGAGGGATAAAATCGATTCTCTTCACAAAAAGGAGGGGATGCTGAATAGATATGCTGAGGCTCTCAATGGTTTTCTCCAAAAAATTGTGGAGGCATACAGATGATTTTTCATGACATTGTAAGCAGGATAGCTGAAGGGGAAAAAAGGGTTCAATTAATCGCCGTGAGCGCGTTTGACGGGCTGATTATAGAGGAATGGAAAAACGGACGGATGAATCTGGACCTTTCTGCGATTGCAGCAGAGATTGCTTTTCTCCTGAAGGAGCTGTCAAGAATATCTGTTGAAAATTCCCTTTCGAGCGTCGAAGAACTCTGTTTCGGGGGAAGCGATTATTACGTGCACGTTCTTGTCATAGAGAATGAATATTTTCTCTTCGTCGTCACGTCCGAAGTTTCCTTGACGGGGAAGACAAGGTTTTATCTCAAATCTGTCGCGCCCGCGCTTCGAGAAACACTCTGACAACGCGCTGCTCTCCATACAGGGAGGATTCAATGAAAATATTGTTCATCAGTGGGCCGAATATTAACCTCACGGGTACGAGGGAAGTAGAGGTTTATGGAGAGACATCCTATGAGAATATGATGCAAAAGGTAACCGGTCTCCTGACAAAGCAGGGCGTTGAGATTGAGTTTTTTCAGTCCAACCACGAAGGGGACATTGTCGATAAGATTCAGTCTGCTCAGGACATTGCTGATGGAATAGTTATCAATCCCGGAGCGTACACCCACACGAGCGTGGCCATAAGGGATGCACTCATTGCAACGGGGGTTTTAGCGGTTGAGGTCCATATCTCGAATGTTTACGCTCGGGAAGAATTTAGAAAAGCTTCGATGATCGAGGATGTGGTGAGAGGCAAAATCTGTGGTTTCGGGTGGTACTCATACTATCTCGGGGCTCTTGCACTGATGAATGCCATAAAAGGGACGTAACGTGTTCGATTATAAAAGCAGACAGGTGCAACTGATCAAAAAGTTGAAAAGGGGAAAGAAAATCCCCTTCCTGATCACATCTCTGACTGACATTCGGTACCTTACCGGTTTTTCAGGGACCGATGCAATCCTTCTGTGTTCAGGAGAGGGTGTACATTTTGGCACCGACGGCAGGTATGCGCTTCAGGCGGGTTCGGAGGTGGTTGCTGATGGGAAGGTTATTTACGAAAGGAAGAGGGACTTCATAAGGAAGGTATTAAAAAAGGGGAAGGATGTCTATTTCGACAGGGAAAGGCTTTCCTACAGCATGTACAATCTCATCCAAAAGTGGGGTTACCGCTTGCAGCCGACAGTCTCTCCTCTTGTGCGGATGAGAATGATCAAGGAGCAGCGGGAGATTGATATCATCGAACAGGCGGTAATAATCTCGTCGACGGCTTTTTTGACATCCCTTAGATATTTGAACAGCGAAACAACAGAAAATACCCTGGCCGCAACAATCGAATTTGAAATGAAGAAGCGGGGAGCCGAGGGTTCATCTTTTCCCCCGATTGTAGCGTTCGGCGATAAATCCGCCATGCCGCATGCAACGCCCGATGCGTCGAAGCTTGATGGGGCGCAGATTATGCTGTTCGATTACGGGTGCAGATTTCAAGGATATTGCTCGGACGAGACAGTAACCCTATTGAGAAAAGATAAGAAGGTTGACAGGGAACTTCGGAGGGTGATGACTGTTGTCGGGCGCGCTAAAGAGGAAGCCTTTAAACAGTTGGCACCGGGCGTCAAATGCAGGGATATCGATCTGACGGTGAGGAGCTTTATCGACAGCAGCGGATATGGAAGGCACTTCGTCCACTCGACAGGTCATGGGGTGGGAATGGAAATACACGAGCCGCCGCACATTTCCCGTTACTCAAAGGATGTGTTGAAACCTGGAATGGTTATTACAATAGAACCGGGTATTTACATTCCTGGAAAAGGTGGTGTAAGATTGGAAGACCTTGTTAAAATCACCGAGAACGGTTTTGAAAAAATATCTTACCTGCCAAAGAATGGCAGAGACTTATTCGCTTAACGAGGGCTCTTAACGTGTACTCGACGTCAGATTTTCGAAGAGGGCTCAAGATAGAGTTTGAGGGCTACCCCTGTGTGATTCTCGAGTTCCTCCATGTCAAGCCGGGAAAGGGGGGGGCCTTTGTCAGGACAAAGCTGAAAAACTTGAGGACCGGAGCCGTGGTGGACCATACGTTCCGCTCCGGTGAAAAGGTTGGCGTCCCGGACCTGGTAGAGAAGGAAATGCAGTTTATGTACGAGATGGAGGAAGACTATTATTTCATGGATACTTCCAGTTACGAGCAGATATTTCTCAACGGCGACCACGTTGGTGATGCCCGGAAATTTTTGAAGGAAGGAATGCTCCTGAAGATACAATTTTACAGGGGAGATCCGATAGGAGTCGAGGTCCCCATTTTCGTTGAGTTGAAAATAGAAAAGACTGCCCCGGGTTTGAAGGGAGACACGGTATCAGGCGGGACGAAACCTGCAGAGCTTGAATCGGGGACGGTTATTCAGGTGCCCCTTTTTCTGAATGAGGGGGACGTCATAAAGGTTGATACGAGAACGGGTGAATACATAGAAAGAGTATAAATGCGAGGGAAATATGAATCTGAAAGAAATCAAGGATCTTATCAATTTAATCAAGGGTTCCGATATCGTTGAGCTCGAGTATAAAAAAGGGCAGAGCTCGGTGAGGTTGAGCAGGAGGAGTGCTGCCCCCTCTCAACAGATTCCGGCAGAAACGGTCGTTCAGGCTCCTCGGGAAGCCACAGCGCCGGAGAAAAAGGAGATACCGAAGGTCGCAGAAAATATAAAGGAAATAGTTTCTCCCATGGTAGGCACTTTTTACCGTGCACCGGCACCGGATGCGGCTCCTTTTGTTGAGGTGGGTTCGATCGTAACGAGGGGGCAGGTCCTGTGTATCATAGAGGCCATGAAGATTATGAATCAGATCGAGTCCGACGCGACGGGGAGGGTGGTGGCAATTCTTGTGGAGAATGGGGAAGCCGTTGAGTTTGGCCATCCAATGTTTCACATAGCCGTCGACTGAGAGGAAATCGGATACTATGATACGAAAAGTGCTCATAGCAAACCGGGGAGAAATTGCTCTCAGGATTATTCGAACGTGCAAAGAGAGCGGCATTCAGAGCGTCCTGGTATATTCCACGGCCGACAGAGACAGTCTTCCGGTACAGATGGCCGACCAGGCGATATGTATCGGACCACCGGAGAGCAAAGATAGTTATCTGAACGTTCCCTCCCTTTTGTCTGCTATCGAGGTCACCGATGCAGATGCAGTACACCCCGGTTATGGATTTCTTGCAGAAAACGCTGCATTTGCAGAGATTTGTGAGAACTACGGGGTCAACTTTATTGGACCCCCCTCGTCCGTAATTCGCTTGATGGGAAACAAGATTGAGGCCAGAAAGGCTGTGGCCTCTGCGGATGTTCCCATATTGCCGGGCAGTGAGGGGCCGGTAGTGGAAGAAGAGGAAGGCCTCGAAGTAGCCAAGAAAATTGGATTTCCCGTGATAATAAAAGCCGCGGCAGGCGGGGGCGGACGGGGTATGAAGATCGTTCATTCCTCGGCAACGTTCATCAACGCATTTTTGACGGCACAATCAGAGGCCCTTGCGGCTTTTGGCCTCCCCGATGTGTACATAGAGAAGTATTTTGAAAATGCAAGGCATGTGGAGGTACAGGTTCTGGCAGATTCATCGGGAAACACAATTCATCTCGGTGACCGCGATTGTTCGGTCCAGAGGCGACATCAAAAGCTTCTCGAGGAAGCCATGGCTCCCGGAATCCCCGCACGGGTGAGAAAAAAGATGCATTCCTCCGCAGTTGAGGTCGCGGAGGCCGTGGGGTATGTAAGCGCTGGAACGGTAGAGTTCCTCTATGTTCCGGGAAAAAACTTTTACTTTCTCGAGATGAACACGAGGATACAGGTCGAGCATCCGGTAACGGAAATGATTACGGGTGTTGACCTGATCAAAGAGCAGCTGAAAATAGCTGACGGGAAGAAACTCAAAATAAAACAGGATGACGTCCAGTTCCGGGGCCACGCAATCGAGTGCAGGATAAACGCAGAGGACCCGAAAAAATTCATGCCGTCCCCCGGTTTGGTAAAAACCTGTTATCTGCCGGGCGGATATGGTGTGAGAGTCGATTCGGCGGTGATCAATGGATATATCATCCCTGCCACCTATGATTCTCTCATAGCAAAGGTGATAAGCTGGGGAGAGGACAGAAAAGAAGCTATTGCAAGAATGAGACGGGCCCTTGATGAGATTGTGTTCGAAGGGGTGCAGACAACCGTTTCCTTTCATAAAAAAATCCTCAACGATCCGGATTTTGTCGAGGGAAAATTGAGCACCAGGTTTATCGAAAAGTTCGGGGGTAGCTGAAGTGATCAGGTGGTTATACGATTTTGGTCTGTCGCCTGAAGAAAATGTGCACAAGGATTTTTCTCTTTTCGAGTCATTCGACGGATTAGACGTGCCTTTTCTGGTCAGGGTCCATACGTTCAGTCATTACTGTGCGACTTTGGGTTATCTTTCTCCTCTGAATGACTTCACGTTACCATTATCAACGAATGAGGGAATTTCCCTTTTGAGACGCGTGTCGGGAGGTTCAATAGCTTTCCATGGTGAAGATCTCTGTTTGTCGTTTTTCCTCAGGACAAAAGTATCCCCTGTTTGCGTGTATCACTCCTGTGTTACGAAAATCAGATCCATTATCACGACTGTTATCGAGAAGGGGAGCGGCATCTCCCTGAGCGAGGGAAAACCAGCAGATCATAGCAATGCTCGTGGTGGTTATTGCATCGAAAGCGGGGACAAATTTGATGTTTTTCTGGAGGGGATAAAATTCGCGGGGTTTGCAGGTCGCGTGCGAAGGAACAGGCTTCTCATACATCTCCAGATAAATTCATCGGGATGGAAACCTGCTGTGCTCAACCATCTGTTGGAAAGAGGCCATACGGTGCCCGATGGGCACTCGACTGTGAAAAAGTTTGTTTTTTCGGAAAGTTTCTTAGAAAATATTAAAGATGAAATCCAACGGGAATTTTCAGCGTTTCTTTTCCAAGAGGGATCGTATTCAGAATGTCTGACGGGATAGGTGAACGGGATTGAGTATATTTGACAATATCAAGAAGAGATTCAAGCCGGTTGACGAAATAAAGGAGCTCAGAGAGAAGATAAACAGTTCTCCTCACAATCCCACATTGCATCAGAAGCTTGCTGAACGTCTCATAAAAAAAGGGGAATACTCGGAGGCAATTTCAGAGTATTATACTGCCGCGGCGCTTTTTGAGAAGGGAGGGTTCGGGTTAAAATCTATAGCCGTTTTGAAACAGTGCCTGAAGATAGACCCCTCCAACCTGGAAACCGAGAAGCAGTTGATCTCAGCTCTAATGAGCAACGGTCTTACCGGTGATGCCATTTATGAATTCAAGAAAATTATGGATGATAAGGGTTTTTTCCACGATCAAGAGTCGAGGCTGGATTTTATAAAGTTTTGCATCGAAGTTTTCGGCGATATTCCGGAAATTCATACCTTCGTTATCAGAGATTGTCTTGCAGAGAAAAACAGCCTGGGAATAATTTCCTCTATCGAAAAAACGGTTCCAAACATTTTATCCAACAGGCAGCTGGAGAACTTTCATTCCTTCCTGGAAGGGGTAGCCGAGCAGCAGGATGACACATCGAGCATATGGGAGGTCTACGCTCTTTCATTGTTATCATCGGGGTTCAGGGAAAAAGGGTTATCGGTACTTGGAAAAATAGAAGATGACGCCGATCTGGAGGACGGCACGAAAAAGGTGATTGAAGAGGTGAAGCATTACTTTGAGGAGAAAGAGTCGGATGCGAATTTTCCGAGATATTTCTCAACGGTTTTGGAATACCTGGAGACCTTGAGGCATGAGGAGGAGGAGCGTGAGAAGCTCGAGCCCGTAAAGGAAGAAGATGAAAAACCGTCTGAGGAGAAAGAGGAAGACATAGGAGAAGTTCTCAATAAGCTGAGAGAGAAAGTGGATACGGAAATAGGTGATGAGGATTTGAATGCACGCTATAACCTGGGCATTGCCTTCAAAGAGATGGGTCTTTTCGACGAATCCATAAGAGAGTTTGTTATTGCAAGCAGAGATCCCGATCTATATTTTCCCTCCATGCTGTTGCTCAAGGATTGTTATGAGAGCATAGAGAAATTCGAAGATGCCATTTCAATTTTAGATGAGCTGATGGAGAAAGGGGAGAAGGACGAGCGGGCGCAGCTTGATCTCATTTACCAGAAGGCTTCTATTCTCGATCGAACGGGGCAGGGCGAGGAAGCGAAGAAGATGTATATGCAGATATATGAGGTCGATGAGACCTTTCGGGATGTGGCAGAAAGGTTGAAAAACAGCTGACGTGAAGCGAGATTGTTTTTTTGCTGCTTCTGTGGTATAAACCGTAATGGGCGGGCGTAATTCAGTGGTAGAATGCAAGCTTCCCAAGCTTGACGTCGCGGGTTCGACTCCCGTCGCCCGCTCCAGACTTATCAACCTCTCTCTCAGACACTTTTACCTGGCGGTCGCTCCTGACCGGGCAAAGCTGTAATGTCGAGATTGCAAAAGATACTTCTCCTCGGCCTCATTACCCTGACCGGCATTATACTGATACTTTTTATTCTCCTTTTTCTTCAAAGAGAGACTCTTTTTGCCAGACTGGTCTATTCCGCGAACCGGTATCTCCATTCAAGCGGATATTCTCTGAGTTATGAAGAAGCAAGAATCGAATTGTTACCACCGAGGTTATACCTTGAGGGAGTTCTCGTTACAGACCTGGAATCGGGCAATCCCGTTTTTGCTGCTAATAAATCCTATCTGTCTGTGAAGCCCTTGAATTTGATTATTCCCGGAGCATCGCCCCTGAGTCTAAAGCTCGAACAGTTCCGGGGAGTAGCAGAAAGGAAAATCCTGGACCTGATCGCCGGTTCACCGGAGCGACGGGGTGAAAAAAAGAGAAAAAGAGCAACGATTCCAACTCTCACACTGACGGATGGTTATTTTGAGTTTATCGGCCCCTGGAAAAACATCAACCAGGCAAAGCTTTCTGTAAAGTCACTCTATTACAGCGGCAATATCTGGGAAGGGTTGGGGGTTATCTACACATCCGGAAAAGAGGGGATTGCGGCCACCATCAATCGAGGAGGCAAGGATTACCCCGTCAAGATATCATCACTGCATGTAAACTCCCACATTTTGACCGATAAAGTTGACATTAAAAAATTGCGACTGGAGTCACCTTATGGCAATCTGTCGGTCCGTGGTCGCTATGACATGAACAGGGATGAACTGGAAGGTCACATAACGGGCGATATAGATCCAGAAAAGATCGTGCAGGATTATCAACTGGGGAATTTTGATAACATTGTCCGCAGCGGCAGGGTTTCCTTTTCCGGCAGGGCTCTGTTGAGCAAGGGAAGGATCAGTTTTTCCGTCGATACGGAATTTTTTGATTTGTCTGTCAGAGGAATCGAGTGCACCGCCTTCGCAAGGTGTATTTACGACAACGGGAGGTTCTCGGTAAGCAAACTTTCCCTGCGTGCGCCCTTCGGAAAATTGACCGGAGATGTGCAATTTGACATAACGAGCTTCCAGGGTAAAGGAGAGTTCGAAATAATCGATTTTTATCCCGGCAATTTGACGGACATCTTATTCAAGGATTCATTAATTGGCGCAGAGGGGAAAGGGAAAGGGCGTATTGTTCTCTCAGCACCTGAAAAGGGAACGGTGATACTTCAGTCGGCACTCCAGATGGAGGGAGGATTCAGTCTGGTGCTGAGAGAGATGGAGGAGAGGATTACCTGGGCCGAACCCGTTGCACTCAACAACCTTTCTGTGATAACCGATATTTTTCAAAATCCCAGTATCGATGTGCGGGAACTTACCATTGCTGATGAAGAAAACGTGATCTCACTGAAGGGAAGCCTCGACATGAAAGAGAGGATTGCCGGTATCAAGGGGGATATCGACATCACGAGGGTAAAATCACTCGGCTTGAGAGGTATTTTTGCGAGGTCAGGTGCCATCAGGGGTGATTTTTCCATTTCCGGAAATCTTTCCAACCCGCTCATAGAGTCGAGTTTTTCCCTCAGAGAATTCTCATTCAGGGAGCTTCCGCCGGGAAATATTTTTTTAAAAGCTTCGGGAGTTCTGGGAGGGAGCATATCGGTTATCGCAGATTACACGTCGACTATTGGGAGCATGTTGTTTGCCGGCACTTACTTCCCCGACAAGGAACTGTACTTTACGGGAAGCCTCAAAGCTGAAAATGTTGATGTTGGGGCCTTTACTTCGGATAATTTTCTGGAAAAAGAAATACACGACTCATTGGTAAAGCGCTTTTCCATTGTATTTCCCGTTGCGGGGAATGTCTCCTTCGATGGAAATCTCCTACTCGGCAAGGATACCGTCAATGCCAGGGGAGAGTTGTCATCGGATCAACTTCGCTCTTCCAGGATGAATTTGCAGGAAGTGAGAGGGAATGTCGGGTACGATGACGGCCTGCTTACCATAAGGGATATTTCCTTCAAGGCCTTCGGGGGGGGATTTCGGGCTCGGGGGAGCGTCGGGAAAGACCAGGTAGAGTTGCTCGGCAATTTTTCCGATATCGACCCGGTTACCCTGAACAGATTGATTTCCGATGAAACAGAGTTGGTAAAAGGAGAGACTCTCGATGGGGCATTTATTTTCAAATATAGCGGCGATGAGGTAGAGTTGCTGGATTTCCACCTTTCATCCGAGCGGATATCTATCCAGGATGCAGACCTTACCGGTCTCATTTTGGATGGGACGAAGAAGGGGCATGTTCTCTCTTTTTCACTTTCCACCTCCAATAAGCTCGTGAATCTCGATTTGGATTATGACCTCGAGGTACAGAATATTGTTTGCAACATAGCTTTCGATAACTTCCCGATAAAGTTCTCGGATAAACCATATGATGAAAGGCTGGGATTCTTCGGCATCAATATTTCCGGTTCCGCAGCGGTCGGTGTGAAAAGCATCTTTGATATTTCGGAATCGCCATGGGACATTTTTTTCAAAGCCAAATCGCTGAAAATGGATTTCAAAGCCACTCCCGTTTTCTCTCGATATGAGAGGGACCTGCCTGAATATCACGTGGAGGGGCAGAAGCGTGATGGAGGTGTGGTATGGGAGATAAGGTCCGCAAAATCAGGGCAACCTCTTATCGCCCGTGTAGAGAAGAGAAAAGATGGTCTGTTTTTATCAATCGGAGGACAGGTCAGTTCCGGTTTGTTTCCCCTGGTATTGCCATCGAGCATACTTGCCGAAGTCGAATCTGATCTTTTGATTGAATTTGAAGGCCCCCTTGTTTCTTTTCCGAAAGGGGGAACGGGCAGGGCTGTGCTGAGCAATTTAAATCTCGCGTTTCCCGGGGAGAATGTTACGGGTGAAAAGATCGTTGTCCGTTTCGAGGAAGAGAAGTTCATATTTGACGGTGCGTCTCTATCAGCCAACAACAATGTGTTCTCCCTCTCGGGGAGGGTTGGGTTGAACGGTTTCGCTGACCTCCTATTAACGGGTGAGTACGATGCCGGTCTCGTCCACACAATCGTCTCGGGCGTATTCGAAAAAATAAACGGCAAGGTTGCGGGTGGAATTCAGATAAGGGGCACGTTCCCGGATGTGGAGGTGTCGGGTCAGGGGTTAGGTAAGGATTTATTCATCAAATTCGTTGGATTCAAGCACCCCCTGGAGGATGTAACAGCAGGACTGACGTTCTTCAAGGACAGGATACTGTTCGACTCGATCAGCGCCACTTTGGGGGGTGGAGAGCTCGAGGGTTCGGGTGAGGTAAACATCCGAAAGGATGTCCCGGTAAATCTTTCGTTTAACGCGGATTTCTATGGCGTCAACCTTGCATATCCGTCGGAGTTGCCCTCGAGGCTCGACGGAGCAATCGAGTTGCTGGGACCGGTAACCGGGTTGTTTTTGCGCGGAGAGATCTACGTTGACAGGGCTGTCTACACGGAGCCGATATATCCGGAGGAAATTCTCGTTGATGTGAAAAAGAACATTGAAAAGTTCAATGCCCCCGTTGGAAAAGCCTTTGCAATAAATCTGGATATAGAATGTATTTCCGACGGGACTATATTTATCAAGAATAATATTGCAGAAGCTATTGCCGGAGGAAGCTTCCGTTTGCTCGGGGACACTACCCGGCCGGTAATTATAGGCACCTTCGAAGCTATCGAGGGAGAGGTCGAGTTCAGGGGAACAGAGTATACCATCGAAAGGCTTATCGTGGATTTCGACAACCCCCTCTCCAACAACCCAAACATCGATGCCTTTTCGCGGGCAGAAAAGGGAGAGTACACTATTTTTGTGGAAGTCACGGGAAGGCTCGATGACTATCTGGTTGAGCTCTATTCTGAACCTCCTCTCTCCAAGAATGATATCGTAAGCCTCCTTTCTCTTGGCGTCACCACAGAGGAGTATGCTGAGAACGGATCGTCGGTTACAACGGCAGGTCTCGCAACCGTTGCCCTTTCTCCCCTCAAGACTCAGATAGAGGAGGGGATCAGGACGTTTACCGGCTTCGAGAGATTTTCGGTTGAGTCGAACTACTCGCCTATTACGGGCGTGGTAGAGCCTACGGTCGTAATTGGAAAAACACTGGGAGACAGTTTTTCGATCGATTTTTCCACATCCCTTGTGGGATCGGGAAGAACGAATGTTATAGGCGAATTCCGTCTCATCAAGGATCTCTATTTCAGGGGTGACTGGACGGGCGGGGGCACCGCCAGTGAGGGAGACGTGGGGGGTGAGTTACGGGTCAAGAAACGTTTTCACGGCCTCACGGAATTAGGTGAAAAACTGTTCGGCGGTGAGCGCTGGTGAGGTGGAAGAAGGTTCGACTTCTCATACCAGCTGTTTCCACATTCATGTTGTTTTTTTCCGGCCACCCTGCTCTCTCTTCTGAGAACATACTGGGTAAGAGGGCGAGAAGCATTAAATTCGCCGTAGATTCCCCCTTTGAAATTTCCTATCTGGAACTGGGAACGCTCATCGCGGTCAGGCAGGGCCAAATCATAACGGAAGAGAACCTGAGAAAATCACTGAGCGGTTTGAACTCAAAGGGTATCTTCAAGAGGATATCTGTATTTGGTGAATCCGAAGGGGATGAGGCTGATATGGTTTTTTTCCTCGAGCCATCCGTTTCGATTGCATCGATACAGGTAAAGGGGGTGAAATATTTCTCCGGGAAAGAAGTCATCGCAAAATTGAGGCTGAGGGAAGGAAAGCTGCTCACGAAAGTAGAGACGGAGGATCTGAAGAGGAGTCTGGAAAACCTCTACAGGGAGAATGGATTTTATAATACGAAGGCAGATGTCAAGGTTGCCTGCAGCATGCAAGACGGAAGAGGACAGGTTGCTATCCAGGTCGACGAAGGTGACAGGCCGATATTGAACTTTGCTGATATTCGCGGAAACGAAAACATGAGTGATGAGGAGGTGATGGAGAGGCTCGGCATTATAACTGGCCAGTCGGTAAACCTCAAAAAAATCCGGGAGAAAGTGGGCAGGCTCATAAACGCATACAAGAAACGTGGTTTTCTCCTGGTGAGAATAAGCGAGCCGGAGCTGATCAAAGGTGAAGGCGGGATCAAGCTTGCGGTCAACATTGATGAGGGAGAGCGATATGTCATCGAGTTCGTGGGCAACAGAAACTATAGCGCGGCAAAATTGAAACGTGTTTCGGGTATTTTTACCGAAACGGTAAATTATGAGGGTGGGATCATCGAGGCCCTGAAGGATAATATCAGTTCGTTCTACATAGACAAGGCATATCCCTTTGTTCGGGTGGACGTCGACTTTTCAAAAGATCAGAGGAGGATCACCGTTCGAATCGAGGAAGGGAAAAAGGGGGTTATTGATAGTATCGATTTCAGCGGCAACAAAAACGTGGGCCGGAAAGACTTGATCGATGTAATGGACACATCGGAGCGCGGCTTTTTTTCCTTTCTTACCGGCTCGGGAATTTACAGGGAGGAAACAATCAACAGTGATCTGGAGAATTTGAGGGGATACTACCAGTCGAAGGGTTTTCCAAATGCAAGGTTTTCCATAGGTGAGGTAAGAAGCATCGAGGAGGGAAAGTTAAATCTCCAGATTGACGTGCGGGAGGGAAGCCGGTATATCGTCAAAAATATCGAAATGAAAGGAGTATCTTTTTTTGCAACCCGGGAGGTCTGGCGGGTACTGAAGAACCGTCCTGAAGTTCCGATCGATTACGTGGCCGCATTTGCCGATGCCTGGAAAATTCAGAAAATGTATTTTGATGCGGGATTTCATGACTGCAAGGTAACGGTATCGTTTAAAACCGACGAAGAGGCGCTTCATATCGATATCGTCTATACGATTACCGAGGGGAACCAGTTCACCCTCGGAAATATCGTGATAACAGGAAACGTAAAAGTATCTTCAGACGTGGTTCTCAGGGAACTTCCCGTCCTGATCGGGGATGTTATCGGCGAATCTGCACTGATAGATTTTCAGCAGCGTCTTTACAGGACGGGGCTTTTCAGGAGCGTGAAGACAAGGAAAATAATGAATCGGGAGGACAAAAAGATCAATCTCCTCATGGAGATTGAGGAAGCGGACGCCCTCGTCCTGGAAGCCGGTGCCGGCTGGGGCACCGATACGGGATACAGGGGAAGCGCAGGAGCCACGCACAAGAATATCGATGGCCTGGGGCGTAAAATCAGCGGCAATCTCATTGTTTCCGAAAAGGAGAGCAAATTTACCCTGGACTTAACGGAACCCTGGTTTCTCGGTTTGAACATAGAGGGAGGGATTAATTTCACGATCCAGAACACCGAAGAAGAGAGTTTCACACTGGAAAAAATTTCTCTCGGTGGCTCTCTCACGAGAAAATTCTGGGAAAGGTCCTCAACTGCTTTTGAGATAACCTTCAACAGGGAACGGACAAAAGATGTTTCTCCGGGTGCCATAATATCTCCCGAGGACGTAAGGGATGACAGATCGATCCTCTTCAGGTCAATTTTCGTTCTCGACCAGAGAGATGACCCATTCAATCCCCGTGGCGGCACGTTTAATTCGCTCGTTGGTGAGCTGTCACCGGACGTCATCGGCTCCCAGCTGGAATATTTCAAGATTACGGCTCAATCGGTGGGGTACTTCAAGCTGAAAAAACGCATCATATTTACGCTTTCGGGAAGGGGAGGTTTTGGAGAGTCACTTGACGGGGGCGAGTTGCCAATAGATAAAAGGTTTTTTCTCGGAGGGAGAACCACGGTAAGGGGGTTTGAGGAAGAAAGGCTGGGCCCGATAGGTGTAGATGGTTCTCCTGTGGGAGGGGATTCCATGATAAACCTGAATTCCGAGGCAAGATACTATTTGACGGACAGCCTGATATTTGCCCTGTTCTTTGATGCCGGAAGCGTCTGGCTCAGAAACATCGATGCGTTCGGATTCGATTTGCGGGAAACAGCAGGTTACTCGATTAAATACGTAACGCCGGTGGGTCCCGTGTCGTTTGACCATGGATTCAAGCTTGACAAAAAAAGGGGTGAATCAAAATCTGAGATTCATTTTACGATAGGGGCGGCCTTTTGATGGAATGCAGTCAGGCGACTGCTTGAATTTCCTCTTCCCTTTTTGTGACTACCGTTCCCGCGATCCGGTCGCCGAGTCTCTGCCTGTTGGGATGCATTATGGCAAACATCCCCTCCACGATGATTGCAACCGGCACGAGAAAATAGAAGATGAAGAGGATATTTCGGAATGAGGAATCGACGAAGCCTATTTTGCGTCCATCGACATGGGAGACTTTTAGGCCCAGAATTTTCTTCCCGATGCTCTGACCGCTGAAAAGTCCGTCTCTGAAAAGAATGTAAATCATGGCGATGAAATGACCGAGCCCCCCGAGCCCATAGAAAATGGCGATGTAAACAATCATGTCGATGATGAATGCAAGAAGCCTCGTGGTCATTTCGGCAGAATGTATGGTGTCCTGCATGGCCCTATCCGATCTTGTTTATCAGTGGGTAAATATACTCGAAATAGTTGTTTGAGGTCAATACATAAAAGCGATAATTCATCGACGATGATCAAATGGACACCCGTGGTCAAAGGTTATAATTATTCTATTACGGATTGACAAAAGGCTCCCTTTCAGTGAATAAATGAGGTGATGTGAAACGCATCATGTTGCAGGCAGGGAACATGTATCTTTTCATCTTCATACTGAACTCGCTTCTCTTCTTACTGCTGATGTATGTGTATTTCAGGTATTCCCGTCTCAGGAAAACGGTAAAGGGGCACATTGGAAGGATTCACGGGAAGGATATCACGGGGCGTGAAGCTCAGGGTGAAAAAGATGCCCTCGAGGAAAGTCTGCTCAAGATTGAAAGGAATATCGACGAGATAGATGTCGTTATCGATGAGAACAGGAAGCTGAAAGAGGAAGCGGGGAAAATAACAAAAGAATTAACGGAAACGAAAGAACACCTGACGTATAAAATTTCAGAGTTACACGCTCTTTTCGAAATATTGGCCTCAATAAGCCTGCTCACCGAGAGCGGAAACCTGTACGAATCTATCCCTGAATCGATGAAGCGGTACCTCGGTATCGAGGAGGTGGCAATTTTCCTGTTTGTTGACGAGAAAGATGGGCTTGTTTCGGTGAGCTACTCAAAGGGCCTCGAGGCGATTTTCAAGGATCGTGTGATAAAGAAGAACGAAGGGATTGTGGGCAGGGTCTACAGCACGGGCGAATCCCTTTATATTCCCGACATAAAGCAGACGTCGGAACAGATTCAGATGAGAAAGCACTTAAGAGACATCCGTTCGGTTATCGCCGTTCCTCTCAAAAAAAGGGACAGGACGATTGGGGTCTTTTACATCAGTCATAAGGACGAGAATGCTTTCGATCCAGAAACTCTCGGAACGGTGAAGACGCTCGTTCGCACCATATCTATCGCCATCGAGAATACAGAGCTGTACCAGTATGCCAAGATGATGGCGGAGAGAGACTCGCTCACTTTGCTTTACAACCATGGAACGTTTCACTCCCGGCTCGATTATGAACTCGAACGGGCGGCACGGTACCGCCGTAACCTCACACTTATCATGCTCGACATAGATGCTTTCAAACTCGTGAACGACAATTTCGGCCACGTTACGGGAGACAGGATCCTGAAAATGGTTGCAGGTGTTATAAATGCCCATACACGTAAAACGGATATCGCTGCACGCTACGGGGGGGATGAGTTTGCTATTCTGCTCCCCGAAACGGACCATGACGCGGCTTTTCAAATAGCCAGGCGAATCTGTTCGGGTCTAAAAAATTTACAGGTCGACACCGGCAGGGGGGGAGACATCACCGTTACGGCCAGTTTCGGCATAGCCTCTTGCACACACGACTCATCGGATAGAAATAATATTGTTCATATTGCTGACTCCCTCATGTACACTGCGAAGAACGCGGGATACGGGGAGATTGTGACGAAAGTTATATAATCAGCGAAGATGGGTATCCCTTTGACCCAGGCCAAAAGAAATAAGCACACCTATATTTCCTCGGAAGTCCCATCAACCGAAGAGATTGATAATATCAAGAAAGCGAGAACAAGAGTGGTTCTCGTCATTAAAACGAGATGGGCCATTCTGGGGATATTGCTTCTCTATGGCTTGTATGCGACCTTTTTCTATACGCTGGAAGGACTGTCTGAACTCTCGCCAATTGAAAAAGCGGTTCCCGTTGCCGCGTTTATCATTGCCGTGGCGTATAATGCCTTTTGCCACTATTCTTACCGATGGTTCATGAATTTCCGTTACCTGAACCTGATCCAGATAATGATTGACCTCGTCTTTGTTACCATCATTGTCCATTTCAGCGGAGGGGTTGTTTCCTGGTTCTGGGTAATGTATTTCGTCCTCATCGTTGAAGCAGTATTTCTCGGGGAGAGGATTTACGATGCCTGGACGGTGGGTATCGGTGCATCGATCCTTTACGGGTGTCTCCTGGTTGCCGAGTTTTCCGGGATTATCCCTTCGGTGCAGATGCCTTTTGTCAACAATCTCCTGCAACAAAACTTCCAGTACGGGATGATCAAGTGGGCATGGGTTTCGGTGGTATGCCTGTCGGTGTCGGGGATTGGGTATTACATGATGAGGGAATTGAGAGGAGAAGAAGAGATAATGAGGAAAATGAATATCGTCGATCATCTAACCGGACTCTATAAAGGCTGGCACTTAGACATTCGTCTCAACTCCGAGATTCAAAGGGCAAAGAGGTATGGAAGAATATTTTCCCTCCTCATTCTCGATGTCGATGATTTCAAAAAGCTCAACGATACCTATGGCTACGAGGCTGGTGACATCCTCCTTGCCGGTGTTGCTGAATTGATCAAAAAAAATATCAGGAGAAGCGATTCCATCCGGAAGTATGATATAGATATCCCCTGCCGGATGGAAGGAGGGAGGTTTGCGGTTATTCTTCCGGAAGCATCATCGGTTCAGGCGGGGGTTATTGCTGAGAGACTCCGAACTGGTATCGAGTCTTGCGATTTCGAGGGGAAAAGTGCTACGGTGAGTGCCGCGATCGCTTCGTTTCCGGACCACGGCACAGATATGAATTCCCTCAAAAAAGCGGCAAGCGACGCGATGTCCCACGCCAAAAAAAAGGGGAAAAACAGGGTTATCCTGGCGAATGCTTGAATGGGATAGGGTGGGAGAAGCTGCCAAACGAACCGGTTCCTACTTTGCATTGTCAGCGTCGCCATGGTATGGAGAATATGAAGGTAGATCAGAGGTTGATCTCCTGGTGCCGGCTCTATCCCTTCGGCGGGTTTATCCCCGGTGTTTCCCATGAGGTTGAAAATAATCTGAGTGTTGCCCTGGGATATTCCGAGCTCGCAAGAAGTAATCCAATGGATGAACTAAGCTGGCTTAAATTACTTAATAATAATAGTTAAATGCACAGGCAAGATATCCCGGATAAAGAAAAAACATTCCTGTTTTGCCGGGGGACAGGAAGAGGATACACTGTTTGAAATAAAAGAGACCATACATGAAATCATAACATTTGCGGGGTACCAGCTAAGAAAGAATGGTGTCGGACTAAAAATAGGCCTTCCCGATGAGGAGCTGTTCTTGCACGGCAGGCGGAAAGATTTTGCCCTCATGTTGCTCAATGTCATGGTCAATGCCTCCGAATCGATGGCTGATGGGGTTGGGTGCCAGACTCTTGCAGTCAGCCGTGATACAGATGGTACAATAGAAATAACCGTCTCGGATGTGGGGGTGGGCGTACGAGCCGAACTATGAGAGATGATCTTCAAGGCCGGGTTTACAACGAAGGGGGAAAGTTACAGGCTCGGTCTCGGCTTGCCCGACTCACGCCAGTTAGCCAAACAATTCGGGGCGTCGATATATGTCAGTTGAGAATCTAAGAAGGGTGCGCAGTTTACAATCGCGATCCTTAAAAACCGGTGAGCAAAGACAATAGCAGGTTGGTAAACAGGACATGAGCAAACAAGACTATCCTTCCTACAGGTCGTTTGGAAAGGATGAACTTTCCCTGAGGGGACAGATGCTTTATCAGCGACTGACGAGTTGCTCCCTCTGCCCCCGGGATTGCCGCGTCAATCGATTGGAGGGTGAACTGGGTTTTTGCAGGACGGGAGAGAGCGCAATTGTATCTTCTTTTGGTCCCCATTTCGGGGAAGAGTCCCCTCTGGTTGGCAGACATGGGTCCGGAACGGTATTTTTTGCCAATTGCAACCTCGGATGTATATTCTGCCAGAATTACGACATATCCCACCTTGGTAGGGGAACCCCGGTGGACGCGTCCGAACTGGCTTCCATATTCCTGAAGATACAGAACTATGGATGTCACAATCTCAACCTGGTAACGCCCACACACGTTATTCCCCAGGTAATAAATGCTCTTGAAATCGCTCTGGAAAAAGGTTTTTCCCTTCCCGTTGTCTATAATTGCGGCGGTTATGAGTATGTTGAGTCGATCAGGGTGCTCGATGGAATCATCGATATATACATGCCCGATTTCAAGTTCATGGACGACGACATAGCCTTCAACCTGACAGGTGCCAGAGATTATTCGACACATGCCAGAGAATCGGTAAAGGAGATGCACAGGCAGGTAGGGGATCTGAAACTGAGCAGGGAAGGCATCGCATTGAAGGGACTCTTGGTAAGGCATCTTCTCCTGCCAGAATTTCTTTCCGGGACAGAAAAAGTGCTCGAATTTATATCAGATGAGATAAGCCCGAACACCTATCTTAACCTTATGGATCAATATTATCCCTGTTACCTTGCGAGAAGCCATGAAAATTTGTCGAGGCGCATAACCCCCGAAGAATGGAGAAGGGCTGTTGGCCTCGCCAGAAGTTTGGGCCTTGCAAGACTAGACGGGGAAGTGTGAAAAAGGCCAGCCTCTTTTCTCACAGCGGAAAATTCACTGTTGATTTTAATTTTTATTCGTTTAATATAGTAAAAAAAATATGAGGACTGGCATGGCAGATCTCATTCGCCTGGATGAAATTGTGAAGAAGCTGAAGGAGAAGAAGAGGAGAGAAGGTGAGTTCAGGTATGTATATAGAAAGTCCGCCCTCGAAATGACCGAAGTTGAGAAGGGTGAGCTAATAGATGACATAGACGAGATTACCACCTGCCTCATAGAGGAAGTGGAGGAACTGAAGAAAAAAATGATTGACATGGAAAAACTCAACACCGCGTATATCGACCTGATGAGAAAACTTGTCGAGCTGATCGTGATATCGGACGAGAAAGAGAGCGACCGGGTCCTCGTCCAGATACGCGAGTGGATAGCAGAGGAGAAGAGGAAGTCAGAAAATTAAAAAGTCCCCCCGCCCACATTCCAGCTAAAAACCAGAATGTTTGGCCAAAGACACAAGCAAGATTTGTTTATCCGGAAGCTGTTTCAAGAATTTGGTGCCGAAGGCGGGACTCGAACCCGCACGGGGACAATTCCCCACCAGACCCTGAATCTGGCGTGTCTGCCAGTTCCACCACTTCGGCACAATTAAACCCGGATTATCTATAATAATAGCATGACCATCATTGTCAATTTGTTTGTTTTGATACGAGGGGAGACTTTTTAACTGATGGCGGTGGATTTGGACCAGAGAAAAGAAAACATCCATTAAAGACAGGTTTGCAGACGCTGAGGATCGAATGAGGAGAAGCAGAAAAAAAAGAAGTGGCAGGCGGGCGGCGAGGGAAAGAATGAAGAGGGGGATTTTTCAGGCCTTGAAACGGGTTGAAGGAAAAACCCTTGCAGTGAAAGAACTCTCAGAAATTATGGGCGACGACCATTTGACGCCGGAAATAATCGGGTCCCTTGTTGCTGAGCTGATAGATGAAGGGAAGGTGAGGCGTGCGGGAAAGGGGAGGCTTGCAGCAGTGTCGCCTTCCGTGCGTTTCGAGGGGAGGTTACAGATGCACCCTTCCGGTTTTGGTTTCGTGACCGTTGACGGTCTCGACAAAGATGTCTTTATCCCGAAAGGGAAGATTGGCAATGCCTTTCACAATGACCTCGTGGAAGTGAAGGTGGACAGGGCCCGCATGGCCACGCGGGTTTCAGGGCGGATAACAGAGGTAATAGAGAGGGGAATGAAAAAGGTCGTAGGCAGGTATTCTCGCGGCAGGGGCGGGCCGGTACTGAAGGTTGAGGACAAGAAGTTCTCCTACCACTTCGATGTTTTTTCCACCTCCGTAAAGGGTGTCAGGGAAGGAGACGTGGTTGAAGGGGTGATTGAGGGAAAGGCCAAACGGGGTCACAAAAGGGGTGTCAGGGTCGTGAGGAAAATCGGACAGGTTCCCGATGTAGAAGCGATTACCCTGTCGACTATACATCTTTACGGGATGGAAAGGGATTTTGACAGCAAGGCGCTGCGGCAAACCTCATCCCTCCCTGCCCGTGTTCGCTCAAAAACGCGTGGAAGAGTCGACCTCACCGGTTGCCCCTTTGTAACGATCGACGGCATTACCGCCCGCGATTTCGACGATGCCGTGTGTCTGGTAAAGGATGGCGAGAATTTCCGGCTTCTTGTTTCGATCGCAGATGTGAGCGAATACGTCAAGTATGATACACCCCTTGACAGGGAAGCAATGAACCGGGGGGTGAGCGTCTACTTTCCCGACAGGGTTATACCGATGCTGCCCGAGAGATTGAGCTCAGACTTGTGCAGTCTCAGGGAAAAGGTCAACAGGCTGACAGTGACCGTTGATGCTCGAATAAACAGGCAGGGAGAAGTCGTGGCCGTTGATTTTTATCCCTCGGTAATCCGGAGCAGGAAAAGACTCACCTATGAATACGTGCAGAGCTTTCTGGACAACACGGAAGGAACCCACCTTCACGATGAACTCGGGGAGATGCTCGTTATGATGAAGGGGCTCGCAGAGGTGCTATACAGAAAACGGGTCAGGGAGGGCTCACTGGATTTCGATCTTCCCGAATCCCAGGTGCTCATTTCCCTTGTCGGGGACATCGAAAAGGTAGTGGAGGAAGAGCGTCTTTTTTCGCACAGGATAATAGAGGAATTTATGCTTCTTGCAAATGTGCTGGTTGCAGAGTACCTTGACGGGAAAAATTTGAAGATCCTCTACAGGGTGCATGAGCGCCCCGATCCCGTCAAGATGAAACAGTTTTTTAAATTTTCTTCAAATTTCGACAGAGATCTCTCAATCCAAATGACCGTAAATGATGCTTCCATCCAGAAAATGCTCGATTATGTAAGAGATAAAACATACGGGAAGATATTTAACCGTGTTTTGCTGAGAAGCTTTAAGCTGGCACGATATTCGCCGGTGAACCAGGGGCACTTCGGTCTTGGGTTCGAAAAATACACCCACTTTACATCCCCTATCAGAAGGTATCCGGACCTTATGGTCCACCGCGTCCTGAAGTATGCACTCGGGGAAACGTCATGCGAAGATTACCCTGCCAGCATCGCGGGAAATCTTGATCAGATTGCCGATTTCCTGTCAAAAAGGGAGAAGGAATCGGAACAGGCGGAAAGAGACGTGATCGATAAATTGAAGGCTCTTTATATGGTCGGTCGAGTGGGGGAGCGGTTTAACGGGTTGATCACTTCGGTGCACCCCTTCGGGTTTTTTATCGATTTAGAAGATGTTTTTGTCGAAGGGCTCGTTCATATCGGCGATCTGCCGGATGATATATATTTCATGGATGGGGCAGGGTTCTCGCTCAAAGGACGATATTTCGGAAAAACTTTTTCAGTGGGAAACAGGGTGACCATCGTGGTAAAAGAGAGTGATCCTCTCAAAGGGAGGGTCGATTTCCTTTTGGTTGAAAAAGGTGTTCAAAAAAAATAAAATGAGACGAAAATAGGATGAATTTCGGGGGAAAAATGAAAGCCAAAATTCTCATAGCAGAGGATAGCTTAACGATACAAAGAGTATTTGAACTCGCTTTTCTTCGGAGCGGATACCAGGTTACCTACATCGATAGGGGAGAAGACTTGAAAGGCATGGCCCGTGAGCTGAATCCGGAACTCATCATCTGTGACCTGACCCTTCCTGATGTTGATGGGTACGAGGCGGTGTCGGAACTAAAGAAGGAACAGAGCCTGTCATCGATACCGATTATTCTCCTGGCCGGCTCGATCGAGCCCTTCGATGAGGATCTTTTCCGGAGTTCCGGTGCCGATGGGGTTATTTTCAAGCCCTTCGATTCTCAGGAACTACTCGACAAAGTGGGGGAGCTGTTGAGGGATAAAGTGGAGGCTGCAGAAGAGGAAAAAACAGAAAGACGGGAAGCCGTCGAGGAAGGGTGGGATTTTTCTGACGTGTTTGAAGAGGTGGAGCTCGATGGTGCAGGCGTGGAAAAGAGCCCATCGGAGGAGCCCTTTGTCACCGAACTGATTACCGAATCTGATTTGCCCGATGTGGAGAGCTTTGAGGACTATGACATCGGAGAGGATGAGCTGGGAAAAGAAGAATTCTTTGAGGAAAAGCCGTTGGATGAAGTGAGGGCCGCCGGGGATGAGGAAGAAAGGGATGAAGAGGCCCGGGAATATGAATTCGATGAAGTCATGGGTGGTCTGGAGATGGAGGTGCAGCAGGAACTCAGCGGTGAAGGAGAGGTTGTTATGGAGGCCGGGGAAGAAAGAATGGCCCCGGTTGAAGACTTTGCTGATCTCAGCGATGCTGACCCATACGTGCGGGAAGCTGCTGAAAATGATGATGGAGAGAAACCCCTTCCCGAACCTGTCTCTCCGGGTGGGGAGGAAGAGGAAGTGACGAAGATGGATGAAGAGGACAAGATGATGGAAGAAATTGTTCGAGACGTGGACGAGTTTCCAATTTCATCTGGCTATGATCTCGAAGCACACGGGATTTTAAAGAAAGCAGCCCCACAGAAGGCAGAACCGATCGGTTCCCGTGAAAAATATGAGGAGAAATTGAGAGAAGCGTTTTCCTCGGACGAGTTCAGCGGCGAACTCAAGAATCTCGTTTCCGGCACCACGGAAAAAATTCTCTGGGAAGTGCTCCCCGAGATCATGGAAAACCTGAAGAGCGAAATAATCTCTGTGATCAAAGAGGTTTCAGCATCCGTCGTTCCGGAAGTGGCCGGCCAAATAATCCAGGAAGAGATAAAGCGAATCAGGGAAGAAATCGAGCACACAGATTAAAATCTTTGCGCCTGATTAAATCCAGCAAAACGAAGAGGTGTTAGCGGCGATGGCAAATTCCGCATTCGAGAAAGTTTACGACCCTGCTGCCGTGGAAGAGAAATGGGGGAAGTTCTGGTTGGCCGAGGAGCTGTTCAGGGCCAGGGTCGATTCAGAAAAAAGTGCTTTCTCAATCGTCATTCCTCCGCCGAATGTTACCGGCTCACTTCATATGGGCCATGCCCTCAACGTCACGCTGCAGGATATACTCGTGAGATATAAGAATATGAAGGGTTTCAACACGCTCTGGCTTCCCGGTACCGACCACGCGGGGATTGCCACCCAGAACGTTGTCGAGAAGCTGCTGGCAGATGAGGGATTGGATAGGGAGACGATGGGGAGGGAAAAGTTCCTTGAGAGAGTGTGGCAGTGGAAGGAGCAAAGCGGCGACACCATCACCAACCAGCTGAAGCGCCTCGGGGCCTCCTGTGACTGGTCGAGAGAGCGATTCACGATGGATCAGGGATTATCACGTGCCGTGAGGCACGCTTTCGTGCTGCTCTTTAAAAAGGGACTCATATACCGGTCCAATTACATGACGAGCTGGTGTCCACGATGTCATACAGCTCTGTCGGACCTTGAAGTGGATTTCAAGACGGTGCACGGAAAGCTCTATTACATAAGGTATCCGGGAGAACAGGGGGCAGATGTGCTCGTTGCCACGACGAGGCCGGAAACGATGCTCGGAGACACGGCAGTTGCTGTCAATCCTTCTGACGAGAGGTTTGCAGGATGGGATGGAAAGAAGGTAAGTCTTCCCCTGACGGGAAGAACAATCCCCATCATCTCGGATAAGATGGTAGATCCTGAATTCGGAACGGGGGCAGTTAAAATTACCCCCGCTCATGATTTTAACGATTTTGAGGTTGCCAGAATTCATAACCTTCCATTTGTCAAGGTGATCAACGAAAATGGCAGCATGTCAGAGGATGCGGGCGAAAGTTACAGAGGGCTCGACAGAATAGAGTGCAGAAAGGCCGTCATAAAAGACCTCGAGGCGAGAGGGCTTCTTGACAGGGTAGAAGATTACACGCACAACGTGGGATGCTGTTATCGTTGCGAGACTGTCGTTGAACCCACGGTGAGCCTGCAATGGTTTGTGCGGGTGGCTCCTCTTGCCGAAAGGGCGATTGATGCAGTGAAGAGAGACCGGACCTCCATCATCCCGGAGATGTGGGAGAAGACATATTTCGAATGGATGTACAACATAAAAGACTGGTGTATATCCCGGCAGATTTGGTGGGGCCACAGAATTCCCGCATGGCATTGCCAAGAGTGCGGGGCAGTCACGGTGGAGCTTGAGGATCCTGAGAGGTGCGGGCAGTGCAAAAGTATGCGTTTGACCCAGGAGGAGGACGTTCTCGATACCTGGTTCAGTTCTGCCCTCTGGCCCTTTTCGACCCTCGGATGGCCCGACAGGACGAGGGAACTGGAAGTTTACTATCCCACGAGCGTTCTCGTGACGGCTTTTGACATCCTCTTTTTCTGGGTTGCCAGGATGATGATGATGGGCCTCGAGTTCATGGATGATGTTCCCTTCAGGCATGTGTTCATCCACGCCCTCGTGAGGGACGTCGAGGGGTACAAGATGAGCAAGACGCGGGGTAACGTGATCGACCCTCTTGAAGTCATGGAAAAGTATGGAACCGATGCCTTCAGGTTTACGCTAACGGCTCTCGCAGCACAGGGAAGGGATATCAAGATGTCGGAGGAGCGGATCGAAGGGTATCGTAATTTTATCAATAAGTTGTGGAATACGGCACGCTTTATTCACTTGAACCTCGGTGGGTTCAAGGGAGGGGAGCCGGAACCTGATTGCGTTGAAGACCTCTGGATCTTGAGTCGTCTGGGCAAGACGGCTCGAGGGGTGACGGAAGCTTTCGACGAATACAGATTCAATGAGGCGGCGGGTTTGATCTATCAGTTCCTTTGGCATGAATACTGTGACTGGTACGTAGAGATATCCAAACCGTACCTCACCGGGGATATGGGCGACCGGGAAAGGGAGAGAAAGCAGAAAATCCTCGTCTTTGTTTTCGAGACAGTATTGAAGCTCGCTCATCCGATAATTCCATTCGTTACGGAGGAGATCTGGCACTCCCTGCCGGGCGAAAGGGGCAGCCTGCTCCTGGAAAAGTTTCCGGAATTCGATGAAAGTACCGCTGATGAGGAGTCAGAGGCGGAAATAAACTACCTGATTTCTCTCATACGGGCCGTTCGACATCTTCGGAGAGAACTGAACATCCCTCCGGGATACTTTGCCAAGGTGAGGTTACGAGGGGGCATGCTCGAGAAGGTTAAAAAAATGGAGACAGTCGTTAAACGCCTGGCAAGGCTTGAAAGTATAGATTATCTGCCTGACGGTGCTGTCGTGAGAAACGAGGCCTCATCGGTTGCAGAGGATACAGACATCTTTCTTCCCATCAAGGGGGTACTTGATTTCAAGGCAGAGAGGGAAAGGATTGAGAAAGCCATCGCAAAGCTTATGAGGGAGAGGAAAGGACTCGTTGATAAACTGTCAAACAGTGAGTTCGTCATGAAAGCACCGGAGGGGCTCGTCAATACGACCAGGGCAAGAGAAGAAGAGATCGGCAGAAAACTCGAACGCCTCAACATCAACCTCCAGCTTTTTACGGAGTAGCGTGTATCCGTTTAACCTGAGAAAAATTGTCGAAGCGGCCCTGAACGAGGATCTCGTCTTTCATGACCCCGTCGCTTCGTCCCTCGAGAAGAGCAGGGTCGAGTGCGCCATGCTCGCAAAAGGGGATCTGGTGTTCTGCGGCAAGGACATCGTGATGCAGGTATTTCACACCTTGGATGGTGACATCACCCTGGAGTTTTATTACGAAGATGGTGATGTGGTAGCTTCCGGAAGCAGGCTTGGCGTCGTGAAAGGATTTTCCGGCGGGATCTTGAGGGGTGAGCGAGTAGCGCTGAACTTTACCCAGCGCCTATCGGGAATTGCAACGATCACCAGAAAGTTTGTTGAAAAAATAGAGGGAACGGGTGTCAAGATCTGCGATACCAGAAAAACGACCCCCCTGCTCAGGTATCTCGAAAAGTATGCGGTAAGGTGCGGTGGAGGCGTAAATCACCGCTTTTCCTTATCCGACGGGGTTTTAATCAAGGACAACGCAATAAAGGTTTTCGGGTCGATAAATGAGGCAGTTTCGAGAGTGAAGGAGAAAACGCACCACCTGTTGAAAATCCAGGTAGAGGTGGAAAATCTCGATGAACTCCGGGAGGCCCTAAAAAGCGGTGTCGATGCCGTATTGCTCGACAATATGTCCCGCGAAGAGGTTACGAAGGCGGTATCCCTGGCCAAGGGGAAGGTAATCCTCGAGGTGTCAGGGAATATTACTCTCGAAAACGTGAGGGCATACGCCGAGACGGGAGTGGATATCATATCATCAGGGGCTCTGACTCATTCTGCCCCCTCGGTAGATATCTCACTCGAAGTTTGCAAATGAAAAGAAAAATTTTCTGCCTCATCACAATCTGCATCATTCTCTCTTTCCATTTTGATTACGCACATTGCCGCTACGTACTGGTAGATAGAAGCCTCGCATTTGTCGGGGAAATGGTGATCCTCGAGTCGGACCTAGAGAAATACGCCTGCTATGTTGCCCTGAGAAGTGAAAAACCGGCGGAAAGTTTTCGGGAACGGGACCTGCTTGTGAAAATGATCGACGAAATCGTGCTCGTCCAGGAGGCAACGAAGATGGGGATTGCAGAGGACAGGGCAGATGGCGTGAACGAACAAAATGAAAAATTAAAGATGATGATCGATACGCAAAGCAGATGGTGTAAGTCCGTCACTTTAGACGAAAGGTACATTGCAGACATGGCATACAATGAAAGTGTGGTAGAGAAGTTCATCAAGACCAGGATCGAGGTTTTCATAAGGATTGCAGAAAAGGATGTGTACCAGTATTACCTCGCCAAACATGGCGGGGACGAAGAGGGTTATAATGATGATGTAAAGGACAGAATCAGAGAGGAATTAAAAACGATGCTCGTGAACAAAGAGCTTTCAGATTACCTGAATAGGATCAAAAAAAGGATAGAAATTGTCATCCCCGAGGAGTGAGTCTTGGAGGGCCACTTTGAATTAAAAGTTGTTGACTTATTTTCCTCTGCCCACAGCTTGAGAGGGTATGAGGGCAATTGCGAGAGGATTCACGGTCATAACTGGAAGGTGGAAGTCGTTGTTTCCTCTTCGAAGGTCGATGAACGGGGCCTGTGTATCGATTTTCGTGACCTGAAGAGATTTCTCAAGGATGTCCTGGGCGGCTTGGACCATAAAAACCTGAATGAAGTGGAGCCGTTTAACAGGGTAAATCCGTCTTCTGAAAATCTTGCCGCGTTTATTTTTGCAGAGCTGAAAAAAATGATACCCGATGATGTGTCTTTGAAAAGGGTAACCGTTTGGGAATCGGAATCTGCAAGCGCTTCCTACATTGCAGATTGAGAACGACTCAGGCGGACTGTCTGCTCTTGCCTCAGGCTATTTCTTTGTTCAAATCTTCGACAATGGCCTGTAGATCTATGTTGTGGACTTTTGCACCGTCTTCGAGGTTTTCATATTCCTTCAGGTGGCACGTGGCGCAATCGATGCCGTATCGATCGAAGATTTTCAGGGTCTGGGGATATGTCCGTATGATCTCCTCGATTTTCATGTCCTTCGTAATCATCGTCGCCTCCTGCTTACCATCATAACATTGTTTCGGGTTTCTTTTTGCCGCATCAAACAAGATCGATAAAACGTATCTCCGGCAGTTCATCAATTTCGCCAATCTTCAAGGAAAACTCAAAAAATTTATGAAGCCCTTTCATCTCCAGGTCGAGGTCGTAGGATAGGTTCGTCCAGTAATCGTTTAAAAAGCCCCACGGCAAATCGTTCTTTGTGAGCATTTTTTCGTTCCTGTTGCGGATGAGGTTGGCCGAGATTTTCTTGGCATCGAGGAGTTTTCTGGAAAAATTTTTTACCATGCTTTTTCTCATCTGGTAAGATTTGCCGTTTACTATCCAGAGGGCAAACACAAAAGGAAGGCCGGTGTTTTCCCTCCATATCGCCCCAAGATCGTACTGGTAGGGGTTTTTCATTGGAGTTTTATTGATGGATTCCCGTATGGCATCGTCTCCAATCAAAAGGTAGGGCGTTTTTTTCTTGGTCGCTTCGTTAAACGTGGTATCTGCGGTAATTATCTCCGCACGGGTCCCGAAGAACTCCTGGAAAATTATCTTGAGGAGGGTTACCGACGTCTCTGAGGCTGGTGTTACCGATACAGAAAAATCGCTATTCTCCTCTATTTTGAAGGGGGAAAACAGGATTACGCTTTTCACTCTTTTCCTCGAAGAGACAGAAATATCAGGTACGAGATAATACTGCCGGTAGTTTCTCGCATATTCGATTGAGGAACTCGGACTCAGGTCGAGCAGGTCCTGCCGTAGCATTTCATTAAGGTCGCTGGGATGCCCGTTGATAAACTCGATATTTCTGTTGTCGAAGTAGCGTCTGAGGGCCGTAAAGAGAGGAAAGAGATTGAGGTAAGGAATTTCACCTACTTTAAGCTTTTCTGACACCCTGTAGCGCTCCTGTTCGGGTTTTCGAGCTGTTCTCTTTTTCCCCGATTGTTTCGACTTCCGTGTCCGGACATGCAATCGAAGATAAACATCTCTCATCAGGGGAGACTTGCCGAGGGAAAGGCGAAAGGGGTCCCGTCCGCTGCAACTCGTCCATTTTGCTCTTTCCTGTTTTTTGTTATCTTTCCACGGGCTGAGTCCCGGAGATAATTTTCCCGATGCGAATAAAAGTATATAATAATAAAACCGCCAGTTGGGGGAAAAATCAACGGGGAGAATGGTTATTTGGACGCGCTTGAATTGATGCAGGCAAGAAAGGTCTACCGCCAGAAAAACAGAGTATGCGTGCTGACCGGAGCGGGAGTGTCTTCGGAGTCGGGGGTTCCTACATTCCGGGGAGAAGATGGTCTCTGGAGAAACTATAATCCCATGGAACTGGCGACGTTCGAGGCTTTCAAGAGAGATCCTCTCCTGGTCTGGGAGTGGTATCAGTGGAGGCGCCAGCTGATAAGAAAGTGCGAGCCGAATCCGTCTCATCGCGCGATCTTCCAGATGGAAAATGATAAGGAGCACTTTCTCCTCATCACGCAGAATGTAGACGGACTTCACAAAAGGGCAGGGTCGAGCAAAGTTGTAGAAATTCATGGAAATATCTGGGATGTGAAATGTATCACCTGTGATCATGTTTTCACGATGGATCACGACTTTGAAAATCTTCCCCCGGTCTGCGATGATTGCGGCAGTTTCCTGCGGCCAAACGTTGTCTGGTTTGGTGAAACCATTCCGCGGGAGTCACTCGAAAAATCCATGGATGCTCTGTCCTCGTGCGACCTCCTCATCGTTGCGGGAACATCGGGTTATGTTCAGCCGGCTGCCTCCTTTGCCCAGATTGCCTTGAGGAACAGAGCGACGGTAATCGAAGTCAACATAGAAAAGACTCCGAATGCTGCCCTGGTCGATCATTTCTTTGTCGGAAAATCTGGAGAGATACTCCCCTCCCTGATAGCAGAGCAATGACAGAAAAGTATATAGCCGATGCAACACTCGGGAGGCTGGCAAGGTGGCTCAGGCTCCTCGGTGTCGATGTAGAATCGTTCGGAGAGGGGGACTTTCAGGCGTTTGTCGAGAGAGCCCGGTTGACGACACGGAAGATAGTAACGAGACGGAGAGTCAAATTGCCCCAATCAGCGGTCGTCATTCTTCCGGACAGGATCGAGGAGCAGGTGAAATCATTTTTTCTCTCCGAAAAACTCGAATACGAAGAGGAAAAGTTCTTTTCCCGTTGCTCGCTGTGTAACAGAACCCTTGAGAAGATCGGGAGGGACGCTGCAGCTTCGCGGGGCGTTCCCGAGTATGTGCTTTCCACGCAAGAGGACTTTTTAACGTGTAATGGGTGCGGACGTGTGTATTGGCCGGGCTCCCACAGGGAACGCTTTACAGAAATTTTGAAGTCCCTGAATCTATCGGCCAGAAAAGAGCCAGATGATAAGGATAATCGGCGGGAACTTTAGGGGAAGGAAAATCAAGGTTCCCGGGGGAACCCAGGTGAGACCGACCTCAGACCGGGTGAGGGAGGCCATTTTTTCCATGATAGAAAAGAGGGTTCCCGGGGCAAGGGTTTTGGATCTCTTTGCCGGGACCGGCTCACTCGGGATAGAGGCGGTTTCCCGGGGCGCGGCTCATTGCGTGTTTGTGGAAAAATCACGGAGGATAGCATCGGTACTGCACGATAACCTCTCCGTGCTGGGTGTTGAAAGCGCATTTTTCGAGGTTGTCATATCAGATGCTTTCCATTATCTTAATAGGGCATCTAAAATGGGAATCGAGTTCGATATAATCTTCATTGATCCACCATACAAGAGCGGGATTGGAGCAAAACTGCTGGATACGTTTGCGTTGTTTCCCATAGTTGCAGATCACGGGTTGATTCTGTATGAGTTCAAGAGGGGAGAAGATGTCAGAGTTCCCCGGGGTTTTCACCGGGAGAGGCAAAAAAACTACGGCGATACGTCGATCATGACGTGCATCAGAAAAGAGGGATAGAAATGGACAATATCGGCATATACCCGGGGACATTCGATCCCCCGACCAACGGTCATTTTGATCTCATAGAGAGAAGCTCTAAAATATTCGGTAAGGTCATCGTGGCGGTTGCAACGAATCCGAGCAAAAAAACCCTTATAACGATAAAGAAGCGGGTATCCCTGCTCAAGGAGATGGTGAAGCACCTGGAAAATGTCGAGGTATCCTCTTTTTCTGGTCTTCTCGTCGATTATGCCCGTTCTGTCGGCGCCACCGTTATCGTCCGGGGACTCCGTGCGGTCTCGGACTTCGAGTATGAGTTTCAGATGGCCCACATGAACAAGAAGCTCTATCCCGATCTGGACACGGTATTCATGATGACCGGAGAGAAATATTTTTACGTGAGCTCGAACATCATCAAAGAGATCGTTAGCCTGGGAGGGGATGTCAAGGACCTGGTCCACGAGTGTGTTGAAACTGAGCTCAAAAAAATTTACCGGATAAAATGATAACCGCCTATCATAGACCGATACTCTGGAGAAAGGAGTCAAATGTATGAAGCTGGCGAAAAGACTTGCGATGGTGAAGCCATCCCCGACTCTGGCTATAACGGCAAAAGCAAAAGCGATGAGAGCCGAAGGTGTGGATGTGATCGGTTTTGGCGCAGGAGAGCCCGATTTTGATACGCCTGCTCACATAAAAGACGCCGCGAAAGACGCTCTCGATAGAGGCATGACGAAGTATGCTCCCGTCCCCGGGACCGATGATCTCCGTGATGCCATTGCTGAAAAACTGAGGGCCGATAACGGGCTCGAGTATGGGAGGGAAAATATAATAGTCTCCTGCGGAGCGAAGCATTCCATATACAATATCGCTCAGGCCCTCTTTGAAGACGGAGATGAGGTCGTCATTCCCGCCCCCTACTGGGTATCCTATCCACCCATAGCCTATCTGGCGGGAGCGACTCCCGTGATCGTAGACACCGATGATTCATCCGAATTCAAGATTACCCCCGGTCAACTGAGAAGCGCCATCAATGAACGCACAAAGGCCTTCGTGCTGAACAGCCCTTCGAATCCGACGGGCACTGCCTACACGGAAGCCGAGCTCAGGGCTCTTGCCGAGGTTATCGTCGAAAAAGACATATACGTCATATCAGATGAGATCTACGAGAAGATCGTGTACGACGGGTTTGTGTTTACCAGTATCGGTTCCCTCGGCGATGAGATATTCAACAAGACGATCGTGGTAAACGGCCTGTCGAAAACATACTCCATGACCGGCTGGCGAATAGGGTATACGGCAGGACCGATCGAACTTGTGAAGGCAATGACGGCGATCCAGTCCCAGTCGACCTCAAATCCCACATCTTTCTGTTTGGATGCGTCCACCACGGCATTAACGGGTCCGCAGGAAGTTGTCCACATGATGCTCGCTGAGTTTGACAGGAGGAGGAGGTACATCGTTGATCGCTTGAACTCGATCCAGGGAGTTTCCTGTATTTTGCCGAAGGGAGCTTTCTACGTTTTTCCCAACTTTTCGGGAATATACGGAAAAAGCGCGAACGGTAGGGTTATTGAAAATTCTACCGACTTTGGTTCTTACCTGCTTGAGTCGGTCAAAGTGGCCGTTATTCCCGGCATTGGATTCGGAAACGATAATTGTGCCCGGCTTTCCTACGCTACGTCCATGGAAAACATCGAACGTGGCCTGGACAGGATAGAGGAGGCCTGCCGAAGGCTTTCCTGAGGGCCGCTTTAACCTTCAGGGGCATTGTACAGCCCCTGTGGATAGATGCTATTGCCTCTCATGCTTTCCGGGAGGCGCGCGGTTCCGGTTTGTAGCCTGTCTTTTTGAACCGAAAATAGTCCCTGATAATTCCTTCGTGATCAAAAGCCAGGGGGAGGGGAAGGTTTTCCTCCGTATATATCCCCGCTTCCTGTGCATCATCTCCGGCTTTGATAATTCCCGACCCTTTTCCAACGTAAACGACTGAAAGTGTATGAAACCGGGGGTCTCGACCCGGCATTGAATAAACACCCAGAAGGTCGGTGAGACTCACGTCAAGACCGGTTTCCTCTGCTGCTTCCCTGAGCGCTGCCTCCTCCGCCGTTTCGCCTGTTTCGATGAACCCACCCGGGATTGCCCATCCATGGGGAGGATTTTTTCTCTTTACGAGGATAATTCCGCGATCCATCTCTATGATCACATCTGCGGCAGGAAAGGGATTCCTCTGCGAAGTGTTTTCTTTCATGAACTTGATGCTCCTCTGCGGTTTCAAAAATATGGTATAAGAAACATAATACTATCACAAAAGCCATACCAAGGAGAGTCGCGAACATGAAGGCTGTTGTCATGGCAGGAGGTTTCGGAACCCGGTTGCGCCCTCTCACGGAGAACGTTCCCAAACCGATGGTCCCCGTGGCGAACCTGCCCATGATGGAGCATGTTATTAGTCTGCTGAAAAAGAGCGGCATTACCGACCTTATTGTGCTGCTGTTTTTTCAGCCTGAAAAAATTACCGGTTATTTCCAGGATGGATCGAGTTTCGGGGTCGGCATCGAGTACGTGACCCCCGAAGCTGACTACGGAACCGCCGGTGCAGTCAAACAGGCCGCTCATCTGCTCGATGACGATGAGAACTTTGTCGTCATCAGTGCCGATATCATTACCGACATAGATATTTCAAGCGCCGTTGCATTTCACCGGGAAAAAAAATCTCTTGCCACGATAGTTCTGACAAGGGTTGAAAACCCCCTCGAATACGGTATCGTCATCATCAATGAAAACGGGGGGGTGGTGAAATTTCTCGAGAAGCCATCGTGGGGGGAAGTGTTCAGCGACACGATAAACACGGGGATATACATTCTCAACAGAAAAGTGCTCGACCATATTCCGGTGAGAGAGGAATTTGATTTCAGCAAACAGCTGTTTCCGAATATCCTGTCATCCAGCCTGCCGCTCTTCGGTCATGTTTCCGGGGGCTACTGGAAGGACGTGGGAAACCTCGATGAGTACATGAATGTACACAAGGACATATTTACAAAACAGGTCGTCATTGATTTTCCCGGGAAAGAGATTAAGAAAGGGGTGTTCGTCGGAAAGGGGACGAGGATAGACTTTACCGCCAATATCGAGAATTCGGTTATCGGAAGAAATGTGAGGATAGGACAGAACGTTTCCGTTATCGATTCCGTATTGGGTGATGCCTGCAGGGTGGAGGATGACTCGGTCGTCAACTCATCCGTTGTATGGGATGATGTCGCCTTGGGAAGAGGGGTAAAAATAACCAGTGCAACCATCGGCAACGAGGCCGTTATCGGCTCGGGGGCTACTATCAGTGACAGGGCTGTTATCTCCAGGGGCTGCACCATAGGGAGAAATGCGCTGGTGAGAGAAAAGGTTAAAATTTATCCGGGCAAAACGGTGGAGGACGGCTCCGTAGTTTCTTCCAGCCTCATATGGGGCGAAAAATGGGGAAGGTCCATATTCGGCGCCTTTGGCATCTACGGACTTGCCAATTTTGAAATTTCCCCCGAGTTTGCGGCAAAAGTTGGCGCCTCGTTTGCGGCGTCATTTGGAAGGGAAGTGACGATCTCAACGAGCAGGGACTCTCACAAAGTTTCCCGGATGATAAATAGAGCGATCATGACGGGCGCGCTTTCCGTGGGGTGCAATATCAACGACTATGGCGTAACACCCCTTCCCGTCGTGCGTTACATAACCAGGAGCAACAAAGAGGAGTTCGGCGGCATACACACCAGGCGTTCCCCTTACAATCCGGCATTTGTGGACATAAAGTTCTTTGACGAGAATGGCCTCGATCAGAAGACGGCTGTGGAGAGGAACATCGAGCGGCTCTTCTTCAGGGAGGATTTTCCCCGGGCCGATATGGAAAATACAGGCGAAATATCATTTCCCGGCGGATCGATAGATTTTTACATCAGCGGGTTTCTGCGCTCAATTGACCAGGATGCGATTCAGGGAGGAAACTTTACGATCGTCATTGACTATTCCTACGGCGCTTCCTCTCTCATCTTTCCCCGTATCCTTGGCAAGATGGGTGTTGAAACGGTTGTTTTAAACGCCATACTCGACAGCGAAAAGCTCACGAGGTCAAAGGGTGAGTTCGACAGGGCGCTCCAAAATCTCGGGAGAATAGTCCGATCCCTCGATGCTGACCTGGGGTTCCTTCTCGATGCGGGGGGGGAAAAGATATTTATCTGTGACGAAAAAGGTGAAATTGTCGATGATATGACAGCGCTCCTGGTCTACGCATACCTCAGTGCTTCGCAGAATCCGGGAACGTCTATCGCAGTACCGGTCACCGCTTCGAGGAATGTCGAGATCGTGGCAAACAGGTTCAAAGTTGATGTCAAGAGGGGGGGAGCAATGCCCCGCTCCCTGATGGAGCTGGCGAGGCAGGAAAAGTATGCTCTCGTTGCTGACAACGAGGGCGGCCTTATTTTTCCCTCCTTCCATCCCGCCTTTGACGGCATGTTCAGCATGGCGAAGCTCCTCGAATTTCTCGCGAAGGAGAAGGTGACCCTCTCAGAAGTTGAGAAAGAGCTGCCTGCTACCCACTTGAGGGGCAGAAATGTCCCGGTGTCGTGGGAAAAGAAAGGTTGGGTGATGAGGAAGCTCGTTGAGCTCTCAGAGGGAAAAGATGCGGAGCTTATAGACGGCGTTAAAGTTTACAAAGACGATGGTGATTGGGTCCTGATCATCCCGAGCCAGGACGAGGCCTACTTCAGGATATATGCCGAGTCCGAAAGCGAAAAAAAGGTCAGCACCCTGCTATCGGAATACTCGCGCATCATAGAACAGTGGAAGGAGACGTGATTTGAAGCTCAGCCAAGACCCGAAGGTTGTCATCGAGCGTCTGGAGGTGAGCCCCTTTTTTGAAAACACCTACATTTTCGGCAGGAGGGATGAGGGGAAGTGCCTGGTCATCGATCCGGGCGATGATCCGGAAAAAATATTGAGAACGGCAAACTTTCACGGCCTGGAGGTGGAGTGCGTTCTCCTGACACACGGCCACCTGGATCATGTGATAGGCTGCCGGGAAATCAGGGCCCGGGTTGGTTGTAAAGTGGGCATTCACAGGCTCGACGAAGAGATGTTTATCAATTCCAGCAGACAGGGAATCGTCCTCGGGTATCCTGCGCAGGATCAGACAGCCCCTGACTTCTATTTCGATGAAGGCGATGAACTCGAGCTGGCGGGGTTTCAGATTAAAGTTTTCCATACACCCGGCCATACCCCGGGGAGCGTATGTTTTTACACCGGTGATGTTCTCTTTTCGGGGGACCTTCTCTTTGCCGGTTCGATCGGAAGGACCGACCTGCCGGGCGGCTCCTACGAGATGCTCATGAATTCAGTCATACAAAAAGTGTTCACTTTGAGCGATGAGACGATTGTCTATCCGGGTCACGGGCCAAAGACAACAGTGGGTTTTGAGAAGAGGCACAACCCATTTTTCATATGAGGCAGGGGGTGGAATCGTTGAAAGGAAAGTCGATCGTTGTGGGGATAACCGGTGGAATCTCCGCGTACCGTGCCTGTGATATCGTGAGGATCCTCGTGCAGGATGGGGCAACGGTGCATGTGATCATGACCAAGGCGGCGATGGAATTCATCACCCCCCTCACTTTGCAAACACTTTCTCAGAATCCGGTAATTACCGACCTTTTCGATCTGATCTCAGAATCCCGCATCGGCCACATTTCGCTCGCCCAGGGGGCAGACCTGGTTCTCGTCGCCCCCGCAACGGCGAATATAATAGGCAAATTTGCCGCCGGAATAGCCGACGACATGCTCTCGACCCTGTACCTTGCAACCGAGGCTCCCATCGTTGTGGCTCCTGCAATGAACGAAAAGATGTATGCCGCCGCCGTGGTCAGGGAAAACATAGGGAAACTTCGCGATCGGGGGGTGATGGTAATAGATCCCGGATGGGGTGAGCTTGCCTGCGGTGACGTGGGCTGGGGAAGGCTTGCCCCGGTAGAGCAGATTGTGGAAGCCGCCAGAGCCGCGCTGTCTTCAAAGATATTGCAGGGAAAAAAGGTTCTTGTCACGGCGGGGCCCACTGCCGAGCCTATCGATCCCGTGAGGGACATTACAAACAGGTCCTCGGGTAAGATGGGCTTTGCCCTGGCGAAGATTGCAAGGAGGCTCGGTGCCGAAGTGGTGCTCGTATCCGGACCCGTTTCCCTAAAAGACCCCTATTTCATTAAGACCTTGCGGGTAAAAACGGGGGAGGAGATGCACGGCGCTGTAATGGAGAACCTGGAGTCCACCGACCTGTTGATAAAGGCCGCTGCGGTGGCGGATTTCAGGCCTTCCCAGAAGGCGAAGGAGAAGATCAAGAAAGATACGTTCGGGGGGACCGTTCACCTCGAGCGGAATATAGATATTCTGGCATCGGTTGGTGTAAAGAGCCCGAGACCTTTTCTCGTCGGCTTTGCTGCCGAAACCGAGGATGTTCGTGAAAACGCCCTCAGGAAAATGGAGGAAAAAAACATCGATGCCATCGTGACCAATGACGTTTCGAGGGCGGATATCGGCTTCTCATCCGATTATAACGAGGTAACTGTTATCTTCAGGGATGGGACGGAACAGGCTGTCCCGAAGAATGAAAAGGATAAGGTTGCCCTCCAGATTCTCGAGATGATCGCCGGGAGGCTTTCAGGAAGATGACCGACAAGGCGAGGTTGAACATCATTGCCAGGTACCTGGACCTTATCGGGATCGATCATGTGGCGGTTCCTTCAGCAGCAGACTCTGTCGATGTTGCCTGCGGGAGCGTAGCTTTTGATGTGCTCCACAAGGATAAAGAGCTGGTGAAGCTGATAGATTTCATCGGAGACTGCAGGAGATGCAGGCTTTGTGAGGGAAGAAGGAATATCGTTTTTGGGACGGGAAACCCGAACGCCCCGGTAATCTTTGTCGGGGAGGGTCCGGGAGTCGAAGAAGATAGGCGTGGAGAGCCATTTGTCGGCGCTGCAGGGAAGCGGTTGAATGTGTGGATTAAAAAGCTCGGGCTGGAAAGAGAAGAGGTGTACATAGCCAACATCGTGAAGTGCAGGCCGCCGGGAAACAGGACACCCAGACCCGATGAGGCCGCCACCTGTCTCCCTTTCCTTGAGCGGCAGATCGAAATAATAGCCCCGAAGCTCATAGTCACCCTCGGAGGCCCCGCGCTGAACTATCTTCTCGGTAAAAACGAGCGGATCACGAGGGTTCGAGGCACACCGCTCGTGTACGGGAACATCCCGCTCATCCCCACGTACCACCCGGCATATATTCTGAGAAACCCCCAGAAGGAAAAGGAGGTCTTTCTTGACCTTGAGGGGATAAGGGAATTTTTAAATCCCCGGATATAAACAGCAGTTTCTCCTGCCCGGGATCGTTCTTAAATTTACTCACGTTAAACGTAAAAATGGTATCATTTAATCATCGTTCATCGGTTGAAAGCGCCTTGTTTTTTGCGGCCAAATGGAAAAAGAGGATAGATTTTTCGTTTTTTGTAAGCACCTGATAAGCGGGATTGTTTTCCACAAAGGAGGAGCATGATTTGCAAACCATTAACCGTAAGAGGCGGGTTTTCTCCGGCCTCGTATTGACGCTTCTCATTTCTGCCCTGGTCGTTGGTCTGGTGGTTGCAAAAGAGCCATTTACGAGTGAAATAGTCGTAATTAAGTTTTCCGCCTCGATTAATCCCGCAATTGCAGACTTCATATCTTCCTCGATCGAAGATGCAGAGACCAGGAAGGCTAATGCAATCGTGATTCAGATCGACACACCGGGGGGACTGGATCTGGCGATGAGGGACATTATCAAGAGGATTCTCAGCGCAGAAGTGCCGGTGATTGTTTTTGTGTCCCCTTCGGGAGCCCGCGCGGCATCCGCAGGTGTCCTCATCACCCTCGCCTCCGATATCGCTGCCATGGCACCAGGGACGAATATCGGCGCTGCCCATCCCGTGGGAATCGGGGGGGGCAAGATGGATGAGACCATGGCGGAGAAGATCGCAAACGATGCTGCTGCGTACGCCCGGTCCATAGCGGACAAGAAGGGGAGGAACGCGGACTGGGCAGAGGAGGCAGTGAGGAAAAGCACGTCCCTTACCGAAAAAATGGCATTGCAGAAGAAGGTAATCGACCTTGTTGCCGAGGACCTGAGCGACCTTCTGGTGAAAGTTGATGGGATGGAGGTCGAAAAGGACGGAAATACGTTTGTGATAGATTCCAAGGCGGCTGTCGTCGTGTTCAACAAAATGGGCCTCCGGCACAGGATTCTCAATGCTCTCTCAGATCCCAATGTTGCCTATATCCTGCTCATGCTGGGGATTTATGGTGTTTTTTTCGAGTTATCGAACCCCGGTGCAATATTTCCCGGAGTGGTCGGAGGGATATGCATCATTCTCGGGTTTTACGCGCTTCAAACGCTGTCGGTGAATTATGCCGGATTCCTCCTCATCGCCCTGGCAATGATCCTCTTTATCCTTGAAATGAAAGTTCCGAGCTATGGGATGCTCTCCGTCGGGGGGGTCATCGCACTTTTTCTCGGCTCTATTATGCTTTTCCATTCTCGAGAGCCATATTTGAGGATTTCCATGAAGACACTTGTACCGATGATCTTACTTTCGACGCTCTTTTTCGGTTCGATTATATTCCTTGCGATACGGGCCCAGAAGCAAAAGCCAAAAACAGGTTTTCATGCGATAGTCGGAGAATCGGGGAAGGTAACCTCTGATATTATTGAAACGGGCAAGGTTTTCGTCGCAGGGGAGATATGGGATGCCGTATCAGACGAATCGATCAAAGAGGGTGAGGATGTTGTCGTTACCGGGAAGGAGGGGTTCAAGCTCTTTGTGAAACGGAAAAAGACAGAATAACTGTATCAATATTAGTTATGTAAAAGATAAAATTAAAGTATAAGTTTAATATTGTTAATCGTATTCTCAGCAAAATTGCTTGTGGGCACAGGGTTCCGGATGATGGATCTGCTTTAAATCGGGAGGAAAAAATACGAGGAGGTTTCCAATGTTTCTGCCCGTTGCTCTCATAATTCTTTTGTTGATATTTCTCAGTGCGGCAATCAAGGTTCTCAAAGAGTATGTGCGGGGAGTGGTCTTCAGGCTTGGAAGAGTGATAGGCGAAAAAGGACCCGGACTGATTATTCTGATCCCCTTCATCGATAAGCTCGTCAGGGTGGATCTTCGGACCGTAACGATGGATGTTCCGCCCCAGGATATTATCACGAGGGACAACGTATCCGTGAAGGTTAATGCCGTCGTCTACTTCCGGGTCATGGATGCAGTAAAAGCGGTGGTTTCCGTTGAAAACTATCTCTACGCGACTTCACAGCTTGCCCAGACGACACTGAGGAGCGTGTGCGGGCAGGCAGAGCTCGATGAACTGCTGACAGAGCGGGACAAGATTAACAATGAACTGCAGGAGATCCTCGACCGGCACACGGACCCCTGGGGGGTCAAAGTTTCAATGGTTGAAGTGAAACACATAGACCTCCCCCAGGAGATGCAAAGAGCGATGGCAAAACAGGCGGAGGCAGAGAGGGAGAGAAGATCAAAAGTTATCGCTGCCGAGGGAGAATTTCAGGCCTCGGAGAGACTGCTTCAGGCATCGGAAAGATTGAGCAAGAACCCGGTCGCCATTCAACTGCGGTTTCTCCAGACGGTTTCTGAGGTTGCTTCCGAGAAAAACATGACCATTTTTCTCCCCATTCCGGTGGAACTCTTGAAACCTTTTCTTGATGCTTACGGCAAAAAAGCTGGTGAGGGGGGTGAGTAATTTTCGGCGGACTTCCCCGTTCATCCGGATGGGACTTAAACACATCGTGGAATCGAATGCAGAGAGGAACCCTCCTCCTGCTCGTTTTCCTGTCCCTTTTTCTTTCCCTTTCATGCGCAGGCAAGGATGCCTTCATCGAGAAGCAAAGACTTCCCGGCGTGGAAGAGCCTTTACGCTTTGAGCCCTCGGTGAGAGTTTTGATAAAGAGAGGCCTCTTGCAACTGACCATAAGTGAGGGGGACTATTTTGTCAGCACGAAGGGGGGGGAAATCGTTTCGCGGGGAGAAAGAGACATTACCATCAGGTCTGAAGAGGGGTATTTATCAGACGGTTCCCGTCGGTTCAACGGGGAGCTTTTGCTCGTATCCAGGGCTCCCGTTATGATAGATGGTGTCCTCTATTCCGGCAGGGTGGTTTTTCACCCGACGCAGAGGGGAATCGATTTAATTGACCAGATCGGGATGGAGCGATACGTTGCGTCAGTTTTAAAAAGCGAGGTTCCTTCCTCTTTCGATCTCGAGGCTAAAAAGGCGGTGGCAGTTGCCGTGCGAACATATACGCTCTACAGGATGGAAAATGGGAAGGGCGAATACTATCACCTCGATAACTCAAATATATCACAGGTTTACGGTGGCATAGAGGATGTGGGAGACGAATATGTGAGGGCTGCAAAGGATACACGGGGAGAAGTGGTCATGTATCGTTTGAGCCCTGCTCTGGCGGTTTACCATGCCTCCTGCGGCGGCAGGACCGAAAATGCCTACGATACGTGGCAGACCGATATTTCCTACCTCCGGGCAGTTACCTGCGGCTACTGCGATTATGCGCCGGGATTCAGGTGGGTACTCGAGATTTCACAGCGTGAGTTCGTCAATGTATTGAGGAAAGAGGGAATAAGGGGAAATAGGTTGATCTCCTTAAGGCCCGGTTCGAAAACCAATACAGGGAGGACTAAAACACTGCGGGTGGAGATGGATACGGGAACCTGGGATGTTTCCGCATCGAAGCTTCGCGCCGATGTGGGATACGCGGCTATGAAGAGCATAAGCTTCTCTATAGCGATGACTGGCGACAGGGTATCAATGTCGGGAAGGGGCTACGGCCACGGCGTGGGACTTTGCCAGTATGGAGCCAATGGAATGGCGGGACGGGGATTTAGCTTCAGGGAAATCCTGAGGCATTATTATGGCGGAAAGATAGACATAACGCGTTACTATTGATTCACTATGGACGTAAATGAACTCGATTATGATCTTCCCGACCGACTGATCGCGCAGTTTCCCCTTCCCGGGAGGGACGAATCCCGGTTGATGCACTACGAACGGGGGTCAAGGAGGATACGACACGCCTATTTCTCCATGCTGCCGGAGTATCTTAACTCCGGAGACCTGCTGGTTTTCAACGAGTCCAGGGTGATGAAAGCAAGGGTGCTATTCGAGCGAAAAAGTGGAGGAAAGATGGAGATTTTTTTCCTCTCCCACGTTGACGAAGGGAAAGGGGGGAGTGATGCCAAAACGTGGGAGTGCCTTCTGCGGCCTTCCAGAAAAGTCAATAGCGGCGACCCCATCGAAATAACAGAGGGATTGTTGGTCAGACCCATCGATTGCCTGGGGTCAGGGAGGTGGATCGTAGAATGCGAGTGCGATGGAACCGTTTACGAGCGGCTTGAACAGGCAGGACGGATACCCCTCCCCCCCTATATCAAGAGGGGGGAACGGAATTCATTTCCCGATGAGGAGCGCTACCAGACGGTGTATGCAAAGGTGCCGGGTTCCGTCGCTGCGCCCACTGCCGGTCTCCACTTCACAGAGAAACTCATCGGGGCCATCGTGGAGAGGGGCGTTCACGTTGCGAAGGTAAGCCTCAACATCGGATACGGCACTTTTTCGCCCATCAGAAAGGAAAGAGTTGAAGATCACGAAATGCACGTCGAATATTTTTCAATTCCCCCCGAGTCTGCCGATTTGATAGAGAAACAGAGAAAAAGTGGTGCCAAGGTGATCGCCATCGGTACCTCTACCGTCCGGGCACTCGAGACGGCTTTCAGGGGAGACGCAACCCCCGGGGTTTATGCGGGGTACTCTGACCTGTTCATCTATCCGGGTTACCGGTTTCGGATGATCGACGGGCTGATCACAAATTTTCATCTTCCCAGGAGCAGCCTCATCGCCCTTGTCATGGCTTTCTGCGGTGTCCGGGAACTGAAGAGGTGTTACCGGGAAGCGATTTCGGAAAATTACCGTTTCTTCTCCTACGGAGATGCCATGTTTGTTGTGTGAGGTTTGAAAAATTGGAGTTTCGGATAGAGAAAGAGTGCAGCGATACTGATGCGAGGGCAGGCGTCATTAAAACTGCCCGTGGCACATTTCATACCCCAGCATTCATGCCTGTTGGAACGGCGGGCACAGTCAAAGCGATGACGCCGGAGGAGATCAGGGACATCGGGTACGGGTGCATTCTCGCAAATACCTACCACCTCTACCTTCGTCCGGGACACAAGCTCATAGAGCGACTTGGCGGATTGCACAGGTTCATGGGATGGGACGGGAACATTCTCACGGACAGTGGGGGTTTCCAGGTTTTCAGCCTGTCGCCCCTCAGAAATATAACGCCCGAGGGTGTTGTTTTCAGATCCCATCTGGATGGGAAGATGCTCAAGCTTACACCGCAGCGTGCGGTTGAGATCCAGAGGTCGCTCGGCTCAGACATCATGATGCAACTCGACGTTTGTGTGGAGCATCCCGCCGACCAAAAGGCGGTGGAAGAGGGAGTGCTGCTTTCCGCAAGGTGGGGTAAAAAGTGCCTCAATGTGGCAAGGAGACACGGGGCTACCATTTTCGGGATAATTCAGGGTGGAATGGTAAAAGAATTGAGAATGCGATCCCTGGAGTTGACGGTGGAAAATGGTTTCGACGGGTATGCAATAGGTGGCCTGTCCGTCGGGGAAAGCAAGCCCCTCATGATGGAAATGATCGATTATACCTCTATGCGCATGCCCCAAGAAAGGGTGAGGTATCTCATGGGCGTTGGAACCCCTGCGGATATACTGTTCTCGGTTTCCCGGGGCATAGATATTTTCGATTGTGTCCTTCCCACGAGAAATGCCCGAAACGGACAGCTCTTCACGTGGAAAGGCCAGATTGCTATCAAGCAAAGCAGATACCGTGAGGACGAGAGCCCTCCCGACCCGGATTGTGCCTGCTACACCTGTAAAAAATTCTCAAGGTCCTATCTCAGGCATCTTTTCCTCGCCGGCGAGATACTCTCTTCCCGGTTGAACACGATTCACAACCTTTTTTTCTATCATGAACTCATGAAACGGGTGAGAGAGGCAATTACCAATGGAAATTTTCATCTATTTGTGAAACAATCTTCAATCTTAAGGAAGCATTAAAATCAACATGATCGCAGATGGAGGTGAGGGATGTTACTCGGGTCGATTGCATTTGCCATGAGCGAGAAAGGGGCGGGCGGGTCTACCGGCCTGGTTGGTCTCGTGCCCCTCGTGCTCATGTTCGTAATTTTCTATTTTATTCTGATCAGGCCACAGCAAAAGCAGGTCAAGAGACATCAGGAGTTTATCAAGAATCTGAAGAAGGGTGACAGAGTGGTCACCAATGGTGGCCTTCACGGGTCGATAACCGGTCTCACCGATACAGTGGTGACCCTCGATATTGCAGATAATGTGAGGGTCAAGGTGTCAAGAACCGCCATTGCAGGTTTAAGCAAGGATCAGGCCTCTTCGCAGCAACAGTAAACTCAACCGAAAAAGAACCTGAAAGGAGCCTCTCGAGATGAAAAGGAGTATTCTGTGGAGGGCGATGCTGGTCGGTTTGTTGACTGTTTTAGGAGTATTTCTCCTCGTACCGAGCGTCACGACCTACGTTCCTGCTTCCTTGAAGGAGAAAATAGGGAAGATAAACCTCGGCCTCGATCTCCAGGGCGGTATTTTTCTGCGGCTCCAGGTTGAGCTCGATAAGGCGGTGGAAAACACGATATCCCGGTATTCGGATGATGCGAAGACATCGCTGCGGGAGAAGGGAATTCCCGTCCTTTCGGTCCGGAGGGTCCATGGCGCTTCTTACCAGATCGTGATCCCACCGGGCGAGTTTATCGAGAGAGCCCGGACCGCTCTCGAGCAGCGTTTTGGAAACCTCGAGATCGAAGTGGGCGAAATACGCGAGGATATGGCAACGCTGATTCTTTCCATGAGGGACTCGGAGGTCAGTTTCATAAAGAACAATGCGGTGAAACAGGCCGTTGAGACAATACGGAACAGGATCGACCAGTTCGGCGTCCGGGAGCCACAGATTGTGAGCGAGGGCGAAGAGAGGATAGTGGTTCAGCTGCCGGGGATAAAAGAGAAGCAAAGGGCCGTGGACATCGTCGGCAAGACGGCGCTTCTCGAGTTCAAGCTGGTCGATTCGGAGCACAGCCTCGACGACGCCCTGTCAGGCAGCGTTCCGGAGAATTCGCAGATACTGTATCAGAAATCCGTTGACAGGAATTCGGGAGTTGTGTCCAAAAATGCGATCCTCCTGTTCAGGAGGACCCTTTTGACGGGAGACCACATAAAGACAGCCCGGGTAAGTTTCGACAACAGGACCGGCGCCCCGTATGTTTCACTCTCCTTCGATTCTATCGGGGCGAAAATATTCGACCGGGTAACGGGCGAGAATGTGAAAAGGAGGCTCGCCATTGTTCTCGACGACACGGTCTATTCCGCTCCGGTAATTCAGGAAAGAATATCCGGAGGAGAAGCCCAGATAACGGGAAGCTTTACCACTGATGAGGCCTCCGACCTGGCTCTGGTGCTCCGGGCGGGATCTCTTCCTGCACCGGTAACGATCATTCAGAATGTCTCGATCGGCCCATCGCTGGGACGTGATAGCATCGATAAGGGGGTGAGGGCATCCATAATCGGGCTGATACTCGTCGTAGTCTTCATGGTTGTCTACTACAGGCTTTCCGGGCTGATTGCGAACCTTGCGTTGTTTCTAAATCTCATTTATCTGCTCGCAGTCATGGCCGTGCTGGAGGCGACTCTTACCCTGCCCGGCATAGCGGGGATAATCCTGACCATCGGTATGGCCGTTGATGCCAATGTTTTGATCTTCGAAAGGATCAGGGAAGAACTCAGGCTCGAAAAGACGGTCAGGGCATCGATTGACGCAGGATACGACAAAGCCCTTTTCACCATCATCGACTCCCACATAACGACTCTCATCACGGCGGCCGTTCTCTTTCAGTTTGGGACGGGACCCATCAAGGGCTTTGCCGTCACGCTGTCGCTGGGTGTCCTGATAAATCTCTTTACATCGCTGGTGTGCACGAAGGTGATATTCGATTACGTAAACTTCAAACAGCCGATGAAGACGTTGAGTATCTGAGGGGGTGAATTAATGGAGATCATCAAAGATACAAATATCGATTTCATGCGGGCAAAGAAAATATCCTTCTCCATTTCCGCATTTCTGGCTGTCGCGGGAATTGTCACCCTCGCCCTCATTTTTACCGGCAGGGGAAATCTGGGTGTTGATTTTGCAGGGGGCACATCCGTTCAGGTGAAGTTCGAAAAGCCGTTTAAAGTCGATACGCTGAGAAAAGCTCTCGGAGATGCGGGCTTCGTTGATGCCAACATACAGGATTTTGTGGCACAGAATGTGGCCCTGATCAAAGTTGGGCTCAAGAGCGGAAAAGGCGAGATGGTTGCCGATGCGATATCTGATGTTGTCAGGAGCACCTTTCAAGACAACGGTTTCGAGGTGCAGGCGGCGACGGAAATAGGCCCGGCGATTGGAGCAAAGCTTCGCAGGGATGCTCTTATTGCTGTTGTCATTTCCACGATTGGCATCATCCTTTACATAGCGTGGCGATTTGAATTCAAGTTCGGGGTTGCCGCTGCAATAGCTACCTTCCATGACGTCCTGGCAGTGCTCTTTATCATGACCATTCTCGGAAGAGAAGTGAACCTGCTCCTTGTCACCGCACTTTTGACCCTCGCCGGGTATTCACTGACCGATACGGTAGTGGTGTTCGACAGGATCCGGGAAAACTTGCGGGGAAGAAAGGGGAAGACTTTCAGCGAAATAACCAACAGGAGCATCAACGATGTCCTCAAGCGATCGATCATTACATCACTGACAACATTCATAGCGGTGATGAGCATTCTCGTGCTCGGAGGAGAGGTGATAAGAGACTTCGCCCTTGCCCTGGCAATGGGAGTCATAATAGGGACGTACTCCTCTGTATTCCTCGCGTCTCCCCTTGTCGTCATATGGAGAGGAGACAAAATCACACAGGTCAGAAAATAAGAGTGATGGAGAGAAATGTCGGAAAGATCTGGAAGGTAAAGAATCCTGATGAAACCGTAATAAGAGATATTTCGAGCCATTTAGGCGTAAGCAGGCTTTTTGCTACGATCCTGGCAAACAGAAGCCTCTGCGAGTTTGGCCAGATCCAAACCTTCCTCGGCACGGACCTTTCTGCACTATCAGATCCCATGGAGATGGCCGATATCGAAAAGGCGGCCGGGAGAATAATCGAGGCATGCGAAAGGGATGAAAAAATATTCATCTATGCCGACTATGATGTTGATGGAGCCACCGGCGCAGCATGCCTGTACCTGTTTCTGAAAGAGCTTTTTCCCTACCTCCAGATATACATTCACCAGAATGACAGGATCAAAGACGGCTATGGTTTGAAACTGGAGTATATGAGGTTTGCGGCGAGAACAGGGTTTTCTCTCATCGTAACCGTCGATTCGGGGATATCGGATTTTGCAGAGGTGGAAGAGGCGGGACACCTCGGGACGGACGTGATCATTACGGATCACCATTCTGTCCGTGATACGATACCGAATGCCTATGCCGTCCTCAATCCTCGAAGAAAAGACTGCAACTATGGTTTCAAGGACCTTGCCGGAGTGGGAGTCGTTTTTGCGCTCATCTGCGCGATAAGAAAAATTCTTCGAGACTCAGGGTTCTTCGCTGGAAAGAGAGAGATTCAGCTTTCACAGTACCTGGACCTCGTTGCCCTCGGTACGGTAGCGGACCTGGCACCGTTGACGGGGGACAACAGGATGTTCGTAAAATATGGCCTTCTCCAAATAAGGAGGGATCCCCGCCCGGGGATTTTAGCGCTGCTCGATGTGTCGGGGGTGAAGCAGGAATATGTGAACGAGGTGGATCTGGCATACAGGATCGGCCCCCGCTTGAATGCCGCAGGGCGGGTCGGGGACTCTTCGCTCTCATCGGCAATTCTGATTGAATCATCAGATGGGCGTGCCCAGGACTTTGCGAGGATACTGTCCCGCGAAAACAGAAAGCGACAGATGGAGGAAGAGAGAATTTTTAAGGAGGCAAGGAGAATCATCGAAGAGGGTGATCTGCACAAAGGCAGATTTATCGTCATAGGGTCAGAAAACTGGCACATAGGGGTTGTTGGTATAGTTGCGTCAAAGATCGCTGAAAGTTACTCCAGGCCGGCGCTTGTCTTCTCTTTTGACGGGGGTGATGCGAAGGGGTCGGGAAGGAGCAAGAGCCCCTTTGATATCCTGAAAATATTGCATGAGTGCTCTGATCACATAGAGAGATACGGCGGACATCCCCGGGCCGCGGGGGTCGTGGTGAAAAGGGAGAGGTTGGAAAAGTTCAACGAGGCGTTGCAGGCCGGTATGCTCAACCTCTATGGGGAGGAGAAAATGGCGTCGGTAATCGACGTGGATGCTGAAGTTGAGCTTGCAAGCTTGACGAAAAACGTTCTGGATGAGTTTGAGGCCCTTTCCCCGTACGGAATCGGCAACCCCGAGCCCCTTTTCCTTTCCCGGAACCTGATGGTTTCCGACGTATCCGTCAGGAACAGGGGTTTGATAACGATGGATGTTGCGCAGGGAGGGATAAAATTCGAGGTTCTTGCCTTCAATATGAGGGAGTTGAAAAATGAGAGTCCCGAAAGGATTGATCTTCTCTATTCGCCCAAACTTTCCGTGTATCGTGGCCGGAGCGAGATAAAGCTCATGGCGCGTGACATGCGACTCCTTTGAGCCACTTTTCCCCCGGAGGTTAACTTGGCGGGTATTTCAAAGCTCAAATTATATATCAACAAAACGCTCGATGAGCAGGGGTGCGAGAGAAAGATTGCGCTGAGCTTTGCCATCGGGGTTTTTATCAGCTTTACCCCACTGCTTTCGATTCACACGATAATGGCGATTGCTATTGCGGTAATGTTTCGGTTGAACAAAGTGGCTATCATCACGGGGGCTTGGATCAACAACCACCTGACCATTCCCTTTGTGTTTTTCGCGTCATATAAGTTAGGTGCGTTCGTGGTTGGAGGAAATCCCGTACCCCCCTCTTTTGAAAATTTCAGTGTCAAGACACTGCTTGCCTATTTCAAAGTTTATGGAGTTCCCCTTTTCGTGGGAACGACAATTACCGGTTTGTTTGCATCGCTCGTCGCTTATTATATTATGTATTATGCAATCCTTTCCCTGAGAAGGAAAAGGATGAAGAAGGGAGGTTCGGGTGAAGGAATTAAAGTTTAACTTCGGAGGGTTGCCTGAAAAGTACAGCTCCTGGAAGAACTCAAAATTTGCTGTAATTCCAATACCTTACGATGTCACTACGAGCTACATGACCGGTGCGAGAAACGGGCCCATGGCTATCCTCTCGGCGTCGGCAAATCTGGAGCTTTTTGATGATGAGCTGAAGATAGAGACGTACAAGAGCGGGATTTTTACGGCGCCATTCGTTGAGGCGAACCTCAAGACACCGCTCAGTTCACTGCGGGAGATGGAGAAGGCGATCGAGCAGTACATCAGGAGAAACAGGTATCCGGTCATTATCGGGGGAGAGCACACGGTGACTATCGGTGCTCTGGAACCTCTGAAGAAAAAGTTCGGTAGCTTCTCGATCCTGCAACTCGATGCCCATGGTGACTACAGGGACAGCTACCAGGGCACGAGATGGAACCACGCCTGTGTTTCAAGGAGGATAGTGGAAAAGGGTTTTGACGTGATACAGGTTGGGGTTCGAAGCCTGTCCGAGGAGGAGGACAGGTTCATCCGGAAGAACCATTTGAGAACTTATTATGCCTACGAGCTGAAGGAGAACCAGGGGGAGGTCATCAACGCTATCATCGCCAACCTGAAGGACAATGTCTACGTCACCATTGACCTGGACTTTTTTGATCCCGGGGCTATGCCGGCAGTTGGCACCCCCGAACCGGGAGGCATTGATTGGTACGGTGGCCTCGATATCCTCTCCGAGGTGTACAAGCGAAAAAAGGTAATCGGTTTCGATGTGGTCGAGCTGTCCCCTATAACGGGAATCGTAGCCCCTGACTTTTTTGCTGCAAAGCTCGTCTACAGGCTCATGGGATACGCGGTCGCCTATGGGTCAATCGGTTGAAGCATGACGGTATGGAGGTTGTGGATGTTCGTGCCTTCTAAAATGTTTTTCACAAAGGGTGTGGGTAGACACAAAGAGGAGCTCCAATCATTTGAGCTGGCACTTCGGGATTCGGGGATCGAAAAATTCAACCTCGTCTCGGTTTCCAGCATCTATCCCCCCGGATGCAAAATCATCAGGAGAGTGGAGGGCCTGCGTCTGTTGAAACCGGGGCAGATCGTTTTTGTCGTTATGTCACGGCTCACCAGCGATGAGCCGAGGAGGCTCATCGCATCGTCTATAGGCTGCGCGATACCGACGGACAAGAGTACATATGGGTATCTGAGCGAGCACCACGCATTTGGCCAGAATGAAAAGGTGGCAGGTGATTATGCAGAGGATCTTGCCGCCGCTATGCTTGCAAGCACGCTCGGCATTGAGTTCGATGAGGATAGGAGCTGGGACGAAAAAAAAGAGGTCTGGAAGATAAGCGGGAAGATATACCGATCGTTCAATATTACCCAGTCGGCGATCGTAAAAGACGATTACACCACCGTAGTTGCAGCGGCCGTTTTGATCCTCTGAAAATCAAGGAGGTATTGCTATGAGGGGCGCAAAAATAGTATCGACAGGGAGGTATCTTCCCGAAAAAGTCATTTTGAACACGGACCTCGAGCAGTTGATGGATACGTCGGACGAGTGGATAACGCAGAGGACCGGAATTTTAGAGAGGCGGTACGCGGAAGGTGATGAGACCACGTCTTCCATGGGGGCCGTTGCGGCAAAAAGGGCAATGGAGAAAGCCGGCCTGGAGCCAGGGGATATAGATTATGTTATATTTGCCACCCTCTCCTCAGATTACTTTTTCCCCGGCAGCGGCGTCCTGGTTCAGGATATGCTGGGCCTTGATTGCGTGGGGGCCCTCGATGTGCGCAATCAGTGTACCGGATTTATTTACGGTCTTTCCATTGCAGAGTCTTTTGTAAAGATCGGCAAGTTCGAAAACATCCTGGTCATAGGATCGGAAATACATTCCTGCGGCCTCGATTTTTCCACCGAAGGAAGGGATATAAGCGTTTTGTTCGGAGACGGGGCGGGAGCGGCAGTTGTCGGCCCTTCCGGGAAAGGGGAGGGAATATTGACAACCCACATGAACTCCGAGGGCAAACATGCAAGAGAGCTCTGGTGTGAGGCACCGGGAAGCCGCTCCAATCCAAGGATCACGGATGAGATACTCAGGGAGAAACGTCACTTTCCCCACATGAACGGGAGGTTTGTTTTTACGAATGCGGTAAAGCGTTTCAAGGAGACGATCCTGGAGGCCCTCGATGCCAACGATCTTTCCAGGGAGAGCTTATCGCTCATAATTCCCCACCAGGCGAACTTGAGGATAAGCCAGGCCGTTGCTAAAAGCATGGAGCTGGCGGAAGACAAAGTTTTCAGCAATATCCATCGATATGGAAATACGACTGCTGCCTCAATACCCATCGCGCTGGACGAGTGTCTGGAAAATGGGCTTATAAAAGAGGGGGATATCGTTTGCCTTGCGGCTTTCGGCTCTGGTTTCACGTGGGGTTCTGCGCTCTTGAGATGGTAATAGACGCAGTCATAAGAAAAATGGGAAAGGCCGACATCGACAGGGTTCTTGAGCTAGAGAGGGAATCCTTTCCAACTCCATGGAGCAGGGCGCTTTTCCTGGAAGAACTCGACCGCGACTACTCCCACAATTACGTCGTCTGCCGGAGGGAAACGGGGGAAGTCCTAGGATTTATCATATTCTGGGTGCTTTTTGACGAATGCCATATTCTCAACATCTGCGTGGCGAAGGGGATGAGAAGGTGCGGACTTGGTGGAAAGCTCATGGAGACCTGTGAAGATGTTGCGGCTGACACGGGGGCATCCTACATATATCTTGAAGTCAGGGAAGGCAACAGCCCGGCGATAAGCCTTTACAAGAAGCTCGGATTTCGATATGTAGGGGTCAGAAAGGGATATTACGCAGATACAGGCGAGGACGGGTGGGTCATGATAAAGAATGTAGGGAGAGGGGATGCATAGTGTTCTATTCGGGCAGGATCATCGACAATCTTCTCATATCGGACAAACACTATCTGATGAAAGTCAGCACCCCTTTCATTCAACCGTTCATACCCGGACAGTTCGTCATGATACGTGCCTGGCAGGGGACGGATCCCCTGCTTCCCAGACCCTTCGCGATATATTCCTGGGAAGTTGTCGGCGGGCAGAACGTGCTGCAGATAGTTTACAAAATTGTCGGCAGAGGTACGGTCATACTCTCGGGGCTCCACCGGGGCGACGAGGTCCAGATCAACGGCCCACTCGGAAACGGATTCCTCGAGCCGGAGGGTGCTGAAAAGTTCATTCTTGCCGGGGGAGGGATCGGTTTCAGTTCGGTTTTTCCCGTGGCGCTTCATCTCAAAGGGCTTGGAAAAGAGATGAAGATTATCCTGGGTGCCAGAACCGACAAGGATATACCTCCCGCCAGCAGCGTCGGCGCAAAGTCAATAGAGGGAGATGTAACCTATACAACAGAGGATGGATCAATGGGTTTCAGAGGGCTCGTCACCGAAGTTCTCGAAAAAAAGATCGAGGATATCGGGATAGCGAGCAGGGAAAAATGGGCGGTTTTTGCCTGTGGCCCTACGGAAATGTTGAACACGGTGAAGGCTTTGTCTGCCGAAAAAAAGATTCGGGCTTTTCTTTCACTGGAAAACTTCATGGCCTGTGGCTTCGGGGTTTGCCTCGGTTGCGTGGTAAAGGTTGCTGCGCCGGATGGCTACCAGCATGTGAGGGTGTGCAAGGAGGGCCCCGTATTCTCTTCGGATGAGGTGATCTTCGGTGACTGACCTGTCGGTACGCATTGGCAAGAGCACGTTTAAAAACCCCGTGTTCTCTGCATCGGGAACCTTTGGATATGGAATTGAATATTCGGATTTTTTCGATATCTCGAGGCTCGGTGCGGTTATCGTGAAAGGACTTTCCATAGAGCCCGTCAAAGGCAACCCGGGACCGAGAATTTTTGAGACCGCATCGGGCATGGTAAACGCCATAGGTTTGCAAAACATAGGGGTTAAAAATTTTGTGTCGGAGATACTGCCGATTCTGAGAAGTTTAGATGCCACGGTTATTGCAAATGTTTACGGGAAAATGGAGGAGGAATACGCAGCCGTAGCCGCAATCCTCGATGATGCAGAGGGTGTGGAAGGTCTCGAGTTGAATATTTCATGTCCCAACGTGAAAAAGGGGGGTATCGTTTTCGGTCAGGACCCAATTGCTGCCTCGAAAGTTGTCCAGGCGGTAAAGAGGGAGACGGACAAGACCATCATCGTGAAGCTTTCCCCGAACGTTTCCGATATAACGGAAATCGCCGGAGCCGTCGAGGAGGGAGGGGCTGACGGGATCTCCCTCATCAACACGCTCCTTGGCATGGTGATTGATCTGGATAGGAAAAAATCTATACTCGGCAATGTCATGGGCGGATTGTCAGGGCCGGCGATCAAACCCGTTGCCCTCAGAATGGTGTACCAGGTTGCACAAAGGGTAAGCGTTCCCGTAATAGGGATCGGCGGAATAATGAACGAAAGGGATGCCCTGGAATTCATGCTTGCAGGTGCCACAGCCATTCAGGTAGGAACGGCGAACTTCATAAATCCGCGGATCTCGGAGGAGATTCTCGACGGCATAAAGGCCTATTTCGACCGGGAGCAAATAGAAAGGGTGGGCGATTTCACCGGAACGCTGAAAACGTAAAAGTTTTCCCGGTGCCACAACTTTCTGAGTGCCTGCGGCAATGTGGTTTTTCCCTTGAAGTTTCGATAAGAAAGGGATATGATAAAGGAAAGTGGGCAAAAGCCCGCTTTTTTTTTGAACGCGGAGCATGCCGGTGAGAGCGAAAGAGATCAAAAAAAGAGTAGTCGATCTGGCCGAAGATATTGCGCTGCAGGAGTGCGTCGAAGTGGTGGATGTCGAGATGTCCGGCAATCCCGGAAGGTACATCGTGCGAGTTTTTATCGATAGAGATGGAGGGGTTACCATAGCTGATTGCGAGTCCTTCAGCAGAAACCTGGGTGCCCTGATGGAAATAGACGACCCGATACCCACCTCTTATTATCTTGAGGTTTCCTCTCCGGGAATCGAGAGGGTTTTGAGAAAGCCGTCACATTTCAAAAGGTTTGTTGGGGAGACGGTAAACGTCAGGCTCGAGAATCCAATCGGTGGACGGAGAAAGATTTCGGGTACAATTACCGAGGTTACGGAATCGTACGTCGTCATCGGTCAGGAGGGGGAGCGAATCGTAATCGATTATAAAAATGTCAAAAAAGCCAGACTCAAAAAGGATGTGTCGGAGTTGACATGAGGGGTGGAACAATGATTTTTGAACTAAATCAAATAATTAATCAACTCGGGAAGGAGAAGGGAATAAAAAAGGAAATTATCGTCAGCGCCATCAAAGAGGCCCTGGAGTATGCTGCACGGAAAAAGTTTGGGCAGGAGAAAGAGATAGAGGCATACTTCGATGATGATACAGGCGCATTTGAAATTCTCGAGTATAAAGAAGTTGTTGAAGAGGTTTCCGATCCCGAGCTCGAAATTTCATTCGAGGAAGCTCAGGAGTATGATCCCGATGCTCAGGTAAGCGACAGCATCGGTTTCAGGTTGCCCACGAAAGAACTGGGGAGAATAGCCGCCCAAACGGCAAAGCAGATTATCCTGCAGAAGGTGAAAGAGGCGGAACGGGAAGTGATATTCGATGAGTATATCGATAAGAAGGGAGAGATTGTCAACGGAATAATACAGAGATTCGAAAGAGACCTCATGATCGTTGACCTTGGAAAGACCGAGGCGATAATGCCGCCGAGGGAACAGGTGAAAAGAGAGAGGTACCGGCAGGGGGACAGAATAAGGGCCTATATCAAAGACGTCCTCCTGTCGCAGAGAGGGCCGGAGATAATTCTGAGCAGGACCGACCCGAGGCTTGTTCTGAAAATCTTCGAGATGGAGGTCCCGGAAATTTACGAGGGTATCGTCTCCGTCGTTTCTATCGCACGTGAGCCCGGCTCCAGGACGAAGATTGCCGTGAAATCGCGCGACAAGGATATCGACCCTGTGGGAGCTTGTGTTGGGTTGCGGGGTACCCGGGTGCAGAAAGTTGTTGAGGAGCTCAAGGGAGAAAAGATAGATATTGTGCAGTGGGAGGAAGATCCTGCGAAGTTTGCCTGCAACGCCCTGTCTCCCGCGGAGATTATTCGGGTTCTCGTAAACGAAACGGAGCAATCGATGGAGGTTATCGTCCCCGAGGATCAGTTGATGATAGCTATCGGAAGAAGGGGACAAAATGTAAAGCTTGCGTCCAAACTCATAAGCTGGAACATAGAGGTCCGGCAGGAAGGAAAGGCCGAAGAAGCCCTGGCCCAGGCTGAGGCGCTGTTCGAACACAAAGAAGATGAGGCAGCGGCTGAGAGCGAAGCGTCAGGGGTGGAGGAACCGGTTTCCGCCCCGGCAGGTGGTGACGAAGAGAAGCAGGAGACGGGTGAAGCGACGGGCGTGGAGGAACCGGTTTCCGCCCCGGCAGGTGGTGACGAAGAGAAGCAGGAGACGGGTGAAGCGACGGGCGTGGAGGAACCGGTTTCCGACCCTGCAGGTGGTGACGAAGAGAAACAGCAGGCGGGTGAAGCGACGGGAGCGGAGGGGTTGCTTTCCGGTCCGGCAGGCAGTGACGAAGAAAAACAGGATGAAGAAGAAACGCCAGAGAGCGAGGGCGATGAAGAGGAGCAGCACATCGGCAAGGGGGAAACGGGACAGGTTGAGTAGAAAAGAGAAAAAACGCTTTCCCGAAAGAAGTTGTTCCGTGTGCGGGCTGAAAGGCGGCAAGTTTCAGTTCGTCAGGGTGGCAATACGACCTGCTGAAGAGACGCTCGAGATAGACTCCACTGGTTTTCTCGAAGGAAGAGGGTTATACGTTTGCAGAACACAGGATTGTCTCGGCAATTTTGTCAAGATGGCAAAAAGGGGTAAGATAAAACACATAGGTAAATTCCCTGGCCGGAGCAAGGAGCGATTGATCGGAAACATTCAGGAGCTCTGCGCCGGTTTAAGAAAAACGAAGGGGGTTCTCGATGGCCAGAATTAGGGTCAGGGAACTGGCGAAAGAGCTGGAGGTAAAGAACGCGGAGCTGCTTCAGATGCTGTCGAGTCAGTTCGGCCTCCACGATCTCAAGCCGGCCAGCGGCATCGATGAGGATGTGGCGCAGAAGGTACGTGTCCAGATAATCAAGGAGAAGGACAAAGGTTCTGAAGCTGAGGTCGTCAGGGAGACGGACGGGACGGTGCTGAAAAAGCATAAAACCTTTTTCCTGAAGAAGAGAAGAGTCGAAAAGCCTCCGGAGGTTGAGAAAGTAGAGGAAGAACCAGCGGATGAGGCCGAAAAAGCAACCGAAATAATGACGAAAGTGGAGCCCGGGGACGAGGCAGCAGAGGAGAGGCCGGCAGCATCGCTAACGGTTGTGACACCAACAGAGCAGGAGGCCGGGGAACCGGCAGTGTCGGAAGGAAAGGCGGAAGGCACGAAACTTGAGGTGTTTAGAGAAGATGAGCGGGAAGAGGTTGAGGACAAAGCGAAAAAGCGGAAAGTGAAGTCGCTTAAAAAGCAGCACAAGGGGGTTTTGAAAAAGAAGGCTCTCGAGGAACTCGTCGATGAGGATGCGGCTGAAGAGGAAGTGGAAGAAAAGGAAAAACCCCAGATTGTAGAGAGGGTTTTCGAGCCGGGAAGACCATACAGGAGAAAAAAACCGGTAGAGAAGGAAAAGAAGGGGCCCTCTACGCTCCCACCGAAACCCAGCAAGCGCGTCATAAAAGTGGAGGATGTGATTTCGGTTGGTGAACTGGCAAAAAGAATGGCCGTTAAATCTTCGGCGCTGGTAAAGAAATTCATCGACCTCGGGATGATGGTGACAATAAATCAGGTTGTCGATTTCGAAAATGCAGCCCTCGTGGCCGATGACTTCGGTTACAAAGTTGAAAACATCGCCCCTGAATACGAGGCCTACCTCCATCAGGAGGCGGATAAGGGGGAGGACCTTGCCCCCCGGGCTCCCGTCGTGACGATCATGGGCCATGTGGACCACGGGAAAACGTCATTGCTAGACGCCATTCGGCAAACGAAGGTAGCAGAGAGCGAGGCAGGCGGAATCACTCAGAGCATAGGCGCGTACGAGGTTCTCGTCGGGGATAAAAAGATAGTATTTATCGACACCCCGGGCCATGAGGCATTTACCCAGATGCGAGCGAGGGGTGCGAAAGTTACCGACCTCGTCGTTCTCGTTGTTGCCGCAGACGACGGGGTAATGCCCCAGACCCTGGAAGCGATCGACCATGCGAAAGCTGCCAATGTGCCCCTGGTTGTGGCGATAAACAAGACAGACAAACCGAATGCAAATCCCGACAAGGTGAAAAAACAGCTTGCCGAGTACGGCCTTATTCCCGAAGAGTGGGGAGGAGATGTGCTGTTTGCGAACGTATCAGCCAAGAAGATGCAGGGTATCGATGGACTCCTCGAACTCATAATCCTGCAGGCAGATATGCTCGAGCTGAAGACCAACCCCAATAAACTCTCGAGAGGAATAATAATCGAGTCGAGAATCGATAAGGGGCGGGGGCCGGTAGCTACGGCAATCGTGCAGGAAGGGACTTTGCGCATCGGCGACCCTGTTGTGTCGGGATTGCACTTCGGCAAGGTCAAAGCCCTACTGAGCCACGTGGGAAAGCGGCTCAAAGATGCGGGGCCCTCAACCCCCGTCGAGATAATAGGATTTAACTTTGTTCCCGAGGCGGGTGAGAGATTCGCCGCTCTGGAGAGCGAGAGGCTTTCGCGTGAAATTGCGCTGTCGAGGCAGACGAAAGCGAAGGAGAGCGCGGGCGTGAGATCTGCCAAGCTGTCACTCGAAGAGCTCTACAGCAGGATAAAGGAGGGGGAACTGAAAGAGCTGCCCGTGATCATCAAATGTGATGTGCGGGGGAGTGTCGATGCTTTGATGGAGTCGCTCGAAAAGATAGCGACTGATGAAGTCAAGATCAACATCATCCACTCAGGAGTCGGGGGAATTTCGGAATCAGATGTGCTTCTTGCCTCTGCTTCGAATGCCGTGGTCATCGGTTTCAAAGTGAGGCCTGATGCGAAGTCGCTGAAACTGGCGGAAAGTGAAAAGGTGGACATAAAAGTATACGAAGTGATCTACGAGCTGATAGATTCCGTTAAAAAAGCCATGGCCGGTCTTCTCGAGCCCGAATTTCGCGAGTCGTTGCAGGGAACGGCTGAGGTGAGGGAGGTATTCAATATCCCGAAGGTAGGAGCGGTTGCCGGCTGTTATGTTACGGATGGGAAGATCATGAGGAACAGCAACGTGAGACTGCTCCGCGACAATGTTATCGTGTACACGGGGAAAGTATCCTCGCTGAAAAGGTTTAAAGACGACGCGAAGGAAGTTTTGCAGGGGTATGAATGCGGCTTGGGCCTCGAGAATTTCAACGATGTGAAGGTGGGGGATATCATCGAATCTTTCGTTCTGGAAAAGGTAACACCCGTCCTCTGAGGTTGAAAGTGGTAGTCGGTGTTATACATTTCGACATACTCATCAACGGGGCGTTCAATCTGAAAGAGAAGAGGGGCTACGTAAAGAGGCTCGTTTTGAAGATCAGAAACAAATTCAACGTCTCGGCAGCGGAGGTGGGCTACCAGGACCTCTGGCAGAGGACGAAGATCGGAGTCGCCGTTGTTGGAGCGGATACCGCTCTCGTCAACTCCCTGATCGACAAGATAACGGATTTTGTCTACGCGAACGGAGATTTCGAGGTCATCGATAGAGAAATAGAAGTTATAAGCTATTGAGAGGTGGCTGGCTTGCGGTTGGACAGATCGGTCAGGGTTGCGATGCTTTTGAAAGAGGAAATTGCAGGTGTCATAACGCGGAGTATGAAAGACCCGGGCCTGAAGATCGTAACGGTGACCCATGTGAAGATTTCGAAGGATTTAAGAGATGCAGATGTTTACTTTTCAGTCCTGGGGAGCGAAAACGACATAGGAAAGACGGGAGAGATCTTGAGGAGAGCGTCCGGTTTCATCAGAGGAGAGCTTGGGCGAAAATTGAGGATCAAGAGGGTTCCCAGGCTTTCGTTCAAATACGACGATTCCTTCGACAAGGGCATGAAAATAGAGATGTTGATGAGGGAGATCTCGGAAGATGAGTGAGGACCTCGAGAAAATCTGTCAGGTCATAAAGGAATCGAGTTCCTTTTTGCTAACAACCCACATCAATCCCGAAGGCGACGCGATCGGCTCTGAGCTTGCCCTCGCCCTCAGCCTCGAGCAAATGGGAAAAGACGTGTTTGTTCTGAATCAGGACCCTGTTCCCTATTTTTTACGCTTTCTCCCCGGAGTTGAGCGGGTCCAGAACCAGGGCCCGGCGCGGTTATTCGATGTGGGTATACTCCTGGATTGTGGGAGTCCCGAAAGGACCGGCTCGGCAGGGGAGCACCTCTCCTTTTGCGACAGGGTCATGAGTATCGATCACCATGTAATTCAGAGCAGGTTTGGTGACTTTTCCTACATCGACACCCATGCCTCGTCAACAGGGGAGCTCGTGTTCAGGCTTATAAAGCGACTGGGAGTAAATATAGATTCACATATTGCCACCCTGTTGTGGGTTGCGATTGCAACGGATACGGGTTCTTTTCGGTACTCCAACACAACCAGCTCTGCTCTGAAAGTTGCCGCCGAACTGGTAGAGCGGGGAGCGAACCCGATGGCTGTCTCGGAGCAACTCTACGAACACCACCCTCCTAAAAGGTTGGAGCTTCTATCCCGGGTTCTTTCGACACTCGAGATCCTGGAAGATGGGAGGATCGCTTCAATTACCATACTCAAGGAGGACATGGAAATAGTGGGGGCAAGCAATGATTTTCTCGAAGGGTTCATCAATTATCCGCGCTCTCTGGAGGGTGTTGTCGTTGCAGCCTCATTCAGGGAGGAACATGACAGCCTTTACAAGGTATCCCTTCGTGCAAAAGGAAACGCTGACGTTGCGAGAGTGGCGACTTTTTTCAACGGGGGGGGGCATGTCAAAGCTGCGGGGTTCAAGCTCAGCGGCAACCTGGCAAAAGTGAAAAGAGATGTGTACACGAAAATATACGAAATGCTCGATGAGTGTTGCGGCAATGAGTGACGTTTCCGGAGTGGTGAACTATAGCAAGGAAAGGGGACCAACCTCCTTCAGGTCCACCGAAAGGATCAGGAGGCTCTTTGGTGTTCGCAAGGCGGGGCATGGGGGCACGCTGGATCCTGATGCAGAGGGGGTCTTGCCCGTGTTTCTTGGTTCGGCAACGAGGATCAGCTCACTCTTTCTAAAGGGCGAAAAGGAATACCGGGTGTTTTTCAGGCTTGGAATCGGCACGGAAACTTTCGACATGAGGGGGAAGGTAACGGAGAAGATTGATAATTTTTCCCTTGAAAGAAGCGCCTTCACCGATGCCTTAAAATCTTTCGAGGGGAGTTACCTGCAGACGCCGCCCCGGTTTTCCGCTCTCAAGGTGAAGGGCAGGAGGGCTTACGAGCTTGCCAGGAAAGGGGTGGAGTTCGAGCTGAAACCGAGAAAAGTTACGTGCCGGAAAATCGAATGTGTCGGCTATAATGGTATTGAGGCTGAAGTCGTAATCTCCTGCGAAGCCGGCTTCTACATTCGATCCATGGCGAGGGACCTTGCAGACAGAATAGGCATACCGGTTACGGCCAGGAAAATCATAAGGGAAAGATCGGGTTTCTTGAAAATTGATTCTGCCTATCGCATGCAAGATCTTCTCGATATGAAAGATAGGGGCAATCTTCACGAAGCCCTCATCAGCATGGACAATGCGTTGCCCGATATTCCCGGAATTTTTGTAGACGATTTTGGCGAAAAAATGATCATGAAGGGTTCGAGGCCTGAGATGTTCTTATCCGCAGGCTCTCCTCCCGGCAGGTACAAGGTCAAGAACCCGAGGGGGGAGATCATCGCGCTGATCGAAAAGAAAAGAGGGGGTAATCTGCGGTACATGTGTGTCTTTCCCGGGGGATAAATTTCTATCATGGCGGTATCAATTGTGCTATAGATAGAGAGCTTTTCAGCATAAAAGGAGGAAGAGATGGTTTTGAACACGGAGAGAAAAAAGGAAATTATCGAGCAGTTTAAAACTCACGAAACGGATACGGGATCACCGGAAGTCCAGGTAGCTCTCATTACCGAACGAATTAATGAGATTACGGAACATCTGAAGGAGCACAAGAAGGATTTTACATCCCGCAGGGGTCTGTTGAAGCTCGTGAGCCAGAGGAGAAGGCTGCTCGAATATTTAAAGTCTAACGATTCCCGGCGTTACAAGGAATTGATAGAGCGCCTTGGTCTCAGAAAATAAATCAAGTACATAGCAAAAAAGAGGAGAGTATGGTTAAAGAATACGTTACTGAAATAGGAAACAGGGAAATAGTAATCGAAACAGGAAAGCTGGCAAAACTCGCCGGTGGCGCTGTAACCGTCAAGATGGGTGATTCCGTTGTTCTCGCCACGGCATGCATATCGGAGAAACCCCGTGAGGGTGTGGACTTCGTCCCCCTCGTTGTGGATTATCTGGAGAAGACCTTTGCCGCCGGGAAGATACCGGGAGGATTTTTCAAGAGAGAGGGCAGGCCTACGGAGCAGGAGATTCTCGTATCGAGGCTCATAGACAGATCCATCAGGCCCCTTCTTCCCCGTGGTTTTTCCTTCGATGTGCAGGTGATAACCACCGTCCTTTCACTCGATAACGACAACCCCACTGATGTTATGGCTCTCGTCGGGGCATCTGCGGCTCTTTCCTTATCGGAGATCCCCTTTAAAGGGCCGATTGCCGCGGTGAGAGTTGCCATCGTGGACGGGGAGCATGTCATCAACCCCTCTCTCGATGAGCTGTTGAGAAGCTCTCTGAGCATCATGATCGCAGGAGGCAGGGAAGGAATAACCATGGTCGAAGGGGATGCGATGGAGGTCCCCGAGGATGATGTGCTCGACGCGATCATGCATGGCTGGGAGCAGATAAAGAGAATAATAGATCTCCAGGATAATATGGTGCTCGAGGCGGGAACCTCCAAGATCAGCTTCGAAGAGCCGGCCCTTGACGAAGAATCGAAGAGAAAGATCGATTCTTACGCGATTGACTCCTTGGGCTTGGCTTTCAGGCTCCCCGATAAGCGTGAAAGAAGGGAAAGGGTAGCGGCGATCTGGGAGGAAGTGAAAGGATCGTTTTCCGAGAATGACATTCTGGAGAAGGGGGTCGTCATCTCCTCGTACTTCAAAGAGATCGAGAAAAAGCTCGTTCGCGGGATGCTTTTTGAAAGCAAAAAGAGGATTGATGGAAGGACACCTCAGGAGATAAGGGAAATATGGAGTGAGACAAACGTGTTGCCGAGGGCTCACGGCTCAGCAATATTCACCCGGGGGGAGACTCAGGTCCTTGTGGCCACCACTCTCGGAACGGCCGAGGATGAGCAGATCGTCGATGCCCTGACAGGCGAAACGTCAAAGAGGTTTATGCTGCACTACAACTTTCCTCCCTACTCGGTGGGGGAAGTGAGGTTTTTGAGGACTCCAGCGCGGAGGGAGATAGGGCACGGAGTGCTCGCTGAGAAGGCAATTTCGAAGGTACTCCCATCGGAGGAGGAATTTCCCTACACGATCAGGGTGGTGTCAGAGGTACTCGAATCGAACGGGTCATCTTCCATGGCTACCGTGTGTGGCACATCTCTCTCACTTATGGACGCCGGCGTTCCGGTCAAAGCTCCTGTCGGCGGTATCGCCATGGGCCTGATTACCGAGGGCGACGAGACGGTTATCCTCTCGGATATTCTGGGAGACGAGGACCATCTGGGGGATATGGATTTCAAGGTTGCAGGTACCAGCAAGGGAGTGACTGCCATACAGATGGACATCAAAGTCGAGCGGGTAAGCAGGGAGATATTGAGCAGGGCGCTTTCCCAGGCAAGGGAGGGTAGGTTGTTCATCATAGACAGGATGAACAGCGCGTTGGACAAGCCGAGGCCGGAGATTTCAAAATATGCTCCCCGGTTGGAAATCTTAATGGTAAAACCGGAAAAGATACGCGAGATCATCGGGCCACAGGGTAAAGTCATCAGGGGTATTATCGAACAAACGGGTGTTAAAATCGACGTGGAGGACGACGGAACCGTTCGGGTATATGCCGTCGATGAGGAGAGCGTGAAGCAGGCAATGGAGATAATAAAGGAGCTCGTCCAGGAAGCTGAGATCGGAAAGGTCTACAGGGGAAAAGTGAAAAAGATCATGGATTTCGGTGCGTTTGTGGAGATTTTTCCGGGTACGGAAGGCCTCCTCCATATTTCGCAGATTTCACACAGGCGAATTAACGCTGTGTCTGACGTGCTGAGAGAGGGACAGGAGGTCGACGTCAAGGTGCTGGACGTTGACGGAGACGGGAAGATCCGTTTGAACAGGAAAGACCTCATCAAACCTGAAGATGATGCCGGATACGGCCAGCAAAGAACGAGCAGGGGCCCCTCTCACCGCCGGGGGAAAGATGGTCCGAGGAAATAACCCGGTATGTACAGAAAGACCGTACTGAACAACGGTGTGAGGATCATTACCGAAAGCCTTCCCCACGTCTATTCCGTATCTCTCGGCATCTGGGTTGAATCCGGTTCCAGGGAAGAAGATGCCGCGAGGAACGGTATTACCCATTTCATTGAGCACATGCTCTTCAAGGGGACCGAGACCAGGTCCGCCCTCGAAATTGCACGGGAAGTCGAATCGGTCGGGGGCGTAATAAACGCCTACACGAGCAAGGAGTATACATTCTTCTACACAAAGGTGCTGAAGGAGAATCAGCGGCTGGCTTCTGAAATTCTCTGTGACATTTTTCATAACTCCCTTTTTCATGAGGGTGAGGTGGAGAAGGAAAAGGAAGTCGTGTGCCAGGAGATTTTGATGATCGAGGACAACCCCGAGGACCACATACATGACCTCTTGAGCGTCTCCTTCTGGCCCGATAACCCTCTCGGATTTCCGGTTCAGGGAAAGCAGAAAACAGTTCGCTCTCTGAGCGGACAGACCCTGAGAGAGTACTTCGACAACATTTTCAAAAAGCAGGGAATCATTGTCATTGCCGTTGGAAACCTCGATCACGATGAAGTGGTGTCATTCTTCACCCCCCACTTTGACTCTCCTCTCCTGGCAAAGCGTGCAGAAGAAAAAACAAAACCCCGGAAGTCCCGTGGAATTTTCGTCCAGAAAAGGGGTATCGAGCAGGTACACGTGTGTATCGGCATGCCCGGGCCGGGAAAAAAGGACGTGCACCGGTATCCTGCCTTCGTTATGAACTCCATTCTCGGCTCGGGTATGTCGAGCAGACTGTTTCAGGAAGTCCGGGAAAAAAGAGGCCTCGTCTATTCGATATATTCTTCTGTATCCACTTTTGCGGACTCGGGAATGCTGAAAATCTATGCCGGGACCACGCCAGATAAGGTGGGAGACCTTATGAAGGTTATCGGTGATGTTTTGAGTGACATGAACAAGGATAGCTTGAGCGATGAAGAGCTTGGCAAAGGCAAAGAGCAGATAAAGGGGAGTCTGCTCATTAATTTCGACTCCACGGACTTCAGGCTCACGAGGCTTGCCTCAAACGAGATGTATTTTGGGACTTACATTTCACCCGAAGAGGTGGCGAAGCAGATAGACGGGGTTACCAAAGATGATGTGTTTGACTTTGCGGATCATGCGCTCGCCAAAGACAGCACTGTCGTAACGGCGATAGGAAACATATCTGAAAAGGATCTCGAGTTGGGGGGATTGATCTGAATATGGAATTCGTGGTCAAGGTCAAGCTCACAGGGACCGATGACCCGCTGTTCGCACCGTCTCGGCAGACCCCCGGATCGGCAGGATGTGACCTCAGGGCATGCATTGACCATGATCTGGTAATTAAACCGTACGGGCGAGCCCTGGTTTCAACGGGCATATCGGTTGCCATTCCTTCCGGATACGAGGCGCAGGTGAGGCCCCGCAGCGGTATTGCATACAGACATGGCGTGACCCTGCTCAATACGCCGGGTACCATAGATTCCGATTATCGTGGGGAGATCAAGGTTATCCTCATCAATCTCGGCGATACCGATTTCGTCGTGAAAAGAGGAGACAGGATAGCGCAAATGATATTCTCCAGGTACGATCAGCTTCCCTTGAAGATCGTAAATGAGCTCGATGAGACGGGCAGGGGTGAGGGTGGTTTCGGGAGCACGGAGAGAGCCTGACAGGGGGGATATATGATCGAAAGATACTCCAGGCGGAACATGGCTTATATCTGGGAACCGGAAAACAAGTTTCGCATATGGTTGAAGATTGAAATTTTTGCTGCCGAGGCGATGTCGAGACGCGGTGTCGTCCCCGTTGATGCTGTGAAGAGGATTAGGAGGAATGCGAACTTCAACATCGACAGAATAGCCGAGATCGAGGAGGTGGTAAAACATGATGTGATAGCATTTCTCCAGTCCGTGGCTGAATATATCGGGAATGATTCGGCATACCTCCATCTCGGTCTCACCTCCTCCGATATCCTCGATACATCCCTTGCCGTGCAGCTGGTGCAGGCCACGGATATTCTGATCGATGACGTGCAGAAGATCATCGATCTCCTCGGGGCGAAGGCGGATGAGTACAGGGGGATACCCATAATGGGGAGGACCCACGGGATTCATGCGGAGCCGGTGACGGTGGGGTTGAAATTTCTCTCCTGGATGGAGGAGATGAAGAGGAATTTAGAAAGGCTGAAAGAAGCGAGGGCCGAAATAGCCCACGGGAAGCTGAGCGGAGCAGTCGGCACCTTTGCCAATGTCGACCCCTACGTCGAGCAATATGTGATGAAAAAGCTCGGACTGAAGGGGGAAACCGTTTCAACGCAGGTCGTCCCGAGAGACAGGCATGCGCGCTATTTCACGACGCTGGCCGTTGTGGGCTCGTCGATAGAGCGGTTCGCCGTTGAGATACGGCATTTGCAGAGAACGGAGCTCAAGGAGTTTGAGGAGTATTTCTCTGAAGGTCAGAAGGGCTCTTCAGCCATGCCCCACAAGAAAAATCCGATCATGACGGAAAACCTGTCGGGATTGGCGCGGTTGCTCAGAAGTTACAGCATGGCGTCTCTGGAGAACGTTGCCCTGTGGCACGAGAGGGATATATCCCATTCATCCGTCGAGAGGGTGATATCTCCCGATGCCACGATCCTGCTTGACTTTATGCTCAACAGGTTTCTCGGGGTACTGGAAACTATCGTTGTAAATCAGGATGCTATCATAGAAAACATGAAAAAGAGCTTTAATCTTTTCTATTCCCAGAGGTTGCTCCTGGATCTGGCCAAAAAAGGCATGGCCAGGGAAAAAGCGTACGAAGTTGTTCAGAAAAGCGCCATGAAAGCGTGGAAAGAAAAAAGAGACTTCCACGCGATAGTAAAGAGGTCGCGGGTTATCAGAAGCGTATTGAGTGACGATGAGATTGATTCTGTTTTCGACATCACATACTATTTCCGAAACATCGATTACATCTATAAAAAAAGCAGGGGACAGGGAGAAAAAAGGGGAAAACGGTGAAGGCACGAGTTTATGTGACTATGAAGAAAGGGGTTCTCGAACCGCAGGGAAGGGCGGTAGCCAGGTCGCTTGGCAGCCTCGGATACGGCGAGGTGAAAGGGGTACGGATAGGCAAGGTTATGGATATAGAGCTGGAGGATGTAACAGAGGAAAGAGCAAGGAAATTGCTGGAGGAAATTTGCCAGAAGCTCCTGGCGAATCCCGTTATCGAGGATTACACCTTCGAAATAATCGATGATCGAAAGGGGTGACAATTTTGCTGGAGAGGGGTAAATGAAAGGAGGGGTGCTCGTTTTTCCGGGATCAAACTGCGATCACGATTGCTACCATGTTTTGAAACACGTCTTCAAGATGGACACGGATTTTGTCTGGCACAAGGAGACGAGCCTCGATCGATATGATCTCGTGGTTGTGCCGGGAGGGTTTACCTACGGTGATTATCTGAGGACGGGAGCCATGGCGAAGCTCTCGCCGGTTATGTCTGCCCTCAAGACATTCGTAAAGAGGGGTGCCCCCGTCATCGGTATTTGCAATGGCTTCCAGATACTGCTGGAGGCGGGGTTGCTCCCCGGCGCAATGATGGCCAACGTTTCTCTGAAGTTTATCTGTGACCATGTCTATCTTCGCACGGAGACACAGGACACGCCCTTCACGTCGAGCCTTCAAAGAGGAAGCGTTCTGAAAATTCCCGTGGCGCACTACCAGGGGAACTATACGGCATCGGCTGAAACTCTTTTGGAGCTCGAAGACAACGATCAGATTGTTTTCAAATACTGTGATGCCGGGGGAAACGTGGTGGAGTCGGCGAACCCGAATGGATCCGTGAAGAATATTGCGGGCATCTGTAACCGTGAGAGAAATGTGGTGGGAATGATGCCCCATCCCGAGAGGTGCTCGGAGCCCGAGCTTGGGTCTGTGGATGGAAGGCACATATTTGAATCCGTCATCGACAGCCTTGCGGGGAAGATGCCATGAAAGAGGTGACAATAACTCCCGAGGTTATCCGGGAGCACAACCTGACGGATGAGGAATACGAAAGAATTCTTGAAATCCTCGGCAGGCCCCCGAACATAACGGAACTGGGGATATTTTCCGTTCTCTGGAGCGAGCACTGCAGCTACAAATCGTCGAAGGTTCACCTGTCGAAATTTCCGACGAAGGGCCCCTACGTGATACAGGGGCCAGGCGAAAATGCGGGCGTGATAGATATTGGGTACGGCCTGACAGCCGTTTTCAAGATGGAGTCCCACAACCACCCGTCTTTCATCGAGCCTTATCAGGGAGCTGCAACGGGAGTTGGCGGTATACTCCGCGATGTCTTCACCATGGGGGCGAGGCCCATAGCCCTGCTCGATTCTCTCCGCTTTGGAAATCCGGAGAATCCCCGGACCCGTTACCTCGTCGAAGGGGTGGTTTCCGGCATCGCGGGATACGGCAATTGCATTGGAATCCCCACGGTGGGGGGTGAGATCTACCTGGACGAGTGCTACGACGGAAATATTCTCGTGAACGTTTTTACCGTGGGAGTAGCGAAAAAGGACAGGATATTCAAAGGAATAGCGGGCGGGGTCGGAAATCCCGTGATCTATGTCGGGGCGAAGACGGGGAGAGACGGCATTCACGGCGCCACCATGGCATCGGAGGAGTTCGACAAAGAATCCGAGGAAAAGCGCCCTACCGTCCAGGTGGGTGATCCTTTTCTGGAGAAACTGCTCCTTGAAGCCTGTCTCGAGGTTATGAAGACCGACTTTATCGTCGGTATTCAGGACATGGGTGCGGCAGGGCTAACGAGCTCATCCTTTGAGATGGCGGGAAGAGCGGGAAGCGGGATCGAAATGAACCTCGATCTCGTCCCTCTCCGCGAAGAAGGCATGGTGCCCTACGAGATCATGCTCTCGGAGTCACAGGAGCGGATGCTTCTCGTTGCCAAAAGGGGCAAAGAGGGAGAAGTTATCGACATATTTAAAAAGTGGGACCTTGATGCTGTCGTCATCGGTGAGGTAACAGATGACGGTATCGTCAGGATTCGCAAAGGCGGCGCCACCGTTGCCGAGCTTCCGGTGAAACCGCTGACTACGGACGCTCCTGTTTATGACAGGCCCCATAAGAAACCTGATTATCAGGAGGAGCTAAACCGTCTGGATATCGAGGCGCTGGATGTTCCCGAAGATCAGGGCTCGGTGCTGAAAATGCTCATCTCCTCGGTCGAGGGATGCGACAGGAGCTGGATATACCGGCAGTACGATCACATGATAAGGACGAATACCGTGATTCTCCCCGGCTCTGATTCGGCTGTTTTGAGGGTGAAGGGAACTACCCTTGGCATAGCGATAAGTGTCGATTGCAACAGCAGGTACTGTTACCTCGACCCCTACCAGGGTGGGGTCATAACGGTGGCGGAGGCAGCGAGAAATGTCGCCGTGTCGGGAGCAAGACCGCTTGCATTGACAGATTGCCTCAATTTCGGGAATCCGGAAAGACCCGAAGTCATGTGGCAGTTCAAAAACAGCGTGGAGGGAATGGCGCATGCCTGCAGCGTTCTCGAGACGCCCGTTGTATCGGGTAACGTAAGCTTTTACAACGAGACTATGGGAAGGGGTATTTTCCCCACGCCCACCGTTGCCATGGTGGGAGTGATCAAGGATTACACCATCGCCCTCGCCCAGTTCTTCAGGCAGGAAGGCCACATTGTTTATCTTGTGGGCCCCGACCAGAAAAAAGCGGATATAGGAGGCTCGCTCTATCTCAAAGAGGTTCACGGGCTCGTTAAGGGTCTGCCCCCGGCAATTGACCTCGACTACGAGAAGAGGCTCCACAGATTTCTCGTGGAGGGGGCGAAGAGGTTTTACTTCGAGTCCGCCCATGATGTTTCCGAAGGAGGGCTGGCGCTGGCACTGGCTGAATGCTGTTTCCCCCCCGCGGAAAGTCCCATGGGCTGCAGGGTTGTCAATCCCTACGGAGACTTGAGGCCCGATACCGCGCTGTTCGGGGAGACCCAGGGCCGTGTTATAATAAGCTTGAAACCTGAAAAAGAGGCCGACTTTGTTACATTTGCAGCGGAATCGGGCGTTCCCGAAGTCAGGATTGGTGAGACCGGTGGGGAGAGATTCGTGATAAAGGGGCATGTTGACATAAGTATCGGTGAAGCATATACCTTATGGAAGGAGTCTTTCAGAAAAAAGATATCCCTCTGAACAAAGGGAGCCCAATGTCTTTTGAATTGCGTGAAGAGTGCGGAATATTTGGCGTTTTTGGCCATCCGGAAGCATCGAACTTGACCTACCTGGGAATGCACGCCCTTCAGCACAGGGGGCAGGAATCGGCGGGCATCGCCTCATCTGACGGGGAGTGCCTTTATTTCCACAAGGAGATGGGCCTCGTAGCAGATGTCTTTGATGAAGAGACGCTCGATAAGCTTCCCGGCCACATGGCGATCGGTCACGTGAGATATTCGACAACGGGAACCTCGGAGCTGAAAAACGCCCAACCCCTCGTGGTAGATTTCGAAAAAGGATCACTCGCCGTTTCCCACAATGGTAACCTGGTCAACGCCCACCTGTTGAGAAGAGACCTGGAGGAGGAGGGGTCAATTTTTCAGTCCTCCATGGATACCGAAGTCATCATGCACCTGATAGCCAAGTCAAAGGAGGATCTGCTCGAAAACAAGATCATCGATGCCCTCATGAAGGTCAGGGGGGCCTATTCTCTCGTTTTTCTCACCAATGACAGGGTTATCGGGGTGAGGGACCCTAACGGATTCAGGCCCCTTGTTCTTGGCAAAGTCAAGGATGGCTGGGTGATCAGTTCTGAGTCCTGCGGGCTCGATCTTATCGAGGGGGAGCTTGTAAGGGATATAGAGCCCGGAGAGATGGTGGTCCTCAGTGAGGGTGGAGTAAGATCGATGAAGCCTTTCCTGCCTGCACCTTCGAGGTTCTGCATTTTTGAATACGTATACTTTGCCAGGCCGGACAGCGTGATCATGGGGACGAGCGTTCTGGGGGTGAGAAAGGAGCTGGGCAGGCAATTGGCGCGGGAGCAGGGTATTGATGCCGATATCGTCATCGCTGTTCCCGACTCGGGCCTTCCTGCCGCCCTCGGGTTTTCCGAGGAAAGCGGAATCCCCTTCAACATTGGATTGATAAGAAATCATTACGTGGGAAGAACCTTTATCGAGCCCCAACAGTCGATTCGTCACTTTGGCGTCAAACTGAAGCTCAATGCGATAAGAGATGTCTTGAGGGGGAAGAGAGTTGTCGTCGTTGACGATTCCATCGTGCGGGGTACGACGGGAAGGAAGATAATCAAAATGATCAGGGCTGCGGGGGCAAAAGAAGTGCACTTTCGAATCAGCTCTCCTCCGACAGTCGATCCCTGTTATTACGGGATCGACACACCGATGAGAAGGGACCTCATTGCGTCAACCCATTCGGTTGAGGAGATCAACCGGTACCTCACCTCCGATACCCTCGGATACCTGACCGTGGAAGGACTTCATCTGTGCTGCCCGGGAAGTGGAAGTGACATTTATTGTGATGCCTGCTTTTCGGGGAGGTACCCCATTACTTTTGATTTTGCCGAACAGGAGCAACTCCACCTCTTCAAAGCTCAGCTCAGCATAAAAATCAAGGCATAGTTGTCCCGGAGGGAGGAAGATGACCAGGAAACGGTTGTTGGAGCTGATACGGGAAAAGGCATACGAAAAGAAAAAGGTGATCCTCTCATCCGGCAGGGAAAGCGACTTTTACGTGGATTGCAGGCAGGTGACCCTGAACAGCGAGGGGGCATACCTCGTTGGAGCCACGATCTACGGCATGCTCAACGAAAAGGGCGAAAAAGTAGATGCCGTTGGCGGGTTGACCCTCGGGGCCGACCCGATCGTTACCTCTGTTGCCGTGATATCCCACATCCGGGGAAACCCGAAACACTCCTTTATTATCCGAAAGGAAGCAAAGAAGCACGGCACGGGTGCCTGGATCGAGGGAACAAGGAATTTGACAGAAGGAATGAAAGTGGCAATACTTGAGGATGTTGTAACCTCAGGGGCGTCAACGCTCAAGGCGATCGACGGGGCAAAATCCATCGGGTTGGACGTTTGCAGGGTAATCTGCCTCGTCGACAGGAATGAGGGAGGGGCCGATGCAATCAGAGATGCCGGCTATGATCTGGAAGCCATTTTTCTGCGGGAAGAAATCGAGGAAAAGCAGTAAGGTCTCTTTTCTGTTCCCTCTCGTTATGATGTTTACCCTCCTTATCGTTGGGTCCTGTGCGCCGAAAAAGATGTCACAGTATGAAAAAACTACCCGTTCGGGAAAATACTCCTCCATATTCGATAGACACACCTCGACGAAGGGTGTGTATCATGGCATCGAGACGAGTTTCATCGTGCACGGCACGATCTTTACCCCGGAGTTCAGGGAGGCATTCCTCTCGGAATATTACAGTGTGTACTACCTCGACGAAGGGAGAAAGGAAGCTATTAGAAAATTCATCGAAGAGGAGTCTGCGGGGAAGGCGAGATTTGTCGTCGCTCTCTACACGAGCAACGACAGGATCAATGATCTTGACGATGCCAAGACTGTCTGGAGCGTGTACCTTGTAACCGGCAAAGAGGAGAAGATCAAACCCTCCAACGTTAAACAGCTGGAATTGAACGAAGAGGAGATCGCCAGATTCTTCCCATTCGGCGACAGGTACTGGTATCGTTACTACGACGTGCGGTTCGATATCGATTCAAAAAACCGGGTCCTGATTGATCTTGCCGACCCTTACATGAAACTGGTTTTCGCGTCCCCGGTGGGCAGGGCAATCCTCGTCTATACACCGTAAAACCGCTCAAACCTCAACACCGTGTCTTTCATCATATTTTCATCGTCCCGGTAGGGGTAATCTATGTTGGAGTGAAGACCTCTGCTCTCTTTTCTCCCGATAGCCGACTGTATGATAAGGTCGGCAACGGTAGCGATGTTCCTGAGTTCGATAAGATCCGTTGAGAGCACAAAATTCCAGTAGTATTCCGATATCTCTTTCTTTATCAGGTCGATTCTCTCCTTTGCCCTGTAGAGTCTCTTGTTCGACCTCACGATGCCGACATAGTTCCACATGAGTCTACGAATCTCGTCCCAGGTGTGAGATATAACGACGAGCTCATCGGGGTCGGTGGCATTTCCCGGATCCCACGCCGGTATCGATATTTCCCCCACCTGATTTCTTCCCAGGTACGATTTATGGCTTTTCTCGTATGCCCTGTTCGAGAAAACCAGGGCTTCAAGGAGAGAATTGCTTGCCAGCCTGTTTGCCCCGTGGAGGCCGGTACAGGCTGTTTCCCCTGCTGCGAAGAGCCGCTTGATCTCCGTTTCACCGTTTTGATCTGTCAGGACACCGCCGCACTGGTAGTGGGCGGCGGGAACGACGGGCAGGGGTTCCTTCGTCATATCGTAGCCGAACTGGAGGCACGTGGCATGGATGTTTGGAAAACGGGTCCGGACAAATTCGGGGGGTTTGAAGGAAATGTCGAGGAGGACGTAGTCTTCGCCCCGCTTCTTCAGTTCGAGGTCGATAGCCCTGGCGACGATATCTCTTGGTGCGAGCTCTGCCATTTCGTGATAATCGGGCATAAATCTCCTGCCGTCTTTTCTCAGCAGAGTGGCGCCTTCGCCTCTCACCGCCTCCGATATCAGAAATGATTTGGCCCGGGGGTGGTAGAGGCACGTGGGGTGAAACTGGACGAACTCCATGTTTGCCACGGCTGCCCCGGCCCGGTATGCCATGGCCACACCGTCACCCGACGCGATATCGGGATTGCTGGTATATAGGTAAACCTTTCCTGAGCCGCCTGTCGCGAGGATGGTAGAGTCTGCTATGAAGGTGTGTATTTTTCCTGTCCTGTTTTCGAGCACATAGGCGCCGATGCACTCATCGGCTTTGTACCGGTCGAAGGATTGGAAGCGGTTCAGGGTTATGAGGTTGATTGCGGTATGGAATTCGAAAATATTGATATTCGGGTTTTCCTGAACCATGCTGACAAGGACGCGCTCAACCTCTCTTCCCGTGAGGTCCGATGCGTGGAAAATCCTCCTGTGTGAGTGGCCACCCTCTTTTCCGAGGTCGAACTCTTCAATATCGGAATTTTCCCTTCTTGAGAATTGAACTCCCCACGAGAGGAGGTCTTTAATCCGGTTCGGCCCATCTCTGATAACGAGCTCGACAACGTTTTTGTGGCAGATACCTGCTCCGGCCGCGAGGGTGTCTTTGATATGATCGTCAAAACTGTCTTCCGCGTCCCAAACAGACGCTATTCCCCCCTGGGCAACATAGGTGCTCGATTCGGTAACTTCCCTCTTTGTGATTATGTTGACGTTACCATGCTTCGATGCCCTGAGGGCGAAACTGAGGCCGGCAACGCCGCTTCCAATTACTAGATAGGATGATCGAAATTCCATCGACCAGCTCCTTTATGGTTTTTCTGATTTCGGTTTATTTGTATACTGTTATGATGATATAGCGTAAAACATTATTGTGGAAATTTAAACCATGATAAATCTGAACCGAACAATGGCTGCGTCGATTATCATCTTCTTTGCCCTCCAGGCTGCTGCGACAGCGGACATATACCGCTATGTTGACGAAAACGGGGACGTTTACTTTGCCGATTACCCGAAAGGCTCGAGCTACGACCTCTACATAGAAACGAGGAAAGAGAAGAGCCTGGGCAGGTCGAGGGAAGCCAGGAACGAATGGATTATACGGTACGTCGAGGAAATAGCAGAGCTGAAGGGCTTGGAGCCGGCGCTCATAAAGGCAGTAATAAAAGTCGAGTCGAATTATGATCATCAGGCGGTTTCTTCCAAGGGGGCAAGGGGGATCATGCAGATTCTCCCGCGATCTTTTCCCGATGAGGACGAGGACAACCTCTTTGATCCATTGAAGAATGTCGAGATCGGGGTGAATCACTTGAAAATGCTTGTCGATAAATTCGGCGGGAACATTTCCCTCGCCCTGGCTGCCTACAATGCCGGCGAGGGGGCGGTCTTGAAGTATGACGGCATCCCCCCCTATCCCGAGACCCAGGCGTACGTCGAGAGGGTGCTCGCGTTTTACAGGAAGTACAAGGAGTAGAAATGGGGGAAGTAAAGAAACTGAACGCAGCAAACCTGCTCTCCCTTTTCAGGATAGTAATCATTCCCATCGTCGTTGTTCTGCTGATAGATCCCGGGAAAAAGGCGAGCATTGCTGCCTCCGCCCTTTTCCTGATAGCCTCTTTGACCGATACGATCGACGGCATCGTCGCCCGCAAAATGGAGCTGGTGACCGACCTGGGAAAGTTTCTCGATCCCCTTGCGGACAAGTTGCTCATCTCTTCCGCTCTCATAATGCTCGTGGCTGCACAACGGATTCCTGCCTGGATTGTAGCCATTATCGTGGCGAGGGAAATAGGCGTGACGGCGCTCCGGGGAATGGCATCGTCGGAAGGGGTGGTAATTGCCGCGTCCATGGTCGGGAAGGTGAAGACGACGCTTCAGGTTGCAGGCACTTTTTGCCTGACTCTGCACTACACTTTTTTCGGGATAGACTTCCATTTTGCAGGAATGATACTGATCGTCGTGGCCCTGGTTCTGACTGCATGGTCAGGCTTGGATTACTTCGTGAAGTTCTTGAGGGAAATATTCTAAAAAACCCATTCCGTTTCCGTCGAAGCGGCTCGACCTTTCCGTTAGGGGAGTTGATCCGATGCCAGGGCATGCTCCCTTTCCCGCGGCCGGGGTGAGGGATCGAGGGGAACCTGTCTATCGTCGTTTCCCGGTTTGGCTCCAAAACTGTTGACATGAGCCCGGCGTTATTGTAATCTCTTTTCTACGCGAATCGAGCGGATTTGCGGGCGTAACTCAGCGGTAGAGTGCAACCTTGCCAAGGTTGACGTCGCGGGTTCAAATCCCGTCGCCCGCTCC
>JABAOF010001179.1_pt2 | contig 162368 bp, 141 predicted proteins | sample 7062171 | NCBI WGS metagenome assembly JABAOF01 (sample SAMN14538628, study PRJNA623070) | marine sediment metagenome | biome: marine biome [ENVO:00000428]; feature: marine pelagic biome [ENVO:01000023]; material: deep marine sediment [ENVO:00002113] | place: India: Gulf of Khambhat ... | reverse complement strand
GAAAATTACTTTTTGAGGGTTGACTATTTATTTTAAAAATTTTTTTTTACTGCACAGCCCATATATTCGCTGCCCTAATTGATTTGTATATAAATAATTCATAAAACTATGTCTGAACAAAACATTATTTCGCTGGTTGCTGCTAACGTTCAAATTTCATTGAAGCAGGTTGAAACTGTTATTCAGTTATTAACCGAAGGTGCCACCATTCCATTCATTGCCCGATACAGAAAAGACCGTACCGGTGGTTTAGATGAAGTGCAAATTGAAAAAGTTCAGGAAGAGCATAAACGCTTACAACAATTTTTCCAATTAAAAGCCAGTATTGAAAAAACTATTACAGAACAGGGAAAAATGACAACGGCTTTACAGGAACAATTAAACAAAGCCACCACCGTTGCAACTTTAGAAGATATATATCTTCCTTTTAAACCCAAAAGAAAAACCAAAGCTCAAACGGCCCGTGAAAATGGATTAGAACCTTTAGCCACCTTAATTCTGAAACAAAAAAATATTGACCTCGAAGAGGCTGCTGTTCAATTTTTGAATGAAACCATCACAGATACCAATGCAGCACTGCAGAGCGCCAGAGATATTATTGCGGAAACCATAAATGAAGATGCTGAAATAAGAGCCAAACTCAGGTATTTGTTTGAACAAAAAGCGATATTTCAAAGTAAGGTACTCACTGATAAAGAAAATGAGGGAATTAAATTTAAAGATTATTTTGACTTTCAGGAACCTGTTTCCAAAATTCCTTCACACCGCATCCTGGCAATACTTCGCGGATTTTTAGAAGGGTTTTTACGAATCAGCATTGCCCCCAACGAAGAGGAAGCCATTGCTATTATAGAAGAAAAATATGTTACAACTTTTGGAAACCCATCGGCCGAACAAATCAAAAAAGCCATTAAAGATGCCTATAAAAGACTTTTGCAGCCTAGTCTTGAATCGGAATTAAGAACCGCCTTAAAACTAAAAGCAGATGAGGAGGCCATTCAGGTATTTGCTGAAAATTTAAAACAACTATTGTTGAGTGCGCCATTAGGCAGCAAAAGAATTTTAGCAATTGATCCCGGCTACAGAACCGGATGTAAAGTAGTTTGCTTAGATGAAACCGGAGCTTTATTACACCACGATTTGATTTATATACATGAAGCCAACAAAAAACAGCAAAGCGCTACCGTTATTGTATCATTGATTCAAAAATATGCTATTCAGGTATTTGCAATTGGCGATGGTACTGCCGGTAGGGAAACAGAGCAATTCATTAAACAACTGCAAACAGGATTGCCGGTGTTTTTGGTAAATGAAGATGGTGCCTCTATTTATTCTGCTTCTGAAATTGCCAGAGAAGAATTTGGTAATTATGATGTTACGGTTCGCGGAGCAATAAGTATAGGCAGAAGGTTAATGGATCCTCTGGCCGAATTGGTGAAAATTGATCCTAAAAGCATTGGTGTTGGCCAGTACCAGCACGATGTAAATCAATTCAGATTGAAAGAAAAGCTTGACCAGACTGTCATTAACTGTGTGAATGCGGTAGGCGTAAACATAAATACTGCCAGCAAACATTTATTAAGTTATGTAAGCGGTATTGGTGGCACATTGGCGGCACAAATTATTGAATACAGAAACACCATTGGAAAATTTACCGATAGAAAGCAATTATTGAATGTACCGCGATTAGGTCAAAAAACTTTTGAACAATGTGCAGGCTTTTTGCGGATACAAGCGGGTGATAATCCTTTAGATGCCAGTGCCGTGCATCCGGAAACTTATCCAATTGTTGAACAAATTGCCAAAGACTTACAAACAGATGTGCAACACATTATTGGTAATGAAACTTTATTGCAATCAATAAAACCTTCAAAATACATTTCTGAAACCATTGGTACTTTAACCATTCAGGATATTTTAAATGAACTGAAAAAACCCGGCTTAGACCCCAGAAATGAAATAGAGCAATTTGAATTTGCAGGTATTTACAGCATTGATGATGTAAAACCGGGTGTTATTTTACCCGGTATTGTTACCAATATTACCCGCTTCGGTGCTTTTGTGGATATTGGTGTAAAACAGGATGGTTTGGTGCATGTGAGTGAAATTGCCAATCGGTTTATTTCAGATCCATCAGAAGCATTAAAACTAAATGATAAGGTAAAAGTAAAAGTATTAGAAGTAGACGCAACCAGAAAAAGAATTGCCCTATCCATTAAACAGGCCGAGGAAACACCACAACAGTATAAAAAAACAAATAAACCGATCCACAAAAAACAGCATCAGCAAACTGACGATTTAAGTAATTTAAGCGTTACCGATGCACTTTCATTATTAAAAAAGAAGTTTGGCAAATAAAAAACAACCGCAGCAATTCAACTGCGGTTGTTTTCTGAAAATATTAGTATAATTAATTTTCTGAGAAAGGCAAAGGAAACTCTTTCCAGATATGATCGGTAGGGCGATCTAAAGGCAATGTGTTCAGTAAATTATACCTGCGCACATCAATCCATCTGTATCCTTCATAAAATAATGAGTACCTTCTTTGTTTTAACATTTCGGTAAGCAAGGCTGTCTGTGTTAAAGGGCCACTGTAATTCGGCAAGTTGTGCCCGTTACGAATAATATTAATAGCAGTTTGTGCATCGGTCAAAGCATTACTTTGAATTTTTGCTTCAGCATAAATTAATATCAATTCTTCATTACGAATGATTGAAACCGGATCTATATTTGTTTTGAATATAGCCAAATCGTAATTGCTGGTTAAACCACTTTGTGTAGCAGGTGCTGATCGTAAAGCTACTTTATGAATTCTGTCATCACCAGGCTCAATATCAGTAACATAGGATGGTTGCGCCAGGCGATTTTCACCGGTATTGTTTAAAGGCAGGTACAGTGGATTTAACTGATCACCGGATGCAGTAGAAAAAACATGATAAATACCTGTATTAAAATTTCCATTCAAATTAAAGAATGATGCATTTAAGTCAGTTAAAGCTGCCGTCCAGTTTTGTTGATAAACATCTACTCTTGCAGCCAGAGCTCTGTTAAACTGAACCAAACCGCTGGCTGTTGTAAAGCCGCTAAACCCAGATGACAAATTAAAAATAACATTACTTCCGTTTAAATCTGCCTGGCCCTGATTCAACAAGTTAGTGATTGCCGTTAATGCTTCATTCAAACTAACTATCGGTCCCATCTTATTATAATCAGCCACATCAACTCTGATACCATTTTCATAGGTTAAATTTAAATTCAATAACAGTTGATACGCAATAATGGTTTTGGCCCATCCGGTATAAGCCTTTCTTTGTGCATCAGTTAAATAAGATGAATTCGTTGCTGCCTGAATTAAGATATAAGCATTACGAATGGTATTGTAACGAGAACCCCAGGGATTGGTTAAATAAAATGTATTGTTATCCAAAATTGCACTCCCTGCGCCCAGTAAGTCGGATGTATAACGCGGTTCAGAACCGGAAAAACGATATCCTTCTCGTCCAATCATGCTTACCACATCCAAATATATAGAAACATTATTGCGCAAAGACGATTCAGTACCGGTTACCAGATTATTCAATTCGCTAATCGTAGCATCTGTGGTTATTTGTTGTGAAGTAGGGCCATTCAAATAAGGGATGGGTTCTTTTTTACAGGCAGTATTCATTAGAATAAATATACTAATGATGCCGATTCGTACAAGATATTTTTTCATATATAAATATTTTTATTTATAAAATTAGAATGCAATGGATACATGAAACTGAACACGTTTAGATGTTGGAAATGGTGTTACATCAACTCCGGATGAGAAACCCACACCAAAATTTGAGACTTCCGGATCGTAACCAACATATGGCGTAATTACAATAAGATTATTACCGGATACACCTAACTGAATTCTGTCAATATTTTTTATTTTATATGGTAGCGTATAATACAAACCAATTTCTCTGAATTTTACAAAACTTGCATTTTGCACAAATGGTCTGGATGAAACACCTAAAGCTGCAATTCTGTTTGCTCCTGCAGTTTTGCCATTGCTTTGCAGTACATCAAAATCAGGACTGGTACCACCTAAATCTGTTAACAACTGTGTTAAGTTAATCACATCGCCACCTTGTTTCCAATGTATTAAAAAGCGCAATGACCAGTTTTTGTGAATGGTAAAATCATTCAGAAAATTCATTTGAAAATAGGGCTCAGCATCGCCAAGTTTACCAACTCCACCATTCCCATTCAGCCCTACAATTTGGGTAGCAGTGGCACCTTGCTGGATGAAATAGGTACCCAGAGTGGTTCCAAATGCACCTAACGGAAAGGCAGGTATATTTAACTGTGTAATCAATGAACGGTTCATCCAAAAATTAGTAGTTGAACTCCATCTGAAATTTTTATTATCTACCGGTATGGCTTTTAAACTTAGTTCAACACCTCTGTTTCTTAAACTGCCTGCATTCAAATAGCGGGTACTAAAACCGGTTGATGCAGGTACCTGACCTTGTAACAGTAAGTCTTTCACTACTTTATTGTAGAAAGTTGCTTCCAAACTTAGTTTACCTTCTAAAACACTTACATCCACACCAGCCTCTAATTCTGTTTGCCGCTCTGAACCAATGTTGCCATCTCCTAAAACAGTAGTTACCAACGAGCCTGCATAACCTCCTATATTAGCAGAATTCAGTGGTGTAAATCTGCTGATGTAAGCAGGAAAATTACTTGACTCACCATAAGCAACTCTTAATTTCAAATCATTAATGGTATTGCTTTTCCAAAAATTCATTTTAGATAAATTCCAGGCCACATTGGCTTTGGGATAAGTAAAGTATTTTTTATAATCCCCATTGTTGGTTGACTGGTCAAACCGAACACCGGCAGTGATGTTCAAATAATTATTCAAAGCAAATTCTTCCTGCACAAATGCACCATCGTTTTTATATTTTATTCTAAACTGCGATACATTGATGGCGCCTGCCTGATCAAGATTTGTTTGTATACCAATTAATTGCGTTGCAACATTCAGAATATTATCATACTTGCCAAATTCATGCGTAATACCGGCAGTAGTTACAAATGAAAGTTTATCTGAAGGCTTATAAGAATTTACCAAAAAGCCAGCCCAATTGGTATTTACATTATTGGTATTTCCCTGAATACTATGTCCCTTTGTAGTGTTCACCTCAAATTGTAATGAAGATGGAAATAAGGCTGTTGTTTTTAAATTATAGTAATCTAAACCGCCACGTGCAATGAGTTTTGTTGTCATTTTTGCTGACTCCTGCAAAATGGCTTCTACATTTACTCCACCAATATACCGATTGGTTAATTCATTATTCGTCATCAAATCTCTTGTTTGCAAAGGATTGGAAGCCGCAAAAGGATTATTGGGATAAATACCATTGGCATCTGGAAACAATTGCGCAAAAGAAGGGGTAGAAGATAATGCCACTCCAAATGAAACACCGGCATTATCATTATTGGTTAGCCCTCGGTTTGCAGATGAATTTATATAAGTTGAACTATAACTTAGTTTAATTTTATCACTAATATGATGGTCAATATTTACCCGCAATGAATTATTAGCATATCCGGTACCTTTAATAATTCCATCTTCATTTCGTAAACCACCAGCCATATAAAAAGTGGTTTTATCATTTCCGCCACTAATAGATAAGCGGGAGTCGCGAATAAAGCCTTTTTGTCCATACATTTCTTTTTCATAATCATATAATTTTCCTGCTGCTTTGGCTGCATCATAAGCTGCAACATCCCAACCCTGATCCTGCACTATTTTATCGGTTAATGGTCGCTGACCTAAGTATTTAATAATTGAGTTGAATCCAACATCCTGTGAAAGATTAAAACGCGTTTTACCTGCACGACCTCTTTTTGTGGTGATAATGACCACACCGGCAGCAGCCTGTGCACCATAAATACTGGCAGCAGAAGCACCTTTTAATACCTCCACAGTTTGTATGTCTTCAGGATTTAAATCAGCAATTCGATTCGATGCATTATCCTGATTGGATGAATTCCCGGCGGTAGCAGCAGCAGTTACTGCATTCAAACCGGCAGAAGTGGCTGAATTGTTCACAATTACTCCATCTACCACAAACAAGGGCTGCGAATTTCCAAAAATGGTAGTAACTCCACGTAATTTAATAGATGTACCCCCACCGGGCGCACCTGAATTGGCAATAATATTTGCCCCCACTACTTTACCGTTCAAAGCAGCATCAAAAGTTTGAGCCGGTGCCGTACCTGCTAACTCACGGGCACCAATTACAGCAACTGCATTGGCAGCATTGCTTCTTTTAACTGTAGTTGCCAAACCCGTAACAACTACTTCATCTAAACGAGCATAGTCTTCCTTTAAAGCAATATTAAAGGAATTGGTTTCATTCGTAATTTTTAAAGTTTGTGTTCTAAAACCGGTAAAACTAATTTCAATGGTTGCACCAACAGATACTTTCAATGAAAAATTACCCTGCGCATCACTCATAGTACCACCTGTACTGCCTTTTACTGCAATGTTGGCGCCCGCTACAGGACTTGCATTTTGGTCTGTAATTTTTCCGCTAATGTTTTTTTGTTGTGCAAATGCTATTGCGGGCAAAAGCAACAATAGCCAACACAATAGCAACATACTTGATTTGTTTTGCATAAGTGTAGTTTTGGTGAAAAATCTGAATCTTAAAAATAGCTTATTATTATTGAATTTAAAACCGTTTTTAAATATTTTTATCATAATTAAATAATTTAGCAATTGATATAAAATATCATCCATATTTACGATCTCTGGCAGCTAAAAAAACATTGTAAAAATGTATTCAAAACAGAATTTGCAGACTACATACAATATCCCCAATTTTGCGCCATGCATTTACAAAAGAAAGATGTGGTTTTAATGGCCATTTGCACCGGATTAATTGTTGCCAATATTTATTACATACAACCCCTGATTGTTTTAATTGCACAAAGTTTTCATGTGCCGGAAAATGTAGCCGGAAGCACAACCTATTTAACACAGGCCGGCTACGCAACAGGGCTCCTGATTTTAGTACCCTTAGGTGATATGATGGAGCGTCGTAAACAAATTATTGCCACCACAGTATTGGCAATTGTTGCTTTGATAGGTGTAGCCAAAGCGCCCAATTTTTTAACCTTGCAGATTTGCTGTTTTTTTGTTGGCGCAGGCTCTATTGTACCACAACTTATTCTGCCATTGGCAGCTACCCTCTCCGATCCCACTCAAAGAGGTAAAGTAGTGGGAACCGTTATGAGTGGGCTTTTGGTGGGCATTTTACTTTCGAGAACATTAAGTGGAGCTGTTGCAGAATGGCTGGGTTGGCGAAGTATGTTTTGGATAGCAGCCATACTGTGCATTTTTTTAGCCTTTTTCATGCAAAAAAGATTTCCTCAAAATCAGGTTGTTTTTGAAGGCCACTATGGCCACCTGATGCAATCTTTAATTCATCTGATTAAAGAGCAACCTATTTTAAGAGAAGCTACTGCCATTAATATGTGTTGTTTTGCCGTGTTTGGCAGTTTTTGGACAACCATGGTTTTACTGCTTTCCAAAGCTCCCTTTCATTTTGCTACTCATCAAATTGGTTTATTTGGTATTGCCGGTGCGGCCGGTGCCATAACTGCACCTTTTGTTGGTAAATTAAGCGATAAGGGCACACCACGTAACACTTTAAAAGTAGGGTTATTGCTGTTTCTCATAAGTTTATCGGTTTTATATTTTGGCCGAAGCAGTGTTATACTGATGATTATTGGCACCATTTTGATTGATATTGCACAGCAATCCGTTCACGTTACCAACCAAACAAGGGTTTATGCATTGATGCCCGAAGCCCGAAATAGATTAAATACTATTTTCATGAGTCTTAGTTTTGTAGGCACCACATTGGGTTCTGCAATGGGGCTGTTGCTTTGGAAATGGGCATTGTGGCCTGGTGCAATAGCCGGATCCGTTAGTTTAATTATTTTAGGTTGGATTATATTTTTGCTAACAGGCAAAAAATAAATCATCGGTTTTTATATAGTATATAAATTGGCTTCTCCATTTTCTTGCATCAATGCCAGCTCAATAAAATAATAATACCGGCATTTGTTTTACATGGCATCGCCTGTTGCGTCGCAATCACTTCATCGTTCCGAAAATTTGGCAGCAGGCATACATGTATACATGTTCATCACATCCAAAATTTATGATTACGCGTTTCCCGTTCATCCAGTTACCTGTTGTATATAAAAAACCCTCTTCAAACAAAATTTAAAAAGGGTTTGCAATACCAAAGGAATAGAAATGGTTAGTAATTATTGCTTCTTCAATTTTACAAAGTAAATAATAGTATTATGCATTAAATCGTTCGAAATACTTACTTCAGTGCGTTTTCCCTGATCATCTGTAATTACCAGCAATGCAGAGTTAGGTGGTATATCGCCTAAATTCTCAGCAAAGAATATCATCTCATTCTTTTTCTCATTCGGCTCTACTGGCACTTTAAAAGTAATGGCTCTATCAGTTTTCAATTCCTGTTTGTACACCACTATTTCTGAATTGTAAATTACAGATACACTATCGTGATCAAAAGTCCCATTGTCATACAAATCAACATGTACAGAATCGGAGGTAGTATAAACCGTAAACACCTGATTGATGGATCTGTGATTAATGGCAGTTAACAACAATCTGCTCTTGATTTGTGAAATAGAATCGAGTGTGGCAATTTTTTTGTCTTTTTGTAACAACTCGTTTCCAATATGCGGTGGTATATTATTTTTAGTAATAGCTGCATTATTGTTAACTTTTGATGGTTTTGCAGTTACATACGGATTAGTATCCGCAACAGTTTGTTGATTTTTTTGTTTGTATGCTTCTGCACGTTTGGCTTTTCTTTCTGCCTGTAATCTGGCTTTGTGTTCAGCTGCTTCCCTTACCTTTTTTGCTCTTCTTAAGCGTGCAGCTTCTTCCTGCTTATGTTGTTTTAATTTTTTTTCTGCTCTCACCTCAGCTAAATGTTCTGCTCTGGCTCGTGCTTTTTCTTCCCGTAGTAATTGTCTTTCTGCTTTTAAATTGTTGTTGGATTTAGTTGTGGGTTCATCCGGCTCAAATCTGTACGGACGCCTTCCATTTCTAATATCATCTAAAATTTGGTCAATATCCAACTCCTTACCTGATGGAACCCATTTGGGATTTTTAGATCTGGTTACAATTACATCCGATCTGCGATTTACAATTTGTTGTGCAGTATCGTAAGTATCATCATCTTTACAAGGCAATATTAAATGCTGTTCACCATAAAAATCAACATTAATTCTGGATGCATTAATATGATGTTTAATCAGGTACATTTTTACTGCCAATGAACGGGCTTTCGATAAACGCAGGTTCAATTCAAATTTGCCTTTGCAATCGGTAAACGAACCAATTACTACATTTAATTCCGAATTTTCTTTCAATAATTGTATAATGGTATCTAAACTATTCCTGTCTTCCGAACGTACTTTCGCTTTGTAGAAATCAAAATTAACAGATACTCTTTTTACAGTTGCGTTGTTTAATGAATCGAGTATATGCCTGCGCATTTGTTCTTCATCACTTAACTTATTTACCGGCACTGTAATAACAGGGGGTGCATTTTGTACAGTAGTATTATCTGTTTGATTAGCTTTTGATGTATCAATAGCTGACTCTTTTGAAGTATCTGGTAATGGTGGTAATTTAATAGACTGAAAAACTTCTAAACAACAGGGTGATTCACGATCGGAAGTAAAATAAGCAGTATCGGCATCGCCAATGCTGTTGTAATAAATATCATCTTTTACAGAGTTAATGGGTAATCCCAAATTTTGAGCAGTATTCCACTGGTTGGTAACGATGTTGCCTTTACTTTTATAAATATCCATACCACCTAAACCAACTCTTCCATTCGAACTAAAATACAAAAGGGCACTATCCGCAATAAAAACTGGCGCAACATCATCTTCACTGGTATTAATGGCGGCACCTAAATTATCAGGTGTACCGGTTGGTAAACCATCTTCTAAAGCAATTTTCCAGATATCATATTTTCCCATGCCGCCGGGCCTGTCTGAAGCAAAAAATAAAAATTTACCATCTCTTGTAACAAATGGATGACGTGCATTGTGGCCTTTTGCATTCACCAAAGTATCTAAAGGATAAGGCGCATCCCACGGAGCATCCAAACCTGAACGTGTTGCGGCATATATGATGTATTTATTGGCTTCGTTTTGCTGATCTTCATTCCATCCGGTAAAATAAATATGCAATCCATCTGCCGAAAACTGTGCTGCGGCAGCATCATAAGCTAAACCTTGCGGAAAAGCTTTACTAATATTGTTTTGATTGGTATTAAACTGATACAGTGTTGATCGGTAGACTACCTGTTTATTTTTTCCAACAGTATCTGGTCTGGAACTGCTAAAAACAAAAATGCTGTCATTTAATTTAGTATACGCATAATTAGACCCTAACGCATTCACAGGTGCAGGCATTTTTTGTATTGAAAAACGTTGCAGGTTTTGTTGTTGTTCAATATTAAAACGACAATCTGCCATTTCTTTTAAAGCCAAAGCTGAGTAAGCATCTTCCTGTGTATGTTCTGCCGTAAATTTCGATAATGCTTTAATCGCTTTATCCGGTTCGTTCATGGCACGCAGTGATATTCCATACCATAAATAGGCCATGATATCCGGTTTTTTTTCAAGACTTAGGTATCGTTCATAGTTTGGCAAAGCATCCTGATAATCGTGGTATAACCGGTATGATTCAGCTAATTGATGGGTAATATAAATTTCTTTTGCCCCTTTTGGCTTTCTGCCGCTTTTATGCACTCCAGGTATATAAGGCAATACTCCATTCCCATTAGCAATGTTACCATTAAGTGCTTTATGATACAACTGTGCAGCTCCATAATAATTTTTTTCCTTGAACAACTGGTCTGCTCTTTTCGTGTAAGCTCTGACAGATTGACCATTTACAACAGATACGCAAAAAAACACCACTAAAAATATAGTAATGCGTTTAAATAAAAAACAGGTTAGTAATGTAACTCTATACAGCATGCTAATGTTATAAAAGAGATTTTCTATGTATGAATATAGGCACACTTTACAGGAAGGATGTAAAAACAGCCCAATAAGTTTTTAACATTATGTGGGTAACATTTATTGCATATTTGAAAATTTATTAGAAATTATACCGACGAAGCATGCAAAGTGTGCAGTATTAAAATAAAAAAGTTATTCTGTAATGCAACAGAATAACAATTCACTAACCTGAATAGCAGTTGGATTAAAGACGGGGACAAATAAACTTAGTAGCCGGTATTTTTTTGCGATGTACATAACTGATTGAAATTTCATAACCGCCCCGGTAAGCCGACGCACTGTTTAGGGTTGAAATATTGATATCATAACTAAGCCCCACAATAAAACCATTTAAATTAATTCCAATATTAGGCGCAATGGCATCATTGTTTCTGTACATAACCCCTGCAATAAGATCTTTGGTATAATCAAGTGTATAATTTAGATATAATCCACCGGCAATTTCAGATGCAGCACCCTGTCTTTCATAAATAACATGTGGCGTTAATTGCAATAAATCGTTCACTGCAATTCTGGTACCTGCATGAATGGAATAACGTACCGGTATAAAACTATTACTGGCTTGTAAAAATTTATCAGTTGGTTGTGTGGGATGGTATAAACTTACTCCAATAAATGGATTTACTTTTTTATTAGGATCACCATCATAATACATTACGCCAACGCTTCCATCCAAAGTATATGCTGATGTTTTTGAAAAAATTTCATTCGACGGAAAGGTGGGATCGTAACCTACCAATGGATTAAACTGGTTGCCAAATTTTAGTTTGGAAGGATCAACACCCCGATAAATAAATCCGAATTGAAATCCACCACTTAATCTTTTATATTCACTTAAATGAACTTGATAAGAAAGTGATAAATAACTATTGGTGTAATTATAACCACCATCGCCCGCTGATTGATTTAAAACCATTAAACCAACTCCAAAACTATTCGGTAATGCTGCATCTAAACTAATCCCTTTCGTTAATAATGGTGTAGCAACAGATGCCCATTGATTACGAATATTAGCTGTAGTTCGATAATCTCCGTCTATTACCCCTGTCATTGCAGGATTTAACCACATAGGGCTTGCATAATACTGTGTAAAATGAGGGTCTATTTGCGCTTCTGCAATAGAAACGCAAAATAATAAACCAATCATTAAGTATCTCATTTTAATCATACAATCCTGATTTCCTTAACGAATAAGTGTTATTGAACCCCTTCGTTTTACTTTTTCATTACTCTGTAATGTTGCTTCGAAGGAATAATAATATACACCTACCGGCATTTTTGTACCATTATAACTTCCATCCCATCCTTGAGATTGTGTGGAAGTATAAAAAATTAATTGCCCCCACTGATTGTATATAGACAATTTCATTGTCTTTATAGTATTCCCATAAACAAAGAATAAATCATTATTACCATCTCCATTGGGCGTAAATGAATTAGGAATAAAAATGGCATCACCAATAGGGTTTAAAGTTGTAACTGTAATACTGCCCGGTGCACTTTCCTGACAAGCCAACTTACCTAAGGCTTTTACTTTAAAATTGATAGTTTGGTTGGGTACTAATCCGGTTACCAATTCTTCTAAGGCAGTGAGGCCGGCAGCGGGTAACTGAAAGGTGGCACCGTTGTCTAAACTGATTAAATAACTCACTGCTCCTGGAACCGGTAACCAACTAAACAAAACACTGTTTGCGGTTATGGTGTCTGCCTGAACAACGGGTGTGCTTAATGCAGAAGCTACCTGAATGCCAATAGATGCATTTGTAGCTGCACAAATAGGTGGATTTGTGTTGGCTAATACAACATAATTGGTAGCCTGACTAATGGGTTGTGTTGTATATGAAGTACCAGTAAATAAAAGTGTATTGTTACCCACTTTATACCAATTATAATTTACGCCTGTTTCAGGATTCACTATGGATAATGTATCGGCTGTACCCGGGCAAACTGTATCTGATGTTGCCTGAATGGTAAAAGGTTTCGGACTTGTTGCAAATTGAACTTTTGTACTATCGGTAACCGTACAAATACTATCTGTTACTTTAACTTTATATACTCCATTTGAATCAACAGTAGTAGATGCCGTTGTATCGCCGGTTGACCATAAGTAACTGGTGAAGCCTGTACCGGCATTCAATACTTTAGAAGTGTCATTACAAACAGTTGTGGTAGCAGCTAACAAAGTTTTTAGCGCATCCACCTTTATTGTAACCTGATCTTTACAAACATAAGGACTGTCGGTATAGGTAACAGAATATGTGGTAGTTTGTGAAGGATAAACTTTGATGGTAGTAGTAGTATCACCGGTAGACCATACTAATGTTGGTTTGGGTTGTTTTATAAGAGAAGAATCAGGATAATATGCCCAAATTCCATCGATTCTAGCCCATATCACTCTTTTATCAACCGGATCATAATATGCATAACCGTTGGATGCATTTAAAGGAGCAGCAGGTGGTACTGCACCTGTTCCTACAAACTCACTGAATCCATTATCAGTTCCCCAGTTAAACCGAAAAGTTTTTTTGGTATTCACTAAATATTGATTCAATGGGTAATCGCCTGTTGGTTGAAATCCACCGAATAAATAAAATCTATTCTTGTCATAATCGTAAGTCATAGCACCTTCATATTGAATAGTGCTGTTATTAGTGGGCAAAATATTGGTAAAGGTATACGTATTTAAATCCAATGCATATAAATCTTTCAACCAGCAAAACATACCATTGGCTGTAGCCCAAGGACTTCCTAAAGAACAGGTGCCGCTTAATTCATTCCCATCGCAACTACCCTGCCCCGAAAATAAAAATAAAGTTTTCCCATCAGCAGATGTGCCCATTAAATTTCCACCTTTTGGTGGATTACAATCACTTAAATTGGGGCGTTTTTGTATCCAGGATAAATTATTTTCATAAATCCAGTTCTTAACAGTAAACCCACCATAACCTCCATAAAAACCGGGACTATTTGTTATGGGATTCCAGTATGAGCTGGCGTTATAGTCAGCATTATCAAAAGCACCGTTGCCTATTTGTGTCCATGCACCACCGGTAGCCGGTACTGCATAAACATTGTCTTTTCCTGCACGCCATAAAATCAGCCTGTTGTTGGTATAGTCATACGTAAATTCGGTATAGTTACCAGGCCATCCCGGCCAGTTATTGGCAAAAATTTCGGTACTGGTTTTGTTCTTTAAATCGTACCGAATAATTCTTTTGTTAATGATTGAATACAAATACTGATTTACCTTATCATAACCATATGCCTTGAGGTTAAAAGCAGTTTGGTCAATATTATTTCCACTAATTAATAATACCCAAACCCCGGGTGGTTCACTGTCAACATGTACCGGTTTAATGGCAGTAAGGGTAACGGTATCTCCTTTACAAATTGTGGTATCTTTTTGTACAATTAACTTAGCCGGACAAGAAAAAGGAGCAATTGCACTATCAAATGAAATGGATATAGGATTATGTTCGTTTGAAAATGCAGGTTTTATTTTGACAGATGTATTCCTTTCAAAGGAAGGGAATGTTATTTCCCCTAATGAACTGTTTGCATTATGTAAAGAATGTACATGAAAAAACCACCAGGTGCAAAACCCAGTAAACCAGTGCTAAAAACTACCAATAAGAACGATAAAGTAAAATACTTATTCATGCGTTCAAAATAAAAGTGATACTCCCGTTTTATATTCAAAAAAATTATTCTGAAACTGGGAGTCGTAATTGTTTTTTTTATTTTTCATGAATTATCACCCAGATAAGCATCAATGAAAAACCATTATATAATTACTTAATTTCATTAAACGGCAGAGGGAATAAAATATTGTATAAGCATGTTAAAATACACATTATTTTCAATAAAACCGGTATTCTATCGATAAATTCTAAGCAAATTATTATTTTTTTTAATTATATTTTATTTTAAATACTTGCATTACAGCCGGTAATAACTTTCTTCCACATTTTACAATTGTAATAAAGAAGATTCAATTTTTGCAAAACATGCTGCTTTTTTATAAACTTTTGGCGAAAAAGTGAAAATTCAGACATTATAAAACAATTAAAATAGCATAGTGTTGGTTAAAAGAAAAAAATAAATTTTAAATTTATATATTAGTATACTGGAAATATTTTTTCCGATTTTAATCATATTTACAAGACTAACACTATGCTTCCATTCAAATGCTTTTCTAAAAAAATCTGTTTAGGTATTTTATTGATAGGCACATTGCTGCAAGTATCTGCTCAGGATCAAAGCACTTCAAAAAACAAACCCGTCTATGACCTTCATTTATACAATGGGATGCATTGGCGTAATATTGGCCCATGGCGTTCAGGCCGGTGTTTGGCGGTAATGGGTATACCCAATGATCCACACACCTACTATGCCGGACAAACCGGAGGCGGCGTATGGAAAACAACAGATGGGGGTAATTCCTGGAAATGTGTATCTGATTCTTTTTTTACCTCAAGTTCAGTGGGTGCCATTGCTGTAGCACATATCAATCAAAATATAGTTTATGCCGGTACCGGTGAGGTAGAAATGCGTAACAATATTTCTTTTGGAGATGGTATCTACAAATCTACCGATGCTGGTAAAAGCTGGAAGCATATTGGCTTAGAAAAAACTTATGCCATTGGAACCATTGCCATTAATCCTGAAAATGATAATCAGGTTTATGCGGCTGCCATGGGTAAAGTATATGGAGCCAATAAAGAACGCGGATTATATCGTTCCAATGATGGGGGCAATACCTGGCAACAAATTTTGTATGTGAATGATAGTACCGGTTGTGTGGATGTGAAAATAGATCCGGTAAACCCATTCATTGTTTATGCTTCCATGTGGCAGGCTTATCGAACTCCTTATTCATTAAGCAGCGGTGGCAGGGGCTCGGGTTTATATAAGTCGCTGGATGGGGGCAATACCTGGCAGTTGCTTTCCGAAAATCCGGGTATGCCCAAGGGATTAAAAGGAAAAATGATTTGCACCATCTCTCCGGTGCAGCATGAAAGAATTTGGGCCATTGTTGAAAATGAACACAGTGGTGTATTTCGTTCAGAGGATGGTGGTGCTACCTGGCAATTGGTAAGTACCAAAAACGATTTAACCCAACGCCCATGGTACTTTAGCCAGATTTTTGCCGATACCAAAAACCCCAATACAGTTTATGTGTTGAATGTAGAATTTTGGAAATCGATTGATGGTGGCAGTAACTGGGAAAAAATTACCAATAGGCATGGCGATAACCATGATATGTGGATAAATCCTCAAAACCCATCTAACTGGATAATGGGCGATGATGGTGGCCCACAAATTACTTTTGATGGTGGTAAAAATTTTACTGCACCTGATTTACCTACTGCTCAGTTTTACCATGTAAACTTAGATAATGAATTTCCATATCATGTATATGGTGCACAACAAGACAATACAAGTGTTAGAATTGCCAGCCGAACTGCCAATGAAGCAATTGGTATACGTGACTGGTACCCGGTGGCAGGTGGAGAAGCCGGTTATATTGTACCTGACCCCCTGAATGCACAAATCACTTATGGAGGAGAATATGACGGACAACTTAGTACCTACAATAAATCAACCGATCAAAACAGAAATATATCCGTTTATCCCGAACAGCACAGTGGAGAAGGGGCTATTGTAATGAAATATCGCTTTAATTGGACCTATCCCATCGTTTTTTCTCCGCACAATAATAAAATGATGTATGTTACTTCTAATCATGTACACAGAACAACCGATGGCGGACAAACTTGGGAAACCATTAGCCCGGATTTAACCAAAAATGATCCGGCAACCCTTCAGCCCAGTGGCGGACCCATTACTTTAGATAACAGTTTAGCCGAAGTATACGGAACCATTTTTGCATTTGCAGAATCGCCTGTGCAATCAGGTGTTTTATGGGCCGGTTCAGATGATGGGTTGGTGCATGTAAGTAAAGATGATGGCAAAACATGGCAAAACGTTACACCATCGGCCCTACCAAAATGGGCACTCATTAGTTATGTGGAACCCTCTCATTTTGATGCAGCTACCTGTTATGTTGCTGCTACACGCTATCAAAGTGATGATATCAAACCCTATTTATTTAAAACACATGATTATGGCAAAACCTGGACATCTATTTCTGAAGGTGTTCAAAGCTATAACCGCTGTATTCGACAAGACCCAACCCACCAAAACATTTTGTATTGCGGCACAGAAACCGGTATTCTTGTTTCGTTTGATGAGGGAGAACATTGGCAAAGCCTGCAACTCAATTTACCCAACACACCGATAAGAGACATACAGGTACAAACCCGCGATAATGATTTGGTGGTTGCAACACATGGCCGGTCATTTTGGGTATTAGATGACATTACACCGCTTTACCAGTTAAATGAGCAAATGGCAATGAATAAGGCTTTTTTATTTAAACCAAAATGTACATACAGAACTCCTTTAGGGAATAATAACCCAACCCCACCCGTGCATGAGGGGCAAAATGCCCCTGCTGGTGCTATTGTGCATTATTATTTCAAAAATAAACCATCCGGTGAAGTTCGTTTAGCAATTCAAACTGAAAAGGGCGACAGTGTTATTACCTATTCTTCTCAAAAAAATTATTTTGGCGAACCCATCACCCCCACTCAAAATTTTATTGAAAATCGCAAGAAAAAACAATCCGGTATTTTAACAGCAGATAGCGGAATGAATACATTTATCTGGGATTTGCGTTACCCGGATGCAAAAGCTGATACTTCTGCCACTTTTGAAGGTGCTTTAACCGGCCCAATGGCAGTGCCAGGAAATTATACCATTGCATTGTATGTTAGTGATAAATTGATTCAGAAACAACCCCTTACCATTGTAAACGACCCAAGAAATACATTTGGAACAAATGATCTGGCAAAGCAATTTGAATTAGCCCAACAAATTCACAATACACTCAATGCAATTGGAACTACAACAAAAAACATACGGCAGATCAGGAAAAAAATTCAGGATTTTGCCGGCACACTTTCCCATTCAGATTCTATTCAACAATTCAATGCACTAACAAAACCATTATTAGATAGTTTAACGATAGTTGAAACAACTTTAATGAATCCTAAAATTTTAGCAAGTGAGGATGATTTACGTTTTTCGGTTCGGTTAGAAGAAAAATTGTCGGCACTCAATGTAGCCGTTCAGCAAGCAGATGCCCCTCCCACTGCTTCTATGTACAGCAGCTATCAAAATCTAAAAGAGCAAATTGACATACAATTCAACAATTTTAGAAACCTGCTGCAAAAAAATGTTCCTGCCATTAATCAATGGATTGCGAATCAGAAACAACCATTTATTGCTTTATAAAACTAAAATTGAGTAAAAACCAGATGAAACTCACAGCCATACCAGTGATAGGTAAACCGTTACGACCATTCTTTGAAAATGTTTGTTATACAGTCTGATCTGGCTATCATAAAATGATTGCAAAAAATATTATGGACTAATTTTGCTAAATATGTTTATTTATACCTACCTTTGCACTCCAAAATTTTCCCGTAAGGTTCAACAAGTGTATCCCCGTGGATACCACCAGCAGGGTGTAATCTGAATAAAAGATTATTTATGCCAAAAGTTAAAACAAACTCAAGCGCAAAAAAACGCTTTAAAGTTACCGGAACAGGTGAAATAACCTTCCAAAAAGCTTTTAAACGACACATTCTTACCAAGAAAACCAAGAAAAGAAAAAGAACGCTCAACAAAAAAGGTCTTGTTGGTCCTACCAACAAAGATTTTGTAATGCGCTTATTACGTTTAAAATAAAATTATTACACCATCTCTTTTAAAAGAGTTAAAATATTAAAATATGCCACGTTCCGTTAATGCAGTTGCTTCAAGAGCAAGAAGAAAAAAAATATTAGATCAGGCTAAAGGCTACTATGGTAAACGTAAAAACGTTTATACCGTAGCTAAAAACATTGTTGAGAAAGGGATGACCTACAGTTATGTTGGTCGTAAACTGAAAAAAAGAGAATATCGCCAATTGTGGATTGCACGTATTAATGCTGCCGTAAGAGAAGAAGGATTAACGTATAGCCAGTTTATTCACAAATTGTCTGTGAAAGGCATAGATTTAGACAGAAAAGTATTGGCTGACTTAGCCATGAATAATCCTGAAAGCTTTAAATCTTTAGTAGCTTCTGTGAAGTAAGAAAAAACAGACAGAATGAATCATTACCGGGCTTGTCCCGGTTTTTTTGTTTTAACACCCTCCCATACAAAGCAACCCATCAAAATTTTCACAAGCGTTCATTCAAAATTATTGTATATAAATTTTTTAACATATAAAACCATAAAAAAAATTCAGTGTTTCAATTGGCACTGAACTTTTTCTATGAGTAATTTACTTTACAACTAAATATCAATTGCTTCACCATAAGCAGCAGCAGTAGCTTCTTTCAAGCCTTCACTCATGGTTGGATGCGGATGAATGGCATTTAAAATTTCATGGGCAGTTGTTTCTAATTTTCTGGCAACAACGGCTTCTGCTATCATTTCTGTTACATTGGCACCAATCATGTGGCAACCCAGAAACTCACCATATTTTGCATCGAAAATTACTTTTACAAAACCTTCTGTAGCACCTGCAGCGCTGGCTTTACCGCTGGCAATAAAAGGGAATTTACCAACCTTAATATCATACCCTGCTTCTTTTGCTGCTTTTTCAGTATAACCAACACTGGCAATTTCGGGTGTACAATAGGTACAACCTGGAACATTGTTATAATCAATTACATCGGGCAAATGTGCTATTTTTTTTTCTAAATAAGCCATATGCTCTGCTGCATTAATTCCTTCTTTTGAGGCAACATGTGCCAAAGCCTGACCGGGCGTACAGTCGCCTATTGCATAAACACCGGGTATGGTAGTTTGCTGATATTTATCAACAATAATTTTACCTTTTTCGGTTTTAATGCCATTTTCTTCCAGCCCTATATTTTCTATATTGGCTACAACACCTACGGCACTTAAAACAATATCTGCTTCTAAAGTCATCATACTGCCATCCTGTTTCTTCACCTGTGCTTTAACGCCATTACCTGAAGTATCTACACTTTCAACCGATGCATTGGTAAAAATTTCAATACCTTGTTTTTTGTATTGTTTTTCCAATTCTTTTGAAATTTCTTCATCTTCTACCGGCACAATTCGAGGCATAAATTCAACAATGGTAACTTTTGTACCCATGCTGTTGTAAACATAAGCAAACTCTACACCTATTGCACCACTGCCTACAATAATCATGCTTTTGGGCTGACCCGGTAATACCATTGCTTCACGATAACCAATTACTTTTTTACCGTCCTGTTTTAAATTCGGCAATTCACGGCTTCTGCCACCGGTTGCAACCACAATATATTTTGATTCGATGATTTGTTTGGTACCATCCGCAGCAATTACTTCAACTTTACCTTTGCCTTTTACTTTACCGGTGCCCATAATTACGTCAATTTTATTTTTCTTCATCAAAAATTGAACGCCTTTACTCATTTTATCTGCTACACCCCTGCTTCGCTGAATTACGGCCGGAAAATCCTGCGTACCGGTTGCATTAATACCATAGTTAGCACTATGTTTTATGTAATCGTACACATTCGCACTTTTAATTAATGCTTTAGTGGGTATACAGCCCCAGTTTAAACAAATACCACCTAAACTTTCTTTTTCTATAATCGCTACTTTAAAACCTAATTGTGAAGCTCTGATTGCAGCGGGATACCCTCCTGGTCCGCTTCCAATTACAATAACATCGTATGCCATAATTTAAATAATTAAGATGAGTGGTTGAAAACAATATTGTACAACCAAAAAATAACAGATGCAAAAATACTGGCTAATCTGCAAATGGAAAAAAGAGAGTTCAAAAAGGAATAAGATTTCATTGCAAAAAATTCTTTATACCAATCAAATCATGATATTTTAAGAAAATAAATTCTTATAGTTTGATAAAATAAGGCATTGGCATGCAGACTGCCCGGTGCATTTTTATTGGCTACAAAACTGCGTAGACCAAATAATGCAGCCATTTTACCATTATTAACAGCCAGTTCTAAATATCCTGCAGCATTAAACATAGCCAGCACCTCGCCCCTGGGTACATCAGCATAACTTTTACTGATTTTATTGATGGCAACATTATTTGGGATGCTAATTTCAAATGGCCGGTTGACTGCTGCTTCCTGAAATTGCTGATTTGAAATATTGATAATTACGTTATCAAATTTATCAATAAATAATACCTGACCTTCTATCCAATCATTACCCATAGAGGGTTGTAAAGAAATTTTTTGTTGAAAAGTAATAGCTGTATCAGCAAGCCGGGTTAAGGGCTCTCCCTGCAATAATCTTCCAATAATGCCTGCCAATATTTGTGTAATTTCTAAAATAGTAGCAGCTGAATGAACTGAAATAGAAAATGGCTGAATATGTTGTTTATCAGCAATCATGGTTAGGAGGCCATTGTCAGGACATATAATAATTTGTCCATTTACTTCAGCTAAAATAAATTGTTCGTTATTTCCTTCAAAACAATCTACCAAAATTAAGTGAATGGTGCCTTTTGGAAAATATTTGAATGCATGATTACATATATATGCTACATGCGGATAATTATTAGCATTTAAATCGTGATTGATATCGACAATATTGGCTTGTGCAAATTGCGTAATTATCTGACCCTTAATAGCCCCTAAAATATAATCCTGAACACCAATATCGGATGATAAAGTAACAATTGACATGCTTGTGGAACGTTGGATGCAATAATATTATTTTACCAACTCACCTTGTTTATAAAAAAACTTTTTGATAAGTCGATCTGCCAGTGCTGGAAAAAATTTATTCAACCATACGGTTTGTTTTCCCTGCGAAGTAAGCACCAATGTACGTTTTCGTTTTTCAATTGCTTTCATGATATATATGGCACAGGTTTCTGCCGTCATTAATTTCGATTCATCCATCGGACTTTCACCTTGTGGTTGCGCATCTTTGTTTAACGCTGCATTGCGAATATTAGATGCAGTAAAGCCAGGGCAAACCCACATTACATTCACACCCTCATCCATTAATTCTGTTCTTAATGCTTCCAGCCAGCCATTCATGGCAAATTTTGAAGCAGAATAACCGCTTCGTCCCGGTAAACCCCTGTATCCTGCAATGGACGAAACACCCAGAACACTTCCCTTGTTTTGAATAATGTAGGGTAATGCATATTTTGTACAATAAACAGCACCCCAAAAATTTACGTCCATTAAACGTTTCAGCGTTTCTAAATTGGTTTCTTTAAAAAGCGAACGCATGGAAATGCCCGCATTATTAATTAAAATATCGATGGTGCCATACAATTTAATTACCGCATTTATAAAATTTTTACAATCAGTTTCATTGCTAACATCTGCAGCCTGAACCATTAAAGGTTTGCCTGCATGGATCGATTGTAAAACATATAATTTATCGTAATTACGGCCACAGGTAGCCACTTTAGCACCCTGCGCAATAAAAGCCTCTACCAGTGCCTTTCCAATGCCTTCAGAGCCACCGGTAATTACAACAACTTTATTATTAAATACCATGATTCAAATTATTATTTGCAAAAATAAGGTTCTGTTGTTGTAGGTTGTGAATAAATATCTTTACAATAGATTTGAAAAAAATTTGGACAGAAAAACTTTTCGCCTATTTTTGCACTCCCAAAAACAAACGGGATGATTCCGTAGCTCAGTTGGTAGAGCAATACACTTTTAATGTATGGGCCCTGGGTTCGAGTCCCAGCGGGATCACAAACAACAAAAAAGCCTTATCAATAAAATTGATTAGGCTTTTTTAATTTTGAATTATTGCCAGAAAGTATTGAATCACTCATCTGTAAAGTTTAAGTGGTAATACCTTAGTTTGTGCCTTAACATGCTTTCTTATAACCTTTTCAGTAATTCAGTAATTTTTAATAAAGCCTTCTTAAAACGGAACGTCATTGACGAAAAAAGCAAATAAGCACTACAAAAAAAAGAGGCTAAAGCCTCTTTTAGTAGATATTGGAACATGGGGGTAATAAGCACTTTCATTGCCATTCATAAATTTTCAGAACCGCATCCTGCAAACTATCATTAATGAATATCTGACAGGATAATCGAATATTTTTTTTCAACATAGCTGCTTTTTTCAATGTAGTCATTTCATTTCGTTGCAAGCCCTCCAACAAATTGGGTGCAGCTATTACTTCAATCATACAGGTACCGCATTTACCCATTCCCCTGCATTCTCCAAAATCTTCTACAATAAATTGATCTTCTAACAAATGCATCAGGTTTCTGTAAGCATTGGTATAGGTATGCACCTGCTTTGTTTCATTACCAAAATTTATATGAAAAGAAATGATATCGTTATGCATGAAAAGGTTTAAGCAATTCCTAACAATTTTTTACCCGTGTCTGTCATCATTTCAAAAGCCCACTTGGGTTCCCACACCAAATGAACCGTTACTTCATGATTTGGAAAGTCAACAGATAATACATTTTTTACGCCGAAAGTAATGGCATCACCCAAAGGACAATGCGGAGTAGATAAAGTCATTTCAATGGTAATATTGTTTTCGGAAAATGCAATATCATATATCAAACCCAAATCAACTATATTAATGAATAGTTCTGGATCAATTACCTGATATAATGCCTGCAATATTTTTGATTTTTCAGTATAAAATTGATCATTTATCGAAATTGTAATCATAATTTTTTTGTTTTATGTAATAAAATCGTGAATACATTCCACACAAATACAATAGCCATCAATAACCAAAGAATACTACCCGCCAACATCAAAATTTTTTCATTTAGCAATAGTCCGGCGCATAGCATTACCAGTGCAGCGATAAAAAAATAAAAATTTAGTTTTACAAAATTTTCATGATACAAATGTTTCGGCAATGGAACCTTTACTTTCCCATTCAAAGCTTTATAATGATCGTTCCATACAATAAACGGTAATGTTTTAAATGTTTGGCCTAAAATAATACCCGATAACCAACCCATTAAAATAAGTAACCCATATAATTGAATGCATGGCATACCCCAACCATGCATCAAAAAAGGGAGCAGAATTAGCGCTAGAAAAAGAAATAGAAATGAAAGTAAAGTAAACCGCATTTGAAAATCGAGTGGCTTTCGCACCCTACTTTTATAAGTAGCTAGAATATAAAATAACCAGCATAAAATACCTACAACAACCAATATGTAACTTATCCAAATGAAACCATTCCATAAACCCAATAGGGCTGCAATAATCAAAATAAGCAATCCGACATTTTGAAACCAAAATGCACCTTGCAAAAAACCATTGGGCCTATTTCTGCTCAATAAAAACATGGGTACCAGTTTAGAAGATACACCGGTAATTAATTGTAAAAACCAGCCTGCAAATCCAATATGCGCATGCATGGCAATCAATTTCAACTGACTTGAATTAAAAATTGGAAATACTAAATGGATAGCCAATAATAATCCGAAAATAGTGGTAACCAATAGCCAAAAAGCAGCACTTAGAACAAAACATTTTTGAATGGAATGCTTATTGCATGTTTTAGCAGTGCCCGTTGCGTTAATTGCATATAAAATTGCAGCTATTACAACCAATGAGCCGCCGGTAATCATCCAAAAACCGGTTAAAAAAAACCAAAAGGAAATGATGAGAATGATAACGCCGGGTAATAAAATAAAAAATGACAACAATGCCAGTACGTTACTAAATAAATTTCTTTCGCAAATTACAGGCAGTAACTGATACGAAGCGCCAAAAATTACCATAGTAACCCAACCCAAAGTTGTGGCATGAACAATTGCCAGAATATGCGGATGTAAAAATTGTACAATAACAATTTGATGAGAAAAAACAAGCAGGGCTGATAAGGTTAAGAAAAACAAACTCCCTACAGCATAAAATGGCAATACTGCATAACCTTTGGGTGCTTTAGCAATATTAATATCGGCCATAATTTTATTTTTTATGAATCAACATATTCACCTCAGTATCACTAATGCTGTGAATATGCACTATCCAGGATTGATCGGCCAGCGACTCCAACAAATACACAGGAATTCGCTTGTGATGTACCAATAAAATTTCATCATTCTTTAATTGTTCTAATTGAGAAAGTATTGCTTCCATAGGGCCGGGCATAGGTATTGAACGCACATCAATGGTAACAATTCTATGGGCAGTGTATTTATTGATGATTTGTTGAAAAGAATCAGTATCTTCCATAATAACAAAATCTTGTTGAGCTACTGCAACGTCTTTTTGCTTATCTACCTTCAGAAAATAAGTACGATACTCTGTATCAGATATAGTTTCGGTAAAAGACAATGCCTGATCTTTTTCTAATAAACGAATGAGTGGTACCGGAATAAATGAATTAATAATACAGAGAATGCTTTGCGGTGCCATACCTTTTAAACGTTGCATAATTTCTTTTAAAGGGTCGTTACCTGATTGTAGCATTGGCCGTACATCAAAAAAATGAATCTGCTCAATGGGTGTATGGATCAACCACTGGGGTTTTTCAACAGCGCTATTATTTGCAAGCGCATCAGTTGTTGATTCTTCAAAAACAAATCCGAGTGGTTGCAATGCTTTTTTAAAATCGTCAATGGTACAACCGCCCATTTTAGCAGCCTCAGCAATAGTAACTCTGGATGCCATTATTTTTCGCATCAATGGATTTCTTAATTTTTCCAAAGGCTTTGCCAAACTGGCAATGGCTTCGATTGCTGCTTTATTTTCTTGCAGAATTTTTGAAATTTTTGTATGTGAATCAATGGTATTCATAAATAATTTTTTTTATACACAGCTTGTTAGCAACTATCATTTTTGCTTCAGCCAGAAAACATCTGCATAATCATCTTCTGAATGCGCATTATGGAACGACGCCAATTTAATGTCTGCATTTGCCCAATCAGTTTCATTCATTTGTTGTTCAATTAAAGGAAATAAAATTCTTTCTTCAAATCGGGTATGTTGTTCAATCATTCAACAAGACTTTTGATGTGTTGAAATGATGTTTTCGTTGGACTAAAACATTGTTCAATTTGCATTTCAATATTTTTATGGTGCTAATAAGCAAACTTAATTTCAGGCATTGAAATATGACTAAACAATGTAACTTCCTCTTCACCAAAATGAAGTTTAAGATGGGTTTTCCGGAAATAATCAATATACTTTGCAAGACGCTCAACTGAAGTATGATTCTTTATGCCCTCTTTTAATTTTCAGCAAAACAAAAGAACAAAGTGATGCTCTTTAGACAATGGCACTAAATACTTTTTTAGTTGAATAGGTTTATTTGTCATATAGCATCACTTTAAATGGTTGAATAAATTAAGCTTGTTCTAATGCCAATGCTTTTGGAAAAAGAATATTATTTTCTAAATGAATGTGTAATAACAGATCAGATTCAAATTCCTTCATTTTATCAAACAAATAAGCATAGCTGTTGCAGGCATCTGTGGGAAGTGAATACTCATTGGTTAATTTTCTGAAAAACTTTAAATCTTCACCGGACACTTCATGTTCTGTAATCATCATTTTTATGGCTGCGGAAATTAAACCATCGGAAACGGTTACATTTTGATGATCTCTTTTTTTCTGAACCAATAATTTAATTTGAGGGAATAAAATTTTCTCTTCCTTTAACATGTGGCTATTCATATCACTTAAAAAAGCATGTGTTTTTTGAGAAAGTTCAAACAGCTCAGGATGATTAGTGCCATGGTGTTGGGCAACTTTATCGGCTAACTGGTCTATAATAGCAGATGCATCTTTTACATAACGGTGATGCGCTTGTACAATATAATCGGTCAAAAAATCAATTTCCCAGCTATTAAAATCCTGCGATGCTTTTTGAGTTTGATTTTCAACGGCCTCTAAAGCAGCTTTTACATCTACTTCAGCTACACCGGCCTCGGCAGCAGCTTCCTGAATTGTTTTATTCCCACCACAACAAAAATCAATTCCCATTTTTTTAAATACTTCTGCTTTACGCAGGTCTTTTGCTGCAATGGCGCCTACGGTATCTGATGGTGCAGCAGCAGGCTTTTTGGCTATTTTAACCTGCCACCATTGCGGGCCAGCTTCCAAATAATCCCAGGTAAAAATATTACCTCTTTCGCCTAATAACTGATAATAGAGCGGCTTGGGATCATGATCATTTAAAATTAAAAACGCCTCTCCTGCATTGAGTGCATCAAAATGCTGAAAAATGGTGGGATGTTTTAACCTTGGTGGTATTTGTGTTACATCTAAAGTTTGAATAGTACTCATAGTTGTGTTTTTAAAAAATGAATAATTATGGATGTTTAAAAAGAAAAACCTGAATGGAGAAATAAATCAACAAACCAATTTTAATGCATTCGGCACCAATGAAATAAATATGAAGTGATGAAGCGGGTAAACTATTTCCGGCAATAATAGCAGAAGCCCTTTTATCTAATTTTGGCAATAACCAAAAAGTTTCTAAAACTAAAATAACCAGTACAATAACAAAAGTGAAACACAGGTCGATTATAGCATGTAAATTGTTTTCGTTTACTGCAACGAACTGATAAATGAATACAACGGCAATAATGAAAGCCAGCGCCCATTCCACTTTATTAAGTGCGCTAAAAACCAATCGTCCAATCCCTAAACCAATAGGAAGTGTTACCCCCGGCGCCTTAAATTTAATCCAGGCCTCCATAAAACTGATGGCTCCGGTAAAACCAATCCAAATCAGTGCAGCAGATACCATTATATCATTTAACTTAGTCATTTTAAATATTTTAACTGTTTCAATCTCGAATTTGTGTAATGCATACACTTCTGAAACATTACATTAAAGGCTTTAATGTGTTTTTAGATAGATAATTGATCTTGCTTTCAAACATAACAGCCATTTTACCTGCCCGCCATTTAGCTTCGTCTGCTTTTATTCCTTCAAAATGAGTATCAATAGTTTCCATAAATAATGCTATCCAATGCTCAAAATGTTCGTGCTGCACCGGCAGGTTGGCATGCGGTAAAAATGGTGCACCGAAATAAGTATTTGCATCCAACAGAACTGTTTCCCAAAAGCGATACATCTTTTCTAAATGTTCGGGCCAATGGTTTTGAATAACGTTGTTAAAAATGGGTGCCAATAGTTCATCTTTTTGAACCTTATCGTAAAAACTATTTACTAAAACTTGAATATCCTGAAATGTTACTATGTCTTTTTTGGTGTGCATTGTGTAGTTATTAAAATGCCTTTTTATCTTTTATGATTGTAATTTTTTTAATGCGGTTTATTGCCGAATTGTTAAGTAACGTGCCAAATAAAATATTGCCCAGGCAATAAATGAGATGGTGATTACCCATACCCATGATGGTATACTTTTGGGAGATTCGCTGCCCACAATTAAAAATTCTTTTTGATTTCCTTTTCCATAGGCATTAATCATTAAGGGTAAAATACCATCTACTACAGCATTTTCCTTAATTCCTTCTACTTCAATGGCGGGGCCATTCCGTACAACAAAGGGCATAATTCGTATACCCTCCTTACCTGTAGGATCTTTACTTACAATACGAAGTACGTGATCCCCATCTACCAGTTTTCTGGTATCCAGTTCAAACCGTACAGGCGATTCAAAAGTTGCAATGGGCTGCACTTCATCATCAAGGAATACCGTAATAGTGCTTTTATCTTTCATGAATCATGCGTTTAAAATGATATAAATTGGCTGCAATAGATACTAAACATTTTTAATTTCAACAATTACAAATGTTTCAAAATCCATCTTTTTTAAATATCGTTTGTTTAATATGATTGGCATTGGTTTCTCCCGGTTTAATTAACCATTTTACCGAGTAATACAATGTAGCCAACACAATTATCATAGCAATGCTTACAATGAAATAATCCAAATTACCATCCGGACCCGGGCCATGGGTAATTCCTTTTAAAAATGCGGGCTGCTGTTCCTCACAGGCAGCGCATGCCCATACCTTACCGGTAAAATTGAGGAGAAGCAGAATAACGAAAAATATTTTTTTTATCATAACAAATAAATTTTGGTTATTACTTATTTTCAGTAGCAGAAGCTTTTGCCAAATCCACTAATTTTTTCACCTCATCGGCAGTTACGGTTTTGGCATTATTACCCCAGCTTGTTTTTTCATGATTCATGATGGCAGCAATTTCATCGGCAGAAAGATTATTATTAGTACCCACTGCAGGCATTGGGCCAAACCCCTCTTTTTCCCTTCCTGTATAACCATTCATAATAATATTGACCATTAAGGCAGCATTATCATCCAGCACTACTTTACTTCCCTTCAATGCAGGAAAAGCGCCGGGCAATCCCTCACCGTTAGCCTGATGGCAACTTTGACAATTGGCTGTATACAAGGTTTCTCCATTCAATACGGTAGCGCCGGTACTGGTACCTGTTTTTGCTTCAGATGCAGCCACTTGTTGCTTGTATAAAAAATCGGGAGAAGGGCTTCCATCGGGTAATTTAGTCTGTTTTAATGATTCGAGATAAGCCACCAATTGTAAAGCTTTGGGCGTAGCTACCACTTTACCTTTTCGACCATATAAAAAAGCATCCGGAACATTAACCACTACATCATTTTTAGCGGGTTGTTCTTTTATTTCAAATAACCAGGAATAAGTAGGCATTACAGATTCTTTTACTACAATTCTTGGATTATACAAATGCACCAGATTCCATTCTTTGCTGGGCTGGCGTAAGCCAATATTGGTTAAATCGGGCCCGGTTCGTTCAGTACCCATTAAAGTAGCAGTATTTACCCAAATACTCTGGCGATGTATTCCTGCATAATCAGCAGCAATGCTGGGGCGTTCACCCCAAACTTTATCCATAGCAATGTTTCGTACCTGTTGTGTATGGCAGGCAACACATCCGTTTGAAATAAATACTTCTTTGCCTTTAATGGCATCTTCAGACATCGGCGTGGCATTAGGCAATGGGGCATTGTTGTATTGATTGCGCCAGGCCGGCAAAATAGCAACCAATATTGTAAGGCCAATAAAGAATAAAGCCGCAGCTGAAAATAATTTCTTATGATTATCAAACAGTTCCATAATTGTATAGAATAAATAAATTAAATAATTGCTTGTGCTCCACTTTCACTTGAATTGTTTACAACTAACTTTTCCAAGGCCACCTCCGTTACATTCAATTCAACATTTCCTGAAAACATTTTATATAAGTTGTACGCAAACAGCAGATGTGAAAACCACATTAAACTTCCGCCAATAGCCCTCCACAACCAATAAGGCGCCATCATGACTACCGAATCAATAAATGGTTTTCCTTCTATCCACATATTCCCTTTTAATGTAGCCCCAATCATTAATGGTATGGTATAAAATAATAACCCCACCAAAGCAAACCAGAAATGTGCACCAATGGTAAGCTGTGGCGCCTCTTTTCCTGTTAGTCGCGGTACAACTGCATAAATACCAGCCCAAAGAAAAAAAGAAATGATACCATACATGGTTAAATGTGAATGTGCAACAGTAAAATCGGTAAAATGCCAGATTAGGTTAGAAGAACGAAAAGCCTCGGCCGTTCCCTGCATAGAACCCGAAAAATAAAAGATGATGCCTACCAGAAAGAAAGGCAAAGTATAACTATCAGATACCTTATACCATGCTCTTTTAAATGTCATTAAAAAGTTGGTGGTACCTGCAATTACCGGAATGGCCATACCTGCACTACCCACTATAGCAACAGTTTGCAACCACCAGGGTATAGCACTGAAAACAAAATGGTGTGTGCCAATTAACGTATAAAATAAAATCTGAGTCCAAAAAGCCAATATACCAAGGCTATAAGAATAGATGGGTCTATTCAGTTGTTGTGGCAAAAAATAATACACAATACCTAAAGTAAACAGCATAAACCACATACCCACGCCCTGGTGCATATAATAACCTTGTATGATGGTTTCGCCTAATGCATCCTGCCAAAAAGGAAGATATGCAACCATTGCAATGACCAACCCAAACATAATAGCGGAAACAATGTACCAGTTAGAAATATAAATTTCTTTGGTGGTGCGCCTGGCAATAGTTTGTAAAAAATTAATGAGGGTTAACACCAATCCTATTCCGAACAATGCCATTACCGGCCAAATATATTCACGATACTCGCCACCGGCATTATTAATGCCAGCCATTAAACAGAGTGAACCTAAAATAACTGCAGCATTAATAAAATAGAGCGTATACCATCCTTTTTTAAAACTGGCTAATGGTGCATTACTCACTTTTGGAACAATATAGTATCCTAAACCCAACATACCTAAAGAAGCCCATCCCCAAAATACCGAATTGGTGTGAACAGGTCTTAAACGCCCGAAACTTAACCAACTGATATGATCTGCATCTGGTGCTACAAATTTTATTCCGATGTACTCCCCTATTGTTGTTCCAAAAATTAGCCAAAAAGCGGCACAACCAATATACCATAATACCAATTTAGATAAAGCAGGGTCAATATTAGGGCGTTTCAAAGCACGTTTCTTTGCTGCGGCAATTGGCAATTCAGTCTGATCAGGATCAGTTTGTATCAATCCACGTTTATCTAACGGCGGGGCATTGCCTGATAATTCATTATTATGAAGTGAAAAATCTAAAGCAGCTTTTCTTTGCATCAATGCTGCATCTAAATTCACATCATCTTTTTCCTGCAAATACTCCGCCAGTTTTTCAGCTTCTGTAATTTTTAAATTATTTCGATATCGCTTTAAAACATTCATCACTTTTACAATCATAATAATAATCCCCAATAAAATGGGTGTTAAAATTAGAATTGTGGTGATGACAATTCCGGCCTCTCCGGTTACAGTTTGAGCCGGGCCCTGCGCCAATAATTGTTGTGCAAAAAACAGAAACACTAAGAACAAAAACATCTTTCCTGCAGTACCCACCCCACTATTTCCATTTTGATGATTGTTACGCTTTCTTTTTTGCTTCCATAAAAAATATTGATCAATCTGCTCAGCTGTAAACCGACTGATATAAGTGGATATGTTTTGTTCAATATTTTCCTGATCAGACTGAAGTTGTTCTTTATTCATTTCCTTTACTTTTAACTGAAGTACAAAGGCTGCCAGTAATATCAGAATTAATAATGTAATAATGATAAGCATGATTCCTGTAATGGATTGAAAACTAAATGAACTGGGTATACCATCCTGTGCAAATACATGGTTCAAAGGAAAAGCAACCAACAGCAATATTGCACCAATTAGAAGAAGGCTAAATTTTTTAAACATAAAAATATATTAAGAGGTTTTTATCTTTTATTAAAGCAAAAAAATTATCTTTTTAAAACGGCCAGCTTTTTTTCCAACAATTCATTAAACTCACCCAGTCTGGCACGTTGCAATAACTCAAAAATTTCAGCGCGTATTTTCTTAAAATCGTTATGAATAGGACATGGCGATTTTTCAGAACATTGTTTTAAACCCAATCCGCATCCGTTAAAAATTTTATCGCCATCTATTGCTTTCACTACATCGGCCAGTGTATATTGCAAATTACTTTCATCTAAATAAAACCCGCCAGTTGGGCCTTTTAAAGATTGTATTAAACCCTTTCTGCTCAAGTCTTGCAATATTTTCCCTAAAAAATATTCCGGAGAGCCAATGCCTTTAGCAATATCTTTAATACTCACCTTTATGCCGTGTTTAGACTTTTGTGCAATATATAAGATTGCCCGGATAGCGTATTCACATGTTTTTGAAAACATATTCATGGTTTGTGGGCACAAAAATAATATAAAATTAGAAATAAAGGAGTTTTTTATCTTTTATTAATAAAAATTTCTTTTTTCAACAATCAGATGTTTTTAAAAAAAGCTAAACAAAAAAGAAATGTAATGCCTTCCATAGTGTGATAATACTGGTTATCATGACCATTATACCAACCGCTACATACATTTTTTTGACAGGCAACCTCCCGGCCAATTTTGCGGCTACAGGCGCTGCCAAAACACCACCAATAATTAAACCGGCTACATCAAACAATGGAATATGTTTTAATACAATAAAAAAAGTAAGTGCGCTGGCAAATACAACAAAAAATTCAGCCAAACAAACCGAACCAATTACATAACGCGGATTTTTACGTTTTGAAATTAATGTACTGGTTACCAAAGTTCCCCAACCACCGCCGGCAAAAGCATCGGTAAATCCGCCAATACCCGCCAGCCAACCGGCACGGTTTACTTTATTGCCATTACGTTGTGCAGCAAATGCCTTGCGTATTATATGATATCCCAGAAATAAAGTGTAAAATGATAATGGAATTTTGATATAAAAAGCATATTGCTGCATCATACTTGCCAATGTGGCTCCCAATACAGCACCAAACATGCCCGGCACCACTAAACTTTTAAACAATTTTTTATTAATGTTACCAAACCGATGGTGCTGATAACCTGATACCCCACTTGAAAAAACTCTGGCAGCATGCACCCTGCTGCTTACAATAGCAGGATTAACACCATTGGCTAATAAAATTGTAGTGGAAATGGTTCCATAGCCCATCCCCAAAGAACCATCAACCAATTGTGCAATAAAACCTGTCAACAACATTATCGTAAATACTGGCCAATCCATCAATTCTATAAAACTGTTCAACCCGGCACGCCAGCTAAATGCAGGGATTAAAGAAAGAATGGTATGACCAAAGATCATGCATACAAAAGCAAACAAACACCATTTTACAATTTGTTGCCATTTTTTTTCCCTGGGGGTCTGCAATTTTATATCGTTCAATTGCATATTTTTTGCAACCAATGTTTGTGTAAGCTGATTGAGGTGCTTTACCTTATCAGCAAAATTTCCAGTCAATTGATTTCTAATGTATTGCATATTATACAGCAAGGCATCTACGTCATCCGGTATTATTACATACAATAGTTCTTTTAATCGTTTTGCAATGGTAGGCGATTTACCATTGGTTGAAATGGCAATTTTTAAATTACCTTTTTGCACCACTGAACTCAGATAAAAATCACATAGTGCAGGTTTATCAGCTACATTCACCAACAAATTCATTGCATGCGCATCTGCCCGAATGGTCGCAGCCAACTCAATATTATTTACTGCAACAAACACCAATTGTTGATTTTTTAAGAAAGAAGGTTCATATTTCTGTTGTACAATAGTAATATGCGTATTAACTGCAGCAATTGCATAAATTGCCGGTTTAATTTCGATAGCTACAATTGTAATAGGTGTAGCAGGGGCATTTTGTACAATACTTTGCAGTTTTTCCATGGCAATATTTCCACCACCTACTATCAATACAGCCATTGTTTCTAATTTGAAAAATACGGGAAATAAATTGTTCTGCTCAGTACTGTTTGCATTTGCAGGAACTACCTCTAAATACGGTTGTATAATATTGGCATTCATGGCTTTGAATGGAATTCGTGATAAATATTGAATCGAATAATATGTTGGTTATCTCTATAATCCAACGCACCGACAGATTTATATTGGCATTGGTACATATATTGCAATTGACAGCTCAATGTTTTATGATGCATATAATAAATACCTGAAAAAATTCTCAACACATCCACAACATTGGTTTTATTGGCAACCAACATACATTCAGTACCGATTTCTCCAACATAAATTGGTGAAACAGGAAATGCAACTGCCATTTTATTTCGCAATCTGCTGGCATAAACAAAAGATTGTGTGCCATCTACAGCTTTTTTTTGTAACCATCTTTCTTCAAAACGAGTTCTGTTCGTGAGGGTGAAGTGATTGATTGGAATTTGGAAAGCATTTTCCTGCCATAATCTATATTCATCTAAATAAATATTTTCAAGATGTAACTGACCGGCAGATTTAAAATAGGCAGTCCCGGCTGTAATTGTCCATGTCGGTGTAATTGAATACGCAATCCCAGATCGTATGAGCATTTGTGACAATTGCGAAAACCCATATTTGGAGCGCAACTGCATATCGCCGGAAATTTTCCATTTTTCAGAAACGGGTACTGAAAAAAAATAACCGGCCCAAACAGCGGAAGTACTGGTATTCACAGATTGTGCTGCAACACTGCAAAAAAAACCTGAAAATGAGATAGTATATATGATTTGCCTGATCAAAGCAAAAAATTTTAGGTATTAAAAAAATAATTATTCGCAAAATCACCAAAACGTTCACCTGATTTTCGATTCAATTTAAATTGCCGAAAGCAGTTATCTAAAGTTACAAGAATGGTTGCTTCTTCTAAATTTTCACGATATAGTTTATTGAGCCTGCATCCTTCATAATCGCCACCAAGATATAAGTTGTATTTACCGTATGCAGTGCCTATCAAGCCTATTTCAGCCGCATAAGAACGGGCACAACCATTGGGGCAACCGGTCATTCTAATAATAATCGCTTCTTGCTCTAATTCGTATTTTTTTAACAGCAATTCAATTTTAGTTAACAAATTGGGTAAATAGCGTTGTGCTTCTGCCAGAGCTAAAGGGCAGGTAGGAAATGCTACACAAGCCATTGACCGTTGCCTGACAGATGAAGTAGACTCATTTTGAGTGATAATACCATATTCAGTTAAGATAGATGCAACTTTTGACTGATGTTGGGGGGCAATATCGCTGATAATTACATTTTGATTACAGGTAAACCGAAAATTTGCAATACCTGCCTGTGCAATTTTTAATAAAGCAGTTTTTAATTGAACGTGGGGGGTATCTGTAATTCTGCCATTTTCAATAAAAACAGTATAATACCATTTACCAACGTGGTTTTGATGCCATCCTAACTGATCGGCTCTTTCTACAAATTGATAGGGTTTTTCGGTTTCAAATGTATATCCGCTTCTGGCTTCAATTTCCTTTTTAAACCAATCTATACCATATTTATCAACGGTATATTTTAAACGTGCAAATTTTCTGTCAGTCCTGTTACCATAATCGCGTTGTATGGCTGCCACAGCATAAACTGTTTTTAAAACATTTTCCTCGCCCTGCACAAATCCAATCACCGTTGCTAATCTCGGATAAGTATCTGAATTACCATGTGTAGATGCCAGACCGCCTCCAATGGCTATATTAAATCCTATAAGCACATTATTTTCAATAATCGCAATTAAACCAATATCATTTGCAAAAACATCCACATCATTATTCGGTGGAATTGCAATGGCAATTTTAAACTTACGGGGCAAGTATCTGTCTTGGTACAAATCATCCTTTTCTGCTTCCGGTTCATATATTATTTGATCATCCAGCCATATCTCTGCATATCCTTTGGTTTTAGGAAGCAACCTGGCGCAGATTTTATCTGCAATGGCAAATACTTGTTCATGCACAGGTGAATAAGCAGGATGTGCACTGCACAATACATTCCTGTTAATATCTCCACAAGTGGCAATGGTTGTTAAGTCAGCATGATGAAATGCCTGCAATGTTGGTTTAATATTGGCTTTAATAATACCGTGCAATTGTATGGTTTGCCTGCTGGTTATTTTTATAACACCGGTACTATACGTACCGGCGGCATGATGTATGGCCACCCATTGCTGTGGCAACATAAAACCACCCGTTAATCGCAAACGAACCATGAATGTATACAAACGTTCCAATTTTTTTTCGGCGCGTTCTTCTCTTCTGTCCCGATCATCCTGTTGATACATTCCATGAAATTTGATGAGGGCCTGATCATCTTCCCGAATGGCACCCGTATGTTCATCCTGCAAGCTTTCAGCAAGGGTACCACGTAATCCGCGACTTGCCATTTTAATTTTTTCGATATTGGAAAGTTTAATATTATCTGACATACAAACAATTTTGTTTTTTAAAAATTAGTATACTTCCTTTACAAACCTGCCTTCATTTTTTAGCTGTTGAAAAAAAGCAACTGCATTTGAATATTTTCCTGAAGTTGCAATCATGTCAATAATTGCCTGATCTAGTTTTGCACCTGTAAAATCTTTTTCTCCACTTACAAAAACATAGGCACCCTGTTCTATCCATTGCATAAAAGTGGCTGCATGATGCTGTAACTTTTCTACTAATGTTGCAGGTTGCATTACATTATGTTGGAAGCAAAGATGTAACTGATGTATATGCCCTGTTGCATACCAATCCTGAATTTCGGTTTGATATAAAAAGTCAGTAGTGAAATTGTCTTCTTCAAAAATTAACCAGTTTTTTCCTTCTGCACCTGCATTATCGCGTTGCAAAAGAAAAGAACGAAAAGGTGCAATGCCTGTTCCATGCGCTATCATTATTATGGGCACATCATCCTGTGGCAATTTGAAGCGTTTGTTTTTTTGCACAAAAAAATGAATGGGTGATTGGAGGGGCATTTCAGATAAATAATGTGAGCACAAACCATTTTTTTCAGCCTCATTTATATAAAATCTTTCCAGATTTATGGTTAAATGAATGGCATTTTCATTTGCAATAGGTGAAGAAGCAATGGTATACAATCTGGGCGATTGCGCCTGCAATAATGCTATGAATGGTTCTAATTGAGATTGAGTTTTTAATGGATAAATTTTTAATAGATCCAATAAATCCATTCTGGTTCCAGGAATATCCTGCTCAGTTAATGCTGCATATTTTTTTATTATCTTTTCAGATAAGTTCAAAATATTTAATTTTTTGCTCAACAATGTATCGATAGCATAGGACTCATCTTTATATAAAAATTTTTTTTCCGGATGTACCTGAAGTAAGTGTAAAATTTCATCCACAACATGAGCAGGATTTTCAGGATAAACACCAATGGAATCTCCCGGCTGATAATCAACTGAATCTGCCGCAATTTCAATATGAAATGTTTGTTTACAAGAACCTTTATCGTTCAATACTATTTTTTTATCAATCAGTCCGCTATAAGTTTGTTTTGCTGTTTTGGATACAATTGCAACGTTTTTAGATGCTGCATTATTAGATGCTGGAAAATTGTTGGTTAGCAATTTTTCAATGAGCCCATTAAACCAGTTATTGGCATCCGCTTCATAATCCACATCACATTTAGCCAGTTCATGAATTCTTTTTGCGCCTAACCTATTCAATTGCATATCCACATCTTCACCCGTTTTACAAAACAAAGGATAGCTGCTATCACCCAAACCAAGCACTGCATATTGCAAATGATTTAAGTTAATTTGTATTTGATGCAAATATTCATAAAATGAAAGTGCAGCAGCAGGTGGCTCTCCATCGCCCTGAGTGCTAATAACTACTACCAATAGAGATTCTTTTTCAAGATCTTTAGGTGTATATTGATCCAATCCAATTAATTTAACCAAACATTTTTTTTGTTTAGCCAGCGAAGCAAACTGTGTGGCCAATTGTTTGGCATTACCGGTTTCGGTTCCATACACAATGGTTAATTTAGGCTTAACGTTTGTAGCAGGTAAAGTGGCCACTTCTGTTGTATCCTGTTGAATAATTCCGGCAATATATCCGTTTATCCATATAAGCTCTTCTTTACTGGAACTTTGAACCAGATCGATAATTGTTTTCAGTTTAGGTGCGGCTAACATAAGGTTGCATTAATTCATGATGTAAATAAGATTCGGCAGTGCCGGTAACGGATGGAAAATAAAGCTCATGTTGTGGATTACTACTTTTAACCCAATTGAATTGATGGCTTAATGATGCCACTTTCCCAATAATTACCAATGAAGGGGAAAGAAATTGCATGGAACCAAATTGCAATAAAAAATTACGAACAGGAGCACTATACACCTGCTGCATAGGGGTAGTTGCCTGTTCAATAACGGATATCCATTTATGTTCATCAATACCAGACTGCCGTAAATGTTCAATTAAAGGTTCTAAAGTTTCAGATGACATATACCAAACCAAAGTATCATCTGTTTTGGCCAAATCGTGCCAATAGGAATCAGGAATTAAATTTGTTTTATAGTAAGTCAAAAAGCGGACTGCAGTGGCATAATTACGAGCTGTTAATGGAATACCTGCATAAGCCGCAGCACCCGAAGCGGCTGTAATACCCGGAACAATTTCAAAAGGGATGGAATATTTTTTCAAAATTTCCAACTCATCTAATACATTCGAAAAGAAAGACACATCTCCTCCTTTTAATCGAACCACCAATGGTTGTGAAGTTGCATACTGCACTAGCAAAGCATTGATGGTTTCCTGCGAAGTGGATAAGCCATATCGGCATTGCTTACCTACCGGGATGATGGTTGCATGTGGATTTACATAACGTTCCAGTATGGCTTCACTTACCAACCTGTCTACCAATACCACATTGGCCTGTTGTAAAAATTGAACCGCTTTTATAGTAACTAAGTCTGGATCTCCCGGTCCTGCACCAATGATGATTACTTTTCCTTTGTATGTAGTTTTCATTAGTCTACTTTTTTAGTAGGATAAAATATCAAAAAATTATCTCTAATAAGATTAGAGATAAAAATGTTTTTAAAACAATCCTTCAACAGATAAATAACGTTCGCCTGTATCGTAATTAAAAGTAAGGATTACATTATTTTCCGGAATGTCAGATAGTTGTTGTGCAATGGCTGCTAATGATGCACCTGTAGAAATACCTGCCAATATACCTTCTTTCTTTGCCAATTTTTGCGTATAATGAAAAGCATCATCTTTACTTACTTTAATGGCACCATCTAATAATTTAACATTCAGAATAGATGGAATAAAACCTGCACCAAGCCCTTGTAAAGGATGTGGCCCCGGTGCACCACCACTGATGACAGGTGATAATTCAGGTTCAACAGCAAAAATTTTGATGGAGGGCCATTTTTCTTTCAAAACTTCTGCAACACCGGTAATATGTCCACCAGTACCTACACCCGTTATCAAATAATCAATTCCATCCGGAAAATCAGCCACAATTTCATGTGCAGTAGTTTGATGGTGAATTTTCGTATTCGCCTGATTATCGAATTGCTGGGGCATCCAGGCATTATGATTATCATATACCATTTCGTTCGCTTTTTCTATAGCCCCCTTCATGCCTTTTTCACGAGGCGTCAACACAAATTCGGCTCCGTATAATGCCATTAATTTCCGGCGCTCAACACTCATGCTTTCGGGCATTACTAAAATAACTTTGTATCCTTTTACAGCAGCAACCATAGCAAGACCAATACCTGTATTGCCGGAAGTAGGTTCCACGATAATACTATCTGGATGCAGTAATCCTTTTTTTTCTGCATCTTCAATCATAGCCAATGCAATCCGGTCTTTAATACTTCCACCCGGATTCATTCTTTCCAATTTCATCCATACCTGATGTCGGGTTCCAAAAATTTTTTTTAACTGAACATGTGGTGTATTTCCAATAGTTGCTAATATATTGTCTGCCTTCATGATATGATGTATTAATTTAAATTACAAAATTGAGTGGTTCGGGAAATGGATTATTGTCTCTTACTTTAATTTCACTTTTGTGATACACTACCGAATATGGCTCTACACTATAGGTTAACCAAACATTGCCACCTATAATACTATCATGGCCAATAATGGTATCACCACCTAAAATGGTTGCACCAGAATATATCACAACATTATCTTCAATAGTAGGATGCCTTTTGGTGGCAGCATCTTTTTTATCAACACTTAACGCACCAAGCGTAACCCCTTGATATAATTTAACATGATTACCCAGCACACTGGTTTCGCCAATTACCACACCGGTACCATGGTCAATGGAAAAAGCATGGCCAATTTGTGCACCGGGATGAATATCAATTCCGGTTTTACTATGGGCGTACTCTGTAAACATTCTTCCTAAAATCTTTAAATTCAAATGCCATAATACATGCGAAAAACGGTAAACTGCTGTAGCAAAAAAACCGGGATAGGCTACTAATACTTCTTCCAACGTTTGTGCAGCGGGATCCGATTGTAAAATGGCATGTGCATCTTCTAATAATGCATCATACACATTCGGCAATTGTTCAAAAAAGCGGTAAATAATTGCATCTGCTGGCAATTCTTCCTGAATAAATCCTTTAATCATACTTTGAAAGCGTACCCTTAAATCTGCATAATCGCGTTGTATCGCCAACAATCCACCCTCTCCATTATTTTTTGGAATGAACAATAATTGAAATAAATCAGATACAAAACTTTCGGTTGCTGCTTTATCGGGAAAAACCTGAAAACATTTGTCGTTGCGCAGATATAACTTTTCTAAAAATAATGTTTCATCCATAATTGTATACAACATCTGGTTTTCAATAAAGTTTCCTACAACATTTTTGTAATAGATTCGTCTGTATTTTCCTTTTTACTGTAACATACAGGCACCTACTGTAACATTGGTTGCTTCATCAATTAATATAGCACCTCCATTTGCGCTAAGTGTGTTATAACTATCAAAAGCCAGTGGTGATGCTGTTTTCAGAACAATTTTAGCAATTTCGTTCAGTCCAATGTATGATACATTGTTTTTTTGTTCCAATGTATTTACATCTAAAGCATACTGTATTTCGCAAACCATACATTTTACCATTGTACTGTTTATCTGAAGCCAATAACGGTTTCCTTTTTGCAATGGTTTTGCATCCATCCAGCAAATTAAAGTTGTAATTTCTTTAGAAACAGTTGGTAACTGATGTGAAGGAACAATCAAATTTCCTCTGCTTACATCAATATCGTCTTTCAAATGTAACACAATACTTTGTGGTGCAAAAGCTTCGTTCACTTTTGTACCATTGTGTTCAATATAATCGATGGTGGTGGTGAGTCCTTCCGGAAGCACCGTTACGGCATCACCCTGCTTGAGTACTCCACTAATTAATTTGCCTGCATAACCGCGATAGTCGTGCCATTCAGGGCTTTGTGGCCGTATAACATATTGAACAGGAAAGCGGGTTATGTTCAAATTTACATCCTGATGAATGGAGATATTTTCTAAAAGTGATAATAAAGACGGCCCATCATACCAGCTTAATAATTCTGATTTTTCAACAATATTATCGCCATTCAAGGCACTGATAGGTAAATAAGTAATATTGTTTAATCCTAATGACTCAGCTACTGCGGCATAATCTATTACAATGTTATTGAAGGTATCTTCTGAATAATCCACCATATCCATTTTATTAATGGCAATAATGACATGCGGAATTTTTAACAATGCAGCAATGATGGAATGACGTTTGGTTTGCTCTACTACCCCATTACGAGCATCAATGAGAATGATAATCAAATTCGCATTCGATGCCCCTGTAACCATGTTGCGGGTATACTGCACATGGCCGGGTGCATCTGCAATAATGAACTTTCTTGCAGGTGTTGAAAAATATTTATACGCCACATCAATGGTAATACCTTGCTCTCTTTCTGCTCTTAATCCATCTGTCAATAATGCCAAATCAATCTCACCCAATGCTTTGTGTTTGGTTTGTTGCTGAATGGCAGTTAAATGATCAATCATAATAGATTTACTATCATATAACAATCGACCAATTAATGTACTTTTACCATCATCCACACTACCTGCAGTAATAAATCTCAGAATATCCATAAATTATTTTTATTATATTATTAAAAATATCCATTTTTTTTCCGGTCTTCCATTGCAGCTTCAGAAACCTTATCATCAATTCTGGTTTCACCACGTTCACTGGTTTTGGTGGCAATAATTTCTGCAATAATATCATCAATATTGGTGGCAGTTGATTCAATTGCGGCAGTACATGACATATCTCCAACTGTTCTATAACGTACTTGCTTTGTTGTGATACAATCATCTTCTGCAATTTGAATAAAGGGTGAAACTGCAACCAATTGTCCTTCATACTCAATTACTTCACGCTGATGTGCAAAATAGATAGAAGGCAATGCTATCTGATGCCGCTTTATATAATTCCAGATATCTAACTCTGTCCAATTGCTAATGGGAAATACCCGAACATTTTCACCTTTATGAATTTTACCATTGTAGATATTCCATAACTCGGGACGTTGCAGTTTGGGATCCCACTGCCCAAATTCATCCCGCACAGAAAAAATTCTTTCTTTGGCACGTGCTTTTTCTTCATCGCGGCGTGCACCGCCAATACATGCATCAAACTTAAATTCTTCAATAGCATCTAAAAGTGTAAAGGTTTGCAATGCATTTCTGCTGGCAAATTTTCCTTTAGGTTCAGGTAAATTTTTAGAACGCATGGTATCTTCCACCTTTCTAACAATTAATTGCTCACCTATTTCATGCACCAATGCATCTCTAAATTGTAATACTTCCGGAAAATTATGTCCGGTATCAATATGTAATAAAGGAAAGGGAAAATTGCCCGGCCTGAATGCTCTTAAAGCCAGGTGAACTAAAGTAATGGAATCCTTCCCCCCACTAAATAATAATACCGGTTTCTCGAACTGACCGGCAACTTCCCTAAAAATATGAATAGCTTCCGATTCTAATTGGTCTAAATGATCTAAATGATATTTTTCCATAACAACTACTTTAAAATTTTCTAACGATGAACAGTATTGTCAGCATGTACGTGCAAACCACATTCTTTTTTTGTGGCATCCTCCCACCACCATCTTCCGGCTCTAAAATCTTCATCAGGTTGTACAGCTCTGGTACAAGGTGCACAACCAATACTTACAAAGCCCCTGTCATGCAAAGGATTATACGGAACATCGTGTTGCTGAATGAAAGTTTTGACTGTTTCAGTTGACCAATGTAAAATGGGATGAAATTTAATCATTGCATTACTGCTGTCCCATTCCAAGATGGGTAAATCTTTTCTATCGGGCGAATGTTCGGCACGCAAACCGGTAATCCATACTGCATTACCCAGCAATGCCTTTTGTAAGGGTTCCACTTTGCGGATGAAACAACATTGTTTTCGGTTTTCGACCGAAGCATAAAAAGCATTGGGACCCTTTTGGGTTACAAAGTTTTGCAATGTGTTTGCCTCAGGATAATAAGCGGTTATTTGCGCATTGTACTTTTCTTTTGTTCTTTCCCAAACGGAATAGGTTTCAGGAAATAGCCTTCCTGTATCTAAGGTAAATATTTTAATATCCAGTTGATGTTTTAGAATCCAATAAGTAATGGCCTGATCTTCTATACTAAAACTGGTTGAAAAAACAACTTTACCCGGAAATTGAGCTGCCAAAAATTGCAGTGCTTCCAATTCTGATAATCCCTGAAGTTGCGTTTGAAAATGTTGAAGGTTGGGTGATATTTTTACTGATTCCATGATTTGCAATTGTTTGATTGAATTGAAATAAAATGCGGCTGCGGCTTCTGCTTCAACAACAACAATTGCACATATTGAAAGGGTATTTATTCATGAATTGAAATTATTAGTCTACTAATTTAGTAGGCAAATATAGTCTACCATTTTTATAGATTATTAAATTGAAGATTAAAAATTTATTAACCAGGCTCTCAGTGAGTTGAAACTCAATAAAAACAAATGTTATGCAATAATAAAATATTTGAAACATTGTAGTAAAAACTTAAAAATGCAGTATTAATCGAACCGATTTACCCGGAATGCATCCAGCGCAATGGATGATTTTTGTTCATTGATGATTTCAGTTACCAATTTACCGGTTCCGGCACCCAAACTGAGCCCCAACATAGAATGACCGGTTGCAACCACCAAATTTTTCCATTGTTTGGGCCTGCCTATATAAGGCAACCCATCGGCAGAACAAGGCCTGAAACCATACCAAATCTGCTCAACGGGTGGCACAGGAATCTTAAAATAAGGATAAAAGCGTTGTACTGCCTGTAACAAACCGGCAACACGTTTTATTTTAGGTGGTGTTGAGGTTGTGGTAATTTCCATGGTACCACCAAAACGAATTTTATTGCTGTCCATTGGTGTTAATGCCGCCCTGCCTTCTAATAGAATTGCGGGATAATTAATATGGTAAGGCGAATTTTCAAGCGTTACAGAATATCCCCTACCCGGCATCAATGGAATTGAAAAACGCAATTGTGCCGCCAATTCACGGCTCCAGGAACCGGTTGCCAAAACATATGCATCGGCTTCATATGTTGCTTTTGCAGTTACAATTGATTTTATTTGTTGATGTTCCGTATGAAAACCCTTTACTGCTTCATTTATCAACAATGCTACTCCGCTATTTTTTAAATATTGCAGTAATTGCGCCATAAGTTTATTGGGATACAAATGTGCATCGCACTTAAAATAAATAGCGCCGAGTGCATTGATTTTTGTTTGTGGCTCTTTGGCCTGTAATGCACTATAATCCAACAATTCCGTATCTATTAAGCCCAATTGATGTGCTTTCTCAACGGTATGTTTTGCGTGGTCAGCTCCTTTTTCGGTTTGAAAAATTTCTAACAGACCTTTGTGTTCATAAGAGAAATGAAAATTGGGTTGTGCTGCTAAGGTTTCGTAGATATGCTGGCTGAATAAAGCAATATCACGCAATGGAACGGCAGCTTTTTCAACCTTCTCCGGTGTAGCACTTCGCATAAATTGCCAACCCCATTCAATGAGCGATTTACTGAAACGGGGTTGTACATAAAACGGACTGGTATCATTCAACATCCAACGCAGGCCTTGTTTTACCACACCAGGTGTTGCCAATGGAATAAAATGACTGGGGCAAACATAACCTGCATTGCCATAAGAGCAATTGTTCAACATATCAGTTTGGTCAATTACCGTTACTTCATGTCCCGTTTGGTGCAGAAAATAAGCACTACTTAACCCAATAATTCCACCGCCAATTACAATTACTTTCATGGTTGCTTTTATTTAAAATTACAAAACCTGAAAACCCAATGCATAAGGATCATCATCTGTATCAATTTGAATGGTATTATAGCCGTATACTTTTGCCCAGCCTTCAATACCCGGCCTGATAGCAGGTTTGCCCCCTATCATCAGCTCTTCTTCAATAGTACCCTTGAATATGGAGCCGATTATACTTTCATGCACAAAAATATCACCCTTTTTTAATAACCCTTTGGTGTACCATTGTGCCATTCTTGCAGAAGTACCGGTACCACAAGGGCTGCGGTCAATGGCCTTTTCGCCATATACAACTGCATTACGGGCTGTTGAATCATGATTCAATACTGCACCTGTAAATAACACATGGCCGCAGCCTTTAATGGTTTCATTTTCCGGATGTACAAAATGGTGTTGCGCATTCACCGCTTTTTTGATGGAACGGGCAAAATAAATTAATTGATCAGCAGTATAATTTTCTAACCCTTTGAAGTTTTGCTGCACATCAATAATTGCATAGAAATTTCCTCCGTAGGCAACATCTACCAATAAACTTCCCAACCCATCACATTCAATTGCTATATCTTCAGCGGCCAGAAATGAGGGTACGTTAGTCAATTTAACATGGGTAACTTTTGGGTTTTCTTCTGTATATTCAATTGGCACAATTCCTGCCGGCGTTTCCAAACGCAAATGCCCAGGATGTTTGGGAACAATTAATCCCTCCTGAATGGCAATGGTAACAGTGCCAATGGTACCATGGCCGCACATGGGCAAACAGCCACTGGTTTCAATAAACAGCACAGCCATATCATTTTCGGGATGATGGGGTGGATATAAAATACTGCCGCTCATCATATCATGTCCACGGGGCTCAAACATCAAACCCTTTCTAATCCAATCAAATTCCTGCAAAAAATGCTGTCGTTTTTCGCTCATATTTTTTCCCTGCAAAACAGGGCCACCTCCGGCTACTAACCGTACCGGATTGCCGCAAGTATGCGCATCAATACAAAAAAATGTTTTTTTCATATATAGAAGGAGCTGCTGTTATTAATATTAAATACCGAAAAGGAAAATTTTTGCAAATTCCATGTATCCAAATCAATAAAAAAATAACACCATGAATATAAGCACACAGTTAAGAAACTATAGCCTCTTTGGTAAGCTGATTATTGACCATGCGCCAAATTTTGTATGGATTACTGTTCTTTAATTCAGCCGGTAATAATGATTCCGGCGCATTTTGAAAAGCCACTGGCCTTACCCATCGTTTTACAGCATGAATACCAACAGCAGTGAAACGACTGTCGGTACAGGCAGGATATGGCCCCCCATGTACCATTGCCGGACATACTTCAACACCGGTTGGTACACCATTGAAAACAATTCTTCCAGCAATTTCAGTGGCAATCAGTGCAATTTCAGGAAAATCCACAAAATCATTTTCGGTACCCATGATGGAAGTAGTGAGTTGTCCGCTTACTGTTTTCCAAACACCCAATAATTCCTGTATATCTGAACATTGCACTACCAATGAATATGGCCCAAACACTTCTTCTTTTAATAATGGATTGTTTAAAAAAACGGTAGCATCAACCACTGCAACGGTAGGCAAAGCATCCATTGGGTGCAATGCAGTTTTGCTCTGCTGTAACAGCATTACCCCTTTTTGTAATAATGCATTTTTCATTTTGGTAAAATAAGCCTGATGAATACCCTCGTGCAACATGGCTGCAGGTATAGAGGCTTCAATTTGACGACTTAATTCCTGTAAAAAAATAGTAAGCTGTTCATTTTTAATACAAAGTATTAAACCTGGATTGGTACAAAACTGTCCCATTCCCAAAACAATAGAAGCTGCATATTCTTTTGCAATAGCAGCAGTTTTTTCTTTCATGGCATCAGGCAATAACAGTACCGGATTAATGCTACCCATTTCTGCAAAAACTGGAATGGGCTTTTCGCGCTCAACGGCATAATTATACAAAGCCCGGCCTCCACTTAGTGAACCGGTGAAACCAACACCTGCCGTTAGCGGATGTTGCACCAATGCCTTTCCGGCTTCAAATGAACTATCCGTTACATGTTGTACGGTATACAAGGGCATATTGTTTTTTTGTATGGCCGTTTGTATGGCCTGAAATACCATTTGTGAAGTGGCCGGGTGTGCAGGATGTGCTTTTACAATTACCGGGCAACCCGCTGCCAGTGCACTGGCCGTATCGCCACCGGCTGTGGAATAGGCAAATGGAAAATTACTGGCACCAAAAACAACAATGGGGCCAATAGAAAACAACATTCTGCGCAAATCTGGCTTTGGCGGAGTTCTGTTTGGTAGGGCTGTATCAATTACCGCTTCCACCCAACTTCCTTCCATCAACATATCTGCAAACAGATTCAATTGACCAGTGGTTCGGGCACGTTCGCCACGTAAACGCTCAATAGATAAATTGGTTTCTGTTGCGGCCTGTTGCAATAAAGCATCACCAAGTGCATCTATTTCTGTTGCAACAGATCGAAGAAAAACAGCTTTCTGCTCTGGTACGTATTGTTTCAAAGCCTGCATAGCTGCAGCAGCATTTTCTAACACTTCATGAATGGAATTGGTTAACATAGTTCTGTAATTTGAATGGATTAGAATTGGCCATTTTTTGCCAACGCCTGCATTTTAAAATTTGGGCAATCCCGGATGCGTGGCAATGGCATGATGAATTAATTGCAGCAGTTGCTCATATTCTGCACCTTCAGGTACCAAACGTGGTGCCCGAACATAGGTACTACCTAAACCAGTTACCATTTGCGCCAGTTTAATATATTGCACTAATTTAGGATGAATGTCTAATTCCAGCAAAGGTAAAAACCAGCGATGTAGTGCAACCGCTTCATCATATCGTTTTGCTTTCACTAATTGATATAATGCAACCGTTTCTTTCGGAAATGCGTTCACCAATCCGGCAACCCATCCATCGGCACCCATCATAAAACATTCTGCAGCAATGGTATCTACACCGCACAATATGGAGAACCGGTTACCGAAATGATTTTTCAGCCTTGATACGTTTGTAACGTTTCGGGTAGATTCTTTAATAGCCACAATATTGGCTATTGGTTCCAGCGCTTCCAATATTTCGATGGTAATTTCTGTACCATAGTCAACCGGATTATTGTATAGCATTATTGGCAATGAAGTAGCCTCTGCAACGGTCTTTAAAAAATAAATTGTTTCCCTTTCATCGCTTTTATAACGCATAGGGGGCAACAACATAAAACCACTAACAAAATTTTTTGTACCAAGCTCAACTTGTTGAATCGCTTCATTTATAGTTGCCGCTGCAATGTTCAATAATACCGGAACGGTTCGGTTGCTTACAGCCGCTGCAGTTTGCAATAAAATTTGCTTTTCATCCAAAGTTAGCACTGCCGCCTCACCTAATGACCCGCCAACAATTAAACCATTTACGCCGGCAGCTAATTGCACATGAATGTTTTTGGAAAACAACGCCACATCAATCGTATCATTAGCGGTAAAAGGAGTAGTTAGTGCAGGAAAAATTCCTTTCCATTCTGTTACTGCCATCATTTTTTTTATAAAGCTAAGGAACTAAAGGAATTGAAAACACAGTTCAGAACAATTATTTTAAAAAGGAAAATACCCGTTGAAAAAACGATAAATCATTCCGATTGCCGGTTGCAACAATACATGCCGCCAAATGCGATAGTTCTGCTACCGGCGTCCAGTCATCTAAGCCTTCATACCAAACTTTATCTGATAATTTTTAAACCGCGTTTTGTTATTTTTCTTAAGTTAAAAGGGTCTATAATCAATTTATTTTTTCTTAAAATATAAATTTTTTTCACTCAGTAAATACTTTTTTTTCAATCAGGCAAAGCAATCTAATCAAATTTATTCTCTCAAAAACGAATTCGTTAAAAAACTATTGCATTTGTTGTACTGCTTTTTCAAAGGTTTCATCATTTGCATTCATAATTTCATAATAACCGGCAGAGCCAAAAAGCTGACGTGCCATTAAAGCCCTGATGCGTAAAGCCAGTTCTTTTTTTGCAATGTCGGATTGAGGCATCTTCAGTGTATCTGATTTAAGATAGGTTTCCAGTTCACTCCACTGGGCATTGTTCAATTGAAAAGCCTGTTCAAATGCACGAATAGTTTTAAAATTATCAAAATAACTTCTATTCCTTAGATAAAACTTATATACAAACCAGTTGATGGTGTTTTTTGAAAAAATTTTATTCAGCGAAGAACGTAACAAAGTAGTATCATACGGAACAAAAATATCAGGGGTAATTCCACCGCCGCCATAAACCAAATGCCCATTGGGTGTTTTGTAGGCGGGTCCTTTTAATTTAGAAGAATCTAATTTTAGCAATTCGCCATCATGAAAGCGGTTAATAAGTTCATCTTCATAAGCTTCTTTGCCTTTATTATAAGGCTTCTGAATATTTCTTCCCAGCGGGGTGTAATAACGTGCTACAGTTAACCGAAGTGCCCCTCCGTTACTTAGTTGAAATTGCTGTTGCACCAATCCTTTACCAAAAGTTCTGCGTCCAATAATGGTAGCGCGGTTCCAGTCTTGCAAAGCACCAGATAATACCTCACTGGCCGAAGCTGTGGTTTCATTCACCAAAACCACCAATGGATTTTTTTCAAAAATACCGTCTCTTTTACAGCGGTAATCTATTCTGGGAGAATGGGCACCTTCGGTATATACGATTAATTTTTCATCATCCAAAAACTGATCGGCAATAGCAGTAGCTTCCGTTAATATTCCGCCTCCATTACCACGTAAATCAAGAATTAATTTTTTCATTCCCTGCTTTTGCAAACTTTCTAATTTTTGCATAAACTCTTCAAAAGTACGCTCGCCGAAACGGTTAATTTTAAGATATCCAATTTCAGGTGTAACCATGTAAGCCACTTCAACTGAAGGTACCAGTATGCTTCCGCGTTTTACCGTAATATTTTTCAATTGACCGTTGCGCAACAATGTAATTTTTACTAATGAACCAGCTGGACCACGCAATTTATTTTTGATGCTATCTGGATTCATATTTCCTACTAACCCAATAGAATCGTTGGCTTTTAATAATGCATCTCCTACTGCAATACCTGCCTGAGCAGCCGGTCCATTCGGAACAACGTTTACCACATTAATGGTATCATTGAAAATTTGAAATTCAACGCCAATTCCCTGAAAATTGCCCATCAATTCTTCATTTACTTCTTTCACATCTTTAGGAGGAATATAAATGGAATGAGGATCCAAATTGGCCAGCGATTGTTCAATCACCACTTGTTTAAAACTATCCGGACGAATGGCATCAACGTATTTGTTATTAATTAAATCTATTACTTCCTGTACAGAAGAAGGGTTACCATTGTGCAAAAAACTTCCGGATGAGGTGGTAACATTTAGCTGATAACCGAGTACCATACCTATTACTAAAATAATGGATAATAACAATGGCAACCAAATACTTAATTTTTTTCCTGACATAATATGATGCTTCTTTGTATCTTAATTCAAGATTGCGAATATCCGTATTAATGTTGAAATGACTGATTCATTGTTCAACACTACCGTAAAAAACAATTTGTTATGGCTATTAAATTGATTGCAGACAATGGCGCTACCAAATGCGAATGGTGCCTGATTCAACCTCGCAAAAAAACAGTTTTTACAACACAGGGGCTAAGTCCGTATTTTCTGTCCAAAGGCACCATGATTAAAATTATACAAACAGAAGTTTTACCCCATCTAAAACAAGCACAGGCAATTGATGAAATTTATTTTTATGGCACAGGTTTAAGCAATATAAATCATGTTAAAATGATGCGGGCAGTATTAAAAACCCTGTTTAAACAGGCTGCTATTGAAATAAATACCGACATTCTGGCTGCCGCCAGAGCATTGTGTGGCCATGAAAAAGGAATTGCCTGCATTTTGGGTACCGGCTCAAACTCCTGTTATTTTAATGGCAAAAAAATTATCAAGAACAGTCCGGGTATAGGATATATTTTAGGTGATGAAGGCAGTGGCGCTTATTTGGGCAAAAAGGTAATTCAATATTATTTATACCAAACATTTGATGCCGACCTAATGGATCGTTTTAACCAAAAATATGCCTTAACACCAAAAGAAATTTTAGAAAATGTATACCAACAACCTTTGGCCAATCGTTATTTAGCCGGGTTTGCTTTATTTCTTGCAGAAAACCGCGGCCATTATATGATTGAAAATATTATAGAGGATGGATTGAATGATTTTTTTTATCAGCATTTATTAAAATACAAAGAAATTTGGGAATATCCTATTAATTTTATTGGCAGTGTTGCATTTGGATTTAGCGATATTTTGCAGGAACTTTGCCAGGTTTATGAAATACAAATTGGCAAAATACTGCAAAAGCCAATGCAGGGGCTGATTGAATACCACCGATAATTAAGTTTTATGCGTGAATTAATGAGAATTACAGAACAACCTTCTCCGTACAGACATTTAGAGAAAATGTCTATAAAAGAACTATTGCAAAAAATCAATCAGGAAGACAAAACCGTTCCGCTTGCTGTTGAAAAAGCCATTCCGCAAATAGAAAATCTGGTAGCTGCCATTACAGATGTAATGCTGGCCGGTGGCCGTTTATTTTACTTAGGTGCCGGCACCAGTGGCCGCCTCGGTATTTTAGATGCCAGCGAATGTCCCCCAACCTATGGTGTTCCTTACGGGCTGGTAGTAGGCATTATTGCCGGGGGTGATAAAGCCATTACCCACGCCGTAGAAAATGCAGAAGATAGCTTAGAACAGGGCTGGAAAGATTTAGAAAGCTACAGAGTAACAAAAAATGATTTTGTAATTGGCTTAGCTGCCAGTGGTACAACCCCTTATGTAGTGGGTACTTTAGAAGCCTGTAAAAAAAGAAATATACCCACCGGAAGTATTTCCTGTAACCCTCACTCTACTATCAGTTCAATAGCTGATTATCCGGTTGAAATAATTGTAGGCCCCGAATTTGTTACCGGCAGTACCCGCATGAAAAGCGGCACTGCCCAAAAACTGGTATTGAATATGATTTCAACCAGTGTAATGATTCAATTAGGACGAGTTGAAGACAATAAAATGGTAAATATGCAGCTCACCAACGCCAAGCTGGTAGACAGAGGTGCAAAAATGGTAATGGAACATTTGCACAACCATAACTACGAACAGGCAAAATCTTTATTATTGCAGTATGGCAGCGTAAAAAAAGCAATTGAGGCCGCCAGAACAAATCACCATGCATAATATTGAACCTTTTTATAACTGGCGGCATATTTATATTTCTGAAGAAGACAAACACTCTCCTTTCTATGGAAAAACATATAGTGAATTTGAATATTCACAAACCATCTATAACTATTATATTCATCCGCAATGGGACGATTTTGGAAGTAAAACACTGTACCTTAAAATACTTTTTGCAGATTACGACTATCATTATGCCATAATTGAAATGATTGGCGAATGGAATGATGCCATTGAAAACGATATTATGGAACTGAAGCGGGAAGTATTAGACCCATTATTTTCGGAACACATTACCAAATACATTTTAATTACTGAAAATGTATTGAATTTCCATAGCAGCGACAGGGAGTATTATCAGGAATGGTTTGATGAGGTTACCGAAGAAAACGGCTGGATTGTAGCTTTAAATATGCCTGAAGCCACACAACAGGATTTTAGAAAGAAAAAATTAAATTATTACATTGAACTGTTAGATATACCTGAATGGCGCGTTTTTAAACCACAACATTTATTTAGGAAAATTGATGATATGTTTCAAAAACGTTTGGAATAACAAAATACCACACTTCAATTCAAAGGATTCTAATACCCATTTTGTTACTCGCATGGTTTCCTGTAAATTCACATTTCATTCATGGTATGAAAGTCCTTACATTTTTTTTCCTGCTTTTTATACTTTCCACCAAATTGTTGGCGCAACATCCTGCAGTAGGATTAACCTTAAGTGGGGGTGGCGCAAAAGGATTAGCCCATATTGGCGTATTAAAAGCAATCGATTCTGCTCAACTACCTATAAAATATGTTACAGGCACCAGTATGGGTGCTGTAATTGGTTCTTTATATGCATTGGGATACTCGGCAGATACCATTGAACAAATAGCCAGGCAAACCAACTGGGATCAATTACTCTCCAACAATATTTCGCTCCGATCCTTCAGCATGCAGGAAAAAGTAGATTACGGCAAATATGCCATTGAACTGCCCTGGGTAAACAATAGCTTCCGACTACCCAGTGGCGTAATTGAATCAGAAGAGTTATGGCTAAAATTAAATGAATTGTACTTTCCTGCTTATAAAATAAAAAACTTTAAAAAATTTTCAAAGTCGTTTGAATGCATCGCCACAAACATTTCTACCGGCGATGGCGTGGTATTAGACAGTAACGAAATTGTATATGCCATTCGTTCCAGCATGGCCATACCTTCTGTTTTTACTGCCGTAAATTATCAGGGGAAAAAATTAGTAGATGGTGGCGTGGTAAGAAACTTTCCGGTAATTGATGCACAAAAAATGGGAGCAGATTTTTTAATTGGCAGTAATGTAGCCAGTGGCTTATTACCGAAAGATAAAATTAATAATATTATTCAGGTACTGTTACAAATAGCATTTTTCAGAAATGATGAAGATGCCATTAAAGAGAAAGCCCTTTGCAATATTTATATTCCGCATGATTTAGAAGATTACAACATGGGCAGTTTTGGCTCGGCTGATGAAATTATTGATTCAGGTAATAAAACCGGTGAAAAATATTATCCCATTTTTAAACATCTTGCCGATTCGCTGCAAGCTTTGTATGGCAATCTGCATTTTCAAAAACAGGCATTGCCAAACCTACGTGCAGTAAAAATTACTGCATGTAGTATAAATGGCCTGCATCAAACAGATGCCAATTTCTTTTTAAAAAGAATGCAGTTTACTCTGAACCAATGGTATACTGCAGTTGATTTGTCGGAACATATTCGCAAAGCCTTTGGCACGAGATATTACAATAAAATTTTATATTCATTGCTACCCATTACAGATAGTACTGCACAAATAGTATTTGATGTTGAAGAAAATCCCTTAACATTTGCCAAACTTGGCGTAAATTACAATCAGTTTACAGGCATTAGTTTAATTGCCAATATTACCAGTCGCGATTTTTTTACGCCCTATTCTAAAAGTCAGGTAACAGTAAATATTGGGGAGAATATGAGATTGCGCGGTGAGCATATTCAATATTTTGGCAAACACAAATTATTTTCATTGACTGCCACTACACAAATTGAATCATTAAACATTAACAGTTACAATAATTTTACCAAACAGGGATTATTTAAACAAGGCTATTTTTTGGCTGATGTTAATTTACGCTACTCGCCAACGCGTGAACTTTCGCTAGGTGCGGGCACCCGATTTGAAAATTTAAATTATCATCCACAATTGCCCGCAGCCTTTGAAGCCCGGGGAGGCATCAGTTATTTGAACCCTTATTTGTTTATCAAAGCCAATTCTTTAACCAACCCCATTTACCCGAAAAATGGCAGTAAAACAGATATAGAATTTGGAGAAGTCATCAATCAAAATCCTAATATAGAATATTATTTAAATGGCAATGAAATTTCTAATCCCGATTCACTTGGCATTCATTACAAAAGTTATTACAGAGCGTTTGTAAATGCCGAAAAATATATTCCACTCACCAAACGAAAAACTTTATTTACCCAATTTCAGGGCGGATTGAATTGGAGAAATACCGGTGATGTAATTAATGCCTTTAATGTGGGCGGCTTAACAAATGTGTATAAAAACCAAATTACATTTGCAGGATTGGCAGAAGGATCCGTTGTTACCAATAGCATTGCAGCCATGCAGGTTGGATTGCGTTATCAGATATTTAACAATGGTTATATCATCACAAAAGCCAATGGTGCTTTTTATGATTTTGTAGATGGAAATTTTATGCCTGAAAAAGCCAAATTTTTATCGGGCTATTCTATTTCATTTGGCTATAATTTTGTATTAGGACCATTAGAAATCAGTGCTATGTATTCTGATCAGAGTAAAATGTTGCTTCCTTACATTAATCTGGGTATTCCATTTTAATACCCAACAACCAGCTGAACAGATTGTTATACTTATAGCCAACAAACAATGAATGAATTGGATGGAAGATTATTATCAAATATTACGGGTTGCACCCAATGCCAGTGATGGCGCCATCAGAAAAGCGTATCGAAAATTAGCCATGCAGTATCATCCTGATAAAACCGGCAATTCAGAAATGTTGGATGATTATTTTAAAAAAATAAATGAGGCCTATACTGTTCTTTCCAATCCCGAACAACGCAGGGCCTTTCATTTAAAATATTATGCAGCACATTTACCTGCCTATACCATTACAAATGGTGCTTCAATATTGGCTGAATGTATACAACTACAGAAAAAAGTACTACAACAAGCCGATAACGTTAATGAAGATGCCGTATTATTGATGGTTACTGAAATTATTTTATCAGCCAATAATCTGTTGATTTTAAAAGAAGAATCAAATACAATTTTAATTGAAAAAATACGAAGCCAACTCATTGCTTTATTACATGCATTGAACTACAAGAACAGCCTGCAATTATATGAAACCATTGAAATCAGACTATCCTTTGATGGTACTACACAAAAAACTGCAATAGAAAAACTATTGCAGGAAAAGAAACAACGTTATTATTGGGATAAATATAAATTTTTTGTAGCCCTTTTAGCCGCTATTTTAATCTGTATAGGCATTTATAAGATTGCATAAAAGCCGGTATAGACTCCATTATTGCGCAAATACTTTTTTCAACAAATCGGTTGTTCGGGCAACAGGATCTTTTCTGATTTTTTGCTCTTCCTGTGCAACCTGATAAAACAAACCATCCAGCGCTTTTTCGGTAACATATCCTGTTAAATCAGGATTTATTTTTTTTACAAACGGAACTTTATTATAGGTTGAGAAAACGCTATTCCAGTATTTGGTAGCATCTACTTTCACCAATGATTGTTCAACAATTGGTTTAAAAGAAGTGGTTAATGATGCAGTTGTTTTTTCTCTTAAATAATGGGTAGCTGCAGAATCTCCTCCTTTTAAAAGTTGCATACCATCCTGAATGATCATGCCTTTAATGGCATTTACAAAAATAGGAGCAGCACTCTTTGCAGCATCTTCAGCAGCGCGGTTCATGGTTAAAATAGCATTATCTACTTCGTTACCCAAACCCATGTTACGCAATGTATTTTCAACTTTTTGAGCCTCAGGTGGCATTAAAATTTTAATAGCATTGTTTTTAAAATAACCATCCAGTGACGAAAGTTGTGTAACACTTTTATTCGCACCCACTTCCAACGCCTGTTTTAAGCCATCAATAATATCATCTTTAGAAAGCCCGGTACCTGAACCATTGCCCTTTACCAAATTACCCAGCGCCGCAACGCCATTCGCAACACTTGAATCTTTGGCATTATTTTTCAATAAGCCTTTTAAAAGTTGGGCATGGGAAGTAAATATTGAAAAACAAAAAAAACTAAGAAACACTAAAATCAATTTCATTATAAAAAATTTTACCAAATATAAATATGATTAATAACTTGATTTACTACTAACTTTTATAACAACAAATTTAAACAGCGAAACAAAAACTTATTTGAATCGCTGTTAAAAATAGTTAAAAATTGAACTATACTAAAAGGGAGGATCATTAGGCGTATTTGGATTATCATTTCTTTCGACAAATGGAAAAGGTAAATAGTTTCTTTTACGTTCAGAAACGTTTCTGTTAAATCTTCTTTCATCAATTAATTTTAAACCAGACATATAAAGTTCAATACATCTGTTCTTATAAATTTTGTTTAATAAATCATTTTGATCTGTATAACTAGTTGGTGGAAGGTTAGCACCAATCCCGAATGGATCTGAAGAAGGTGATTTAGTTACAACAATATTTAGTTGAATTAAAGCATTTGGCAAGTCATTTAGTCTGGCATAAGCTTCTGCCTTAATTAAAGTCATTTCTCCTGGCAAATAAACAGGTATACTACCTGTGGAAGTATTAAAAAAGCCTTTTATTCTATAAATTGGTGCAATGGCATTTGTAGATAAATAAAATGGTAAACGAGCATCACTCGGATCTGGCTGAATACCTGCTGGTAGGCCAAGATTACTATCTGTTGGCTGATATACATTATTTGTCGAGGCCGCAATTGAAAAAATTGGATTTAATGTAATAGTATTATAATTGAAAATAGATTTAGTACTTAAATTAACTAAGTTAGCTGCTGAAAGTGCATCAGAATAATTACCAACAAATAAAGAATATCTTGCCTTTAATGCGTATAAAGTATTCAGTAAATCTATACCTGCCGGTATATTATTCAAAAAAGAAGTATTTGGAGATGTTGTATTTATTACATTAATAGCATTATTTATAACACCAAGTGCTTTATTAAATCCATCATTACTACTTATAAAATTTACTTTAGAGCCAATGGTATCAGGGATATTGTTCCAAAAAGTTGCTAAATTTCCCATAGCTAAAGCTTTAAATATTGATGCATAAGCCAATAACCCACTTGCATAGCCCGGGTCTTTTACAACAGATAAATTATTCATGATATTATTTGCATCAGCTATAATTTTATTAGAAACAGACCACATACTTGTAGCAATTCCATTGGTGTTTAAAACAAAATTACCTCCTGCATAAAATTGCTGCTCATCTGTATTGCCTGCATTTACAACAAATAATTCATTTGCCAATAGGCCACTTGTTGAGATGTAATTGTATACATTACCTCCTCTGCCCGCAGTATACCAATTTTGCAATCCTACAGCAACGGCAGTAAGTGATTGAGGAGAATTAAAAGCCTGTTGGACAGATGGACCGGAAGGATCTGTAAATTTTTTTGAACATGAAGTAATTAAAATTACAAATAAAAATAGAAATACATTTATATTATTTTTCATAAAATAAAATTTAAAAATTAAAATTTAGTATTAATTCCTATACTGAATGTTTTAGGAATTGGCACGGTACCAAAATCAATACCACGTAGAATAGTACTTTGCCCGCCGGCATTTACTTCCGGATCGTACCCTTTATAGTTATCCCATGAAATTAAATTTCGTCCACTTAAATTTACAGTTAAATCTTTAAAATATTTTATATTACCAATTCGATAAGCAATTGAAATTTCTCTAAGTTTTACAAAACTACCATTATCAATTCTCCATTCTTGTATTGGATACACGCCGGCAACATAACCTCGAGGTATTTGCCCTAAATCTTCTTGCTGAGCTATAACACCATTATCTACCCCCTGTCGTGTTCTAAAATCAGCATTAAATACATCAACTCCTTGTACGGCATCTATTTGTATGTGTAATAAAAACTTTCGATAGGTAAAATCATTTGTAATTGTTCCTGTATATTTTGGATTGGGATTACCTATTACTTTCTGTAATACAGAACCGGAGGGGAGGCCAGACTGGTTTCTGCCCGGAGTATAATTCAGTACCGAATTTTGTGTTCCTGCTTCAGTTAGTGGTATTCCGGAAGTATTTTTAATTAATCCGCCATTGTTATCTCTGGCAAAGAATGTTCCATAAAAAACACCTATTGGTTGTCCGGCAATAATTGCAACCGGAGCACCTCCATTGGTATTATACAAAATAAGTTGCTGGCCGATATTGGTAGCTTCATTTTTATTGTGATTATAAATTATTGTAGATTCCCAAGTAAAATTTTTCTTTTGAACAGGAACAAGATTTAAGACAAGTTCGTAACCCTGATTTTTAAGTGAACCTATATTATCCCATAAACTCGAATAACCATTTGTAGGTGCAATTAAACGATTTATAATTAAATCGGTCACTTTCTTATTATAGTAGTTAAAAGTTACATTTATACGATTATTAAAGAATGCCATATCAGTTCCTATCTCAATCTCATTTTGCCTTTCCGGTTTAATATCTGGGTTTGTATATGCACTGCCGGTTTGGAAAGAAGCACGCCCTAAAAATGGAGAAGCAAATAGTGTATTAAACCTTCCATAAGCAGGTATTCCTGTCAAATTTCCTGATTCACCATAAGCTGACCTGATTTTAAACAGATTCCACCAATTTGATAATCTAAGTTTTCCCCAAAAATCAGTACCGGAAATAACATAGCTTCCACTAAGTTTTGTATATACCTGATTTCTTTGCGATGTGGCAAAAACTGATGAACCGTCTACTCTTATTGCCCCGGTAACAAAAAATTGATTCCTGTATTTAAAATTCTGTTGGATAAATTCTCCGGAAATTGAAACCTCACTTCGTTGATCAGATCCTGGTAACAAAGTACTTGCTCCACCTACCGATTGTACACTTGGTGGTAAGCCTCTCCCCTGCAATAATGTATAATAATTTTTAATATACTGTTGAGAATAACCAAGTTGAGTTACTGAAGAAAGATTTTTATTGATATTAAACCGATAAGTTAAATTAGCATCATGATTAATTTGAAAATAAGTATTTGTGGCTGTACTTGCATATCCATTTAATGTGGGATCTAATGTTGGCCCTCCGCCATAAAATGCAGTACTTACATTATAAGCATAAGGGGGTAAATAAGTAATTCCATTTTGAGCATAATTATCAATTCCCATGTGGTAATCAAAAGATAAATTTTTAATTGGATTTATTTTTAACCCAATACCACTTATTATTCTGCTAACAGTTTGCTTTTGTTTAAAATCTTCAATTACCGAAACTGGATTTACCCTTCCTCTTTCACCAACAGCCTGAATATTCCCTAATGCATCTCTCTTCTGAATATCATAATAATTACCAATAATAGTTACTGCATTAGTTGGCGAAAAAAAAGTATTACCATCTGGCTTTTCATTATCAAAATCGTAAATATAATTTGTAGTTAAATTAAAAGACATCCATTTTGTCATTATTTGCTCTAAATTCAATCGAAAACTATATCTGCTAAAATTTGTGTTTCTTATAATACCTTCATTATATAAATACCCAGCCGATGCATAATATTTGGTTTTATCCTTACCCCCGGAAACAGAAATATTATTTTCATTCCTTAACCCTGTTTGAAAAATATAATCTTGATAATTATAACGTTGAACAGCAGTAGTGTTTGTTATAGATGGCGTTAAAATAGTTTGGGTTTGCAACATAGGATCCCCGCCAAATTTAACAGGCGCAATATTTACCGGTATTTGTTTTCGAAGCTGATTAATTCCAACATTTGTTGAAAAATTAACAACAGGCGCTCCGATACTTCCTCTTTTTGTAAAAATTTGAATTACCCCTGCATTTGCACGTGATCCATAAACGGCAGTTGCAGCAGCACCATTTAATACCTCAATATGATCAATGTCTTCAGGATTTATATCAGCTAATCTATTGGTACCTATAGTACCTACAAAATTTTGCCCTGAATAACTTGGATCTGTATTTGTAACTCTGTTTGTTGAATTATCAACTATTACGCCATCTATTATGTAAAGCGGCTCAGATGAACCAGAAATCGTACTAATTCCCCGCAATCTCACAGATATCCCTCCTGCAGGGTCACCTGAATTTTGTGTAATCTGTGCCCCTGCTGTTTTTCCCTGCAAAGCAGCTAAAACATTGCCACTTGTAGCATTAGCTAACTGATCTGATTTTACAGTTGCAATATAACTTCCTAATTGACGCTTGGTAGTACCTTCAGAAGTACCTGTTACCACTACTTCATCTAATTGTGTTGCTAGACTTTGTAATATAATTACAACAGATTTTGTATTTACTTTAATGTGCTGATTTAAAAACCCTATATGTGTTACCATTAAAGTCTGGCCAATTTTTGCCTTTATAGAAAAAGCACCATTCTCGTCAGACTGTGAAACTATGTTTGTTCCTTGAACTTTGATTGTAACACCTTCTAACGGTAATTTACTTTCTGCATCTAAAATTTTTCCTGAAATAATAGATGTTTGCGCAGTTAGTTCTTGAATACTTCCTAAAATGAAAGTAAGAAACAAAATAAAGAATAAGCAGTTTTTAATTCTTCTTCTCATAAATAGAGTTTTGGTTAATTAAATATTTCCAGAAAGTAGCCGTAATCTATTTATAAAAAACATGAACAAATGCAGAATAACGCAATAAAACGCAATAATAAAATTATTTTTCTTCTACATAAATGTAAAGATGCCTTTTAATAATAGCATCACATAATTACATAAAAAATTCTAAGAAAAAAAATAAAAATCGGCAAAATTTTACATTTTTATTTAAAAAACGCAAAATATTGCAACATTAAAACAGCATAATACACCTTAAAATGCCTGAGATGGTACTTATAAAATTTGAAGACCGGCAGTTTTATAGGGCTCTAAGCGAGAATGTGTAGGCTCTAATTCAGTAATAAGGGTATGAATGGCATCTAATTTACAAACCTGCAAGCGTTGTACCGTGTTTACTTTTTCTGAAATAGCTAATGAAACCGTTTTTAACGCACTGCTAATCATGGCTCTTTTTACTTCAATTACTTCCCATTCTAAATCAGTAATGCCTTTTTCCGCGTCAATGCTATTAGTACCTAAAAAACAGATATCGGCGGTTATTTCGCTTAAACGAGTTACAACTTCGGCACCAACAGCAATTTGTGCGTTTTTAGACAGTAAATTTCCCAAAAAAATAACCTGACTGTTGGGATGATTTAATAACTCCAATGCTACCGGAAGGCTTACTGTAATGAATGTTACACTCAATTCTTTTGGTAAAACTTTTACCATTTCTACAATGGTAGTACCACCTGACAGGAGTACAAACATACCATCTCTTAATAAAGCAATGGCCTTTTGAGCAATCATACGCTTTTCTGTTTGCTGGTATACCACATTGCTCTGTAAAGTAAAATGGAAGGCTTTCGATAATGCACCACCATGTACTTTGGTTATTTTACCCTGCTCATCCAACTCCTGTAAATCGCGCCGAATGGTATCTTCACTTACATTCATTTGCACGCTTAAATCAGACGATAATACTTTGTTATGGATATTAATTTGTTGCAGAATATATGCCTGCCTTTCCTTTTTTAACATATTAATATTTTTGTAAGGCCACTAAACTACAAATAAATTTTTTAAACCACCTGCTAATTGCAGATATTCGTATTTGCAAATTGTATGATTACCCCACAAACCATAGAACAAATTAAAAACCGTATCGATATACTCGATGTAATTGGCGATTATGTAAAACTAAAAAAACGCGGTGCCAATTATTTGGGTTTGTGCCCTTTCCATAATGAAAAAACTCCTTCCTTCACCGTATCGCCGGTTAAAGAACTGTACAAATGTTTTGGATGTGGTAAAAGTGGTAATACCATTACTTTTTTAATGGAACATAACAAATTAAGTTATGTTGAGGCTTTAAAATGGCTGGCAGAAAGATACCATGTACCCATTGAAGAAACCGAGGTAAGTGCCGAACAGGTTCAACAGCAGCAAACTGCAGATAGCCTGTATATCCTCAACAGCCATGCCCAGAAATTTTTTTCAAATGCATTGTTTCATACAGAAGAAGGCCGGCAAATTGCACTGAGTTATTTGTATGAAAGAGATTTTTCCGATGCGATTATCGAAAAGTTTCAGTTGGGATATAACCCTTCCACCAATCATCCACTATCCAACTATTTAATCAGTTATCAGTTCAATCCCGAACTTTTGTTGAAGTCAGGATTGGTTGTTCGAAGAAATGAATCTGACTGGGTAGATAATTACCGGAACAGAATCATTTTTCCCATCCACAACAATACCGGAAAAATTATTGGCTTTGGGGCCAGAATTATTGGCAAAAACGATAAAGCACCCAAATACATCAATACACCTGAAAACGAAATTTACGTTAAAAGCAAAGTACTGTATGGTATTTACTTTGCCCGTCAGGCTATTGATAAGGCTGATGAATGTTTATTGGTGGAAGGATATACAGATGTGATTAGTCTGCATCAGGCAGGTATTGAGAATGTTGTGGCCAGTGGTGGCACTTCCCTCACTATCGATCAATTGCGCAACATTAAAAAATACACCAACAACTTAACCATTATTTATGATGGTGATACTGCCGGTGTTAAAGCAGCATTAAGAGGATTGGATATGGCGCTGGAAGAAGGCCTGAATGTAAAACTGGTACTGATTCCGGATAATGAAGACCCCGATAGTTATGTTCGCCAATTGGGATCCGTTGCCTTTAATGAATTTGTTGCTGCCAATAAAAAAGATTTTATTCTTTTTCAATTAGAGTTATTGCTGAAAGAGGCGGGGAATGATGTGGCAAAAAAAAATGCAGTGGTGAATCAAATTGCGGAAAGCCTCAGTAAAATTAATAAAGTTGAAGATTTTTCTAAACAGCATCATTATATAAAGCAAAGTGCTGCATTACTAAATGTAGATGAGGCAGGTTTATATAACCTGATTAATACCTACAAAAGAAATGAAATATCAAAAGCAGAAAAGAAAAATAGTTTTGCTGATGCTTCAACCACGTCTACACTGCCATCACAACCCAATACTGCAACCGAAGAAATTTCGTTGCTGCAACAGGATGAATTACAGGAACGTAATTTACTGCGTGCCTTATTGGAGCATGGTTTAAAGCAATGGGATGAAACCATGACGATGGCTGATTTTGTTTTTCAGGAAATTGAAAATTTTGAAATTGAAAATGATTTAATTAACCAAACCATTCAAGAGTACAGGCAGTTATATGAACAGGATAAACAACCCGATGCAAAAACATTTTTGTACCATGAAAACAATGCCATCAGGCAGTTGGTAATTACCACCACCGTTTCGCCATTTGAACTGAGCCAGAAATGGGATGAAAAAATTGAAGGCCTGAATATTACCAACCGGGATGTAGCACATCAGGATATTTTATTAAGCGTTGATTATTTTAAACTTAGGAAAATAAAAAAAATGTTTGTGCAAAACCAGAAAGATATGGAAAATGCAAGTATGGAGGAGCAAATACGTTTAATAGAAGTGCACAAGCATTTAAAAGCAATTGAACGGGAACTTACACAGAAAATAGGTACCGTTATTTTAAAATAATTTATTGCAGATCCATCTCCATCAGCATATCGCTGTAACTATATTGCAATAATTCTTCTTCATGTATATTCAGCGCATCCATATAAGCAGTACATTGTGCCTGCAATTCCTGTTCTGTTTTTTCGGGATGTAATAAATTACTGGCTTCTATTTCTACAAAAAAACCTAAGCCAACCACTTCATCGATATGAAATTTTACATTTTCAATGAAGAAAATTTTTCTTTTTTTATCAACCACAATTTTTTTACCAATTGCACGGGTTAACATATCTAACAGTATATTACTGTCTTTTACCTGTACCAATTGAAAATAAGATGGTTTGGGGCCTGACTGATTGGAGCGTTCATAATAAATAAGATTATTTTCAATATTTCCCTGACGCAATTTCAGTCTGCCGTTTTCAACCTTAAAATAAGTATCTTTCTGAAAGTCAATACCTTTAAAATCAGCACCTGCACCAATTAAAAATGCTTCCACTTTTTCGGGGTGAAAGCATTTTGCTTTAATTTCTATATTAATAAATGCCATAATTTATTTTTCGAGCGGATTTTTCTTACCCGCCATTAATTTTTCAATAACAGCTTCCAGCCTGCGCTGCCTGGTATCTTGTTTTTTTGCCCCTTCAATCCAGCTTACATATTCTTTTTGATGAGAAACCGGCAATGCAGCAAAAATTTCTTTTGCTTTTTTATGTTTCGTAAAAATTTTTTCTAATTCAACAGGCGGCACAATTAAATTCTTATCAAAATCAATTCTCTTTTTGGTTTCTTTTTTTGGTTCATTTTCAACCACACCGCTAACAGAAACAACGGTTTCTTCAACCACAACGGCAGAGGCAAGTTTTTTAAACCGCATCGCACTCCATACATGGTCAATTTCTACCTGATCAATTGTTTCATACCCTTTATCGGTTAAACAGGCCCAACTGCAATCTCTGTTTAAATCACTTACAATTTTGCTGGTTTGCTTTGGAAATGCTATCCAAAGTTTGCTTTCCATGTGTAAAGCTGCAAATACTTCTTTTAAAATAGTATTTAACTGGCAAATATTAATGGCAAAAATGAGTGCAAAATCAACCTTTTTCGACTTTAATAAAGGTGTAACATTTTTAGCGTAAGATAGCTTAACGAATTGTTTTTCAATGGAAGAAGGCAGTCCTTGTATAAGAATTGCCCTTTCATTATTTAATTCTAACTTTTCAAATAAACTCTGATTTGACATGCCTAAAACAAATTTCAGGTGATGTAATTGGGAGATGAACAGGATTGCAAAATTAATGAAAATAATCTGTTTTTGCCGATATTTTTAAGAATGAATCTTAAACAGGACAAATATTTACCGATTATTACCGACCTAATTACCTGATACCGGATGATAATAGGTTAATGCTTCGGGCATTAAAGCCTCTAATTTTTGAATTCTGTCTGCATCTGCCGGGTGATCGCTCAGGAAAACGGGTGGTTTGGCGCCTCCTAAAGCCTCCATTCTTTTCCAAAATGGTATCGCTTCCCGAGGGTCATATCCTGCCATTGCAGCGAATATGAGGCCATAATGATCGGCCTCATATTCCTGTTTTCGTGAGTTGGGTAATAAAACACCTACCTGAGCGGTAGGGGCATATACCTGATTAAATAAATTAACTGCTCTTGTATTGGTTGCCAAAGCCACATTTCCGGCTACTTCAATACCTTGTGCTAAAAGTTGCTGGCTCATTCTTTCACGACCGTGCCCTGCAACCGCATGGGTAATTTCGTGCCCTAAAACAATGGCTAATGCGGTTTCATTTTGCGTAACCGGTAAAATTCCGGTATATACTACCACTTTTCCACCGGGCATACACCAGGCATTAATTTCTTTACTATCTACCAAATTAAATTCCCAATGATAATTTTTCAGTGCGTTGGGTTGTCCATGTTCCGTATAATATTTCTGAATGGCTTCGGCAATTCTATGCCCTACCCTTTGTACCATTTCTGCATCTTTAGTAGTTGCAGGCACTACTTTATTAACCGACAAAAAAGATTGATATTGTGTAATAGCCATTGCCTGCACATCACTTTCAGGCACCAAACTTAACTGACTTCTTCCGGTAATAGAATTTCGGCTACAACCACTTATTGCCAGCATAAGTATACCAGAAAATGCAAAGAAATAATACTTTTTTAAAGCATAAAATAGATGCGCTGCTTTCATATAAATTTTTATTTAAAATAAAATCACATAATATTTTTAAATTATTTATATTTTTAGTTACGGTATTACGGCTCATACACTAATCAAACTAATGCCGAAGCGCATATATTCGCAGAATTGACAGAAAAATGATGTGCAATATAATTACACATAAAGTGAGGTATAGCAGTGCAATAGAATTATTCATTCCTTTTTTTTCGCCTGTCTCTGTGTTTCAGAATAGGAACTTTACTCTCAGTACCCTTTATCATACGCGAAATATTTTTTTGGTGCGTTAAAATGATCATCAGGGCTACAATTACAGCAAATATGCGGTACAAGGTTTCTTTTTCATTAAAAATAAAAAGTATTAAAACCATAAAAGCAACACCTGCCAGTATGGAACTTAAAGAAACAAAACGAGTTAAATACAATACAATTAAAAACACGCCTATACAACTTACTGCAACAATGGGTTGAATGGCCAATGCCATACCAAACAAAGTAGCTACACCCTTCCCTCCTTTAAATCCGGCCCAAATGGGGAAAATATGGCCAAGTACTGCAGCCAATCCTAATCCAATCATTAAATTGGTACGATGCAATTCATTGGTTAAATATTCAGGGTAAAGTATATAGAGCGAAGTAGCAACAACGCCTTTCAACATATCCATTATCATCACAAAAGTGCCCCATTTACTGCCCAGCACTCTGTAGGTGTTGGTAGCACCGGCGTTACCGCTGCCATAATCCCGAATATCGATTCCAAAAAAACGTTTACTTACCCAAACTGATGTAGGAACAGAACCAATTAAATAGGCTGCTATGATGAGTATGATCTCTTTCATTTGTACAAATGTCTTCTATTACAAGTTAACCACAGGTGTTATAAATAATTAAATTAAGAATTTATATATACTACACTGTAATTTATTGAAATTGGGATGCCAAATATAAACTTCCTTCCTTAAAAAATCAGAATTATTTCATATCGAAAATTAGTTAGAAAAATTATGCTTCAAATAAAAAAGTAATCCATCCATCTTTTTCCAATAATGCTTTTTGCTGCCAGGTTGATTTTTGATGAATGATGCTTTCTATTTCTGCTGCATCTGATACCAATAAACCACTTAATAAAATTAAGCCTTTTGATGGTAAATTTTTGATAAAATGATCAAGGTTATCTAAAATAATATTTCTGTTAACATTGGCTAAAATAATGTCAAATTGTTTTTCTGTGGCTGCTGAATTAGCTTGCTGAATGGTGCAATACTTTGTTTTGTTCATTTCAAAATTTTCAGCTGCATTTTGTATGCTCCATTCATCACAATCCACTGCATTTATAGAATTTGCCCCCAATTTTTCGGCCAAAATGGCTAAAATACCGGTTCCTGTTCCAAAATCGAATACTGTTTTTTGGTTAAAATCAATTTGCCGCATCAAGTTAAGTACCAAATAAGTAGTGGGATGATGACCTGTTCCAAAACTCATTTTAGGCGTAATAATAATCTCATGCTCCACATGTTGAATTGCAGGATGAAAGTCGGCTCTTATTCCTAAAAAATTATCCATCACAATGGGTGAAAAATTGGCTTCCCAGTTGGCATTCCAGTTTTGTTCAGGCACTTGTTCAATGGTAAAATGTACGGCATATTGATGTAATAAAGCTGTTAAAACTGGTTCATCAAAATCACTGTCAACAATATATGCCAATAAGTATCCGGCATTTTCTTCAAAACCATCAAAGCCTAAGGCTTCCAGTTGTGCAATAAAGATTTCTGTTAGGTCAACATCAAGTAATTGTATCTTCACTTTTGTGTAAACCATTGTGTATATATTAGTTTTTATTTCAAAAAAAAGCTGCCTACTATAACAGTAAACAGCTTTGTGCTAATAACAATTTAAAAAGTTATTGATTATTCAATGCATCGTCGGCCTGTTTGTTATTAGCATCAGGTTTGGGCATTAACACTTTACGGCTTAGTTTAAACTTACCGGTTTTGTTATCAATACCAATCAATTTAACTTTTAGTTTGTCTCCTTCTTTTAAAACGCCATCTAAATTTTCCAGACGTTTCCAGCTAATTTCACTAATGTGCAATAAACCTTCTTTTTTGGGAAGAAACTCAACAAAAGCGCCAAACTCTTTAATTCCTTTTACCACTGCATCATAAACTTCACCTACTTCAGGTACCATCACAATGGCTTTAATTTTGGCTACAGCTTTCTCCAATCCTTCTTTATTTGAAGAGAATATACTTACCTCGCCGGTATTACCAACTTCCTCAATATTAATGGTAGTGCCGGTTTCGCGTTGTAATTCCTGAATAACCTTACCACCAGGGCCAATAATGGCGCCAATAAATTCTTTGTCAACAATTATTTTTTCCATTCTTGGTGTATGCGGTTTTACTTCAGGACGAGCAGCAGGAATAGCAGCATACATTGCATCCAGAATATGTAACCTTGCAGTTTTAGCCTGATTCAATGCTTCACGCATTAACTCCATACTTAAGCCGTCAATTTTTATATCCATTTGTACACCGCAAATACCCTCACGAGTGCCTGTTACTTTAAAATCCATATCGCCCAAATGGTCTTCATCTCCTAGAATATCGGTAAGAATGGCATATTTGTTATCGCTTGAACGGGTAATTAAACCCATTGCAATACCACTCACATGTTTTGGGATAGGTACACCTGCATCCATCAGTGCCAAAGAACCCGCACAAACTGTAGCCATAGATGAGGAGCCATTTGATTCTAAAATATCGCTCACAATACGAGTGGTATAAGGATACTCATTACCTGGCATCATTTGTTTTAATGAGCGCATGGCTAAATTTCCATGCCCCACTTCTCTTCTACCCGGACCACGCATAGGTTTTATCTCGCCGGTTGAGAATGGAGGGAAATTGTAATGCAAAATAAATTTAGAGTAGTCTGATTTAGCTGCACTTTCAATTAACAACTGGTCTAATGGCGTACCCAGTGTTACAGTAGTGAGTGATTGTGTTTCGCCGCGGGTAAAAAGCGCTGAGCCATGCGGTGAAGGTAAAACATCAACCTCCATGGCAAGCGGGCGAATTTCTGTAAGCTGGCGGCCATCTAATCTTTTTCTCTCATCCAGCATCATATTCCGCACCAACTCCCATTGCAAATCATCAAAATATTTTTTTGCTAATGATTTGATGTTGTCATCCGCAGTTTCACCTAAATGTTCTATTAATGCTTTCTTCAGGTTGGTAAAAGCTTCTGAACGTTGATCTTTACTGCTGGCACTTCTGGCTATTTCTAATATTTTCTCAGCACAGAAATCATGTACTTGTTTTTGAAGATTTTCATCCTGTAAAGGTTTAGGATAATCTCTTTTAGCAGTAATTCCCTTTTTATCTCTTAATTGTTTTTGTGCTTCAATTTGAACACGAATGGCATTATGCGCCAATTCCAACACTTTTACCAAATCTTCTTCCTGACACTCTTTTGCTTCACCTTCCACCATCATCAGGTTTTTTTCTGTAGCTGCTACAATAAAATCCATATCAGCCTGCTCAATTTCTGTTCTTGCAGGGTTAATGATATAATTACCATTTACTCTGCCCACCCTTACTTCAGAGATAATTTCTTTAATTGGAATATCAGAAACAGCCAAAGCTGCAGATGCTGCCAAACAAGCTAAAGCATCGGGCAATACTTCTTTATCTGAAGATATAAGGGTGATTAACACCTGCACATCGCATAAATAATCTTCGGGAAATAAGGGTCTTAATGCACGGTCAACCAACCGTGATATTAAAATTTCGTAATCACTCAATCTGCCTTCCCTTTTGAAAAAAGAACCGGGAATACGACCGGCTGAACCAAATTTCTCCTGATAGTCAACACTTAACGGAAAAAAAGACTGCCCTTCTTTTGGTTCTTTATTGGCAACAACTGTTGCTAACAGGATACAATTACCCTGACGAACGGTAACCGCACCATCTGCCTGACGTGCAAGTTTACCCGTTTCTATAACCACTTCGGCACCACCGGGCAAATTAAAGCTTACTTGAATAGGTTGTGATAACATAATACGTTGATTTGTATTGAAATTTAGCCGGCCTGTTAATATATGGCATGCAATTAAATTGCAATAGATGATAAATAGTAAATACAGGTAACTGCTTTAAAAAAAGCTATTCCCAACCGAATAATTTACAGTCAGGAATAGCTTTAAAAACATGTCATTTTATTTTCTAAGCCCTAATTTTTCAATTAAAGCCCTGTAACCAGTCAAATTGGTTTTTTGCAAATAAGCCAATAAACGTTTTCTTTTACCAACCAGTTGCATTAAACCGCGCTGGGTAGAGTGGTCTTTTTTATTTACCTGCAAATGAGCACTGATTTGAGCAATACGCTCAGTAAGCAAAGCTATTTGACCTTCAATAGAACCGGTATTGGTTTCTTTTCCGGCAAATTGGGTTAAAATAGTAACTTTTTTTTCTTTTGTGATTGGCATCTCAATTTCTTTTTTGCGTCTTGATTATTTTTTCTGAAATATTGTGGCGGCAAAGGTAATAATTATTTTCTAAAATATTAGCAGCCTGTTTTATTTTATTATGTGCTTTGCAGAAATATATTTGAACATAGGATATTTAAAGAAAACAAAACCCAAAAACAGACGGAATGATATATTTGCTGCCTAACCTTAACCTGACAAATTGACCAGGATCTATTTTACAGTTACCAATTCATTAGTGTATGATCAGCGTATGCAACGAATATGTACCTCGCTTGCTAACAATGGTTATGCAGTTACTTTAATTGGCCGTAAATTAAAAAGTGATCCATTGCCGGGAAAAACAGCTTACCGCAACATCCTGCTAACCTGTTTTTTTTCAAAAACGATTTTATTTTATGCTGAGTACAATATTCGGCTGTTTTTTTATTTACTTACCCAAAAAATGGATATAATCTGCGCTATTGATGCAGATACCCTATTGCCCTGCCTATTTTATTCCCAACTTAAAAAAGTAAAAAGAGTGTATGATGCACATGAATATTTTTCAGAACAAAAAGAAATTGTAATCAGAAAGCGGGTACAATGGGTATGGCAATGCATTGAAAAATGGTGCATTCCGCAATTTAAAAATGGCTATACTGTGAATGAGTTGTTGCAAGTAGCTTTTCAAAATAAGTTTGGCGTTAACTATACCATCATCAGAAATCTGCCTGTACAACCTGCTGATTATCCATCCAACAATACACCATTGGCAAATACAAAAGTAATTCTTTACCAAGGAGCAGTGAACCATGGCAGGTGTTTTGAAACCTTAATTCCTGCCATGAAGCAGGTGAATGCACAGTTATGGATTATTGGCACCGGAAATTTTTTTGATACAGCCAAACAATTGATTGAAGCACATCAGTTACCCCAAAAAGTGATACTAACCGGTGCACTATTACCGGAAAAGCTCAAGAAAATTACACCCGGTGCGTATTTGGGCTTAACCCTGTTTGAAGCAAATGGCCTCAATCAAAAACATTCGCTCGCCAACAGGTTTTTTGATTACATCATGGCAGGCATTCCACAAATTTGTGTGAACTTTCCGGCTTATGCTGCCATTCAACAAAAATACCCCGTAACATATATGGTAGATGATACCCATGAAGATACTCTGGCAGCAGCAATGAACAAGTTATTGAATGATACTGTTTTGTATAATCAGTTACAACAACAATGCTATATAGCAAGAAAGGAACTGAATTGGCAAAAAGAAGAAATTAAATTATTATTATTTTGGAAAAACATTTGCATATCATAGATTTTACAGTACCCTACCCTGTTACACATGGCGGATTGTTTGACCTTTTTTACAAATTACCTGCTTTGCAACAACAGGACGTTCAAATACATTTGCATTGTTTTTTATATAACAATATGCAGCAGGATATTCTGAAGCAATTTTGCAACACTGTTCATTATTATCCTCGCTTAACCGGGCATCAGGCACTATCCATGCAATTACCACATATTGTTAGCAGCAGGGTAAATGAAGACTTGTTGCAAGCATTACTGCAAAATGATTACCCAATTTTAATGGAGGGCGTTCACTCTACTTATTTACTGAAGGATAAACGCTTTAATGCAAGAAAAAAATTTGTTCGCATTCATAACATCGAGCATTTGTATTATCGGGATTTAGCCAATACCAGTCATTCCTACTTAAAAAAAATGTATTATTTAAGAGAGAGCCGACTTTTAAAAAAATATGAAGCATCTATTGTAAATGAAGCCAATGCCTTTTGGGGTGTTACTCATCAGGATGTAAATTTTTTCAGAGAACAGTTTCATTGTACTACTATCGATTATCTACCGGTGTATTTACCCGATACATGGGTTGTTAAAACACTTTCAGCCATGGGTAGTTATTGCCTTTATCAAGGCGATCTCAGTGTTTCTATTAATGAACAGGCGGTATTGTGGTTATTAAAAAATGTTTTCAGTAAAATCAAAATTCCGTTTGTAATAGCCGGCAAAAATCCATCTCAATTACTCCAATCAAAAATTTATCAATATACCCATTGCTGTCTGGTAAGTAATCCTACTGAAAAAGAAATGCAGGATATGATTGCAAAAGCACATATTCATGTAATTTATGCTGAAAGTGATGCTGGCATTAAACTCAAATTGCTCAATGCACTTTTTAACGGAAGGCATTGCGTAGCCAATGCTGTGAGCATAAAAGGAAGTGAACTGGAAACACTTTGCCATATTGCATCGGATGCAGACAGCTTTTGCCAGGTTATTTCAAATTTATTCAACGCTCCTTTTAGAGCAGATTGTACCGTTATGCGAAAAGCAGTATTGGAAAAAATGTTTAACAATACAAAAAATGCACAACAGCAAGTGCAATGGATTTGGGGCGAATAAAAATTAGATGGTGTTGTTTTTAAAATGAGGATACACCTTTAGCATCTTATAATAGGCTGTAGTACATAAATAATGTAACGCAGCCATGTGTTGTGCATGATGCAAATCAGTACCCAATAAATCTATTAATTGAGCTGTTAACAATTTTTCTGCTGCTTGCTTTACATGCTTACCATAGTATCCGGTTAGTGAAAGTGCATTTAACTGTAGCCAGCAACCCTTTTCTTTCCATTGTTCATATTTATTCATTTGTTTATGATAATAATTGTATCGCTCAGGATGCGCCAAAACAGGTTGATAACCATCCAGAATTAATTGAAATACACATTGTTCCAGATAAGGGGATGGCGCTAAATAACTCATTTCAATTAAAATAATTTTTTTTTCGCCAAAACAAAGAAATGGTTTCTTTTTTTCAACTGCTTCTACAAAATTTTCATCGGCCATGTATTCTGCTGCAGCTTCCACCTGCATAGCAATATTGTTTTCATTCAATACACGCTTCACTTTCTCCAATGCGGGTAAAATGGTAGTTGGTTTATTAGGATATATATTTCCTAAAATATGAGGAGTACAAATTATTTTTTTATATCCCAACTGCTGCATTTGCTGCAGTAGTTCAATAGAATCGTTGATACTTTTTGCACCATCATCTACCCCCGGTAAAATATGATTGTGCAAATCAGTTTGCAGAAAAGAAAAATCGCCCAAAACCTTTTTTTTGAATATTGAAAACATAACAGCGTTGTAAAAAGAGAATAATAGCTTGATTGACCTTTCAAATTTAAGTGATGTCTTTTAATTTCTTAGCAGGATTGCCTACATACACACCCGGGCGGATGATAGATTTTGTTACCACTGCACCTGCACCGATTACGACACCGTCACAAATAGATACCGGTAATATAGTGGCATTGCTGCCAATAACTACATGATTACCAATATTCGTTTTTTTCCATAAATTTTTATTGCCTTCAGCTGGCCGGTCATTTACAAAAACATCATTAATAAACATGACGCCATGCCCTATAAAACAATGATGACCTATTGTTACCATTTCGCAGATAAAACTATGTGATTGAATTTTTGTGCTGTGTTCTACTATTACATTTTGCTGAATTTCCACAAATGGCCCTATAAAACAATCATCCCCAATAAAACAATTGTACAAATTACAAGGCTCTACAATTTGAACATTTTTTCCAAACTGAACATTGTGAATGGCAACTTTTTTAGAAATAAATGGCATATATCTGTAAGTTTCTACTTGCTTTATAATTTTAAAGTTACTGTAATGAAAATTAATGATAAGATACAGCTATAGCCTATTTTTTTTATAAAGTTAATGCACCATCCTATTTTTAGCAATCACCCCTTGAATAGTATAGCGATGCATTAAAAAGATTTGTTTTAAAAAGAATTATGCTGAATGCATTTGTGAATACTTTCTATTAATGCAACTGTTTGCATGGCTTCCTCATTTTGTATGATGGATGCTTTATTGTGCAGTAATATTTCTATAAAATGGGCATACACTTTATCATGATTACGTATTGAACCCTGATAACTTCCATAGTCATTCGCTTCGGCAGATGTTTCAGTGCAGGCAATATCTCCATGCTTCAAGGTTTGGAATGCAATATTGTCTAAATATTTTCCACCAATTTTAATAATACCGTTTTCTGCATTCAGTAATATGGAACCCTCGGCATTTTGCTGAAAAGCATTAATACTGTAATGAATACTGCCCAGTGCACCATTGGCAAACTGCAACTGCGCAACACCGGTATCTTCAAATTCAATGATGTTTTGATGTGCCAGATTGGCTGCTGATGCGGCTACAACTTTCACATCACTACCCATAAACCACAATAAAATATCAATAAAATGACTAAACTGTGTAAACAAAATTCCACCATCTAATTGTTTTGTTCCACGCCATTTACTTTGCATATAATACGCCTCGTCCCGATACCATAAACAATTTAAATGAACAGAATAAATTTTACCCAATAGTGCCTGTTCAATGGCATGTTTAACTGCTAACACAGGTGGATTAAAGCGATTTTGCTTTACCACCATTAACAATTTTCCTGCCTGAGAAGCTGCATCAATCATTGCACGGCAATCCATAGCAGAAAGTGCCATCGGTTTTTCTACCAGTACATGAAACCCTGCATGTAAGCCCTGTATTGCCTGAGGAGCATGTAAAGCATTCGGCGTGCAGATTACCAATACTGCTGCATTTTTACATGCTGTAAGCAAATCATTCAAACAACCAAATGCCTTACAATGATATTGTTCTGCGAGTTGTTTGGCTTTGCTTTCATCCACATCACAAACGCCTTCCAATTTACCAAACTGATGCATCAGAGCAGCATGCCGAACACCAATATTTCCGCATCCAACCAAAATAAACTTTACAGATGTCATGATAAAAAATTAAGCGTCGATTAAACCCTGCTTAAACAACATTTCTATGAATTCTCTTACAGCACCTTCACCTCCTTTTTTCTCGAGATGAATAATGCCTTTTATATTTTTAACCTGCTCGACTGCATTAGCGGGGCATGCTGCTACTCCTACTGCTTTCAAAAGTTCAATACAATTAATATCATCACCAACATAAGCAGTTTCTTTCATGGAAATACCTTCTTTTTCACATATTTCTAAAGCTGCATCTAATTTATTGCCGAAACCTCTACCCTGATAAACATAATCAATCTTTAATTTTTCGGCCCTGCGTTCTACAATTTTAGTTGCTTCGGTAGTAATAATGCCTGTTTTAACACCCGCCTTGGTTAATAAATTAAAACCCATCCCATCGTGGGTATTGAATTTTTTAAATTCATCGCCACTTTCAGTATAATACATGCCTGCATCGGTCATTACTCCATCTACATCTGACAAAAACAACTTAATTTTTTTATACATAAAATATTTTTAATACATCATTGTATGGGCAACAGGTATTCAATTGGAAATTCAACCACCAAAACCTGTCCAAGTGTATCTAACTGAACATATACTTTTTTCTTGCCGGTTCGTAATACTTCACCTTCATTATCCATAAAAATACCGCCTTTAATTTTTACCCTTATTTTTTCTTTTAATGCCTGCATTCCGGTTACCTGAATAGTTGTTCCGGGCATCAATAAATATTGTTTGATGATTTCTATTTCCTCATCTCTTATTATGGCAGGTTTGCCCAAATAATGAATAAAATTGATGATGCCATCTGTATCTAAAACAGCAATACGTTCCATTTCATTAATCCTGACAAACACGTAAGAGCGGAATAATGGCACTTCTATAATTTTTTTTCTATCCGACCATTGCCGTTCTACTTTCTGTACCGGGCACCAACTTTCAATTCCTTTCTGTAATAAAATATTATCTGATTTTTTTTCCCACCGGGGTTTAGTATACACTGCATACCATTTTCTTTCTCTGGATAACATAGTGCTTTGCATTCAATTACAAATGTAAGATTAGTTCTTTTTTCAAACACTGCTATCCAACAATCCCTTGAATGTTTTAAAAAGAAAGGGGTTGCTGTTGAATAGCAACCCCCAAATATTTTTTTGTGTTTTAATGTTGCTTCATGGCTGTTTGTGCCTTTCCGGCATCAATCATATCTGCAATTACTTTTGCTGACTGGTAGATGTACATATCTTTTGTACGATCTTTTAACCACTCCTGGTATCTTTTTCCTTTGGCTGTATCGGAATTGTTGTAATACATATCCTTATCAGATGGCAGTACCTGCAAATCCATTGGCGTTTTTAATTTCAATAAATTATTGTCTTGTTCTGCAGTTGCAATAATTTGTTGCTGATCCTTTTTAAATACAACATAATTCAACTGAACCGGCGCATCTGTTTTTTGTGCCAGCCATTTTGTATTGTTGTTGATCAAACTAAAGGTTTTATCGGCCTGAATAGCTTGATTTTCTTTTTGGATAAGTGCATTGCGGTCATAATTCTCCTGCCAGGTTTGAAAAGCAGCTTTTGCAATTTCATCCCAAGGCAATGCAGATGGATTATCTTTTTCACGCATTTTCATATAATCATACAAATCAGGGATGATTACATCGGGTGTAACACCTTTTAATTGTGTTGAGCCACCATTAATTCTGTAAAATTTCTGAAAAGTTAATTTCACTGCACCATTTTCAGTTCTGCCCGAAAAATTATCCAATGGTTTACCCAACGGAACATTTTTTTGAACGGTACCTTTTCCATAAGAGCGGCTTCCAATAATAATACCTCTTTTGTAATCCTGAATGGCTGCGGCAAAAATTTCGCTGGCAGAAGCACTTCCTTCATTAATCATAACAGCCAATGGGCCATCGTATAAAACAGAATTATCTCTGTCAGTTAATACTGTTGAGCTGCCATCCTTATCCCGTACCTGAACAACAGGGCCCTGACCAATAAACAGACCCACCATTTGCACCACTTCATACAAAGAACCACCGCCATTAAACCTTAAATCCATCACAATACCATCAACATGCTGGTCTTTTAATTTCTTTATTTCTTTGGCCACATCTTCCGAGCTACGAGCACCATTTGCACGTTCAAAATCTGCATAAAACTCCGGCAAATAAATATATCCTATTTTTTTCCCATTTTGATTGATAACTAAACTTCTGGCAAATGATTCATCTAATACAACCTCACTTCTGATTAATGATACCACTTTAATACTCCCGTCCGGATGTTTCACAGTTAATCTTACTTCAGTTCCTTTATCGCCTCTAATTAATTTAACAGCATCTGTAACATCATAACCTGCAATATCAACCGGTTCTGCATTGCCCTGGCCAACCTTTAATATAATATCATTGGCCATCAACTGACCGCTTTTCCAGGCTGCACCGCCATTTTGAATATTTACGATTTTAATATTTCCATCTGATTCTGTGAGCTGCGCACCAATACCAAAAAACCGGTTGCTCATCATTTCATCAAACTCTCTTTTTTCTATTGGAGGGAAATAATCAGTATGCGGATCCATCAGGCTGCAGATGGTGTTCAGAAATAAATTAAACCGTTCATCATCGTTAAATTTAACTTTAATGCGCTCAAAAATTTTATTTTCAGTTCGCAACACACTTTGCCTGGCCTCGGCCTCCAACTGGTGGTCGGTTTTATTTTTAATAGAATCAACCACAGCTTTCTGGCGCTGGTTTTGCAAATCATAAAACCGGTTAAGCGTAATATATTTCAATTTTTTATACCATCTTTCTTTTTTATCAGCTTCATTTCGGGGATAATCTAACTGATCTACATTGGTAATAATAGAATCCTGATTAGTAAAAGTGAATGGATGTGATAAAATTGACTTGTATAATTCTACAGTTTCAGCCACACGGGTATTATAAATGGCAGACACAGCTGGTACAAATGCAATGGGTGCACCATGAATTTCGTCATCAATGGTCGTGGAATATTTTTTTAATGCTTCAATATCTTTTTGAAGAAAAATGCTTTTATCATCATCAGCCCACATATCGGTTAAATATTTATTAAATACTTTTACGGAGAATGAATCATTGATTTTTTGCGGACTGTAATGTTCGGTTTCTAATAGTTGCCCAATTGTTACTAATAATTTTTGCTTTTGATTAATAGTGAGGTCATTTTTTGCGCTTAATGTAGTAAATGCTACAAAAGAAGCACCGAATAAAACCAATAATGCTACTAATACTCCTTTAGGACTCTTCATAAATTTTATAAAATTTTGCATATTAATCTTCAAAAATAGGTGAATTACAACTGTGGTAAAAGTAACGTTTCCCTATTAACAAAGGTTTTGGAATCTAAAACTTTCCATGAAATAAAAAATGTGTTTTGTGAAATGCTGAATTATCTTATTTTTGCAGCCCAATAAAACGGAGAGCGTAGCTCAGTTGGTTAGAGCGACAGTTTGTGGCACTGTAGGTCGTGGGTTCGAGACCCATCGTTCTCCCAGCCCTCCTTCCATGAAGGAGGGTTTTTATTTTGAAAACAATACTATGCATACCTGGTATTACCTGCTTCCTATCATTACCGCACTAACCGGTTGGTGTATTAATAGTATTTTATTAACATATTTATTTAGACCTTACCAACTCAAAAAGGTACTTTTCTTTTCCATACAAGGCATTTTGCCTTCAAAAAAAGAAAAAATATCCGTTTTATTAGCCCAGCATATTATTGAACAATTACCCATAGAAAGCATTATAAAAAAAAGTACATCGAAAGAAAGTATTGAAAACATGATGCCTTTGGCTGAAAGTGCCATTGATGAATTTTTAAGAAAAAAATTAGTGGAAAAAATGCCCATGCTGTCAATGTTTGTCAGCGACCGATTAATTAACGAATTGAAAAAAATTTTTATTGATGAGCTAAACACCCTGCTGCCTGCCATGATAACGAAGTACATGCAACAGTTCAATAATAAAGAACAATTAACACAACTATTGCAGGAATATTTCAAAAAGATGGACAACCAAACAATAGAAATGGTGATTCGTAAAAATACACCTGTTGTTGCAGTTTTTCAGTGGTGGGGAATGATAAGTGGTTTTTTGATCGGCTGTATCCAACTTTTGCTGCTTTATAGCATTTCATCGGTACATTAAGGCTTTTCATCGGTAACTGTGTTGAACTTATTCCATTCAAAATTGTCTTATTACCGTTTATATATACTTAGCACATTTTATATAAAAACGTAATTGAAATTTGCAATTGAAATTTACAAACACCATGAGGAAAATTACCTTAACACTTAGCTTCACTATTATTGTTGTAATTGCATACAGCCAGTTTCCGGCAGGCAGGCCCGGTGGCGAAGGAATGGGCGGCCAAAATATAAATATTGGCCATTTTTATGGAAAACTTGTAGACGCCAAGACCAATAAGCCCATTGTAGATGCAACCGTACAATTGATTGGAAACAAATTTGATACAGTTACTAAAAAAATGAAGGAAGTAATTTTGGCAACTGTATTAGCCAAACCAAATGGCGATTTTAGCTTAGAAAATTTACCAGTTTTTGGAACTTTTAAATTATCAGCAACTGCAATTGGTTATAAAGCCTTATCACAAAATTTATCATTTGGTATTAAATTTCCAGCAGGAGGTGCTACTCAGGATCCCAATTTTATGCAACAAATGCTGGGTATGGTAGATAAAGATTTGGGTAATCTTAAAATGGAATCTGAATCAAACGATTTGGGCAATGTAACCGTTTCCGCTCCTATTAAACAACAGTTTGAACTGGGTATTGACCGCAAAATTTTTAATGTAGATAAAAACTTAGAAAGCACCGGGCAAACCGCAACAGAGGTAATGAAAAATATACCTTCTATAAATGTAGATATTGATGGAAATGTTACTCTAAGAAATGCTACACCAACCATTTTTATAGACGACAGGCCCACTACACTTACTTTAGATCAAATACCTGCTGACATTATTGATAAAATTGAAATTATTACCAACCCTTCTGCTAAATATGATGCTTCCGGTGGCAATGCCGGTATTATAAATATTATTTTGAAAAAGAATAAAAAAATCGGATATAATGGCGGATTTAGAACAGGTGCAGACTCTTATGGTAAATTTAACGGAGGTGGTGATTTCAATGTTCGTCAGGGTAAAATTAATGCCTTCGTAAATTTTAGTTATAACCAGAGAAAATTCAAATCAAACGGCACCACTGATCAGAATAATTTCTTCAATCCTCCCAGTAATGTATACTCCACTCAGGATGCTGTAAACAATGGTGAATTTAAGTTTATTCGCGGTGGATTTGATTATTTAGCCGATAACAGAAATACCATTACCATTGCAGGTAACTATGTAAAAGGCCAATTCAATTCGAATACTACTCTAAATTCAGACTCTACAATTAGTTCTATTTATGCCGCCAATAACCAAGGCATCAGTAATGCAGACCGTAGTTTTGAAAACAAAGGTGCACAATTAGGCTATAAACACAATTTTGCCAAAAATGGAGAAAACCTTACTGCTGATTTAAATTACAATGCGAGTACCAATTATAGTAATTCGAATAATAATATCTATACTTATTTCCCAAATACATCTACACAAAAACAACCACCATTGCTGCAGCAAACCCTAACAGATGGTTCTCAGAAATATTATACTATACAATCAGATTATGAGAATCCAATTTCAGACAGCAAAAAGTTTGAAGCAGGCGTAAGAGCAGCTATCAGAGACTTTGGAAACAATAGCACCCAGTTAAAGTACAACAACAATACCGGCAATTATGATAAATTACCCGGTATCAGCAACAATTATAAATTCAATGACCAAGTGTATGCCGCATATGTTAATTACAAAGGCAAAATCAACAAATTAGGCTATCAAATTGGTTTGAGAGCAGAAAGCTCCAGTTACACCGGAACTTTATTAAACGTAAATGGCGCAGATTCTTCTAATTTTTCTGTTAAATATCCGGTTAGCTTATTCCCCAGTGCTTTCTTAACCTACAAATTAACAGATAAGCAGGATGTACAAATTAATTATTCCAGAAGAGTAAACAGGCCCAACTTCTTTCAGTTAATTCCATTCCCTAATTACAGTAATTATCCTGTTTCTGTAAGTGTGGGTAACCCGGTATTAAACCCTGAATTCACCAATTCAATGGAGTTATCTTATAACAATGCTTACAAACCAAAAGCCAATTTTCTGGCAACAGCTTATTTTAAATACACCACCAATTTAATTACGCAATACATATACAGAGGCAAAGACCAGTTAAACCCCAATACTTCCGACAGTATTTATTATTCAACCTACATTAATGCTAATAGCGGTATATCTTATGGTTTGGAATTAACCAACAATATGCCTGTAACCAAGTGGTGGGATTTGTTGCTGAATCTAAATTTATTCAATTCAAAAATTAATGCCAATAATATCAATGCCAATAATGGCAATGGCGAAGTGGCATTAGCTACCAATTCTATATTGAGCTATTTTGCTAAAATAAACAATAATTTTAAATTAGGAAAAGGTTACTCTCTTCAAATCAGTGGCAACTATCAGTCAAAAACTGTTTTGCCCCAAAGTAATAATGGTGGAGGCGGTGGGCCATTTAACCAGGTTCAAACAACAGCGCAAGGCTATTTATTACCACGCTGGAGCATGGATGCTGCCATTAGAAAAGACTGGACATGGAAAAAAGGGCAAAGCGGCTCTTTAACACTGGGTATGAATGATATATTTAGAACAAACTATCAGGAATCATTTTCAGAACAAACCGGTTTATTTAATCAGGATAACAGACGCATCAGCAACCCGCAAATTTTGCGTTTAACATTCAGTTATCGCTTCGGGAAATTTGATGCCAGCCTGTTTAAAAGAAAAAATTTGAAATCAACCCCCGATACCGGCAGCATGGATATGATGGGTGGCGGCAACTAAATAATTCCACTACCAATCGAAATGTATACAAGGGGCTGCTTCATTGCAGCCTCTTTTATGTGCACTATCAATTCAGTAGAAAAAAACATGATTAATTTTTGAAAACCGGATATCTCCTATTCAATTCTCAAGTTTCAATAGGTAAAAAATTCTGCTTCTTTGCTCAGAAACGGAATGCCCTACTAATTTTGTATGCAAATCAAACCATACCTTTGCAGCATTCAATCAATATGAAATATTTATTATTCATTTTTACATTGGTATTGATATCCTGCCAATCCAATAAAAATTACCCCGCAGCAGAAAATGCTTTTGATGCAGGCAGGGAATTTATTGATGCTTATTTAAAAGGTGATTTTAAAAAGGCTAATTTTTACATGCTGCAGGATGCTGAAAATAATGCTATCCTAAGAAAAGTTGAAATAACATACAAAAATAAGCCTGCTGAAATCAGGAACCAATATCAAACTGCTTCAATTAATATAAATAGCATAGAAGATGTTGCGCCCACAGAAACCATTATTAATTATGCCAACTCGTACGATAATGTTGCGCATAAAGTAAAAGTAATTTTGAAAGACGGGAAATGGCAGGTTGATTTAAAATATACACTTGACGGTAATTTATAAAAAAGATAACCATTGAATATGATGACAGTACTTCACCCATGGCATGGCGTTCATTATGGAGAAAATGCACCCAGAGTTGTAACTGCAGTGATTGAAATTCCTCAAGGCAGCAGATGTAAATATGAAATAGATAAGCCCAGCGGTTTATTGAAATTAGACCGGGTAATTTATTCTTCATTTTATTACCCTGTCAATTACGGATTTATACCACAAACTTATGGCGACGACAAAGACCCATTAGATATTCTGGTCATTACCTCGCTACCTGTTACCCCATTAACATTGATGGAAGCTAAAGTGATTGGTGTAATGCAAATGATTGATAGTGGTGATGCGGATGATAAAATCATTGCCGTTGCTGCCAACGATCCAAGTGTAAACCATTATAACAACATTGAGGAATTGCCCCGGCATTTTTTTGATGAGCTCCGCCACTTTTTTGAAGAATATAAAAAATTAGAAAATAAAACAGTAGTAGTAGAGGAATTTGGCGATAAAACCAAAGCACTAAAAGTAATTGAAGAAGCGATAGAAGGTTATAAGATTAAATTCGGTAAATAACCCATTTTTTCACTTTCTTAATTCTATCGCTTAATCATACATGTGCATTCAATGACTATTTTAACCTTTACCTTACTTATTTTTTTAGGATCATTATTGGCAGGCTTTCTGGGCTCACTTACTGGTTTGGGTGGTGGATTTGTCATCATCCCCATGTTAACACTTTTATTTGGTGTAGATATACGGTATGCCATTGGCGCATCGTTAGTAGCAGTTATTGCAACATCATCAGGTGCAGCTGCTGCGTATGTTAAAGAAGGCATTACCAATATCAGACTGGGCATGTTTCTTGAAATTGCCACTACTACCGGAGCCGTTTTAGGCGCTTATGTTGCAGTGTATACACCTACTAATACAATCGCCATTATATTTGGATGTATCCTTATGTTTTCAGCATATGTTTCTTTACAAAAGAAAAGTGAAGCCATACAACAAACTGATAAAAGTAAATTAGCCAGAACTTTTAAATTAAATGGCACCTACCCTACACCTGAAGGCGAAATTGCATATACTGTAACCAATGTAGTTGGCGGTTTTTTTACAATGATTGGTGCAGGCTTACTATCAGGGTTGTTAGGCGTTGGTTCTGGCGCATTAAAAGTATTGGCGATGGATAATATTATGCGTATTCCTTTTAAAGTATCTACCACCACCAGTAATTTTATGATTGGTGTAACCGCTGCTGCCAGTGCCGGCATTTATTTATACCGAGGCTATATTGACCCGGGTCTTTGTTTTCCCGTTACATTGGGTGTATTAGGTGGTGCATGGATTGGTTCAAAATTTTTAACAAACGCCAAAACCAGCCGATTAAGAAATATTTTTGCCTTTGTAATTATTGCCATTGCGCTGGAAATGTTATACAACGGCTTTACAAAAAAATTTTAAACCATGCGTAAGATTCTACAAGATGATGATTTGGAATTTGCAATGGGTAATCTTTTAAGATTGGGCGTAATTATTTCATCCATCATTGTTGTAATTGGAGGTATCATTTACTTATACAAACATGGTATGCAAATTCCTGAGTATGCAACTTTCACAGGTGATAAAAGCATGTTTAATGCAGTTACAAAAATATTTAAGGGTCTAAAAGAATGGAAAGGGCAGGCTATTATACAATTAGGCATTATGGTATTGATTTTTACACCGATTGCACGAATTATTTTTTCTTTTATCGGTTTTTTAATTGAAAAAGATTTGCTATACATGTTACTCACTCTTATGGTACTTGCAATTATCACCTTTAGTTTATTAGCTGGTACCAATATTGTATGAAAAAAAGTAAAAGAATCTTTTTGATTTATAAATTCCTGAAACCTTATTTTTGCTAAAAATTCATCAAAATGGAAAATAAAACTTCAACCGGAAAATACTGGATATTATTTTTACTCTCTTTGGTGTTGATTATTTTTATGCTAATTTCTCCGGATGTACGTCCCTATTTCTGGTTGGCTTTACCATTGGTTTGCACATTTTTTGTAAAAGCGTTAGATGTTATATAAAATTTACCTCAACACCATTTCATTTTAAAGCGCCCAATACTTTCCCTATTCCCTGAAAGTTTTAATCAAGCGCAATCGGTGGGTACGCTTTGAATGCAGCGTTGATATAATTCCCATCGCATCAATTGCATCAATTTTTACATAACCCGATGCATGAATGATAGTGTGTGTATTGAATAAAATACCAACATGGGTAATATGCCCTTCTTCATTATCAAAAAATGCGAGATCGCCACAATTGGCTTCCTCCAAAAAACCAATACTTTTACCCAATGCTGCTTGTTGATAGGCATCTCTCGGTAAAACTATATTGAAAAGCTTAAACACCTGTTGGGTAAATCCGCTACAATCAATTCCAAAAACAGATTTTCCACCCCACAAATACGGTGTTCCCAAAAAAGCACGGGTAATTCGTTGAATATTTTGTTCCGTAAAATCAAAATGAGCGGGTGGTTTTGCCTCTTTAAATGAAATATCAAACGGAGGTAAGGATATACTTGTATCATTCCAGGTTGTACCCATACTCACTCTCGTTAACTGATTGTTGATGATTACCTCATTAATGGGTTGATGATGCCATCCGTATGTTTCGGGTAAAAATGCTGTTTCAACCAACTGTATTTGCTGGCACCAACCTTCATAACCATCATAATGGCATTTCACTTTTATAAAATCCTGTAATCGTTCTAATACCGTAACAGATTCTAAAAATAACAACTCAGTTACCATCTCACTTTTATGCGTAGGTTCTATTCTTACAGGTGCAACGGCTACTATACAAACTGCAAAACTCATTGAATCAATTTTTAGCAATTTATGGATTAAAGATAAATGCGCATCTAAATAAAAATGCTTATTTTAAAATTGTGAAGTTGAATAAATACCAACATATTAACGATGAAGCTTTGCTGCAAGAGTTTTATGCTGATGGCAATACAGAATGGATAGGTATTTTATTAGAACGGTACACCATACTCTTACTGGGTACCTGTATGAAATATTTAAAAAATCAGGAAGCAGCTAAAGATGCTGTTCAGCAAATATTTTTGAAAGTGATGACAGAACTGCCAAAATATAAAGTACAATATTTTAAAAGTTGGATATACATGATTGCCCGAAATTATTGCCTGATGCAATTAAGAGATAAAAAAATTACTTATACACTACAGGAAGAAGCACCACTACTTGAAGCTGAAGGTAATTTGGCTGAATTATTAGAAAAAGAAAAACTATTGCAATGCATTGAAAATGCGTTAGATGATTTAAATGAAGAACAAAAAAAATGCATAACCCTTTTTTATTTGGAAAAGAAAAGTTACAGAACCATTGCCGCAATAACCGGATACAGCATATTACAAGTAAAAAGCCATATACAAAATGGGAAAAGAAATTTAAAATTATTGGTTGAAAAAAAACAACAACATACACCATCGGGAAAACAGCCTGAATAGTATTTTACCAAAAGCTGATTTCATTTAAAGATGCGATACCATGACACAAAAAACAACTAAAACAAATAACCAGCTCCCAATTACTGAAGAAACAATTCTTCACTATCTTGAAGGCAATCTTTCAGATAGGGCCATGCATGCATTTGAAGAAGAAATGGAATCTTCAGCTTTTTTAAGAGAAGCCATAGAAGGTTTAGAAACTTTTACTGATAAAAAAGCGTTAAGAGTATCAGTAAAACAATTACAAAAACAATTACGAAGAAGAACAGAGCATACCAGAAAAAAAAGATACCAGTTTTTCCAACAACGTCAGTTTCAGAACATCATCCTTATTGTGGCATTACTCTTATTAATATTTCTTGGCGTTATTGTGGTTCATTTTTTAAAGCTTCACCCGTTATTAAAATAGTCAGACCGTATCAATAAGCTTACCGGCGATTTAGACCAATCCTTTTACATCTTAAACAACAATATTGAAAAATGTACCGACTTAAATTATGTATACCAATTAGCAGCTCTGCCTGAGAAGCAGCAGCTCTTGAATACGGTGTTCGATAGAAAACTATACTATTTTCAGGGTGTTTATCGAACACCCTGGATTTTGCCACTGTTCGCTCATAACTCATTGATTCTCAAGGAAAAAAACCTCCTTGATATTCAAAAAAAAGGCGATTTCATGACAAAAATCGCCTCAGGTGGACCTGAGGAGAATCGAACTCCTGTCCAAACATATTTACCATAAGTCTTCTACATGCTTATTTCATTATTAATTGTCGGCAATGAACCGGAAATGAACAAACCAATTCAATGCTTAGCTGTATATTCTTTTGCAATAGTCACAGCCTTCTATTGCAGCAACCTGTGTTTGTTTTGAGTCGGCGGCGGCACCTGGTAACAGATAAACCTGTGCGGCGGCCCGAATGACTGACTAATTACTAATTAGGCAGCCATGGCATACTGTGTATTGCCATTTAAAGTTTGAGTATTCAGATTTAAGTGCTAATTACCCAACGCACTGCATGCTTCCACTTACCGTAACCTATGCTGTCGAAACCAATACAGGCCCGGGTAGTTGAAAAAATCAAAGAACTTATTCAATTTCTTATACAAAGGTACTTTATTCTGTAAACACCTGCTATTTAAAATTTTAATGACTAAAAATTCGTAAAAAATCCAAGCCAAGTGCATAAGCCATTAAACTTAACAACAAAATCATGCCAACCATCTGCGCATACTCCATAAACTTATCGCCCGGCTTTCTTCCTGTAATCATTTCTACCAATGTAAACAAGGCATGGCCGCCATCTAAAGCTGGTATGGGTAACACGTTCATAAATGCCAGGATAATTGAAAAAATGGCAGTTAAGGTCCAAAATGACTGCCAGTCCCACACACCAGGGAATATACCACCAATACTTATTACACTTCCTAAAGAATCGTTTACTTTTACTTCTTTAGAAGTGAACAATAATTTAAGATTGCTAATATAATTAATGAGCGTACTGTAGCATTTTTCAATACCAACCGGAATGGCCTGTAAAAAAGAATATTTAATTTGCACGGTACCCAATACTTCGTCAGGTGTCTGAAAGCCAATACCGGATTTGATTTTAGGATTGGTATTATTTACAACAGTAGCCTGAATGGTATCAGTATTGTTTTGAATCAGGGTATACTGAATGGAATTTTTATTTTTTAAATCTTTCAAAACATCAAATGCCTGGTTGTTATACGAAACAGGTATTTGATTAATGGCAATAACCCTGTCGCCTTTATGTATAGCAGCATCACTGTTTATTTGTGTTCCGGGAAGCACGGTATCTACGATTAATGGAATACGAACATAGGTAAACCCACCCAGCTTATTTTTATTTAACTGTTCAATAAATCCGGGAGGTACATTTAAAATGGTATCTTTTCCATTTCTTTCAATGGTAATATTTGTAGCCTGGTTTAGAATAATTAATGAACCTACCGTTCCAATTTTTTCAACAGGTTTACCTGCTACTGCCACTATTTTATCGCCATCCTGCATTCCAATTTTTTTCCCAAGACTATCTACATACACCCCATATTTTAAATTCTGTGCAGGTATATATTTTTCGCCCCAGGTATACATAATACCAACAAAAATAACAATGGCCAATAAAATATTCACTGTTACCCCACCCAACATAATAATTAGCCGTTGCCAGGCGGGCTTTGCACGAAATTCATAAGGCTCAGGTGGTTTTTTCATTTGCTCTTTATCCATACTCTCATCAATCATTCCGGCAATTTTTACATAGCCGCCAAAAGGAACCCAACCAATACCATATTCCGTTTCACCTATTTTCTTCTTCCATAAACTAAACCAGGGATTAAAAAAAAGGAAAAATTTTTCAACCCTGCATTTAAACCATCTTGCAGGTAAAAAATGCCCCAACTCATGCAAAATAACAAGGATAGAAAATGACAGGATAAATTGTCCTGCTTTAATTCCCACTACACTCCAATCAATTACTAAAAGACTCATTCAATTTTAATATTTAGTTGACTTTTAATTTTTATACAACAAAATGATTGCCATTCAGTTGATTATTTGAACCTATTTTTATATAAGTTCCGTTACATCTGAATTAAAGAAGCTGCAAAATTACGCGCTTCGGCATCACTGTCAAAGTATTCGTCCAAGGTGGGCTGAGCAATGAAGGTAATTTTATTCATGGTTTGCTCAATCATTTCAGTAATATCCAAAAATCCAATCCTGTTTCTTAAAAAAGCATATACTGCAATTTCATTGGCTGCATTCATTACACAGGGAAGATTACCGCCTTTAAATAGTGCTTCCGTTGCCAATACCAAATTGCGGAAGGTGCGTAAATCATGCTCTTCAAATTGAAGTGTTGCTGCTTTTTTAAAATCAAAACGGGGAAAATTATTGGGAATTCGTTGCGGAAATGCCAATGCGTATTGAATAGGTAGTTTCATATCGGGTAGGCCCATCTGCGCTTTGATGCTCCCGTCTTCAAACTGCACCATACTATGAATAATACTTTGCGGATGCACCACTACCTGAATTTGATCAGCAGATAAATTAAACAACCACTTTGCTTCAATCATTTCCAGACCTTTATTCATTAAAGTAGCAGAATCGATACTGATTTTTGCACCCATTGACCAATTAGGATGCTGCAATGCATGTTCTTTTTTTACATTCACCAAAAAATTTGGTTTTTTCCCTAAAAAAGGGCCACCACTTGCAGTAAGCACCACTTTTTCAGTTTTATTTCTTCCTTCGCCAATAAGGCATTGAAAAATAGCTGAATGTTCACTATCAACCGGAATAACAGGCACTTTATTTTCTAATGCTTTTTGCATGATGATGTCTCCTGCTACTACCAATGTTTCTTTATTAGCCAGTGCAATGGCTTTTTGATGCTTAATGGCTGTGAGTGTGGGTTTTAATCCTGCATAACCCACAATAGCAGCCAACATCATATCATAACAATTCATTGCTGCTACTTCTTCCAAAGCTTTTTCACCTGCAAAAACCTTTATTGGAGTATGTGCCAATGCCTCTTTCACTGCAATATATTTTCTTTCATCAGCTATTACTACACAATTTGGATTAAACTGAATTGCCTGTTGCACCAATAATGTATCGTTGGTTTGGGCAGTTAATATTTCAACAGAAAATTTATCAGGATTAGCTGCAATCACTTCTAATGCCTGTGTACCAATTGAGCCTGTTGAGCCAAATAAAGCAATTCTTTTTTTTATTGTCATTGAATTTTAGAATTAAAAAAGTACGCAAAGAAGTACAAAATAAGGTATTTACCACAAATATGCACTAACAGGCATTTTGTGTATCTATATTTTGGTGCATACCGTTGTTTAGCAAATGGTTTTTCTATTTTACAAAGGCTTGTAATGCATCGGCAATATTTCTATCATTACTTAAACGAGGCACTTTATTCTGTGCGCCCAGTTTTCCAATAGAACGCATATAATCAATAAATGCATTTTTTTGTAAGGGCTTTATTTCTAATGTACGCAAAATATTTCCTCTAATTAAATCATCATAATACACATTTTTGGCGCGTAAATTATTATCAACTTTTAAGGCAAATGCCGCCATATCTTTCGGCGTTTCTTCAAATTCAATATACCATTCATGAAAACTATTGCCTTTTTCTTTTGCAATGTTGGGCGCAACTGTAAATTCAATAATTTTTATTCCTTCTTCATTGGCTGCTTTCATTAAAGCATATTCTACCTCTTCCCCAATAACGTGTTCCCCAAAAGCAGAGATAAAATGTTTAATGCGTCCGGTTACTAAAATTTTATATGGATTGGTGCTGACAAATTTAACCGTATCACCAATATTATAAGCCCATAATCCAGCATTGCTGCTTATAATTAAAACATAGTTTTCACCAATCTTTACATCAGCAAGGGTAAGCCGGGTAGGCTTTTCATTGAAAATTTCATTGGCCGGAACAAATTCAAAAAAAATACCACTATTGGTATTTAGTAATAAACCCGGTGCATTGGAGTCATCCTGAAAAGCAAAAAAACCTTCACTGGCAGGAAACAATTCCAAACAATCAATTTGCTTACCAATGCTATTATACAATTTCTGCTTATAGGGCTCAAAATTTACACCACCCTGAATCATAATGCTGAAGTTTGGAAATACTTCTGCAATTGGTTTTCCTGTTTTTTCAATAAGCCTGTCAAAATACATTTGCATCCATGGGGGAATTCCACTAATGAGCGTCATATTTTCATGCAGGGTTTCTTCTACTATTTTATCTAATTTCATTTCCCAATCTTCAATACAGTTGGTTTCAAAGCTGGGTAATTGATTGGCTCTTAAATACCTGGGTACATGATGGTTTACAATACCGCTTAGCCGGCCGGTAGGAATACCGCCTACCCTTTCCAAAACCGGCGAACCACTTAAAAAAATCATCTTTCCCTTTGCAAAATCAAAATTTCCGGTTTCGGCCATGTAATATAATAAAGCATTACGGGCAGTATTAATGTGGTTAGGAATAGAATCTTTGGTAATGGGAATATATTTAATTCCCGAGGTAGTGCCACTGGTTTTTGCAAAATAAATAGGTTTGCCTTTCCACAAAACATTTTGGGTACCTTCTTTTATTTTTTCGATGTAGGGTTTAAACTGCTCATAATCCCGAATCGGAATTTTTTCAGCAAATTCAGCATAGCTATTAATTTCCTGCATTTGATGATCTTTACCGAATTTGGTGTTTTTGCCCACTTTTAAAAGCATTTTGAAAATGGCTTCCTGATCAGCCACAGCACTGAGCATACTTTTACGAATGGTTTTATGAATATGAAAAGCAAACGGACGGGCTAATAACGATTTTAAATTCATAATGGAGGGTATGCATCTACTATAAAAAGCACAAAAATAGCATTATACAACACCTTTCTATCAAAGAAGGTATTAATTTTATCAGAAAATAAGGGTTGAAGAACAATTATTTTGAAAAAATTTGCAATTTTTGGTATTGAAACATTACCTTTGCCGTCCTAATTTTGGATAGTTATGTTAGCAGTTGTAAAAATCGCAGGTCAACAGTTTAAAGTACAAGCAGGAGATAGTTTGTATGTTCCCCGCTTAGCAGCCAAAACCGGTGATAAAGTTGAATTTAAAGACGTTTTACTGGTAGATAATGCAGGCACACTTTCAGTAGGTAATGCAGTGAATGCTGTAGTTAAAGCTGAAATTGTAAATGAATTGGTGCAGGGAGATAAGATTATTGCTTTTAAAATGAAAAGAAGAAAAGGTTTTCGTAAAAAGCATGGTCACCGTACCCACTATACTCAAATTAAAATTGAAAGTATTGCTTAAATTGTTAAAACAATTTCAGACTTCATAATCTGATACCGTTTTAATTTTCAAAATCAAAAAAGTTATGGCACACAAAAAAGGTGAAGGCAGTGTAAAAAATGGTCGCGACTCGAACAGTAAGCGCTTAGGGGTAAAAATATTTGGTGGCCAGCCTGCTATCGCAGGAAACATCATCGTACGTCAACGCGGTACCAGTTACCATCCTGGAAAAAATGTTGGTGTTGGAAAAGACTTTACCATCTTTGCATTAACAGATGGAATTGTTGCATTTAAAAAGTCTAGAAATAACAAAACCATCATTTCAGTTTTGCCTGTAGAAGCTACTGCATAAAAAAAAATTTTGCAATACCAGAATAGTTGTTAATTTTAGGTTATTAACTAACCATTAAATTTCAACTTATGGCAAAAGCTGTAAAAAAAGCTGCTCCTAAAAAAGCTGCTGCAAAAAAAGCCGCTCCTAAAAAAGCTGCTCCTAAAAAAGCAGTTGCAAAAAAAGCCGCTCCTAAAAAGGCCGCTGCAAAAAAAGCCGCTCCTAAAAAGGCCGCTGCAAAAAAGAAGTAATCTTCTTGTAAAAGAAGTAACAACTAACAAGTCCCGATTTATCGGGACTTTTTTTATTACATTTATCACTCATTTTTAACTACTCAGCTCATGTTAGACAACTATGCCATAGCAGATAATTTTACCTTGCTCTCTAAATTAATTGACATACATGGAGAAAACAGTTTCAAATCAAAATCGTATGCCAATGCAGCTTTTGTAATAGAAAAATTGCCCGAACAACTCTCTCAATTACCTGCCAATAAAATATTCAATATTAAAGGTATTGGTGAAGCCATTGGGAATAAAATTCAGGAACAATTAACAACCGGATCATTACAAATTCTAGAGGAATATATTCAAAAAACACCGCCCGGCATTATTAAAATGCTGCAAATAAAAGGATTGGGACCAAAAAAAATTAACAGTATCTGGAAAAATTTAGAAATAGAAACTATTGGTGAATTGTTGTATGCATGCAACGAAAACAGACTAACCTTATTAAAAGGCTTTGGCGCAAAAACGCAGGAAAGTATTAAAGAAAACATCAATTATTATTTAAATAATCTGGGTAATTTTTTGTATCAACAAGTTGAAACTTATATTCAGGCTTATCATCAAAAATTAACCAAAGTATTTCCAGAAGATTCATTTGTATTAACCGGCGCTTTCAAACGGCAATTAGAAACCATTGATGCCGCAGAATGGGTTACTACAACAAAACCCGATGCCTTAAAAAATTTTTTTGTAACAAACCAATATACCATTGAGGTTGACACACCCGATAAATTAGTGTTTAAAGGAACCGAAAATATAAAATTAATTTTTTATTTAACTTCTAAGCAAAAACTCACCTACCATTATTTTATTACCAGTTGCAGTAATGAATTTTTAGTGGAATGGGAAAAACAATTTGTATGGAAAGATGACAAATACTATGAAAATGAAAATAAAATATTTGAAGCAGCCGGTATTGCAGTAATACCAGTTTATCAAAGAGAACTTCCGGAAATTATCCAACAATATAAAACCACAAAAATTGCAACACCTATACAGATCAATGACATAAAAGGTATTATACACAGCCATAGCAATTGGAGTGATGGGCAACATACCATTGAGCAGATAGCCATTGCTGCCAAAGAAAAAGGGTATGAATATTTGGTAATTAGCGACCACTCAAAATCTGCATTTTATGCCAATGGATTACAGGAAGAACGTGTTCGGGCACAACACGCAGCCATTGATGTTTTAAATCAATCATTAGCACCATTTAAAATTTTTAAAAGTATTGAAAGCGATATCCTGAATGATGGATCATTGGATTATTCAGATGACATTCTGCAACTTTTTGATATTGTAATTGCATCCATTCATTCTAATTTAAAAATGACGGAAGAAAAAGCAATGAGCCGTTTATTGAAGGCCATTGAAAACCCATACACCAGTATTTTAGGGCATTTAACGGGCAGGTTATTATTAAGCAGAAAAGGGTATCCGATAAATCATACTGCCATTATAGATGCCTGTGCGAAGCACCAGGTAGCCATTGAATTAAATGCTCACCCCAGACGGTTGGATATTGACTGGAGGTACATAGATGCAGCGTTGCAAAAAAACGTTTTGATATCAATTGATCCTGATGCGCATGCTATTGAAGGTTTTGATGATTGTAGATATGGGGTATTGGTTGCACAAAAAGCCGGATTAACTCATACACAGAATCTAAGTAGTTTTTCTTTAGCACAGTTTGAAAGCTTTATTGCACAACAACACAAAAAAAGAAATGGCTAATCTGTTGCTGCATGAATAGGAATTTGAACATAAAACGTAGTACCAATGCCTTGTTTGGTTACAAACCAAATTTTACCATTTGCTTTTTCTACAATACCACGGCAAATAGCCAAACCTAAACCTGTACCAGATGATTTTGTAGTAAAATTTGGGGAAAATATTTTCCCGATGAATTCATCAGGAATTCCGGAACCATTATCGGTTACAGAAATTAAAATATGGTTGGCAACATTTGCCTGATACACGTGCACCGTTGGGGTGGAGACACCTTCTACTGCTTCAAATGCGTTTTTGATAAGGTTAGTAAACAATCGTTGTATTTGCGTTTTATCGGCATACAACCCATAATTACCCATTTCTTTTTTCCATGAAATTTTTACATAATTGTCTGCACTATGTAATTGCACCAAACTGCGCAACACATCTGAAACATCAAATTTTTCTAATTGTACATTACCAATATTTGCAAATTGTGAGAAATCGCCGGCAATTTTAGATAACTGATCAATTTGTTCAATCAAAGTTTGCGTAACCCGATTGGTTAAACTATTCAGTTGCTCCGGATCGTGTTGTTTATCGCTAATGGCATTTTGCAAAAACTGAATACTTAGTTTCATGGGAGTTAAAGGATTTTTGATTTCATGTGCAACCTGCCTTGCCATTTCACGCCATGCTCCCTCCCGTTCACTCTTAGCCAATGCATCGGCACTTTCCTCTAACTGGTGCACCATTCTGTTATATTCCTGAATTAAAACGCCTAATTCATCCTGCTTTTTCCAGGTTATCTCTTCATTCTTTTTCCCAAGCGATATAGCCTTCATTTTATCAGCAATCAATGAAAAAGATGCAGTTATTCTATTCGTAATTAAAAATGCAATGGCTCCGGCTACTAAAAATATAAATGCATTCAAATTAATCAGTGTAGCTAAAAAACCAGAGATTTCCTGCTTCAATTCAGCTTGTGAATTTAAGTATGGTATATTTAAATAAGCATAGGTATTACCCTGTTCATCAATAATGGGAGTATACACACTTAAAAAATTGAGGGTGCCAATATGCTCATCTTGTTCAAATCGAGATTTTTTTAGATGATGCAATTCATAATAAGCAAGTGGATTCATTTTGCTGTTTAATAAATGCTTGTTGTATATGTAAGGTTGTGTAGATGCTTTTAAATTTCCTGCAGCATCATAATAATTTATATCTACATTATGCATTTCTGCAATGTCAATAATCTTTTTTTCACGCACACCACCGGTAGTAAAATCATTCACTCCCACACCATCATCAAACACCATTTCAGCATTTATTTTATTTTGAATTTCAGTACCGATGAGCTGTACCGATTTAAACAGTTTATCCTCTTTATTTTTATTAAAACGGTTTATAAAAAATGAAATGGTGGCAGCACCTATTACAATGAATGAAAACAGGCTAATAGAAATAATGGTAAGGTTGATTTGAGAACGAATATCGAAAACAAATGATGTTTTAATTTCCTTCCAGCTAAACCTTTTTAACAACAGAAACTGAACGGTATTTAATAAAAATATTAATAATAAAAATGAACAAAACAGGTAGGCAAATAGTGTGAGTGATTCTAATATCCATTCGTTTTTCCGAACAATGAGTACCTGCCTGCCATTTTCGGCATTATACCATAATTCATTATAACCATTTTTATTGATTACATTAAACTGCGCCAAACTACTCATTTGTTTATTGACCTGTATAGGAAAACTGTAATCATTATAACTACTCACTATTTTTCCATTGTTGTACACTGCATAGGCATAATTCCCATTTAATTCATTAGAAAAATAATTTATTTGTGTAAACAATTCCGGATATAATGCTTCACTGGCAAATTTTTTGGGAATCACAATTACGAAGAAATAACCAAGCACATTATTTTCAGATGATTTAATATCTTTTTCAAAAAGATAGCCTAACCGATTGCCATTTGTAGTGTAAGTATACAAACCCGGAATAGAAGTAGATTTTGCCCTGCGCAATACAATGGTGCGGATGGTTGCATAATTGGTTGAATCATCATTATACAATGGTTGGAATAAACTATCGAAAGTATAGATGTGTGTTTCATATTTATTTAAATAGCCAGAGAAATTACTACTGATAAGACTATCTTTTAAATACTTATTGGTAAAATCAGAATCTAACCGATCAAAATTTTGTAATAAAAACCGGTCATCAAAATTGGTCATGGCAATATTCAACAAATTTTCTCCGGATGGATCGGCCTGCGATGCTAATTTTTCTGCAATACGTTTTCTTTGCTCTATTTCAACCAGTTTATTTTGATACATGACCATAGCTGCAACAGATGCAGCAAAAAACATTACCCAAAAAATAAAGAATGTAGTGTGATACAATGGTCTGTCAATATCATGTTGCCGGTAGTAGAAAATAATAAAAAAAACCAATAACCAGGCTAATACTGCAATATTGGTAATGGTAGATGATCCCCCAATTTTTATACTTGCATATAATAAACCCTCTACTGCTATAATAAACAATTGAATATTCAGTGGAATTTTTCTGGAATACACCCTTCCTAATAATAATTGAGCAACAGAAAAAAATGAAAGCGTAAGTAAACATAAAATGGCAAAACTAACTACGGTATATATATCCAGACTAAAGAAGTTTGCTACATCAAATGAAATTTTAGAATCAAGTACCAGACTTTTAATAATACCTGCAAACAGAAAGCAAATGGCACCCAGAATAATGATTTGCACATATGCAACTATGGTCATAACAGTTTCAGAAAAATGAAGTTTTAACTGTAGGTGCAAATTGTTCTTGTAAAAATTAATCAGCCAGAATAATATCACTACATTAATTAATAAATCGCCTAATGAGGGATGGATGGCATTGGATGCATAGATAGCCGGATCAAAAAGCGGCAGTTGAGAAAAATCAAAAGGAAAAGGAAAATAGTAACTGAGTATACGCAGTGTGATAACAGATACCGATAAAATAACAAAACCCTGTAAAGCCTTTTCATGCCCGGCCAATTCAATAGCAATGGCATTTAAAAAAAATAATAGTAGTATAATACTCAGGGTTCTTAGAATGATGGTGGTGGTATTATAGGGAGAAAACGTTTTGCCTGATTGAAGCTGAATGCCGCAAAGTGCTGTTCCATTTAAACCGTAAATGGGATATCCATCCTGCACACTAGTGATTTCATATAATTTTCCCAAACCTTGAAAACCATCAAAATCAGGTTGTAAATATTTGTTCTGTATAAAATAGGCATGGTATATTGGAATTAAACCAACCACCATTATTTTTTTGCCTCCTAAAAAAATGTATTTCTTAATTAATTCAAAATAACCGTTTTGATAGTTTACAAAATGAATGGTATTTGGATGATACAAATCTGCATCATCTACATAGTATTGGTTGGTATTCCAATAGCTTAAAATAGCATGGTTTAAATCATTAAACGTGTAGATAAAAAAACCAAAATTTTGGTTCAGTGGTTTAGATTCAGAGGGCAATAAAACACTATCACTCAATAATCCACTTAATAATACTTTATCAGAAGATAATTGTATAAATGAATTTTCCCTATGCGATAAATATTGTTGAATTTTTGTTTGAACTTTTACCGGAGAAGTATAATAGGTAAAATAATTAGATAATATAAATGAAAAGGTAAACAACCATGCAGCTATAATCATCAAATAGCCATGCCGGTATGCTGCATGTTTAATTATCTTAATCAAGATGGTTCATTTTTAATTTGCGCTTTAACCTGATTCCACAGCACATCCATTTCAGCCAGACTTAAATCAGCAAGATTTTGCCCTTGTTCAGTTGCAATTTTTTCCATACCCTTAAATCTTCGTATAAATTTTTTATTGGTTTTTTCCAGTGCTGTTTCCGGATCAACGTTCAAAAATCGTGCAAAATTTACCAGACTAAATAATACATCTCCAAATTCTTCTTCAATATGCTTTGCATCATTTAAAGCTACAGCCTCTAGCAATTCATTGGTTTCGTCTGTTACCTTATCCCAAACCTCCTCTTTCTGCTGCCAATCAAACCCTACCTGCTTTACTTTTTCCTGTATTCGGGTAGCTTTTATTAATGCGGGCATAGCTGCCGGAATACCAGAAAGTACACTTGTTTTACCTTCCTGTAATTTAATTTGTTCCCAATTTTTTTTCACATCTTCAGCATTTTTGGCAACAATATTGCCATAAACATGCGGATGGCGATGTATTAGTTTTTCACAAATCTTTTCAATTACATCCTGCATACTAAATGCATTTATTTCACTTGCAATTTTTGAATAAAAAACAATATGCAACAGAAGATCGCCCAATTCTTCTTTGATAGACTCCCAATCGCCGGTATCTATTGCATCTGCCAATTCATAGGTTTCTTCAATGGTCATTGGTTTTAAAGATTGAAGTGTTTGTTTTTTATCCCATGGACATTTTTCTCGCAGTTCATCCATGATGGTTACCAATCTTTGTAAATCAACATTATCTGCCATAAATTTGTTTTTATTATCAAGCATACCGCACTAAAAAACTATATCAAACAAGTACACAGGAGCATGTTTACGGTTCATTAAAAGTACACAACAAATTGGTTATAAGCGTGCATAGTTTTGCATTTTTTTGAGTTTGTATAATATAGATATACATTTGATATAAAAACATTCATGCATTACTTCAGTTTGATTATACTATTCATGAGCTGCCAGTGGGCACATGCACAATATTATTATAACGATATTATAGCTGCCAAACAAAGTATCCAAAACTATATACACATCAAAAACCAAAAAATTAAAAGTATAGATGTACAAAGCTTTGATGAAAATAATGAGCCGGCCAAAGGGTTTGCTTTACAACAATTATTTACAAATAATTGGACTAAAATGATACTCAGTACACAAAATGCTACCGGAGAAAAATCTACGCTTATCACCTATTATAAAAACAATTTGGTGAACAATACGATTGAACGTACCAACCACATTGAAACAACTACCAACTATACTTATGATGCAAAAAATAATATAACCGAAATTCTATCTGTTACAAAAGACAGTATCTATCATTACCAAAATACAGAAAAACATATCTGGCATTATTTATCTGGTGGTGCACCGGCAGATATGATTAAAATTAAAAATAATTTAGATACTACTTTTGTTCATTTTACGTATGATGAGCATGGCAATGTAGCAGAGGAAAAATGGATTAGAATGGGAAGATTAATAGAAACATATTATTACTATTATAACGATATGCACTTGCTGACAGATATTGTTCGTTTTAACAGAAATGCCAGAAAATTATTACCGGATTATTTGTTTGAATACAATTCAATGCGACAGTTAAGCAGTATGACACAGATTTCTCCAAACAATAATAGTTATTTGGTATGGAATTACAGTTACAATAGTGCAGGTTTAAAAGAAGAGGATATTTGCAGAAACAAAGAAAACCAATTGGTAGCGCGATTTAAATACGTGTATCACCAATAAATTTTAGAAGCATTGCAGCAATAAAAAAAGTCGGGATAGAAATTATCACCGACTTTCTTGTGCCCCAGGCGGGACTTGAACCCGCACGGCCGTTGCTGACCACAGGATTTTAAGTCCTGCGTGTCTACCAGTTCCACCACCAGGGCTTCCAAAAAAAATTCCATCCAAAAAACGATGGAATATTTTTCAGAGCGGAAGACCGGGCTCGAACCGGCCACCCCAACCTTGGCAAGGTTGTGCTCTACCAAATGAGCTACTTCCGCTTTTTATTTTTGTAAGAACTAATTTATTGGGAGTGCAAATTTAGGTATCTAATGTTCCCAACAAAATTTTTTTGTAAAAATTATTTGTATTCGGGTGTATATTTTGTGCTACCCTGAATTTCTACATCCGGTTTACCCTTGTAACGTTTTTGGTACAATTTATAACAACCTCCTAAAAAGAAGGCTACAATACAAAATACCTGCAGGTAAAATAAAAATCTGGAAGTACTTACCCAGTTGCGGGTAACATCTTTCTTGGCGTTTTCATTCATTTCTTGTAACATAGTGTTTCAATTGCTGTGCAAAAATAAGGTACCTGATTAAATTATGAGCGCTTCTTTTCAACAATTTCTGCAAAGGTTTTTTTGTGTTTAAAAAAATAATGCCATACTATACTGCCCGAATATACACCTTGCAATGACTTCAATGGTTTTTTTAATTGATTTTGTGCTTTTATGTTATGTAAATGCCTAAGTACATACCAATGAGCCTGAGCAACAGCAGTAAAAAATGCAGTATTGCCATTCAGCAAACTTTTCCATGCAGATAATGCATCTAAAAAAAAGCGGAGTGTTAATTTCCAGTATTTTTCTTTTGGTGGTAAATGCATTACCAACATCATTAAATTATTGCGAAAGTTTAAATAAATTTTTCTCCCACCCTTTTGCAAAGTACCTGCCCCAACATGATATACTACACTTTCCGGGCATGCAAAAATTTTATACCCTGCCAGTTGTATGCGCCAACATAATTCAATTTCTTCCTGATGTGCAAAAAACGAGTCGGTAAAACCATTAAAAGCATGAAACACTTTGCTTTTAATAAACAATGCAGCACCACTTGCCCAGAATATAGGTGTAACGGTGTTGTATTGACCGGCATCGATTTCCATATTATCAAAAACCCTACCCCTTGCAAATGGATATCCTAAAGCATCCATCCATCCACCACAAGCACCTGCATATTCAAATTGTTCTGGTGCATAATAAGATAACAGTTTGGGCTGGCAGGCTGCAATCGTATCATCTGCTTCCATTAATGCAATAACCGGTTCAATCCATTGCGGTGTAACCGATACATCTGAGTTTAATAAAATATAATATGCAGCATCAATTTGGCGTAAAGCCCAGTTGTAACCTCCCGCAAAACCATCGTTTTGTTGATTCATCAAAATTTCAACCTGCGGAAAATTTGCTTGTACAATTGAGATAGAATGATCTGTAGAAGCATTATCGGCAACAATAATCCTTTTGTTGGGATAGGTAGAAGCCAATACAGAAGGCAGGAACTGCTGCAAATAATGTGCACCATTATAATTGAGAATTACTACTGCTACTGTTGGAAAATTTTCCAAACCATTCATTTTACGAAAATAAGACGAGTTTTATAACATCCTAAACATTTTCTGCAAAAGTACCTGTAACAATAGCAATGCGCAGTTCCTGCCATTTTTCATGCATACAGTTCATTTTACAATTTATACAATTGTTCCCTTAGATCGTGAATACGTGCATCTTCCATATAATCATCAAATGTGGTAAGGCGGTCAATAATACCATTGGGTGTTAACTCAATTACTCTGTTAGCAACAGTTTGCATAAAAGTGTGGTCGTGCGATGTAATGAATACAATTCCCGAAAAATTCTGACAACCTTCATTAAAGCTCTGAATACTTTCCAAATCAAGATGATTGGTAGGCTGATCTAAAATGATGAGATTCGGATTTTGCAACATCATTCTACTAATCATACACCTCACTTTTTCACCACCACTTAAAACATTCGTTTTCTTCATAATATCATCCCCGCTGAATAGCATTTTTCCTAAAAATCCTCTTAAAAAAGGCTCATCCGCATCGGTAACATGCGGCGGTACAAATTGGCGCAACCAATCCATTAATGTAAGCCCGTCTTCAAAAAATTCACTATTTTCTAATGGAAGATAAGCTTTGGTTATGGTGGTACCCCACTCATATTTGCCTGTTTCCGGTTTTAAATGGTCATTAATAATCTCAAAGAAACGGGTTACAGCCATTGGATTTCTGCTAAAAAAAGCAATTTTATCTCCTTTGTTTACCGTAAAATTCACTTTTGAAAAAAGCAGGTTGCCATCAATTTTCGCAGAAAGGTTTTCAACATTTAATATTTGATTACCCACCTCGCGTAAGGGCTGAAAAATAATGCCGGGATATTTACGGTTGGAAGGTTCAATTTCTTCAATAGTTAATTTTTCTAATGCTTTTTTTCGTGCAGTAGCCTGTTTACTTTTACTGGCATTGGCCGAAAAGCGGGCAATAAAATCAAGTAAGGCAGCACGTTTTTCTTCCACTTTTTTATTCTTATCACTCATCTGGCGAAGCATTAACTGAGAGGATTCGTACCAGAAAGTGTAATTACCGGTAAATACTTTAATTTTAGCGCGGTCAACATCAGCTACATGGGTACAAACTGCATCTAAAAAGTGCCGGTCGTGACTAACAACCAAAACAATATTTTCATAATCAGCTAAAAAATTTTCCAACCAGCCAATTGTTTCAATATCTAACCCGTTGGTAGGCTCATCTAATAACAAAATATCCGGGTTACCAAATAGTGCCTGTGCCAGTAAAACCCGTAATTTATAAGTACCTGGAATATCTTTCATTAAACTTTGGTGTATATTTTCACTAACACCAAGGCTACTTAAAAGGCTTCCTGCATTGCTTTCGGCCTCATAACCACCCATTTCACCAAATTCGGCTTCCAATTCACCGGCCTTCATGCCATCTTCTTCCGTAAAATCCTCTTTTGCATAAAGGGCATCCCGTTCATGCATCACATCCCACAAACGTTTGTACCCCATTAACACGGTTTCAAGAACCGTATAATCATCAAAAGCAAATTGATTCTGATTTAAAACAGCCATCCGCTCACCCGGAGTAATATCAACGGTTCCCTTATTCGGTTCTATTTCACCACTTAAAATTTTAAGAAAAGTTGATTTTCCTGCGCCATTTGCGCCAATTACACCATAACAATTTCCTTTAACAAAATTTACATTTACTTCATCAAATAAAACACGCTTACCATAAGCCAGTGTAATGTTTCTAACACTAATCATTCTTTTTAGGGTTTTACAGGCTGCAAAACTAAGGGTTAAGCCGTTAATTCGTTAATTTAGGTTGTTTGACGCGTTATTACCGGAAAAACAACGCTATGCAGGCAAATTACAAATATGCTTATTTTGCCTATTTTTAATACGTATTTGCTTTATGATTCAATACTGGCTAAACTGGAAATCACTCATTGCCCTTATTGCCCTTTTTATTATTAGTGGCACTATTTTCTATTCCAATTACTTAGCCAATAAAATTAAACAGGAAGAGCAAATTAAAATTGAGCAATGGGCCGAAGCGGTTAAAAGCAATGCTTCTAACCTTATAACGGACACCAATTTAAGTAGCCGGATATTAGCCGAAAACAGTCAGGATATTCCCATTATTGTTGTTACAGAAAAAGGCGTTTTATTGGATAGTAGAAATTTAGATTCCATTCAACTCAAAAATCCGGCTTATTTGCACAAAAAAATCAATACATTTAAAGCATTGCATACACCTATTGAATGGAAAAACCCGTTAGATTCCACACAAAAAAATATTGTTTATTATGGCGAATCGCATTTATTGAACGAGGTAAGATATTACCCCATTGTACAATTGATGATTGTGGGATTGTTCCTTATATTTTTAATTGTAGCGCAAAGAACGGCCTATCAGAACAACCAAAATCAGTTATGGATTGGCATGGCCAAAGAAACTGCACACCAATTGGGTACGCCGGTAAGCAGTTTGCAAGGCTGGATTGAAATGCTGAAAGAAATACCCGGCACAGATAAAATAGTGAACGAAATTGATAAAGATGCGAACAGGCTGCTTTTAATTACAGACCGCTTTGGAAAAATTGGCAGCATACCGGCATTAGAACCGACCGATTTAGTGTTGAAAATTGAGCAGATGGTTGATTATATCAAAAAACGCTCTGGCAAACAAATACAATTTGAAATGATTATATCTGAAGCGCCTGCAATCACCCATATATCGCCTGCTTTATTTGATTGGGCAATTGAAAACCTGCTAAAAAATGCATTAGATGCTATGGAAGGAAAAGGAAAAATTACCATTCAATTAAAAACAGCACATGAACAGGTTTTGATTGACGTGAGTGATACCGGAAAAGGTATTAGCAGAAAAAATTTGCCTGCTGTTTTTAAGCCTGGATTTACTACCAAAAAAAGAGGATGGGGACTTGGTTTAACCCTAACCAAACGAATTATTGAACAATACCATCAGGGCAAAATTTTTGTTTTAAACAGTCAGCCGGGTAAAGGCACCACTTTTCGTATTGTTTTGCCCAAACACACCGGTACCTGTATCATCTGATGCTTATTTGGCTGAAAAGCTTTATAATTTATTATTTGTTTCTATTCTGAATATACCACAAGTACCGGTATAAATTTCAGAAATTGCAGGGGTTAATTTCTATTGAATTAAACCATTGGTGTGGTTGTAAAATAACGTTTTTCAATCCATAAATACAATCGGGAAATAATAAAACCATTGGCTACGGCTATGAATATGGGAACTACCACATCGCTGGGATAGTGTACACCTAAATATATCCGGCTGTACGATACCAATGCAGCCCATAAAAACAGGATGAGTGTAAGTTTGGGCATTTGTTTTTTTATTGAAAAGAAAAAATAAAAAGCCAGTGAAAATGTATTGGCTGCATGTGAGGAAACAAAACCATACATACCACCTCTGTAATTATTTACATAATGCAACAAATTTTCTAATCCCGGTTCATGGCTGGGCCTGAAACGGTGAAATATGGGTTTGAAAACAGAAGATGCCATTTGATCGCTGATAGTGAGCAATACTGCCACTAGTAATACAAAAGGTATGGCCTTTTTCTTCAATTTTGAAATGATGAGTAACAATAGCAATACATAAAATGGTAACCAGGAGTATTGCCCGCTACACCAGTACATAAACCCATCAAAAAAAGCATTATGGTGTCCATTTACAAATAACAATATTTTTCGGTCTAATTGTTCCAAATATTCTAACATAACTAATATTTAAATTGCGCTTTGTAACGAGGTACCGCATATTTTAAAACAAGCGGAGCAGCAGCACCAATTATAATGCCACCTAAAACATCGGTAGGATAATGTACACCCAGTGCCATTCTGGAATAACCCACCAACATTGCCCAAATTAAAACAGGAATGGTGTATTGCCATTTATGATACACCACAATAATACTGACACAAATTACAAAAGCATCGGTTGTATGGCCTGAGGGAAAAGATGGGCTTCCTCCGGCCGTTAACTTTTCAATAAAAGGATACACTTTAAAAGGCCTGGTTCGGTTAATGGAAAATTTTAAAATAGTGGAAACAATTTCAGCCAGCAACATTGCAAACAAAATAAACCACGCTCTGAATTGAATGAATTTATTTTTTTGCCAATAGCCAACAATCAGCATAATAACAGGAACTGCTATTGCAAATACATAAGCAGTGTTCGTAATAAAATGTATGATAGGATCAAGCCATACAATACGATGGTGGTTGAGCCAGTTTAATAATTCAATATCCATATAAAAAATTGCCGGATGTGTAAAGTTGCACCTTAATAAAAGCCGGAAAAATACTTATTTAATTTTCAATTCACTGCACAAATCCTGTTAAAAAACGATTGAATTGATTGCTTTTGAGGATTCAGTCAAGGTTATTTTAACACTATGGCAGAAAGTGCCGGTAAATGTACTTTTATACGATACCATTCTTCATCTATATACACTTTTTCGCCTACAATACTTGTATTTTGTATATCGCCGGTGCCATAAAATGCTTTATTATCACTATTAAAAATTTCTTTCCATGCTTGTTTGCCATATACATGTACTTCCCAGTTATGATGCACCACCGGCGTCATATTGAGTAGAATCAGCAAATCATCAGCAGCCTTTTTTCCTTTTCGTTTAAAAGCCATGATACATTCTGACCTGTGATTTAAATCAACCCACTCAAACCCTTCAGATGAAAATTGTAATTCATACAAGGCAGGTTCTGTTTTGTATAATTGATTGAGCTGCTGTACACATTTTTGCAAACCCAGATGAGGCGCATATTGTAACAATTCCCATTGCAATTCACTTTTATAGTTCCATTCATTGGTTACGCCAAATTCATTGCCCATAAATAATAATTTCGCACCGGGATGGGTAAACATGTATACATAGAGTACTCTTAGGTTGGCAAATTTTTGCCATTCATCGCCCGGCATTTTATAAATCATGGGGCTTTTGCCATGCACCACTTCATCGTGACTAAGAGGAAGCATAAAATTTTCGTCATAAAAATACATCATGCTGAATGTAAATTTATCCTGTAGTGCAGATCTAAAAATAGGATCAACTTTAAAATAGTCTAAAGTATCGTGCATCCATCCCATCATCCATTTCATTCCAAATCCCAAACCCCCTTCAAAGGTTGGTTTGCTGATTTTTGGCCAGTCTGTTGCCTCTTCGGCAATGGTTTGAATATCCGGAAAATCACGATACAATGTTTCATTTAAATCTTTTACAAAGGCAATGGCTTCTATATTACCATTTCCTCCAAATTCATTGGGTTCCCATTGACCTTCGTTTCTACTGTAATCCAATCGAAGAATGGAACTTACCGCATCAACACGTAAGCCATCTGCATGAAATGCATCACACCAAAATCTGGCATTACTAATCAAAAAACTTTTTACTTCACCACGTTTGTAATTAAAGATATAGGAGCTCCAATCGGGATGATAACCTTTGCGCATGTCTGCATACTCATAGGTATGTGTTCCATCAAACAAAAACAGACCATGTGCATCATAAGGAAAATGAGAAGGTACCCAATCTAAAAAAACACCAATACCTGCCTGATGCAATGCGTCAATTAAATGGGCAAACTCCTGCGGGTTGCCAAAGCGTGAAGTAGGTGCAAAATAACCGGTACCCTGATACCCCCAGCTTCCATCAAATGGATGTTCCATAACAGGCATAAACTCAACATGTGTAAACCCCATTTCTTTTAAATACGGCACCAAACGTTCTGCAATTTGATCATAAGAATTGTATATTTCTTCATTGTTTTTATCGGGACGCATCCAACTGGCCAAATGCATTTCATATACAGATATGGGTGCAGTTAAACTGTTTTTTTCTTTTCTGCTTTTCATCCATTCGGCATCCCCCCAGTTATAATCGGTTTGCCAGGCAATAGATGCTGTAAATGGCCTTTTTTCCCAATAATGCGCAAACGGATCTCCTTTATCTAATGCTAAACTCTGGTAACCAATGATGTGGTATTTATAGGCTTCGCCCGCTTCCACATGTGGTATAAACCCCTCCCAAATACCGGAATGATCTAACCGTACCATTAAAGGATGCGCTGTTTTATCCCACTGATTAAAATATCCAATTACACTAACATACGTTGCATTAGGTGCCCAAACAGCAAAATAAGTACCCTTTGTACCGGATACTTCAATTTGTTTATTGCCGAATAAATGATATAAACAATAATGTGTTCCCTGTTGAAAATTGACAATATCATCTTCTGTAAAAAGTGAATAATTCCACACTGAACGCTGTGTATCAACGAATTGAACCGTTTCATAGGGTGGCATTAATCCGGCTTTTAAAGCAACAACACCAACCAAATTTTGGTTATTGCCTCCATTTTTAATATTTTTTTTTGTAGAATTAGACATATTACTTATTTTGTCGAATATTAAAAATAACTAACCTTTGTTTAACCTGCGTATTCCGGACTACAATTTATGCTTTTAAAATGAATTGAAGTTATTAACATGAACAGTGCTTATGAGAAAATTTTTGCCAATATCCATTTTGCTATTTGTTTCATTGCATTCGGCTGCACAAACCATCCGTATTAAAGGAACTATTTCCGATACTACTGCACATATCACATTATCCAATGCAGTTGTTGCAGTTTTAAGAGCCAATGATTCTGTTTTACTGCATTTTACCCGTACACATAAAAATGGAAGCTTTGAAATGAATGCAATACCTGCCGTAAAAAGTATTGTAATGGTGTCGTATCCGAATTATGCTGATTTTATTGATACACTGTTTATAAAACCGGGACAAATCCTTATTGATTTAGGCAATATTTATTTAGAAACAAAAGCCCATTTACTGCAGGAAGTGATTGTGCAACAACGGGTTGCTGCCATAAAAATAAAAGGTGATACTACCGAATTTAAGGCGGATAGTTTTCATACCGGCCCCAACGCGAATGTACAAGATCTTTTAAAACGATTACCCGGCATTCAGGTAAATGCCAAGGGTGAAATAACGGCACAAGGTGAACGGGTTAGAAAAGTATTGGTGGATGGGGAAGAGTTTTTTAGTGATGACCCTGCAGTTGTAACACAAAATTTAAGAGCAGATTATGTAGACAAAGTGCAGGTTTACGATAAAAAAAGTGAACAAGCCGTTTTTTCGGGTATTGATGATGGAGAAAAAACCAAAACCATTAATTTAACTTTAAAAGAAGATAAAAAGAAAGGCTATTTTGGAAAAGTAGAAGCCGCAAGCGATGCCACGCAATATCATTATGAAAAAGCCATGGTGAACTCCTTTCAAAAGAAACGAAAATTTGCAGCTTATGTTACCAATGATAACACACGTTACGAATCATTAAACTGGAACGAAAAAAGTAATTATGGTAATGACTTAAACAGAACTACCGATGTGCAGGATGATGGCAGTATTTGGATTAGCCAAATGAGTGATGAGTTTAGCAACGGCTCCGGCTTGCCTAATTCAACCTCTGCAGGTGCTACTTATGGAAATAAATGGAATGAAGACAAACAAAACATTAATGGCACTTATCAGTTCAATCATTTAAATATCATTGGTCAAACCAATTCCATTACACAGTATATTTTACCTGATACTACTTTTATTAATAAAGTGCAACAAAATGCCGACAACACCCGGCAAAGGCATCGGATGAATGCTGTGTATGAATGGCAGATAGATTCAACCAGTTCATTAAAAGTTACATTAACGGGTTCGCAGATTAAAAAGAACGACAATAACCTGTACACCGGCCAGTCAATTAGCCAGGAAGGACAAATTATCAATCAAACCGATAGAACCACTACATTAGATGGTACTGAAAATAATTTTTTAAGTAATTTTTTCTGGCGAAAAAAATTTAAAAAAGCTGGACGTACCATCTCTTTTAATGGAAATCTCAATTTTTCAGGCAGAAATAATACCGGCTTTTTAATAGCACAAAACAGCTTTTATGACAAAACCGGTTTTTTATCAACGGCACAAAATATTGATCAGTATAAAACCAACAATGAAAATCTTTCCGGGGTAGATGGTAAATTGGTGTACACAGAACCATTATGGAAAAAAACATTTTTAGAACTCAATTATCGTTTTGGCTTTTCAGGTAATGATGCGCAAAGAAACACCTTTGCAAAAGATAGTATTAATGGGAAATATGATATTGGTGTTGATTCGCTGACCAATCATTTTAAATACAACATCAATAGCCAGTCTGGCGGCGCCACTTTCCGGTACAATGCAAAGAAATTTAATTTTTTTGCAGGTTCCGGTATAGGTATAACTACATTCAATTTAAATGATATATTGCAAAATACCCATCGTACTATTCAGTTCACCAATTTTTTGCCCACAGCGGCCATCAACTTTACTCCTAAAGCACAAAGAAAAATAAGTTTAACCTATACGGGTTCTATCCGAAACCCTACCCTGATTCAAATTCAGCCATTCGTTGACAATACCGATCCTTTAAATATTAATATTGGCAACCCCAATTTAAAACAGGAATTCAATCATCGCTTTCAATTATCAGTATCAGATTTTAAAGTTTTAAAAAGCAGAAATATTTACATTAGTGGAAATTTTAATTTAACAAACAATGCCATCAGCTCATCAAGTGTGGTAGATAGTTCAGGCCGAAGAGTGAATCAGGCGGTAAATGTAAACGGAAACTATAGTGGCAATATTTTTATGTTCTATAGTTTTGAAATAGTACCTACATGGATTGCCGGATTCAGCAGTACACCGGGCATAAATCGGTATATCAATTTTATTAACGGTGAAAAAAATATTAACGACAACCGAAATATAAATATTGGGGTTTATTTTGGCAGATGGAGCGCTAAGAAAGTAAATTTTTATGTAAATGCCGATTTTACCAGGAACTATTCCCGTTCATCCATCAGCCCTAACATTATTACCCGTTACTGGACATACACACCATACATTAACTTCACTGCCAAACTACCGGCTAAGTTATATTTTGAAGCAAACAGTAATATCACCATCTATCAAAAAACAAGTGTGTTTACCGGCAATGCAGATGTGTATCTGGTAAACGCATCCCTCAAAAAAACATTTACCAAAAATGATAACTGGGAGCTAAAATTTTCTGTGAATGATTTGCTGAATCAAAATAAAGGTATCAACAGAAATATCAGCAGTAACTTTATTGCGCAGACCACGCAACAAACTATTCAACGATATTTTTTGCTGAGTCTTGCTTATAATTTTAATAAAAATGGTAAACCCGCTCAGTAAAAAAATAGGTTGCATCAACTGTATTGAATCAACAATAAAAATAACCAGACGAAAATATTTATGAAAAACATCCTTTCTTTTTTTATACTCCTGCTATTGGCAATACAGGTATCTGCACAAGTCAATTTTATATATGCAGGAAAAGTATATTATGAAAAACGGGTAAACCAATACCAGCTATTAGATATGGATAATGATAATGAATGGGCACAGCTGATGAAAAAAAATATGCCTAAAATAGTGGTGAACGATTATGTACTAAACTTTAATAAAAATTATAGCCTATTCCAACTCATAAAAGAAAATGATGATACCAAATATATTTTTGGCATGAAGCCCTCTGAGAATGATAAGATATGGAAAGATTTATCCAAAAACAGAATAGATATGCAGCGCGATGTTTTTGAACAGACCTATTTTTTACAAGATACGCTACGACAATTAGAATGGCGTATTACCGGCGAAACCAGAGATATTGCCGGATTTGAATGTAAAAAAGCGGTTACTAAAATTTGCGATTCAGTATATGTTGTTGCATTTTATACCGATCAAATTCCGGTGAGCAGTGGCCCGGAAAGTTTTAGCGGATTACCAGGTTTAATTTTAGGCTTAGCCATACCACGATTGTATACTACCTGGTTTGCCACTAAATTAGAATTAACTGAACCTGCTGGCAGTATTGCTGAACCTAAATTAAAAGGTAAAATAACCAATTGGCTGAACCTGCAAAAGGATCTGAATAAAGGGATGAGTGACTGGGGAAAATCAGGCCCTAAATATGTTTGGAATGCATTATTATAAAATTGCCCGCAAGCAATTTTTGCTTCCGGGCAATGATTGGAAAAAAATCATGAATTATTTTTTCAATTCAATAACCATCAAAGTTTTTGGCATTACTTCAAAATTACTTTCAACAGTACTACCATTTGTTACATCAATCCCTTTTGTAAAACCCGCCGTGCGTTCCGCATAATTACTGAATTTTATTTTTTGAGATTTTTCATTGGTATTCATTACACACATAATGGTTTGGTTGGGTGTATATCTGAAGTACACATATAACCCATCTTTCGGCACATATTGCATTAACTTACCTGATGTTATTGCAGGTGATGTTTTCCTGAAATTTGCCAGCGTTCTGGTATATTGCTGTACCTCTAATTCCTCTTTTGAAAGTCCTTCTCCGGTAAATGCATTCTTCTTATCTCCTTTCCATCCACCCGGGAAATCTAAACGCACCCATCCATCCGGATTGGTAAATCCTTTCATGAGTACTTCAGTACCATAATACATTTCCGGTATTCCCCGGCAGGTTAACAACCAGGCAATACCCATTTTTTGTTTGGCAACATCTTCTTTCACTACTGAAAAAAAACGGGACAAATCATGATTGTCTAAAAAAATCACATTCCGCATGGGGTTTGTATATAAAAAATCTTTTGCCAGTGTGCTGTACAATCGGTTTACACCTTCCGTCCAGCCAAAAGGCTGATTCACTGCGGGTAAAATACCATCAAATAACATTTGAAAATCGGTTGCACCCTGTAAATTACTTTTAAAAGGTATTTGAATTTTATTATCAACAAAATAGGCCTGACTGGATACCCCATGCACCCATGTTTCGCCAAACATGGTAATTTTTGGAAATTCTTTTTCCAAAGCTGCATTACAACGGTTCATGAAATTTAAATCATTATAAATGTAAGTGTCAATCCGCCAGCCATCAACGCCAAATTTTTCAACACTCCAAATGGCATGTTGAATTAAGAAATTGGCTACATAAGGATTGTTTTGATTTAAATCGGGCATTTTTTCTGTAAACCATCCATCGCTGGTAATTTTTTTATCGATAGCAGCTGCATAAGGATCGTATAATGGTTGATCTTTATACGATGTTTGGGTAAATTTTGGCCATTGATGAAACCAGTCTTTAGTTGGTGGATCTAAGAAAAAGATGTTTTTACTGCCTACATGGTTGTACACTGCATCCTGAATTAATTTCATACCTCGTTTGTGTAGTTCATCACTCAGTTTAAGGTACATTTTTTCTCCACCTAATCTGGGTTCTATTTTATAATGATTGGTAAAAGCATAACCATGCTCGGTTCTGTTAGGTTCATCATTTTCAATAACCGGTGTAAGCCATAATGCAGTTACTCCTATATTTTTTAAATAATCCAAATGGTTGATGATTCCCTGAAAGTCGCCACCATGCCTTAAATAAATAGAATCGCGATTCAATGATTGGTCGCGCATGCCCGGAATTCGGTCATTGGTGGTATCGCCATTACTAAAACGGTCTGGTATAGCCAGATAAATAAAATCGGCGGCATTTACACCTTGCGCAAACTGTGTACCGTTACCCTTTCTTCTGGCATACAATGGCCATTGAAGCGTTTGTTTTGAATTGCCCGCCCAAAAAACGATAGGTACCATACCGGGTTTAGCTGCTTCGGTAATATTAATATCAACTGCTACATATGTTTTATTATCTAATGGATGTACTTTCAACAATTGTACACCCGGATAATTGATTTGAATTTGACCGGTTGCAATGGCATCGGGCGTAGCACTTTTAATGAGCAATTGAATTTGATGCTGCTGCATGCCTACCCACCAGTTGGATGGATAAACAGCTGCATCCTGTGCGCAGACTACTGAAGGAACAAATAGAACGAAGAGAACGAAATACCATAAATTGTTTTTGAGCATAACAGTATAATTTTAAAATCAATCAGGAATTTGTTGTTTTAATGACAGTTTTTGCGAAGATGCCGGCCAATATCATAGAAACACCTGCCAGTCCAATTACATGGATGGGTTTTTCTCCCAACGCTGTAAGTGCAATACCACCCAATAAGCCGGCAGCAATTTGCGGCACAGTAATGGTAACATTAAAAATTCCCATGTAAACACCGGTTTGTCTGGCAGGTAATGAAGCAGATAAAATTGCATAAGGCAAAGCCAAAATAGCAGCCCATGCAATGCCTACACCCAACATAGGCAGTAAAAGCCAATACTTATCGGTTATAAACATCATAGATATTAAACCAATTCCACCGGCCATTAATGAAAGCATGTAAGTATTTTTTCTGCCAAAGCGGTTCGCCAATGGAGTGAGTATCAGCGAGTATAAAGCAGCAAATACACTGTAGGCTGCAAAAATTACACCTGTCCAGTTTCCGGCTTCATTGTATTCCTTCGATTCCGGATTAGTGGTTTGCCAGATATGTTGTGCAATACCCTGTGTAGTGTACACCCACATTAAAAAAAGCGAAAACCAGGAAAAGAATTGCGTTACAGCCAATTGCAGCATGGTAGCCGGAATGTTTTTAATTAAGGTTAGAAAACTAACTTTTTCTTTATTTTCATTTTCATCAATATTGTTGTATTGGGCATATTCTGCAGGAGGATATTCTTTTGTACGAAGCGATGTCCATAAAACACTTAACAACAATGCACCGCCACCAAAATAAAACGACCAGATAACGGTAGGGGCCACTTTCTGTCCGGGGCCCGGCTCATTGGCAACGCCTAATGTAGTTAAAATAAAAGGAAGCAACGATCCAAGAACAGCACCTGCATTAATTAAAAAGCTTTGGATAGCATAACCCTCGTTACGTTGGCTTTCAGAAACCATATCACTCACCAATGCACGAAAAGGCTGCATGGTTACATTAAAAGAAGTATCCATTAACAATAGCATGGTAGCCCCAAAAAAGAGCGGCGGCAACAATTCGGCAAAATGCTCAGAATTGGGCATAAAAAACATCGCCATTGCCGAAACAATAGCCCCACCTAAAATAAATGGAATTCTTCGGCCCAAACGAGTCCAGGTTTTATCGCTGGATAAGCCCACTATCGGCTGTACAAAAAAACCGGCTAAAGGTGCGGCTAACCAAAACAAACTTAAATGGTGCGGATCGGCACCAATAGCAGAAAGTATGCGGCTGGTATTGGCATTTTGCAAAGAATATCCAATTTGTACACCTAAAAATCCGAAACTGATATTCCATATTTGCCAAAAACGCAATCGGGGTTTGCTTGAGGAGACAGAATTGGAAGTAGCAGGGGTCTGGGCACTTGGCATGACAATCGTTTAAATTAATATGTATTTTTTACACAAATATAAAAATAGCAAAAAAACATCTTGTTAAAAAGATGTTTTTCAAACATACAATTATATTACAAAACCATCGGGTAAAATGGCGCCTTTTTTTACAACCACAATACCATCTTTAATGGTATATAAAGGATGATCCGTATTATCTAAGTGGCTACCCCCATTTATGCGTACATCATTACCAATACGGCAGTTTTTATCAATAATGGCATTTTTAATATAGCATCTTTCTCCAATACCAATTTTCGGAATGCCTTTACTAACATTTTCTGCCATCACTTCTAAGGTTTCATAATAATCATTACCCATTATGTACGCATTTACAATAGTTGAACCATGCCCAATTCTAGCCCGAATACCTACCACACATTTTTCCATTCTACTGGCTAAAATGATGGAGCCATCTGAAATAATGGTTTTTTCTAAAGTGGTACCACTGATTTTTGCAGGTGGCAACATCCGGGCACGGGTATAAATAATTCTGCTATTGTCGAACAAATTAAACAATGGAATTTCTTCTGTAAGCGCCAAATTAGCTTCAAAAAAGGAATAAATATTTCCAATATCTGTCCAATATCCATCATACTGAAAACTCAAAACATTATATTTTGCAATAGATTGTGGCATAATTTCTTTTCCAAAATCAGTGGCTTCAGGATATACTTCTTTCAACAAATTGTATAACACCTGCTTATTAAAAATATAAATACCCATTGAGGCTAGATAAACACGCCCCTGTTGTTGCATCTCTGCCCCTGTATCACTAATCCATTCACCCAATAATGCCGGTTTCGGCTTTTCTATAAATGAAGTAATACAGTTTGTTTCATCGGTTTTCATGATTCCAAACTCTGATGCTTCTCGTGCAGGAACCGGAATGGTAGCAATAGTAATATCAGCTTCTTTGGCTTTATGCGCTGCAATCATGGCATCAAAATCCATTTGGTATAATTGATCACCACTTAAAATTAATATGTAATCAAATTCTAAATTATCAATATGGCGTAGCGATTGGCGTACCGCATCGGCTGTACCCTGAAACCATCCCGGATTATCGGGTGTTTGTTCTGCAGCCAGTATATCTACAAACCCTGTACTGAAAGCACTAAAATGGTAGGTGTTTTTGATATGTTTATTCAACGATGCTGAATTAAATTGTGTTAATACAAACATGCGGTTGATATTGGAATTAATACAATTACTAATAGGTATATCTACCAACCGATATTTTCCTGCAATAGGTACCGCAGGTTTTGAGCGGGATGCAGTGAGTGGATATAACCGGGTACCTGCACCGCCTCCTAAAATAACGGCTACTACAGACTGACTAAGCGTTGACATAAAATTCAATATTTAAGGTTAGATGAATGTATATAAAATTGAGTATTCTAAAACATTACAAAACAGATTGGTATACCATAATGTATTCATTCACAGTTTTATCCCAACTATGATCAATATTCATCATTGTTTTGCGCATAAGCGATAGTTGCACTTTATCCTGATACACGCCTACAGCACGGCTTATAGAATAATAAATATCGTGAATACTGGCATGATTAAAACGAATGCCAAATCCTTCCCAATCGCCCATATCAATTACCGTATCCTGCAAGCCACCCGTACTGCGCACCATGGGCACAGTACCATAACGCATGGCATACATTTGGTTTAAACCACAGGGTTCTACCCTACTGGGCATGAGTAAAAAATCGCCACCGGCATACATTTCATGCGATAAGGCTTCATTATAGCCAATTACTGCATGATAATATCCCGGATATAAATTATTCATCATACTCAACTGCCATTCAATGGCTGTATCGCCGGTACCAACAATTAAGAAAGCAACTGAATCTTTCATACCATGTAAAATAACCTTGATACTTTCAGGCAAAATATCGGCGGCTTTTTCTCCTACTAATCTTCCAATAAATATAACCAATGGAACTGCCTCATTTAAACCAAATTGCTTACAAAGTGCCTGTTTGTTTTTTTCTTTTCCTTTATCAACCGTTTTTACGTTATAATGATGTTTTAAATAGGTATCGGTATCGGGGTTCCAAACATCATTATCTATTCCATTTAAAATGCCAATACATTTCCCTTTTTCATATTCAAACAAGGCTTCCAAACCATTACTATTGTATTTTAATTCATTTAAATAGCTCCAGCTTACGGTGGTAACTTTCCATGCACATTTTATGCCACTTGCCAATGGGTTGATGGTATTATTCCAATCTAAATCACCCCATTTCCAACTATCATAAGCAGGTAACCAATGGCTTTTGTCCCACCCCATCCAACCCTGGTATTGTGCATTATGAATGGTAAGTATAGTAGGCACTGATTGGAGTTTTCGATAATCAAAACAATTTTTAATCATAAAAGGAATAAGCCCGGTATGGTGGTCGTGGCAATGGATAATATCGGGCCGGTGTTCCCAGGAACTCAACCAGTTTAAAATGGCAATTTGAAAGGCGAGATAACGGTAACTGTCATCATCATAACCATAAATTTTATCTCGATCTAATAAACCATTGATGTCAACTAAATATAAATCAAAACCTAATTTATGGGTAGCTTCCTTTATAATGGTGTAATTATAATAATGTCCGCCAATGGCTAAATATCCTTTTGCATCAACCTCCCAGCTGTTTTCATATAAGAATTTGGTACGGTGCATAGGCATTACCACTTTGGCATGATGCCCGGCTTTATTTTGGTATTTTGGCAATGCCCCAACCACATCGCCCAATCCACCAGCCTTTGCAACGGGATAGCATTCTGCACTTACATGAATTATTTCCATAGCAATCAATTAATTATCTGCTTGAAGTTAAGAATGAAATAGATACTAATGCATATTTTCAATTAATTTTTTAAGGATTACAAAATGTATCTTACTTTACAGCCATAATTAGCAACCCATTTTTTAAAAACTTATTTAACGATTGTTATGAACCAACCTGACGCTCCAAAAATTAAAACAAATGGAAGTGCCCTGGCCTCATTGGCATTGGTATTTTTTTTCTGGGGATTTATTGCTGCCTCTAACAGCATTTTTATTCCTTTTTGTAAAAGTCATTTTCATCTTTCGCAATTTGAATCACAGCTTATTGGTTCATCGTTTTATGGCGCTTATTTTATTGGCTCATTGTTGTTGTACCTTATCTCCAGCATGGTGGGGTACGATATCTTAAACAAGATTGGATATAAAAAAGGCATCATTTACGGACTACTCATTTCCGTTGTAGGCGCATTGGCCATTATACCTTCTGCCAATGCAAACTCATTTCCTGCAATATTGGTTTCTTTTTTTGTAGTGGCCTTAGGATTTTCATTGCAACAAACTGCAGCACAGCCTTTCGCCATTGCATTGGGTGACCCGGCCACAGGCTCGCACCGCTTAAATCTTACCGGTGGTGTCAACTCTTTTGGAACCACACTGGGCCCCATTATTGTCAGCTTTTTTCTGTTTGGCTCAGTTGGAACAGCCATTGAGAATGTAACTGTAACCAATATCAATAATTTATATTTAATAGTAGCCGGCGTATTTTTAGCAGTGGCACTATTTTTTGCACTTTCAAAAAAATTACCCGACGGCAAAAATGAAGCAAAGTTTGAAGCTTCAAAAAATGCATCTAAATCTTTAATGATTCTTACCGGATTAATTATTGCCATCATTATTGTAGGGCAGTTAACCAACATTGAAAAATTACCATTACTGATTGTAACCTTATTCGTTGTTTTCTTTACCTTATTTTATTCAAACAACAAAGCCATAAAAAATAATGAAGGATGGGGCGCCATGAAATATCCGCAATTGGTATATGGCATGATAGGAATTTTTATATATGTAGGAACAGAAGTTACTATTGATAATAATTTTGGTGCTTTATTAAAAACCCCGGGTTACTTAACACAAATTGGTTTAGATGAAAGTAAAATTTCAAAATTTGTTTCGTTATACTGGGGTAGTTTAATGATTGGAAGATGGACAGGTGCTATTGGGGTATTTAATTTATCGAACATGGGTAAAAAAATTGCCACAATTGTTGTACCCTTTATTGCATTTGGCGTTGTGTTGTTTGTAAACCATTTATATGGAAATGATATTATGGAATTATTACCCTATACTATTTGTATAGTTATTGCCATTGCCGCATTTTTTTACGGACAGGAAAAACCTGCAAAAACCTTATTAACACTGGCAGTATTAGGAACCATTTCTATGATTATTGGCACTACATTATCAGGCATTGTATCTGTGTATGCCATTATATTTGGCGGATTGTGTTGTTCGATTATGTGGCCTTGTATTTTTTCGCTGGGTGTTGCCGGATTGGGCAAATATACCAGCCAGGGTTCTGCCTTTTTAATTATGATGATTTTAGGGGGAGCGGTCATTCCTCCATTTCAAGGGGCATTGGGTGATGCCTTTGGTATGCATCCTTCCTATATTGTTGCCGCATGCTGTTTTGCTGCATTAGCATTTTTGGCTATTAAATTAAAATCTGTTTTAAAAGCACAGGGATTAGACTTTGATTCACAAGTGGCATCAGGTCATTAATCTATAATTATAATTTTTCAAAAGTATTATTCATGTCAACCTCAACTTCCACACTTGATTCATTGGCCATTGGTATAGATATTGGCGGTACCGGAACTAAATTTGGTATTGTTGACCGTTTGGGAAATGTTTTGTTTTCATCAGAAATCAGCACAAAGAAACACACTGAAATTGAAACTTTTATTGCAGACCTGCAACAAAATTTAGCTCCGCTTATTGAAAAAGCAGGAGGCATTGGCCGTATTAAAGGTATTGGTGTAGGTGCTCCTAATGGCAACTATTACACCGGCACAGTAGAATATGCGCCTAATTTACCCTGGAAAGGTATTTTGCCAATGGCAAAATTGGTTCAGGATGAATTTAAGTTGCCGGTAGTATTAACCAACGACGCCAATGCTGCTGCGTTAGGCGAAATGATGTATGGCGCTGCCAAAGGAATGAAAGATTTTATTATGATTACTTTGGGTACCGGTGTGGGCAGTGGTATTGTGGCCAATGGTAAACTCATTTATGGTCACGATGGTTTTGCAGGTGAATTAGGTCATACCACCATCATTCCCGATGGCAGATACCATCCGGGTACCGGCAAAAAGGGGTCTTTGGAAAGTTATGCATCAGCCACCGGCGTTACTACCACTGCACATGAATTGTTGGCCAATAGTAAAAGAGAAAGTGTTTTAAGAAAAATTCCGAAAGAAAAAATAGATTCTAAAAAAGTTTATGAAGCCGCTATTGCAGGTGATAGATTGGCTCAGGAAATTTTTGAATTTACCGGTAAAATTTTAGGAATGGCATTGGCAAATTTCATTATGTTCTCCAGCCCTGAAGCGATTATATTGTTCGGTGGACTTACCAAAGCCGGCGATTTAATTTTAAGCCCTACTAAAAAACATATGGAAGAAAACCTGATTCAGGTATTCCAAAACAAAGTAAAAATTTTGGTGAGTCACCTTAACGAATCAGATGCTGCCATTTTGGGTGCATCTGCCTTGGTTTGGGATATGTAATAGTAATGTTGTAAAAAGGCTTTTGTTTTAATTCAATGGGATATCATTAAACACAACGATATCCCATTGTTGTTTCAATACTACACTATTTTACCAGCGAAAAAACATACAATGTTTCTAATGCAATTTGACGGCAACGAGCATCATAAGCTGCATCTTGTTCAGGGGTACCATCATATAATTTAGGATCTTCATAGGTGGTAGCCACTCTACCGGTAGCTCCCGGTATAAACGGACAGTTGGTCTCTGCCTCACCACAAGTCATGATCGCTAGAAAGTTATCTTTTGGATTAGAAGGATGGTTATACACTTTAGAAAAACAGGTTGTACATGCTTCTTCACCATAACAAACTTTGTAAACCGGATTGTTTGGTTGACCATCTGAATGAATGATAAACCCCACTTTTTCTAACGCATGAATGGCATTGATATTAAAAGCAGTTGCCTCTGTTCCACCCGAAAAAGTATGGATATTGGGTATGCCATAATATTCAGCAGCTGTAGCTGCCCAAACCTGTCCAAAATGGCTTCGGCGTGAATTATGGGTACAGATATACACCAGATTTACCGATTTACCGGCAGCACGTTGCTGCAACATGTAATCGCAGATTTTTGAAAGCAATGGTTTTCTTTCTGCAGCAATAGAATGGAATTGTTGCGTTAATGTTTCGCAATAAGACTGAATAGCAGTATACATAAATAAAATTTACAAATTCAATTAGCAACAACCCGGCGCACAACAGCCGGCGGTTTGTTCCTGCTTCTGTGCAAATACAGTAATACTAAATATACCGGTAGTGCCATTTTTAAAGGTTGCTATTTCTTGCGGAGTTAAATAATTTAATAAAATATCATCGGGTATGATGATTGGTTTTTCTTTTTGAATGGTAATATTTTCAAATCCATTTACCCGTATCAATTCCAAATAAACATCTTTCTGAATAGCACCAGATACACAGCCTGCATACATTTCAGCATCCTTACGTAATGCTTCAGGCAGATTTCCTACCAATACCACATCAGAAATACTAAAATGGCCACCCGGTTTCAACACCCGGAAAATTTCTTTAAACACACCATCTTTATTGGGTACTAAATTCAATACACAATTGCTTACTACTACATCGGCAACATTGGCAGTAACGGGCATTTGTTCAATATCGCCCTGTCTGAATTCTACATTGTTGAAACCTAATTTTTCAGCATTGGCACGTGCTTTTTCAATCATAGCAGGTGTAAAATCAATCCCAATTACTTTTCCTGAAACACCAGTGGCTGCTCTTGCAACAAAACAATCATTACCAGCACCGCTTCCCAAATCAATAACAGTATTGCCGGGTTTAATTTGTGCAAATTGCGTAGGCAAGCCACATCCCAAACCTAAATCAGCATCAGAAGTATATCCTTCTAAAGTAGTATAATCATCACTCATTATGTTGTACACTTCAGTTGAACAGCCTCCGGCACCGCAACAGGAAGCGGCATTAGTAGCTTTATCCTGCAAAGCAATTTCACTGTATTTTTGCCTTACCAATTCTTTCAATTCATTATCAGTTTTCATATTATTTTAATTTTTATAATCAACAACATTGGTCTTTTAAATCGGATGCTGCAGCAAAAAATTTAGCAAATAAATCGCTATACTTTGCCCAAGTTTTTAAATCAATACAATAACATACATTCACGCCTTCCACAGTACCTTGAATAATACCCACATTTCTTAATTCTTTTAAATGCTGTGATGTAGTAGATTGCGCTAGACCGGTTTCTTCTACCAAATCGCCACAAACACAGGAATTCTTTTTTAATAAAGCCTGAATAATAGCAATACGTGCAGGATGGCTCAATGCTTTGGCTATTGCAGCAATTTCATTTTGCTGCTTAGTAAATAATTCTATTTTTGAAATGCCCATTGATAGTGTTTAAAATAATATCGCAATATTACGATTAAATAAAAGAATAAACAAATTATACATTTCAAAAAAATTAGAATGAAATTAGAAATAAGAAAAATGATTATTCCATTTTTTTCTGACACAATTGCATTGTATCTTTGCAGCATATTTACAAGGGTGATGGTGTCCACCGATTAACTGCCCGATAAAAGGGATGATGGCGCCTACAAATTAAGATTCGAAAATATTTTTAAAGATTCATTAATTTGTAGGAATGAAGCGAATAAAAAATTCTTTTGAGCACGTATTTATTGTCTCACACCTGATTCAATGGACACTGTTTGTAATCCCGGTTTCCCTCTCGGTAGGTACTTTGGTTGCATGGTTTTTATGGCTGTTGGATAAAGCCATTCATTTCCGCTACACACATCTCTGGCTCCTATGGTTATTACCTGTTGCAGGTGTTGCCATTCATTTTTTGTATCAATTTTCAGGTAAAAATGCAGAGGGCGGTAATAATTTAATTATGGATGAAATTCATGAACCCGGGGGTGGCGTACCGGCAAGAATGGCACCATTGGTTATTGTTGCCACCATCATCACACATCTTTTTGGCGGCTCAGCCGGTCGTGAAGGTACTGCCGTGCAGGTGGGTGGCAGTTTGGCAAATTTCTTTGCAAGGCAATTCAAATTAACGAGAGAAGATGTAAGAATGTTACTCACTTCCGGTGTTGCAGCCGGTTTTGGTGCCGTATTTGGCACACCCATTACAGGTGCAATTTTTGCATTAGAAGTATTAGCATTAGGCCGCATTAAACATGATGCACTACTGCCTTGCTTTATTGCCAGTTTTCTTGCCGATATTACCTGTGGCGCCTGGGGCATTCATCATACCCAATACCATATTCTGTTTGCTTCAATAGATAAAACTTACTTTAAATATGTTCACTTCGATTTATTGCTGCTATTCAAAGTAATTGGAGCTGGTATTTTATTTGGATTAGCCAGTTTTGCTTTTGCTGAAACAGCACATACAATTAAAAATTACAGCAATAAATGGATAAAACAAAAATGGATGATTCCGGTAGCAGGCGGCCTGATCATTATTACACTTAGCTATATTATTGGAACGCAGGATTATTTAAGTTTAGGAGTAACCAACCCCAACAAAAATGGGGTAAGCATCATCAGCAGTTTTCATGAAGGAGGTGCCACCTATTTTAGTTGGTTTTGGAAATTATTGTTTACTGCTATTACCTTAGGAATGGGTTTTAAAGGTGGTGAGGTAACTCCTCTGTTTTTTATAGGAGCTGCATTGGGTAATACACTGGGTGTTATTACAGGTGCCCCTATTGATTTAATGGCCGGATTGGGCTTTATTGCCGTATTTGCCGGAGCTACCAATACGCCAATTGCCTGTACATTTATGGGCATTGAATTATTTGGCGGCGAAAATGTAATATACTATGCCGTTGCCTGCTTTACTGCCTATTATTTCAGCGGCCATTCAGGCATTTACCATGCACAAAGAGTAGCAGTTTCTAAAGTAGGAAATTTACAACACCATACAGACAAAACCTTACACGATGTAAGAGATAAACGTATTAAAAAAAGAAAACAATGGTTAAAAAAATCAAGAGCCACTCTCTTGGAAAATTAGAGATTTACATTGAGCCAGCCCACAAAGTAAGACATGGTGACAGAACCTTATTCAGAAAATTATTTCCAAAATCGGCCTACATGCATATTGTAGCTGAGGCAAAAAAAGATGGTATTATCAATGCATCGGCACATAGTACCCATACCAGCTTTAGCACAGATGGTAATATTATAACTTTTAGTGCCGAAGGCGATAATTCAAAACTGGCCATGTGTGTAGAATTAATTGACAAAAAAGAAAAATTAGAAAATTTTTTCCTGAAACACAAAGACCTGTTACAATCAAAAATTGTAATTTACAAAGAAGTTGAATTTTGGGACATTGATTAATCTGTTTCAATTTCATGATTATGAAGAACTTGCTGATTATAGCTTTAGGTGGTGCAGTGGGTAGTATTTTACGCTACCTGGGCCAGGTAATGGTGAACAAAATGGGCTCATTCAGTTTCCCAATGGGAACTTTTTTAGTGAACATTTTGGGATGTTTTATCATCGGCCTGCTTTATGGTATTGCTAATAAATACAGCTGGCTAACTTTAGAATGGCGCCTGTTACTGATTACCGGTTTTTGCGGTGGCTTTACAACATTCTCAAGTTTTTCTTATGAAAGTATCAGCTTAATCAGACAGGGTAATTTATTTTACTTTTTTCTGTATGCATTATTAAGTTTAACAATCGGTATACTAGCCACATTTGGAGGAACTACTTTAATTCGGTAATTTTAAATACATGAAATATTTTTATTTATGGAATATAAAAGAATATTAATTGCCGTTGATGATAGTGCTTATGCCATAAAAGCAGCCAGAGCCGGTTTTACATTGGCACAGGCTTTAGAAGCTGTGGTAGGTGTTGTATACGTGATTAATAAATCGAAAGAAGTAGTGAGTGCCGATTTGGGCATTACCCCGGAACAAAGCAAAACTTTGCTGTTACAGCAAGCAGATAAAACCATTCAGCAATATATTGAATTGTATGATGGCAAAACAGAGGTTTTTCGTTTTACACCCGAAGGAATTCCGGAAAAAGAAATTTTAAACATTGCTTCGGAATGGGAGGCTGATTTAATTGTAATGGGTACCCATGCCCGCAGTGGATTAGACAGAATTTTAACAGGCTCTACGGCTGAATATATTATTCGGCATTCTACCATACCGGTATTGGTTACCCCACCTCGTATGACATAAATAAAGTCTATGAAACACACATTCCTAATTTTCAGGTGATGGCGTTCCACCCAATTTAACCGCCTTTTACAAAGGATGATGACGCCTGACTTTCTTTTTGAACATCCCTCAAATATTGCAGGTATTGTACACTTGGATATATTTTGATGGATGCTTAAAAAGTCATTTTATTTCATCCAATTAAAAAATATGCAATTAAAAAAAGCCACAGTTTTTGTAATCCTTTTAGGATGCACCAGTCTTTTCTCTGACATGACTTATGAAGCCGCCAGAAGCATCAATGGACCCTATCTGGAAGTGTTGGGCGCTTCAGCAACAACAGTTGGCTGGATGGCAGGATTAGGAGAATTACTGGGTTATAGCTTAAGAGTGATTTCAGGTTATTTGAGTGATAAAACAAAAAATTACTGGGCCATTATAGTAGTGGGCTATTTCATTAATTTATTGTCAGTTCCATTACTCGCTTTTGCAGGTTTTTGGCAACTCGCCATTATGCTAATGATATTAGAACGCGTTGGAAAAGCCATCAGAACACCTGCCAGAGATGCCATGCTTTCTTTCGGCGCACACCAGATGGGGCAAGGCTGGGGATTTGGCCTGCACGAAGCATTAGACCAAACCGGTGCTACCATTGGGCCATTATTGGTAAGTGCAGCATTGTTTATCAAAAACAATAATTATCAAAGTGCATATATCATTTTATTTATACCAGCCATTATTGCCATTGGTCTTATCATTTTTGCAAAAAGCATTTATCCGCATCCGGAAAATTTAGAGATTAAAACAAAATCACTTGAAACCAAAGGATACCCTAAACTGTATTGGCAATATTTACTGACCATTGCCTTTATAGCACTCGGATATGCCGATTTTCCCCTCATTGCCTTTCACTTCAAAAGCGCCAATTTAATGCCGGATGACGTAATACCCTTGCTGTATGCATTGGCAATGGCCAGTGATGGAATTGCTGCTTTAATTTTAGGTAAAGTATTTGATAAAGTAGGCACAAAAGCACTCATCATTGCTTTACTCATTGCTATGTTTTTTGCCCCCATGGTGTTTCTGGGTGGAATAAAATGGGCCATTGCCGGCATGGTAATATGGGGTATTGGCATGGGGGCACAGGAATCGATCGTAAAAGCTACGGTTGCACATTTTATACCACCTGAAAAAAGAGGAACAGCCTTCGGGATATTTAATGCCGTATTTGGATTATTTTGGTTTGCCGGAAGTGCTTTTATGGGCTATTTATATGATGATTCTATCCCAATATTGGTAGCATTTTCCATAATCGCCCAACTCATTGCTGTAGTGCTGTTGTTAGCCATTTCAGGAAAAATTCAACATTATTTTATCACACAACAAACAAATGCAACACATGTATAAAATTCCGGAAAATCAACAACATGTATTCAATGCAGTAGCCTACATGATTGAAAAAAAATTATTAGACATGCAGCTACAACTGCTTGCACACCGACATCCATTGAAGCAGGTGTCTATTCAATATGTATATTTTGCGGATGCACAATTGCTATCACAAATACATGAAAAATTAAACGCATTATATCAATTGCTTTCAGAATTTTGTATGGCCTATCAAATACCCACCCAACCAATAAATTTTAAAAAAGAATTAAATGTAAAAGCTAATTTTTTGTGGGAAGATATTACCGGTGCGAGAGCCGGTTCGATGAAAGGATATGGCATTACTGACCCTGAATTGATGGACGATTACCAACAAAAAATTAATGCATTTACGGATGGTATCAATGAAATGATACACATTTTAAACTAAGCAATTCATTTTATTTATTCAAACACATAAATACAACAATATGAAAATTTCAGAAATTTATGCAAGAGAGGTTTTAGATTCAAGAGGTAATCCAACCGTAGAAGCAGAGGTTACCATTGAAGCCCCATTGAAAGGCAGTAAAAAAATGGTACGTAACATTAAAGGCCGCTCCATTGTTCCATCCGGTGCCAGCACGGGAGAACTGGAAGCTGTAGAGTTACGCGATAATGACCCTAAAAGATACGGCGGCAAAGGCGTTACCCTGGCTGTTAACAATGTAAACAAAACCATTGCCAAACAATTTACAGGTAAAATATTTGAATCGCAACAGGCCATTGATAATGCCCTGATTACATTAGACGGCACTCCCAACAAAGCCAAATTAGGCGCCAATACAATTTTAGCTGTATCAATGGCTTATGCCCGGGCAATGGCAGCTACATTAAACATGCCTTTATATCGGTATTTTAATACCTCCGGAAAATTTACCATGCCCGTTCCTTGCATGAATGTAATCAATGGCGGAAAACACGCAGACAATAATGTAGATTTTCAGGAATTCATGATTGCACCCCACAATGCACCTTCTTTTAAAGAAAGTATCAGGATGGGTGAAGAAACATTTCATGCACTTAAATCCATCCTCAATAAAAAAGGGTATTTCACCGGTGTGGGTGACGAAGGTGGCTTTGCGCCTAACTTAAAATCGAATGAAGAGGCGGTTGAAGTAATATTAGAAGCTATCCAAAAAGCAGGATATACACCCGGAAAAGATATTTCGCTTTGTATTGACCCTGCTACCAGCGAAATGTGGGAAGATGGACACTATGTGTTTTTTAAATCTACCAAAGAAAAAATGAGCTCAGAGGGACTTTTAAATATTTGGGATAGCTGGATAAAACAATACCCTATTATTTTATTGGAAGATGGTATGGCTGAAAATGATTGGGGGGGCTGGAAATTATTAACCAACCAATTAAAAAACAAAGTTGAATTAACCGGTGATGATATATTCTGCACCAACCCATCCATTTTACAAAGAGGCATTGATGAAGGTATTGCCAATTCTGTTTTAATTAAACTAAACCAAATAGGAACCGTAACAGAAACCATTGATACCATCCAAATGGCTTACAAAAACAATTATAACTGCTTTATCTCACACCGCAGCGGCGAAACGGAAGATACCACCATTGCAGACTTAACAGTAGCTACCAATGCAGGTCATTTAAAAACAGGCAGTGGTTGCAGAGGTGAACGTATTGCCAAATTCAATCAATTGCTCCGTATTGAGGATGAATTAGGCAAAGCAGCAAAATTTGCAGGCATTAAAGCATTTAAAAACCAATAATATGAGTGATACAATTATTCCACAAGTACAACACCCCTGGCATATTTCAATTGGCAATAATGTTCCCAATGTAGTAACAACTATAATTGAAATACCCAAGGGCAGCAGAATGAAGTATGAATTAGATAAAGCTTCGGGTTTACTGCGATTAGACAGAGTACTATATTCTGCCATGTATTATCCCATGAATTATGGTTTAGTACCACAAACCTATTTTGATGATGGCGATCCACTCGATATTTTAGTGATGTGTTCCTTCGATATACAGCCGCTTTGTGTAGTAGATGCACGCATTATTGGCATCATGCACATGGAAGATGAAAATGGTATTGATGATAAAATAATTGCAGTGGCTCACCAAGATCCGGCTTATCTGCACATTCAAGACTTATCAGATATACCTGATCACCACATGGTAGAATTAAAAAACTTTTTTGAAGGATACAAAGCTTTGGAAAACAAAGTGGTTACCGTTGGTGATATGTATGGAAAAAAAGCAGCACAGGAATGTGCAGTTAGAAGTCATCAGTTGTATAAAGAAAAATTTGGTATTCAATAATGGTGAGAATCGGCTGAAACAATGATAAATTACCTGAATTAACCCATTGCAATGTCTGAGTCTAATTCAGGTAACTTAATTATCTATTTAAAAAATTTATGATGAAAATTGCTGTATTTAGTGATGTGCATGCGAACCTGCCAGCTTTAAAAGCAGTATATGCGCATATTGAAAAACAGCAACCGGATGCAATTTATTGTTTAGGCGATTGGGTAAACCAAAACATTTGGAATAATGAAGTTATTGATTTTATGCAGCAACATCATATTCCCAGTGTATTGGGCAATCATGATGAAGGTATTGGCAACAATAAAGCAAAATACCCATTTTCGTATGGCAGCAGAGAAGAAATTGATTGGGGATTGGATGCCATTCAATATTCATTACAACAAATAACAGAAGATCGTAAAGCTATTTTGCGTGCATTACCTTTAAAGCTAAAAGTAAAATTATTAACAGGACAACAGCAACGAACTTTATTGTTTGCACATGGCACCCCCAAAAGTAATACAGAACGCATTTATCGTTTCTACAAACAAGCAGAACTATCTAAAATATTAGATGATGAAGCGGTAGATGTTTTGATGATTGGGAACACACATACATCATTTCACAAACAAATAGAAAGAATCATCAATGGCAAAAAAACCTACCAGCACATTATTAATCCCGGTTCAGTTGGCAGCCCTAAAGATGGGAGCTGGCATGCCTGTTATGCCATAGTTGAAATTGATACCAAAAAAGATATTAAATATAACCCTGAAGCATTACAAGTAAATTTTTACAGGTTAGATTATGATATTGATACCGTAATTAAAGGAATAAAAAACAGCCCCTTACATATTTACTATGCGGTAAGATTACTCAAATACTAATAACATGAGTGGCCGAACAAAATCAAAAATAGATAATTATGAAAATAGCATTGATTAGCGATATACATGGCAATTTACCGGCTTTAAAAGCTGTACTCAACGATATTAAAAAACAACAACCGGATGCTATTTTCTGCCTGGGCGATTTGGTAAATTTTGCAGGATGGGATAATGAAGTGATTGACCTGATTAGAAAAAATAATATCCCTTGTTTACAAGGCAACCATGATGAAGGCATTGGTTATTTAAAAAAAATATTTCCTTATTCTTTTGCCAACGAAGCCCAACAACAATTTGGAATCGATTCCATCCGTTGGGTGAATGAACATATAACCAATAGCAACAGGGCTTATTTACAAAATTTACCTTTCCTTTTTAAAATAGAAATCAAGGGGCTGTATCATACCATTACCATTGCAATGGTGCATGGCAGCACTACTTCAAATTTAGAATATGTACAAGAAAGTACAGATGATGCCTATTTATTAGAAATGATGGAAAGTATTGAAGCGGATATTTTGTGCATGGGACATACGCACAAACCCTGGCACAGGCCTATATTTTGTGAAGCAGAAAATAAAAAAATATACCGACATGCCGTCAATGTAGGCTCCGTTGGCAAACCCAAACAAGAGAATAATAGAGCTTGTTATACCCTGTTAAACATAAAGAATGATGCAGCATTGTCTGAACCAGCTGCAGTTCATGTACAGTTTGAATTTGTACATTACCCTGTAAAAACAGTTATCAAAAAAATTGCTTCGCTCGGTTTATCAGATGCATATAATAATTTTCTATTAAACGGATAACCCTTATGTCAACCGGTGCCCAAAATATTCAATTATTACATCAAACTGCCATTCAATTAGAGCAGCAAAACCTGGCTGATGAAATTATGCAATTACAGCATAAATTGAGTAGCGCAGAAATAAATGTTGTGATTACCGGCTTTTTTAAAAGAGGTAAATCTTCACTCATTAATGCGCTTATTGGCCAAAATATAATGCCCATCGGTGTAGTTCCGGTTACAGCCATTATTACATTGTTAAAGTATGCTGCTTTTCCCGGAATTGAAATTGTGTACAAAAATAACCAAACAGAAAAAAATGACCTTCACTGTTTACAGCAATATGTGAGTGAAGAAGAAAATCCGGAGAATATAAAAAATGTATCGCATGTTATTGTGTACCATCCTGCATCCATACTTCAGCAAATTACCATAGTCGATACACCGGGTGTAGGTTCATCGCTGGAACACAATACCGATACCACCCTGCAATTTTTAACAAAAATTGATGTAGCCATATTTGTACTAAGCGCCGATATGCCCATCTCAAAATCAGATATTGAATTTTTAGCACAACTGAAATTGCAGGTAAATGATATTGTTTTTGTTGAAAACAAAAAAGATTTGCTCAATATATCCGATTTAGAAAAAGTGCTGGCGCATAATAAAAAAATTATTGCGGAACATTGCAACATACCCATAGCAGAAATAGACATTATACCGGTTTCGGCCAATACTCATTTAGCCGGAAATATGGCTACTTCCGGAATAGATAATCTACTTCAGTTACTGGAAAAGAATATTGCACAAAACAAACCAACCATTGTTCAACAAAGTACAAAAAGGCAATTGGCATTGATTGAACAAAGCATTCGTTTATTCATTCAATTAAGACTTGATAATTTGCAAATGCCTGTTCAGGAATTGAACCAGCGAATCAGCAATTTTCAGGCCACCAAATCTGTTTTATTGAATGAAATAGAAGGCTTTCATGCCATATTGCAACACTATATTCAAAAACTCAATGAAACAGTTAATACCCAATGTAATGACGCAGCTAAAGCAATTGAAACAGAAATCATAGCCTGTATTGAAAGTTATTTACATCCCTCTTTTCAATTATTAGAGAAGCCGGAACAGCATAAATTAATTAAAGCGCTCAATCAAATAATACGAGCAGGGTTTGAACAGTTGAAAACGCAATTGGAACAAAGCAGCAAAACCCAATTCAAACAAATACTTGAACAATATTTATTTAACGCAAAAAACATTTTACACAACATTGCCATTCATTTCTCCGATTATCTGAATACTGGTATTGAAACAATTGTTGAAAAATTTGACTGGAACGCATACACTGCTTCTTATATTACTTTAAATGGGCTTGATAAAGAAGCCATCATTACTAAAAACAATCCACCTTTTTACCTCACCAAAAAAAGCAAAGAAAAGCACATTGTGCAATCTGTTTTGCAGCAATACCATGAAATTATTGTTCAAAATACTGCCTCTATTATTTACGAGACGCAATATAAAATACAGGAATCGTTTCGAAAGTTCAATGCAGATTTTAAAATAAGGGTGCAACAATTACTGCAAACATTGGAACAGGAAATGAGAATAACCATAGAAAAAACAAAAGCATTAAATTTCAATACCCACGAAACTATTGCCGCTTTAGAAAATACGAAAAGCAGGTTAAACAATTTCTCAAAAACTGGTTAATATGGATGCGCAAACCTTGTTAGATTTAGAAATACTGGAATCAACAGATGGGAAAAAAAATCATTTATTCCATTTGCTGAACCATACCATTACACAAGGTGGCGAAGATATTTTAAAACAAAAATTGGTGCAACCATTTTTATCTGCACAAGCTATACATAAAACACAAGCAGCAATTCAACACTGCATGCCATTTGTGCTCCAATGGAAACAAATCATATCAGAACGAATTATAGTTATGGCTGAATTATATCTGCAATCAAACATCCAAATAACTATTTTAGAAGAAAGTTTTATTGATAAGTGCAGTGCAAAGTTGTTTCAATGGCAGCATCCCGATTATTTTCATTACCTGCATACCAACATTGTATCGCTACAAAACTTATTTTTCAGTTTAGATGATTTTCTTTCCAAAAGTTCACTTTCAAACCATTTATCTGCCAGCACTATACAACATAAAATAAAAACTATTTTAGAAAAAATTATAAAACCGCATTCTGCCAACATAGCAAAACGTAGTGCATTTACCACCCTTTATATAGATAAATTGTTAAGAAGTACTGAAGCCGATTCTATTAAAAATATTTTAGAATGGATATATGAAACTGATGCCATCATGTCTATGGCTACAGCCTGTAGCATTTATCAATTACAATTTCCTGAAATAAGTGAAGAAAGTGGCATTGAAATAAGTAACCTACAACATTTACTTGTACAAAACCCTATTGTAAATAATGTTTCATTAACAAATCAAAATGTAATGTTTATAACCGGACCAAATATGGCCGGAAAAACCACTTATTTAAAAGCAATTGCCCATGCCATAATATTAACGCATATAGGTATGGGTATTCCTGTAAGTGCGGCGAAAATAGGGATAGTGAGAGATTTATTTTCATTTATAGGTATTACTGACAGCATTTCAAAAGGAGAAAGTTATTTTCAGGCAGAAATTAACCGAATTCAATTTTTGGCAAATTCATTACAAAAGAACTATCAAATGGCCGTAATTATTGATGAACCATTTAAGGGTACAAATATTAAAGATGCATTAGACTGTAGCATTTTATTTACCCAATTAGCATTAAAATGGGCAAAAAGTTTTTTTATTATTGCCACGCATTTAACAGAGGTATATGACAGTTTACATACGAATAATAAAATTGTATTTTATTATTTTGAAACCAGGCAAGAAGGTGATAAATTAATTTTTGATTACAAATGCAGGCCCGGCTTATCAAACCAACGATTAGGTCTGGCCATATTTAAAAAAACAGGATTACCTGAACTAATGCAACCTAAAAAACAGGATTGAATAAAATAGGCAAATGAGCCTTACATACATGCAAAAAATACTACCTTTAAAACGAACTTTTGCTATACCATTAAAATAAAATTATGAAACCAACTGTTTATGCTGCCGGTGGAATTGTTTGGAATGAAAACGATGAATTACTCATGTTACTCAGATATGGAAAATGGGATTTACCCAAAGGTCATTTACTAATGAATGAGAGCTACGAACAATGTGCTTTGCGGGAAGTAAAAGAGGAAACCGGATTAAAAACGCTTGAAATTACCGGTAGTGCAGGTATAACACATTATGAATATTTTGACAATACTTTACACCAGAAAGCCATCAAAGAAATTCATTGGTTTGAAATGAAAACAATCACCCATTTAGATGTGATGCCCGAATTAAAAGAGCAAATAGAATGGATACATTGGATTCAAAAGGATGAGATTGAAAAATATTTATACAACTCGTACGATAATGTGCGTAACATATTGGGAAAATATGTTACTAAAATATAAATAATATTTTATTTGCAGGTAATACAATAAGGTATATACGGCACTACTTTTCATCGGTTTATATAAGCATTTTACCAAGGGTTTTAAAACTATTGCACTGTGGTGCATTTGGGCAAGTTTGTTTAATTTTGTAAGAATAAAAAAAATCTATGCAAGTTTGTCCCTTTTGCAACAAACAAAAAAATGATTTCTATTTAGAAACAGAAAATTTTGCAGTAATATACAATATATCTCCAATACTTCCCGGGCATTCATTGGTAATTCCGAAACAACACAAGGAAAGTTTGTTTGAATTAACAGATGATGAATTAGCAAAATTTATGCAATTGGGAAGAACCACTGCAGCCTTATTGTGCAAGGTATTTAACACGAACGCTTTTAATTGGGCTATTCAGGAAAGGGAAGTTGCCGGACAATCGGTTGCACATTTACATATGCATGTAGTACCCAGAAGATTGGGTGATATGGTAAATCCCGGCGACTGGTACCAACGTTTAGAAAAAATTGAATCGGGCGATATTGATACGTATGAACGTTTTAGATTATCGGAAGAAGTATTACACACACTTACCCAGAAAATGAAACAGAAAGCCATTGCATTTGGATTAAGAAAATGAAAAACGTTTCAATTATTTTAAACTAATGTTCAACTATTGACGTAGAAAAGTTGCCACTACAATCTGGCGTACAAGTGTGCGACGCAACAGTTGTTGCCATACCAACAAAAAGCCGGTAACAAAATTATTTTTGTGCATCAGGCAAGGCAAATGCCACATAACTATCGCCGGAAGGTTTTTTTAATTTTCCTCCACCACAGGCAATAACCACATATTGTTTGCCATTAACTGCATAAACGGCAGGTGTTGCAAAGCCGCATGCAGGTAAATCAGCCTCCCACAATAACTTGCCATTCGTTTTATTGAATGCACGAATTTTAGCATCGCTGGTGGCAGCAATAAACAGCAAGCCGCCGGCCGTTACCACAGGGCCACCATAGTTTTCTGTACCGGTATGAATACCTTTTGCTTTCCATTCAGGATAATCGCCTATAGTGTCTTTCCATACCAACTGTCCAGTGTTTAAATTGATGGCTGTTAAAGTACCCCAGGGGGGTGCCACTGCCGGATACCCTTCACGCGATAAGAATTTATTGTAGCCCGTTGAGGTGTAGGGCATATTATCCCATTTAGTGGTTGTTTTAGCAGGCGCAATAAATTTTTGATGTTGCTGTGAAGATATTGCAAGCACATAGGTAGCCAATGCATTTTTTTCTTCCGGCGTTAATTGTTGAAAAGAAGGCATCATTCTTCTGCCCGAAGTTAACAATGCCTCAAATTGATTTTTATTGTACTTTTTATTTATTTGAAAAAGCCAAGGATAATTACCACTGCCTTGCATTAACGTACCATGACAAGCCATACAATGTGTACGGTACAAACGAATACCCGCCTGAAGATTGGTTTCACCGGCAGGCGGTACCTTATTTTTTGCATCCACCATGGTTAAAACCCATGGCATTTCGCTGGCATTTACATACAATATACCCGATGTTGGATCTGCTGCAGGCCCACCCCACTCTGCTCCGCCATCAAAGCCGGGAAAAATAACCGTACCTTCTTTTGAAGGAGGAATAAACAGCCTGCCTGTTTTATAACTGGATAGCTTTTGTTGCAGTTCATGAAAAGAGGAATCGGGAACTAAATGATTCAAATCTTTTTCAGTAAGCGATTGCCTTGCAAAAGGAGCGGGTAAAACAGGATAAGGTTGTGTAGGTGCAGGTTGTTCACCAGTTAATTCGCTGAAAGTGGGTACGGGCCGTTCCACAATAGGAAATACCGGCTTACCATTTATTCTGTTGAATAAAAATATAAAACCGGTTTTAGTGGGTTGTGCTACTGTTTCAATTTTTTTACCGTTTATTGTAAGGGTAAGCAAAGCCGGTGCAGTTGGTAAGTCACGATCCCACAAATCGTGGTGTACGGTTTGATAATGCCAGATTTCTTTACCATTGTTGGCATTTAAAGCAATAAGTGTATTGGCAAAAAGATTATTCCCAAGGCGTAAACCGCCATAAAAATCATACACAGCAGATCCTGTGGGTACATACACAATACCTTTGTTTTCATCCATACTAAAACCCGCCCAGGCATTCGCACCACCTACCTGACGGTAAGCAGAGGTATCATCCCAGGAATGAAAACCAGGTTCGCCGGGTTGCGGAATGGTGTGAAATATCCAGCGCAATTTGCCGTTATGTACATCGTAAGCACGTACATCACCTGGTGCTGCAGGCATTTCTTCAGCAACACGGGTACCAATAATAATCATGTCTTTGTAAATGATACCCGGAGTAGTGGAAGCCACATATAACTGTTGTGCCCTTGTCCCCAAATTTTGATGCAAGTCAATGCTACCCCCATTGCCAAATGACAGGATTGGCTTTCCATTGGATGCATTGATACAATACAATTTAGCACCGGCAGCATAAAATATACGACGATCGTTTACTCCATTTGCGTAATAGGTAACACCTCTGCATACATTCATCATAAAATAGCCGGAAGTTTTGTCGTTTCCTGCCGTATCTGATAATGGATTAAAGCTCCATTGGTGTTGACCATTGTCTGCATCTAATGCAAATAATTTTAATTGTGGAGAAACACCGTATAAAATGCCATCTACTATAATGGGATTGACCTGTATTTGGGTAGATTCACCGGCATCGCCACAATGATACTCCCAAACGGATTTTAACAAAGCAACATTATTAGTATCGATTTGCGTGAGCGATGAATAATGATTGTTTTCTTTATTGCCGCCGTATACCTGCCAGGAGGCATATTGTTGCGACTGTTTAGAGTGGCAAGCCATCAACATACCCAATATCAATGCTATGCAGCCAATATGGATAGATTGTTTGGAAAATAAAAGTGTTTTCATATGCATATTTTGAGCCAACAATTCTTAAAACAAGAACAATAGCATCGTTGAAAATAAACAATCTTTCTGGCTTTTGAATGAATTGGAACGAGAGAAGTTTATGGATTGCAAATCAATTTAGCGGCCGTTGGTTCCAATTTTTTTATGTGCAGAATGATAGAAGATTTTTTGGCAAAGTAAAATTGACCAAAAACCTTAACAAAGCATACAGTGTCTTGTCCGACAAAATTATAATCAAAATTCATTAGTGTCCGGTAAAAATATTTATTAGTTTGAAAATCTTAGTATAAATATGTTTCATGGGAAATTAAGTGAATCAGGGCAAATATGTTTTTTCTCAAATTGTCACATTTCTTCCTGCTCGAATTTTTGATCGTTGTGTTAATTCTTTCCAAGGAGATAAATGGGTCAAGCATTTTACTTGTTGGAACCAGTTAATGTGCATGATTTTTGGACAATTAAGTAATCGTGATAGCCTGCGTGATTTACTTGTTTGATTAACTGCACATAAAACAAAGCACTATCATTTAGGATTGGGCAGAAGTATTTCCAGATCAAATCTATCCGAAGTAAACGAAAAACGAAATTACCAAATTTTTGAAATGATTGCAGAAGCTCAGAAAATATGTATCTCTTATACTGATTTTAATTTGTTAATTAAGGGTAATGTTTACGTTTTTGATTCTACTATTGATCTTTGTCTAAATGTTTTTTGTTAGGCAACTTTTAGAAGAGCAAAAGGTGCAGTTAAATTGCACACATTACTTGATATAAAAACTGCTATTCCTATCTTCATGCATATCACGCCAGCAAGTGTTCATGATGTAAATGGATTAGATTTTCTCACCTTTGAAACAGGCAGGTATTATATCCTGGACCGTGGTTACATTGGTTTTAATCGCTTATCGGCTATTGATAAGCATGATGCATTTTTTGTAATCCGTGCAAAAGTTAATCTTAAATTTACAAGAGTCTCTTCTGAGAAACATGATAAAGCAAATGGGGTGCTCTGTGATCAACGAATGCTTCTGCAAATGCGGTTAAAACTCAAATCTATATCTCTATATCGCCATCATTACTTATACAATTGTAGCTATCATCAAAGCAACTTGAACATCAATTAGAAATGCTGGAAGAACGTTTGGTAATCAATGAAATTTCAAAAGAGCAATACCAAAAATTCTCAAAAAAATACATTGATGCTATTAGAGAACTTAGCGAAGAATTAGAACAAAAACAAAACATGAGTTCGAACCTTGAAAAAGCTATTGATAAAGGATTGAAAATTGCTAAAAACATAAGCCAGATGTGGATTACAGCAAAATATTTGGAAAAGAAAAAGTTGCAATATCTCATATTCCCTGATGGAATGGTGTACGATAAAAAAAATAACACAGTTTGAACCTCCATAATAAATACCCTATTCTCCGCCATTGCTCAACACCATTGTATTACAGCCAAAAAAAGAGACAACCTTTTGCAAGATTGCCTTTTAGGTAATAAAGTCGGGTGGACTGGATTCGAACCAGCGACCCCTTGCACCCCATGCAAGTGCGCTACCGGGCTGCGCCACCACCCGAACTAATTAGGTTTCTTCCCCGAGGGGCGGCAAATATAAGAACAAAAGAATTTTTCAGGCTATATTGCACAAAATTTTATCAGCAATCCATGAAAATTCTTTTAAAACAGGTTGCCATCGCAGATAATAATAGCTCTTATAATGGTACCATTCAGGATATTTTTATTGAAAATGGAAAAATTATTGCCATTGCACCCAACCTGCATCAGGAAGCAGATCAGGTCATTGCATTGCCCAATTGTTCGGTATCGCAGGGCTGGATAGACCCTTTTGTTCATTTTTGCGACCCAGGCTTAGAACATCGCGAAACCATCCATTCCGGTGCAGCGGCAGCAGCAGCAGGCGGATTTACAAGGGTTGCTACCCTACCCAATACCATTCCCTGCATTCAAAATAAAACACAGGTTGATTATTTAATTCAGGCATCGCATTCAACCAAAATATCTATACACCCCTTGGGAGCGGTTAGCAAAAATCTGGAAGGAAAAGAATTGGCTGAAATGTACGATATGCAACAAGCCGGGGCTTTGGCTTTTTCAGATGGCTTGTTGCCCATACAATCTTCAGGCCTCATGGTAAAAGCGCTGCAATACATTAAAGCTTTTAATGGTATTATTATTCAGATACCTGAAGATGTAGCCATAGCACCACACGGATTGATGCATGAAGGTGTTGTTTCTACCTGCTTAGGACTTCCAGGCAAACCGGCTATAGCAGAAACCCTGATAATTGCCAGAGATATTGATCTGGTGCAATATACCGGCTCTGCCATTCATTTTACGGGTATTAGTACTAAAGCCTCAATAAATTTAATTGCCGCTGCAAAACAAAAAGGATTAAATGTTACCTGTTCCGTAACACCTCATCATTTATTTTTTTGTGATGAAGACTTAAAAGATTATGATACCCATTTAAAAGTAAATCCCCCATTGCGCACAAAAACCGATATGCTGGCTTTACGCGAAGGCTTATTGAAGGGAACAATTGATTGTATCAGCACGCATCATTTACCATTGGAAACCGACAGAAAAGTTTGTGAGTTTGAATATGCCAAACCGGGAATCATAGGGTTACAAACAGCCTATACCATTATAAACAGTTTATTCCCTAATACCAATGCGGATTTGCTAGCAGATTGGCTAGGTAATCGTGCACGCAGTATTTTTAATTTACCCGATGCAGCTATCATGCCGGGCAATGTTGCAGAACTTACTTTATTCAATACAAATGATGGAAGTGTATTCACTACACAGCACAATCAAAGTAAATCGGCCAATAGCCCCTTTTTCAATATACCGCTTACAGGAAAAGTTTATGGCATTATTCACAAAAATCAAATTCACTTGAATTAATCAGTTGAAGTATGGAGGTTTCGTGTACATCACATATTAAAAAGGGCATTATCATCGCTGGGCTTATCATGCTGCTCAATGCCATTGGCCAGATAACAGAACTTATTTATCTGCCCTGGTATGGCTTTATTATTTTATCGGTATTTATTGTTGCAGCCTTCATCAGTACCTGGTTATTTAACCATCAAACAAAAGGGGTAAAAGGTTTTTCATTGATTTTAAGCCACGGCTTTAAAACAGTGGCCGTTGCTACTGCATTATTTTTTGTGTATAATTTTATAGCTATGCATTATTTGTTTCCGAATTATGTAAACCACCAAATTAGTTTATTACAAGAGGAAGTAAAAAAACATGGAGAGGCCATTACTAATTTACCGGCCAATATAAATCGTGCTAAACAAATTTGGATGAATACGCAATTGACAGGGGTATTAATTTTATTTTTATTAGCCGGAGGTGCGGGTGCATTATTGGCAGCTGTGGCAGTACCTAAAAAATATCAAACAACCACTACTCAATAAAAATAGAATGGATATATCAATTGTAATACCATTACTGAATGAAGCAGAATCACTACCGGAACTATGCCGGTGGATTGATAAAGTGGCAACGGAAAATGAATACCGTTATGAAATTGTTTTGGTAGATGATGGCAGTACCGATAATAGCTGGGAAGTAATTATGAACTTATCAGTTGCCAATACAAATATCAAGGGCATTAAATTTCAACGGAATTATGGAAAAAGCGCTGCGCTAAATGAGGGATTTAAAGCTGCGCAAGGTGATGTAATTATTACCATGGATGCTGATTTACAAGACTCGCCCGATGAAATTCCCACACTTCGGCAATTAATTGTGCAGGATGGATTTGATTTAGTGAGTGGCTGGAAGAAAAAAAGATACGACAATACACTTACAAAAAATATCCCTTCTAAAATATTTAATGCTGCAGCCCGATGGAGCAGCGGTATTCCTTTACACGATTTTAACTGTGGATTAAAAGCTTATAAAAAAAAGGTAGTAAAAAGTATTGAAGTATACGGCGAAATGCACCGTTATATTCCAGTTATTGCCAAATGGGCGGGCTTTAGAAAAATAACGGAAAAAGTAGTGGCCCACCAACCCCGTAAATATGGTGTTTCAAAATTTGGATGGGAAAGGTTCATCAATGGCTTTCTTGATCTGGCTACTATTAGTTTTGTAAGCCGTTTTGGAAAAAAACCCATGCATTTTTTTGGATTATGGGGTACTTTGTTTTTTATCATTGGCTTCATTAGCAGTATCTATTTAATCATTGCAAAATTTATGGAGGCTGATTTTTCTTTAACCAACCGACCTTCATTTTATATTGCCCTTACTTCAATGATAATTGGCATGCAACTATTTTTAGCCGGTTTTATTGGAGAGCTGATTGCCCGCAATGCATCGGAAAGAAATGTTTATTTAATAGAAGAAAAAATACGCATCTAATCGCATGTCAGCAACAGTAATCATCATAGGGCCCGCATATCCTTTACGAGGTGGACTGGCATCTTTTAATGAAAGGCTGGCACGCCAGTTTAAAGAAGAAGGTTTTAATACCCCCATTTATACCTTTTCTTTACAATATCCTTCTTTTTTGTTTCCCGGAACTACGCAATACTCAGCCGAACCTGCACCACAAGATATCGCTATTAAAGTGTGTATAAACTCCGTGAATCCATTCAATTGGATCCGCGTTGGATTACAGTTAAAAAAAATGCGTCCAAAATTCATTGTAGTGCGCTATTGGTTGCCTTTTATGGGCCCATGTCTGGGTACTATTTTACGTATTGCCCATCAAAACAAATACACAAAAATTATTTGTATTGCCGATAATATAATACCCCATGAAAAAAGGCCGGGCGATACAGCTTTTACCCAATACTTTACCAAAACGATTGATGGTTTTGTAACCATGAGCGATAAGGTGTTGAAAGATTTAAAACAATTTACACAAAAACCTGCGTTAAAAGTAGTGCATCCGCTATACGATACTTTTGGAAGTATTATTCCTAAAAATGAGGCCAGAGTGCATCTTCATTTACCTGAACAAGAAAAAATTATTTTGTTCTTTGGTTTTATCAGAGCCTATAAAGGGCTTGATATATTATTGCAGGCTATGCATGAACCTGCTATTCAACAAGCCAATATTAAATTGCTAATTGCCGGCGAGTTTTATGAAGACAGGCAAAAATATGATGCCATCATTCAAAACCTGGCTTTACAATCGCAATTGTATTTGCGCACAGATTTCATTCCGAATAGTGAAGTAAAATATTATTTAAGTGCTGCAGATTTTGTTATACAACCTTATAAAAATGCTACCCAAAGTGGCGTTACCCCATTGGCCTATCATTTTGAAAAACCTATGCTGGTAACCAATGTGGGTGGCTTACCCGATTTGGTACCCCATTTAAAAGCAGGAATTATTACGGAACCAAACCCGGAAGCCATTGCAGCAGGTATTATTCAACTGTATACATTAGGAGAATCTTATTTTTTACCGCAACTTCGTGAAGAAAAGAAAAAATACAGTTGGGCTCAGTTAAGCAATGCCCTGCTGCAATTAGCAGAGAATGATTGTATGAAACAATAACCTTCCATGGTATGATATACAGAAGTAAAACGCCCTTACGGTTAGGCCTTGCCGGTGGAGGTACCGATGTAAGTCCATATAGCGATGAATTTGGCGGTGCTATTCTAAATGCCACTATTTCATTGTATGCATATGCTTCTATTGAACCTATTCAGGAAAATGGTATTATAATAGAAGCCATTGACAGAAGGGAAGAGCAACGTTTTGAATGGATGCCGCAATTACCAATTGACGGGCAATTAGATTTAGCCAAGGGTGTTTACAACAGAATTCAAAAAGATTACGGGCTGCCGCTTACCGGTTTTAAATTGTCCACTTTTGTTGATGTACCCTCCGGCAGTGGTTTGGGCACCTCCTCTACCCTTGTAGTGGCTATTATAGGTGCATTTGTAGAAATGCTGAAATTACCCTTAGGCGATTATGATATTGCCCATTATGCTTATGATATTGAGCGAAACGATTTAAAATTAGCAGGTGGTAAACAAGACCAATATGCAGCTACTTTTGGTGGTGTAAATTTTATGGAATTTTATGCATCAGATAAAGTAATTGTAAATCCACTCCGCATTAAACAAGAGTATTTGAATGAATTAGAACATAATTTGGTATTGTATTACACGCAAACCAGCAGAGAATCGGCTGATATTATTAAAGAGCAACAAAAAAATGTGCATGCCAAAAATGAAAAAAGTATTGAAGCCATGCATCAATTAAAAGAACAATCTAAAATGATGAAGGAGGCTTTATTAAAAGGCCGTTTACATGAAATTGGAGAAATATTGGATTTTGGTTTTCAGGAAAAAAGAAAAATGGCACACAATATCTCCAACTCTTTTATTGAAGATATTTATCAGTCCGCCCGACTGGCTGGCGCTACCGGCGGAAAAATTAGTGGTGCCGGCGGTGGTGGATTCATGACTTTTTATTGCCCTAATAATACCCGTTATAAAGTTATTGATGTATTGAATAATTTTGGCGGAATTGTAAAACCCTATCAGTTTACACAACATGGACTAACCAGCTGGACGGTTCAATAAAAAAATGTATTATGCAAAACAAATTTAAAGAAGTTATCAACGCCTCAATTGAGGTAAAACAAGCCATATTGCAGGATGCCAATATGCTGCAAAATTTAGAGCAGGCCATTGAGTTAATTACCAATGCCTTTAAAAATGGCAATAAAGTTTTGTTTTGTGGTAACGGAGGCAGCGCTGCCGATGCACAACATTTAGCAGCAGAATTTTCAGGCCGTTTTTATAAAAACAGAAAGGCATTACCGTCTGAAGCCCTGCACTGCAATACCTCATACCTTACTGCTGTTGCCAATGATTATAGTTATGATGTAATTTATGCCCGAATTATAGAGGGTACCGGATTACCGGGTGATGTATTGATAGGTTTAAGTACATCGGGCAATTCACCCAATATTTTAAAAGCATTTGAAGCCGCAAAAACCAACCAAATGATAACTATTGGCTTTACCGGCAGTACCGGCGGTAAAATGAAAGATTGTAGCGATATTTTATTCAATGTGCCTTCAACTGATACACCACGTATTCAGGAAAGCCATATTATGCTGGGTCATATTATTTGTGAAATGGTAGAAGCGAATTTGTTTACATAAAACAACCGCCCATTACATTCACTATTACACCGGTTTTATAAACAAGCAACCGGTTTAACGCAATCATTTTAGAAGCACAACATGAATGAAGCCATTATACTTGCAGGGGGCATAGGTACCCGATTAAAAAGCGCTGTGCCCGATTTACCCAAATGTATGGCTCCGGTAAACGGCAAACCTTTTATTGCATATATCATAGCCCATTTGCAACAACAGGGTATTAACAGGTTTATTTTTTCTTTGGGCTACAAACACCAATATTTTACGGAGTACTTGCAACAACATTTGTCAGCAGAAAGCTATACCATTGTAACAGAGCAGGAACCTTTAGGCACCGGTGGCGCTATTCAGTTGGCCTGTTCGGTTGTACAATCAGAAAATGTATTGGTTACTAATGGAGATACCCTTTATACCATCCAATTTGCAACATTTATGCAGTTCCATCTTAACAAAAAAGCTGCTTGCGGCCTTTGTTTAAAACCAATGGAACACTTTGATAGATACGGGGCCGTTACCATCAATGAAAACAATGAAATTATTGCCTTTCATGAAAAAAAACATACAGAAAAAGGCCTGATAAACGGAGGCGTATACTTATTAAATGTACACCGGTTTTTAGCCAACAAATTGCCTGAAAAATTTTCTTTTGAAAAAGATTATCTTGAACAAAAAACCGGCAAGAACGAATTGTTTGGCTATGTGCAGGATGAATATTTTATTGATATCGGGATTCCGGATGATTATTTAAAAGCACAAGCGGAACTCAGTTAACCATTGGCAACCTTAAATACAGTTTAATGAATCATTTACCGGACATTAGCCAGGAATGGACTTTATTTTTAGACAGAGATGGCGTAATCAATGCCGAAAAAAAAGACGATTATGTATTGTCGTGGAACGAATTTCATTTTTTACCTGGGGTAAAAGAAGCATTGGCATTATTGAACCCATTGTTTAAAAGAATTGTAGTGGTAACCAATCAAAAATGTATTGGAAAAGGCTTGTTAACAGTAGATGGCCTTCATATCATTCATACAAATATGCTGCAGGAAATACAGGAAAAAGGGGGCAGGATAGATAAAATTTATTTTTGTCCTGATTTATCGGATGATTCACCCAACCGAAAACCCGCTCCCGGAATGGCTTTTCAGGCAAAAGAAGATTTTTCTGAAATAGACTTTTCAAAAAGTATGATGATTGGCAACAAATTATCAGATATGGCATTTGGCAAAAATGCCGGAATGTATACCATTTTTGTTGCAACTACTAATCCTGAAACACCATATCCACATCCACTGATTGATGCAAGATTTGATGATTTATACCATGTAGCAAAGGCTTTAATAAAAGCATAAAATTCATCCTCATTTTTGCATCAAAATCAATAAGCAGGAGTGGTGTTGTATCTTAGAGGCATATTTTATCAACATGCGCAGTACTGTTATTGTATTTTTAATGCTTCTACCCTTCTTTTCCTTCACGCAGGAAATACCGGCAACTTCTATACAAGCCATTCAAAAAATAGAAAACCTGCTACAAAAAGATGCGCACAATATTGTATATGCCAACGACTGGTTAGAACGTTTTCAGGCCGATAGTGCATTTATACGAAATTTTGTAAAAGCATTAAAAACACCATACTCATTTTATTATCCTTTCGATTCGGTTCAAAACATTTCCAAACTATATGCGCCGGATAGCAGCTTCAGAATATTTACCTGGCAGGTAATGAAAGATTATTCTTATTACCGGCAAAGAGGGGCCATTCAAATGCGCACTGCAGATGGCAGTTTAAAATTATTCCCTTTATTCGATGCTTCCGAATTTACCAAATCGCCTACCGATTCCATACGCACCAACAATAACTGGATTGGTGCCATATATTATAAAATTATCCTTACTACGTATCAAAATAAAAAATATTATACACTGTTAGGATTAGATGAAAACAATGCACGCAGTGAGAAGAAATGGATAGAAGTATTAACATTTAAACCCGATGGTCTGCCACAGTTTGGTGGCAATTATTTTAAATATCCGGCAGATGGAATTAAACCACCGCAACCTGCTTATCGGTTTTATTTAGAATATAAAAAAGATGCAGGCGTACGCATGAATTACGATGCAAAATACCATGCCATTATTTTTAGCCGGCTGGTAAGTGAATCGCCCGATGAAAAAAATACCTATAACTTAATTCCTTATGGCGATTATGAAGGGTTTAGATGGGTGAATGGTTTTTGGGTGTATGTAAACAATCCATTTCAAAATATCATTTTCGATAAAAATCAATCCGATTTACCTGCACCAATTTTAGATGAAAAAGGCAACAGAAAGGAAAAAGTTTTAGAAGAAATTTCCCGAAAAAATATGGAAAAAGCACAGCAAAAGAAGGATAGTATACAGAACCAATAATTCATCAATCTTAAATCAACATTTTTTTAGTCGAGTATCATGATTTGTTGAGCAAAATCATACCCCCATTATTTTTAGCAAAAATCATTTCATCTCAAAAACAAAAATGCCTCGTAAATAATACATTTACAAGGCATTTATTGCGGACCGGACGGGACTCGAACCCGCGACCTCCGCCGTGACAGGGCGGCATTCTAACCAACTGAACTACCGATCCTTTTCCCATTTTTAGGTATTTACTCCTGTTTTCGGGACGGCAAAGATAAGGGGATTGATATTTTCAAAACAAATCTTTTCTAAAAAAAATTACAAACCCTAATTTTACCGCATCAATCATACTTTTAACTATGCCACAATACCCCAACAGACAATTCCTCGACTTCGAACAACCTATTAAAACCTTGTACGAAGAAATAGAAAAATTAAAACAAACTGCTGAAAAAAGCAAAATAGATATGAGTGACAGCATTCAGAAATTAGAGAATGCTATCATTGAAAAAAGAAGAGAAATTACCGCTTCGCTTACACCATGGCAAAGGGTACAGTTGAGCCGCCACCCCGACAGACCCTACACTCATAAGTACATTGAAAAAATGTTAACCAATTATGTAGAACTCCATGGTGATAGAAACTTTCGCGATGACAAAGCCATGATTGGCGGTTTTGCACAATTAGATGGCGAAACAGTAATGGTAGTTGGGCAACAAAAAGGTATTAATACCAAAATGCGCCAACAGCGTAATTTTGGTATGGCCAATCCGGAAGGTTACCGAAAAGCACTTCGGTTAATGAAGTTGGCAGAAAAATTCAATAAACCTGTGATTACTTTTATTGATACACCCGGTGCCTATCCAGGATTAGAAGCAGAAGAACGTGGACAAGGTGAGGCTATCGCCCGTAACATTTATGAAATGATTCGTTTAAAAGTTCCCGTTATCTGTGTCATCATTGGCGAAGGTGCCAGTGGCGGTGCACTCGGCATAGGTGTGGGCGATAAAATACTCATGATGGAAAATACCTGGTACACCGTTATATCGCCTGAAAGCTGTAGTTCTATTTTATGGCGTAGCTGGGATAAAAAAGAAGTGGCTGCTGAGCAATTGCGCCTTACTTCAGTTGATATGAAAGGATTTGGACTGGTAGATGAAATTGTACCTGAACCAATAGGTGGTGCACATTGGGATTATAATCAGGCAGCTGCTCTTTTAAAAACATCTATCAGCAATGCATTAGCGTTAGTGAAAAATACAGACCCGGAAATACGCATTCAACAAAGAATTGAAAAATTTGGCAAAATGGGCTTTTGGGATGAATTGCCTGTTGAGCCGGCTGAAGCACAATAAGTATCGTCCCTTGCGTCGCACACTTGTACTACAGTACACCATGCAACAAAACAACAATTAACCATCATTATTCTATACAATGAACTCTCTACATCAAATATTGAAAGGTACCGGTGTTGCTATTATTACCCCTTTCACTGCACAAAAAGCTGTAGATTATCCTGCACTTGGCCGGGTAATTGAACATATTATTTCCGGTGGTGCCGAATATATTGTAACATTAGGCACAACAGGAGAAACTCCTACCTTAACCAAAGACGAAAAAATTGAAATTGTACACTTTACTTTTGAAAAAGTAAACAACCGGATTCCTGTAGTGGTAGGTATTGGTGGAAATAATACCCAATCTGTAATAGATGATGTACAATCCTATCCACTTGAAAAAGCCGCTGCTATTTTGAGTGCTGCACCCTATTATAACAAACCATCCCAGCAGGGTATTTATGAGCATTATAAAGCCATTGCCCAATCTGCACCCAAACCGGTTATTTTATACAATGTACCCGGCCGTACCGGCAGAAATATAACGGCAGCTACTACACTGCGACTGGCACACGAAGTACCCAATATTGCAGGCATGAAAGAAGCGAGTGGCGATTTTCAACAATGTATGGATATTTTACGCGACAGACCATCTGATTTTTTAGTAGTAAGCGGCGATGATGCTATAAGCTTACCACTGATTGCATTGGGAATGGACGGTGTTATCAGCGTAGCAGCCAATGCATTCCCAAAAGAATTTTCTACTATGATACGGTATTGCCTTGACGGCAATTTTAATTTGGCCAAACCCTTACACTTCAAACTTTTACAGGCATTCGATTATATGTTTGTTGAAAATAATCCGGCAGGTGTAAAAGCATTTATGCATCATTTAACCCTGATTGAAAATTCCGTTCGTTTACCGGTGGTGCCTGTAAGCACAGAATTAGACCAGAAAATACAAAAATGGCTGCAACAGTTTCAGTAGCAAACCGTTTTCTACTGTTTGCGCATTCTAAAGCATTGTATGAAGAAAATAATCATAGCAATAGATGGTTACTCATCCTGCGGTAAGAGCACATTAGCCAAAGCATTGGCTAAAAAATTACATTATGTTTTTATTGACAGTGGCGCTATGTACAGAGCCATTACTTTGTATTTCATTCAACATAAAATTAAAACCAATCATGAAAACGAAGTTGCTGAAGCTTTAAAACATATTCATTTGGCATTTGAGTTTCATCCGGAAACAGAACAAAATAACATGTTACTGAATGGGATCAATGTAGAAGCCGAAATAAGAAATATGGCAGTAAGTGCAAAAGTGAGTGAAGTGGCCGCTATACCCGCCGTTAGAAAATTTGCAGTTGCACAACAGCAGCAAATGGGCCGTTTAAAAGGCATTGTTATGGATGGCAGAGATATTGGTACCACTGTATTTCCACAAGCAGAATTAAAAATATTTGTAACTGCCGATCCTGCCATAAGGGTTGAACGCCGTTTTAAAGAATTGTTTGCACAGAACAAAAATATAACGATTGAAGATGTAAAAGCCAATTTAGAAATGCGGGATTATATTGACACCAACAGAACGGAAAGCCCACTACGTAAGGCAAATGATGCTAAGGAATTAAATAACAGCAACTTAACCAAAGAAGAACAGTTAAACATTGCGTATAAATGGGCAATGGAAACGACTCACCAAAAATAACTTTCAATATCCCTTATATTGAAAGTGGCCTGCATTAAAAAACAGGCCATTTTATTCAAAAAACTTGTATACTTATTGCTACCAGAAAACGGTATACAATGCCGCTATAATGCCACAAACAATCAATACCCCTACCGTAAAAGCGGGGCTTAGTTTAAACATGGAACGATCAATTTCTAAACCTTTGGTAGTTTCGCCTCGCCTGTTTTCAATCGTACTGATAACATACATTCCAAAAATGCAAATCACAAATACAAGACCCATTCTGTCTAAAAATGGAATTTCAAAAACACCTGATTCATTAGGTACTGCAAACCCATAAGGTGACAAGAAAGACAGATTTATGAGCATTGGCAAAAATTTAAAAACAATTGACATAGCAAAGCCGCCAATGGTAGCAAATAAAGCTGCATTTGAAGTGGTTTTCTTCCAGAAAAAACCCAGTATAAACATGGCAAAAATACCCGGTGATACAAATCCAGTATACTCCTGAATATACTGAAAGCCTCCTTTTTTATCGATGCCCATTAAGGGCGCAATGATGATAGCCAGTATCATTGCCACTACTACTACAATTTTTCCTACAACAACTGTTTTTTGTTCAGTAGCAGCCGGATTAATTTTTTTCTTATAAATATCTAATGTAAAAATGGTAGAAATACTATTGGCTTTACCGGCTAATGAAGCTACTACTGCAGCGGTAAGTGCTGCAAAAGCAAGCCCTTTTAATCCTGCCGGTAATAAATTCAATAAAACAGGATAAGCTTTATCGGTATTTACTTCGCCATTCTGTAACATAGCATGTTGAAAATCGCCCTGTTGGTATAAAACAAATGCAGCAATACCGGGTAATACCACAATTACAGGCATCAACAACTTTAAAAAAGCAGCAAACAATAATCCACCACGTGCAGTTTTTAAATCGGCTCCTAATGCACGTTGGGTAATATATTGATTACAACCCCAGTAATTTAAATTTACGATCCACATACCGCCAATTAAAACTGTTAATCCGGGCAAATCAATATAATTCGGATTATCTCTTTTCAAAATCATATGGAAATGATTATTGGCATGTGTCATCATTAAATGAAACCCTTTTAGCAAACCTGTTGCACCAAATTTATCGGCCACTAAATTTAAAGCAAGGTAGGTAGTCACCAATCCACCTAATATTAAAAAGAAAACCTGAATAACATCCGTATATCCAATTACTTTCATACCACCCAGCGTAATAAAGATGGCAAACACGGCCAATAAATACATACAAAAAGTAGTGTTAATACCCGATATGCTGTTAATAGCCAAAGCACCTAAATATAAAATGGAGGTAAGATTCACCACTACATACAACAACAACCAAAATACCGCCATAATCATTGCTACGGTTCCATTGTAACGCTGGCTAAGGAACTGAGGCATGGTGTAAATCTTGTTTTTCAAATAAACAGGTATGAAAAAAATGGCCACAATCATTAAAGTAGCTGCAGCCATCCACTCATAAGTAGAAATTGCAAGGCCCATTTTAAACCCATTACCACTCATGCCAATGAACTGTTCGGCTGAAATATTTGAAGCAATTAATGATGCACCGATGGCCCACCAGGTTAAAGAACCTTCTGCCAAAAAATAATCGTGTGAGGCAGTGGTGGTTACTTTCTTTTTTCGTTTATACACCCAATATCCATATACCGAAACAATAATAAAATAACATAAAAAAACTAAGTAATCGAATAAATGAAGGCCTTGCATACTTGGGATTTATTGATGAATAAACAAATTAAATATAACGATTAATAATGCTTTCAAGATATTCCTGTTGACCACTAATTGTAGCAGGTGTTCCTTGTTTAACAGCAAAATTTCTTAAATCTTCCAATGATAATTTACCCTCTTCAAAAGCTTTGCCCTCGCCGGAATCAAAACTGGCATACCGTTGGGTACGTATTTTTTTGTAATCAGATTGGGTTAAAATTTTATCGGCAATTTCCAAAGCTCTGGCAAATGTATCCATGGCACCAATATGGGCATAAAATAAATCAAGGTTATCGGTAGAATTTCTTCTGCGTTTCGCATCGAAATTAATACCACCGCCTTTAAATCCACCTGCTTCCAAAATAACCAGCATAGCTTCTGTTATTTCATTGATATTATTGGGAAACTGATCGGTATCCCATCCATTTTGATAATCACCACGATTGGCATCCATACTGCCCAATACACCTGCATCAACCGCTACTTGTAACTCATGTTGAAAAGTATGTCCGGCCAGTGTAGCGTGATTTACTTCAATATTCAATTTAAAATCATTCAATAAATCATATTCACGTAAAAAGCCAATCACTGTTTCACTATCATAATCATATTGATGTTTGGTAGGCTCACAAGGTTTGGGTTCAATAAAGAAAGTGCCGGTAAAGCCATTTCTTCTGGCATAATCTTTTGCAGTATGTAAGAAGCGGGCCATGTGTTCTTTTTCACGCTTCATGTTTGTGTTCAACAAGCTCATATAGCCTTCTCTTCCACCCCAAAACACATAATTGGCACCGCCCAAAGCAATGGTAGCATCTAATGCAGCTTTTACCTGAGCAGCAGCATGTGTTAACACTAAAAAATCAGGATTAGTAGCTGCTCCATTCATGTATTTGCGATGGCTGAATAAATTAGCAGTACCCCACAATAATTGCACACCACTATCTGTTTGTTTTTGCTTTGCATATTCAACCATTGTTAACAAGCGCTTTTCGTTTTCAATCAAATCATTGGTAAAGTCTACCACATCTACATCATGAAAACAATAAAATGGCATATTCATTTTGGTGATAAATTCAAAAGCAGCATCCATTTTATCTTTGGCACGTTCTATAGGATCTGCCTTCACATTCCAGAGATACAAATGTGTTGGCTCACCAAACGGATCAGCGCCATTACCAACAAACGAATGCCAGTAAGCACAAGCAAAACGTAACCATTCTTTCATGGGTTTGCCCGCAACTACTTTTTCAGCATTATACCATCTAAAAGCAAGTGGATTGTCGGTTTCCGGCCCTTCATATTTTATTGCGCCGGTTTCTTTAAAAAACAATTGGTTTCCTGTTACTACATTCATATTATTACAATTTAAAGTGATTGAATAGGATTGCTTAATTTTTCATTTAATAATGCTTCCCACCGGTTATAAATCTGACTATATAGTTCCATTTTATTTTTATCGGGCATCATAACGGCAACGGGTTGCTGATGCTGCATTGCTTCCTGAATAGAGTTGTAGGCACCTGCTCCAATTGCTGCGCCCATGGCTGCGCCAATACTTCCATCGTTGTTATACAAATGCAAGGGCACACCGGTATTTTGAACAAAAATATCGGCAAACACCTCACTCAAAAACATATTGGCTTTTCCGGCACGGATAACCTTGGGTACCAGTTTATTTTCACGCATTATGTTTAGGCCATATTTAAAAGCAAATGCAATACCTTCCTGTGCTGCTCTATATAAATGTGCTGAAGAGTGTATATTCAAACCAATGTTTGCAATATGCGCCTGTAGGGTTTTATTTTGCAATATCCGTTCGGCACCATTACCAAATGGTAACATCAAAAGTCCATCACTCCCAAACGAAACTTGTGCAGCCAAATGGTTCATTTCTGCATAAGATATAGACGCACCGCTAATTTTTCGCAACCAACTATTTAAGATGCCTGTACCATTAATACAAAGCAATACGCCAATACGTTGTGCATCATTGGTATAATTTACATGCGCAAAACTATTGATGCGGGATTGCCGATCGAAAACAAGCTGGTCGGTAACCCCATAAATAACACCCGATGTTCCTGCTGTGGCAGCAAATTCGCCGGGTTCAGATACGTTGAGAGAAAGTGCATTGTTAGGCTGATCGCCGGCTTTGTAAGTAATCGGTATGCCGGGTTGCAATTGAAGTTGTGCGGCTACATCGGGTAACAATGTACCATGTTCTCCAAAAACAGGCTGAACAGTGGGAATATAATCTGCACTAAAACCAAAATAATGCATAACAGCAGCAGATAGTTGACACTGTTGAAAATCCCAAAAAACTCCCTCCGACAAAGCTGATACCGTTGTTGTGGTTTGTCCGGTAAATTGTAATGCAATATAATCACCTGGTAAAAGTATCTGATAAATCTGATTGTAGAGGTGTGGTTCATGCTGTTGAACCCAGGCTAATTTAGAAGCAGTAAAATTGCCCGGTGAATTGAGTAAATGCGTTAAACAATAATTTTCACCCATTGCTTGAAATGCTGTATCGCCAATAGTTACGGCTCGACTATCGCACCAGATAATACTATTTCGGATTACCTCATGCTTTCGATTAATCATCACCAATCCATGCATTTGATAGGCAATTCCAATGGCTTTAATTTCTTTTGGAACATACTTTTGGGTAGCATGGGCTTTTAAAATAGCCTGTTGAACATCCTCCCACCATTGGGTGGGTGCCTGTTCGGCCCATCCATTTTCAGGGGAAATTATAGCACGTTCTTTTTCGGGATATTGCACTGTTACAACAATGCGTGCTGTTGCAATTTCAACTACTGAAACTTTAATGGAGGAAGTTCCTACATCTATTCCTAACACATACATAATAAAACATTTTCAATATGGCAATCAAATTTTGCTGTTCAACACAATTCAAAAGTAGGTGGTGCACAGAGATTGAAACAACTGCTATTTTTAAAAAGAAATATTCTATCTTATCATTTTTACCTAATTTTCAGAATATTTTCTGATAAAATAGAGGTTATTTTCAATTATGCAACCACTCATTCAAAAAATTCATATTGCACAAGACAGCTCATTTGCGTGCCGAACCTATAGAACACCAAACTTTGAAACCAATTGGCACCAGCATGAAGAATATGAATTAATTTTAATTACCGAAGGTCAGGGAACGGCCTTAATTGGAGATTATGTTGGTAATTATACAGTAGGAGATATCTTTTTTTTAGCCGGAAATTTACCACACTGGTTTAGAAAAGCACATCATAAAATGATAGGCAGTGCCATTGTTGTGCATTTTACCAAACATTTTTTAGGAGAGTCATTTTTAATGTTACCCGAATTAAAAAGCGTTTATCATTTACTAACTGGAAATAATAATGGATTGCAACTTCAAAAAACTTTGCAAAATAAGATTGCAAAAGAAATAAGTGCCTTAGAAAAATTAAACGGATTAAACAGTATTACACAATTATTGCATTGTTTGCATGCTATTAGCACATCAAACGAATATCAGGTTATCACTGCCAACTTTTCGCTAACTCCCTCTTCCAAAGAAAACTCAGTGATTGAAAAAGTATTTGAATACTCATTAAAAAATTACCTGAAACATATTACTTTGGAGGAAGTTGCAGCCATTGCAGAAATGAGCATTCCAACATTTTGCCGATTTTTTAAAAAAAATATTAAAAAAAGTTATTTTGATTTTTTACAGGAGCTGCGTATTGGACATGCCTGTAAACTTTTACAAACAGGTAATCATAATATTTTAGATGTTTGTTATAACAGTGGGTATAATAGTTGGGCACATTTTAGCAAACAATTTAAACAGGTAAAACAGGTAACCCCATCTCAATATAGAAAACAGTTTAAGCTGGGTTAATTAAATGGCAGGTTGCAGCATTAACACCTGCAAAGGAGATATCGGACTCAAAAAATCGGCCAATGAACGTTTAATAATACTTTTTTTACCGGGTGTTCCTTTTTCAGGATTAATAAGAATCATGTCAGCATTTACCTGATGCGCATATTTAATTAATATTTCAGGTGCATATACGCCAGAAAGCATTTTATAGTGGGGATTGAACCCCTCGTCTTTTAATTTTTTATACGTTAAATAAAACACATCTGCTATTATTTTTGACTGGGCTTCATTATCATTTAAAATGGTGATAATATAAATCTGAGCATTGTATTTCTTTGCAAAAGCAGAAGCCAATTCTATTTTTTTATCGGGCAAAAACGAATATACCGGTATTAAAATAGATTTGATGGAATGATTCATGGTTCCCGCATTCACACTTAAAACCGGACAGCCTGCGTGTTGGATAATATAATTGATATTGATGCCTGTTTGGTAAAAAATATTTTTTAATGTTTGACGGATAGACAATACCAGATCAATAGATGCGAGATTGATGTATTGCACCAATGCATGATTAACAGAGGCATCTACAACAATCTGAGTATATATGATTGCATCCGGAAATGCCTGAAATACCCTGGCCTGTATTTCATTCAACAACATTTCTGCTTCAATTTTTTTTTGCCTGATACGGCTATTTTTTAAAGCTCGTTGTTGTTGCGGTTTAAGGCCAATAAATTTTCTCCAGCTAAAATATTTAATTACCCAAACAAAATGCAGTTCGGTGCAGGGATGTTCATACAAATCTTTTAACTTATGAATTGCAATTTCTGCATCAATATTATTATGAATGAGAATTAATATTTTTTGGAAGGGCAGCATTTACATAATTTAAACAAAACAAACATACGTTACCGAAATTAACAGGCTATTAGTGTGAAATTAGAAGTATATTAAACATAAAATAAGAAAGCCGCACTTAGAAAAGTGCGGCTTTTAATTAACCCTGCTTGAGTATATGAGAAAACCTTAAATATTTATTGGTTATTTTTTTCGAGTAATTTGAAGAACTGATCTAATTGTGGTAAAATAATGATTCTTGTTCTTCTATTTAAAGCTCTGCCTTCTTTGGTATCATTAGATGCAACGGGTACATACTCACCTCTACCGGCAGCAGTAATTCGTTTAGGATCTATTTGATAGTTATGTTGTAAAATTCTTGTAACAGCAGTAGCACGTTTAACACTTAAATCCCAGTTGTCTAATAATAATCCATTTCGATAAGGTTTAGAATCGGTATTACCTTCTACCATAAAATCAATATTAGGATGTGCATTCAAAACTTTAGCTACTTTACCCAATACTTCTTTTGCCCTGTTGGTAACATTGTAGCTACCACTGTTGAACAATAATTTATCAGAAATATCAATGTACACTACATCTTTTTCAACTTTAATATTAATATCAGTATCATTAATATCACTTAAAGCACTTTTCAAATTCATTACCAATGCCATGTTTAAAGAATCTTTCCGGGCTAAAGATGCTTGCAGGTTGTTGATGTACAAATCTTTTGCATTTAAATTGGCCAATGATTGTTTGATACTCTCTGCCTGAGATCCGGAAACAACAGAAAGATCTTTTAACTGATCGAGTACTCTGGTACTGTTTTGTTTCAGATAACCAATCTGGTTATTCAAATCATCAATTCTGGCTTGTAAAGCTGCTTTTTGTTTGGCAAAATCGCTTGCCTGATCATTCAGATTTTTCATATTACCCTGACATTCCCTTAATTCATTTTGCTTGGCAACATAAGCGGAATCTAATTGATTGTATTTGGCTTCGGCAGTACGTAATTTTTTGGGGCTAACACAGGCTCCAAATAAAATAAGAGAGGAAGCAATGAGTAAAAGACTGGGAAGTTTCATTGTGGTGTATTTAATTTTTTCATGCAGCTTTTCAAAACATAATACAACAAAATGTACTTTTAATATGCTTTGAAAAGGTTGTTTTTTTACAACAGGATGCAAGATAGAATGGTACAATTAATCGGTAATTAGTATTGCATTAGAAAGCAATTAGAAATTTAAATAAGATGGAATGACCTGCCAATGGGTAGAATAATTGTAAATTCTGAGCCTTTTCCTTTTTCACTTTTGATGATGATATTACCCTTGTGCATTTTTATAATTCTGAGTGCCAATGGGAGGCCTAAACCAAAACCTTGTTTATTATCCCCTTCTTCGCCCCGATAAAAAGGCTGAAAAATAAGATCAATATCGCTTTGAAGAATGCCCGGTCCGTTATCACTGACCATAATATTCAACTCATTTTCAGAAAATACCAGCGAAACATTTGCAGTATGATTATGTGAATACTTACAGGCATTTATAACAATATTTCTGATGGCACTGTATAATAAATCTACATTTCCAAATACTAATAGTTTGTCTTCATTTTCCGGAAATGTTTCAAAGTGTAGCTCTACAAAATATTTGGCATCTGCTTTACGTAATTCAACCGGTAAACGCATTAATAATTCATCAATCCTAACTAACGATAGTTCAATACCATCTGATGTACCACTTGCTTTTGCAATTTCTAATAAACTACGGGTTAACTGGTTCAGGTTTTTCACATCATCGTACACAGAATAAATGACCGACTTATATTCTTCTGCGGAACGTTCATTTTGAAGTGTAATTTCTAATTGACTGGAAATAGCTGTTAAAGGGGTTGATAATTCATGAGAAGCATTGGCAATAAACCTACGTTGAATTTCAAATGATTCCTGAAGGCGGTTTAACAACTCATTAAATGTTGAAGACAATTGGTACAGTTCATCTTGGGGTTCTTTTATTTCAATTCTGCGAGATAAATTTTGAGAGGAAATTTCTTTTACTTCTCTTGTAATTTTTTGAATGGGGTGTACTATTCTTTCAGAAAAGAATAGCCCCGAAAGAAATGTGATGAGAACACCTAAAATAAAGCTGAAGAATAAAATCCATTTTAATTCATCTAATTTTTGTAACCCATCTTTATCAAATGCGGCACCAACTACAATATAATTGTGTGCATCATCCAAATAGTTTACAGCCACTACATCTCTTCCTTCGTAATTAAAAAAATAGATTCCTTTTGTTTTTGCCCTGTTTAAAACAGCACTATTAACATGTACCGGTGCTATATTTTCGTCCGCATAACTATATATAATTTTACCGGATGCATCAAACACCTGAAAGCTTTTCTGGTCTAAAGATATCTGCGTTATTTCATCAATACGCCGCAACAAATTTGGATTAATACCAGTAACTTTTAATAATAAGCTTACTGTTGTAATAGCTCTGTTCTTTATGCGTTCCCGAAATGAAAATGCCCTGTTTAAATTGGAAAAATAAAAGATAGACAGGCATAATAAAAGCAGAATACCAGACACCACCAATGTAAACAAAAATGTAATTCTATACTTAATATTCATATTGCTGCTCTAATCATTTCCTAAAAAGCATAAAGACAGGCTATTTATGCTTACCGGTTGTGTTCTTCCTTTAATACATACCCCATGCCTACCTGTGTATGAATTAATTTAGTTGGAAATTGTTTGTCAATTTTATTACGCAAATAGTTTACGTACACATCAATTACATTGGTTTGTGTATCAAAGTCAATATCCCAAACGCTTTCAGCAATATCTGCCCTGGATAAAACACGATTTCGGTTACGCATAAAATATTCCAACAACTGAAATTCTTTGGCAGTAAGAATTATTTTTTTATCGCCTCGTTTTACTTCCTTGCTATCTAAATTCATTTCCAGATCTGCCACACGTAAAATATTGCCCATGGGCATTTGCTGATTGATGGTTCGCTTCAGCAGCGCCCTTATTCTAACCAATAACTCTTTAAACTCAAAAGGTTTTATTACATAATCATCCGCACCGGCATCAAAACCTTCAATCTTATCATCGGTTGTGCTAAGCGCAGTGAGCATGATTACCGGTATGTGCTGATTTTGGGTACGAATAAATTTGCATAAATCATAACCATTCATGCCTGGCAAATTCACATCTAATATAATTACATCATATTCATGTTGCTGGAAGAGTCGTTTGGCAATAGCCCCATCAAAAACAGCTTCTACATAATAGCCATTTTCTGTTAAGCCTTTTTTTAAGGCCTGAGCAATTTTAGTTTCATCTTCCACTAATAAAATCTTTCTTTCATCCATATGAATATTTTAGAACTATATTTTTTGAATCATTTTCATTATTTTCACCTCAATCCATCAAATGATCAACCTAATTCTAATTGGTTATTAATATCCGGAACGCATTTTTTTTAAGACCTTTGCGATTCGAAAAAATGGATTTAGTGAAATTTAATATCAAAAATAGTTATAGAATCCGAATACATGGCGATAAAAGGGAAAATTAGAGCAATTGGTAAGCAGATTTATGACAGATTGCATAATGACAGGCTTAGAAAAAACATTTTGAGTGCTATACCTTATTGGGTTGCCTCTTTATTGGTGGGATTGATTGCAGTGTACTATGGCAGAGCATTTTCGTGGGCCGAAAATATGGGAATGCAATTATTTACAACACACCGTTATTTATTATTTATTATTCCCCCCATTGCATTTGTGGTAGCCTGGTGGTTGGTGAAACAATTTGCACCATTTGCCAGGGGAAGTGGTAATCCGCAGGTAATTGCTGCCATTGAACTGGCTAAACCACATAATGAAGAAAAACTGACGAAGCTATTGGGTTTAAGAATTATTTTTATTAAAATATTATCCAGTTTGGTATTTATTTTTGGTGGGGGTGTTATTGGCAGAGAAGGCCCTATTATACACATTGGCAGTTCTGTATTTAGAAAAGTGAATGAATGGTTACCCGACTGGTGGCCCAAAGTTTCTAAACGTTATATGATTATGACAGGTGCTGCCGCCGGTCTTGCAGCCGCCTTTAATACCCCTTTGGGTGGTATTGTGTTTGCCATGGAAGAACTCACCAAAACGCATATCAGTAATTTTAGAACCTCCATCTTCTCTGCTTTAATTATTGCCGGATTAACTACACAGGCATTGGCAGGTCCCTTTCTGTATCTGGGCTATCCGAATGTAACCCATCTATCTAATTTTGTATTTATTCCTGTAATTATTGTAGCCATTATATCGGGTGTAGGAGGTTCAGCTTTAGGATATTATGTTTTAAAAATATTAAAGTGGAAAGAAAGTTTTAAACACACTTATCAAACCATACTATACATTGTAATTGGCGCTTTTATTTTAGCATTCATGGCCTATTTTATTGATATAAGGGT